>Ga0209288_10000255_pt1 | contig 16572 bp, 10 predicted proteins | sample PPLLaktember2015_4_FD_187261 | JGI IMG/M metagenome (GOLD analysis project Ga0209288, IMG submission 187261) | Freshwater sediment microbial communities from Prairie Pothole Lake near Jamestown, North Dakota, USA - PPLs Lake P8 Core (1) Depth... | ecosystem: Environmental > Aquatic > Freshwater...
ACCAACGGCCGCACCGCTCACTTGGACAGCGAACGCCCGCTGAATTCATTGAAGAATATGAAAACCGATTGACAAATAACTACGAAACTGTGAGGTTATGATTGGACCATTAAATGGGGGAAGGTCACGGCTTAGATATAACCTCAGAAACATCAGAAATACCAGAAGACAGGCCTGAAACTGATAATTCTGAGGTTTCTGACGTTTCTGAACCGATTGACCTGCCCTTTTAGATGGGTTATATTGCCAAAATGAAGTTCGCCATTTACGCCAGAGTCAGCACTGACGCCCAAAGTCAATATTCGACCGAGGACCAGATTCAGCAATGTAAGAATTTTATTCGATCTCGGGATGGGGAAATATCCGCTATTTATAAGGATGAGGCGATTTCTGGTTCTGATATCTCAAGGTACGATTATCAAAGACTAAAAGCTGACGCCTATGCCAGGAAGATGGATGCGATTGTGGTTGATGATCTTTCAAGAATCGGAAGAGATGTGCCTGAATTCTCATCGTTTTATCGCGAAATAAATGATTTAGGAATAATCCTATACGGTGTCTCTAAGGGTATAGATACCTCTAATCAGTCTTCCAAAATCCCTTTATACTTCAAAGGAATTATGAACGAGGTGTTTTTGGACGATTTAAAGGCAAAAATCGTTCGCGGGTTAAAAGGACAATTTCTTAGAGGGTATTCCACCGGAGGTCGGATTTACGGATATACAACAAAACAGATTCTCGATCCATCAGGCGCACAAGACAAATTCAGTCGTCCGAAAAGACTAGGCTGTGAAATTCTGGTCAATCAAAAAGAAGCCAAGATCGTTAAAAAGATTTTTGAAATGAAACATTCCGGCCTGGGCTTAAGATCAATTTCCAAAGTCTTAAATGGTGATCGTATTCCATCACCACATGCCGGATGCGGAACCAGAAGCGGCTTGTGGTCCTCGACGACGATCCGAGGAATTCTTAAGAACAAAAGATATATAGGAGCCTGGGAATACAATAAGACCAGATGGATAAAAAAGCGTGTCCTCGGCAAGCGACGATCTTTGCCAAATCCAAAGGATCAATGGGAATCATTGACTGCTGAAAAACTGAGAATCGTATCAGATGATCTATTCTATGCGGTTAATGGAAACATTAAAAGCAGAAAACGGAATTCCGTCGGATGTAAGAAATACCTTCTTTCCGGGTTATTGAAATGCGGCGAGTGCGGCGCTTCCATGATCGTGATTAATTCCGGCAGATATTCCTGCTATTTGTGTACTGCTGCCAGGACCATAGGGCCAGAAGCATGCTCAAACAAACAGAGAATATCAAGAAGAGCCATTGAATCAGCATTCTTAACTGAGATTCAAAAGACCCTTCTCGACAAAGATATCCTGGCCAGGCTTGTCGATGTGGTAAACCAGAAGCTTGATGCCCAGTTAGGATCGGTCAGCATAGATATAGGCGTTCTTCAAAAAAGGCGTAATGAACTAGAAAGCCGAATAGAAAAGCTCCTGGATGGTCTTGAAACAAATACTCCGATCCATTCAATACAGGATAGGTTGCGGCAGCGAGAAATGGAATTGGAAAAGGTCAAGAATGATCTTGCCAGGGCGAGAAATTCAGCTTTAAGTCCTGAGAAGGTAAATGTTGACTGGGTCCAACAAAAGGTATTCAGGCTAAAATCATTGATAAATGATCACAAGAATAATATCCATCTGCTCAGGAACGAGCTTAGAAATCTAATCCCGGATAGGTTAATGGTATCAAAGGAGACTATTAATGGGGCTGTACAGCATACGATATCCGGTAATCTGAACCCCTTTTCACTTGTCGCGGAAACAAATCAGTATCTAAGTAAAATAGCGGTGCAGGGACTTGAACCTTTATTACACTTTTCTATACCAATAGAAGGAACCTGGCCAGAGTCCTTTGAAACGTCTAAAAAAACTGGTTAAGTTACTGAAAATTGGTCTCTTATATATACAAGCCTTGGGAATCTTCCGAGCAACGCAAGCGTAGGTTTAATGTTTCGGGTTGAGTTCCAGTGGTCATTCAAGGCGCTCCGGGGCGTGAATTTCCAAACATCAATTCTCCTTGACGGCGAAAACGGCTTATGGATATATTAATAGTCACATCTTCGTGCGGAGTAGGGCGATGAAATATCCCAAGAAGATTGACATCAGACCAATGATATTTACCGATTGAAAATCATATATGCCATGAAAAGGCAATAAAAACATTTGCAAAAATGACGTGTAACTATTAGCCGATTGCCATAAAGCCCCTGTAAAAAGTAATTTGGAATAAAGTAAGTATGAACGAATTAGCATTTATCGACCTTACGGGAAATGTCTTGACAAACATAATCGCGTCGCTGGCCATTAAGGCTGGCGAGCCAGCGGTTATCGCTGCGTTGAATGCTTTAAATGGTTTACTAAGGGAACTTAAAACCCCGGCCAATCATGATCTGCAAAGAGCATTCACAAGATCTTGCCTCAATGGGGTTATGGTCGCCTGCAATGTTTGTAAGCAGAAACTTGAGATCCAGTATCAGGCTATTACACATCGAACCTTGAATACACGAGCTATTGAGTTAGAGCAGAAAATTGAGCAGATCGATTCTCTCATAAGAATTGTTGGCAACTACAGAACTGAATTTCCTCTTTCACCCAGTGAGTATATTATACAGCTCTTAGACTCCCCTGAATTGCTTATGGCTAACCAGGGAGGCGACGTATTGAAAACAGCCGCAAATGTACTTCGTGAAAAAATAGAGATGATGATCTTTCGCCAACTTAAAGCATGGCAGCCTGATATCCCAAAAGAATTGGAAGAAGCCATTATCAAGGGTTGGCATCGTCCGCAAGATGGCAGCAAAAGGTACCTGTATAGTGAAATCTGTGATTTCTTTCTCAATGAACTTGAAACAAATGAAAAAGTAAAGACCACCTTTACGACAAGGCTCTTGGCGGATATAATGGCCCAAAATAAATCACTTGCGGATTTAATGGCTATAGAATTTGAAGATCGCGCAAAACAAATCCATGATCGACTGACAATACTCGAGCAGAATATCCTCAATGTACTCAACCCCAAGTTTACAAATTCTGAAATCCGGCATATGGCATCGGGCTATCTACGAGCGGAATTGCGGAGAATTAAACGGAAATTATATGATCGAATTGGCAAAGAGATCAATTACATTTTACCCGATATTCGAATCATTTCAGATAACAATTTTGGTCGTGATAATCAGCAATCCTTTGGAAATGATCAGACATCTGTATGCAAAACCTATCGTTCCCCCGAATTTTTGGCACATGGTCTATGCAAATCTTTGAATGACTTCGATGGAAACCTAACGATCATATCGGAACTGGTAAAGGCGATCTCTGAACCAGCGAGAAGGAAAGAAGATACACCAATCTTTTGGGCGCTAAACCAGGCAAGAGTCCTTATTACAGCCGACTCCGGTCTGGGTAAAACGACTTTTATGGAGAGTCTGTTTCTAATGATTTGCGCGGGAGCGCTGGCGCAGGTGGAGACTGAGGAATGTGTGTTACCATTCTTCATCACCAATACACAGGCAGCATCCATGAATATTGCTGATCTAAGGGAGTTATTGACTTCTCGATTTGCACCACACATAGACCAAGCTTCGAAATTAAATCAATTTATTCTTGATAGCCTGGAAAGCGGTCGCTTTGTATTCTTCTTTGATGCCATTGATCAGGTTCGATTCATGGAAAGAGGGCCAATAACTGAATTATTGGAAGATCCACTAATTGAGCAGAATCGTATTATCATTTCGTCACGTCCTTTCTTCTGGCAGATGGAAAAGAATCAATTTAGGCGTTTCGTAGTCCTTGAAATCCAGGAGTTTGACCATGAACGCCAAGCGAAATATATAGCGCAGGCCGGTACACAGAATTTGGCCATTTCTCTTGATGAACGGAGCTTGGCAATTCCTGTGATTCTGAGAATCCTTTCTGATCTCCGTCATTGCGATATACGGAAAATTCATAATCGTTCTGAGTTGTATAGGGAAGTACTATCTCAACTTCTTCAAAGGCCTGAGGAAAAGGATGCCGTTCCTACTCTAAGCGTACCGTCGGCTAATGAGGTCAGAGACTCGCTGCGGAAGCTGGCCTATGATTCACTTACTTACGGATTTCGGCAGAGAATTCCGCGATCAATCATACTCCAAAATGAAATATTGGGGCGAGAGCAGTTAAGGGAATTATCATCAGGATGGGGTATTATTAGCGTCCGCGACGAGGATGACCTTGAGTTCAGACATTTGTCATTTCAGGAGTATCTTGCGGCAGAATATCTGAAAGGCTATATGGATAGATCTAATTGCGATCTATCATTACTATGGCCTTTTATATTACACCCGGATTGGGAGGAATCAATAAGGTTTCTTGCAGGTATGTTAAATGGCAAATCAGCGGCAAAGTTGATAGACATGATTCTCAATCCACTCGACAGGTCAGTTCTCGTTTATTACCGTGACCATATCCGCTTGGCGTGCCTTTGTCTCAACGAGATAGGTGAAGCGGGGCAAGCTGAACGAGATATATTACTGGCAAGACTTAGAGAAGATCTTCAAGATCCAGTGTTAAATATATTTACTCTTGATTACCTGCATATTTTCAAGGACTATAGGATTACCCACCTACTTTCTGCCTTGATTAAATCTGAAAATCTCGATATAAAGAAATGCGTAATACGTACTCTTGGAAAAATCAAGTCTGCAGAATCTGTTCGATTATTGTTTGAGTCTTTAAAAAATACCAGCACAGATATTCAGACAGATGCCATTCGTGCGTTAGTGGAAAGCAATTCATCAGAAGCCATTCAACCATTGATAGAGACTCTTAGTGATGAGAATGAGTTCATAAGAGAAATTGCAGTATATGCGTTGGGCGAGATCAGAAATAGAGTGGCTGCTAAACCGCTGATCGCTGCATTAAAGGATGTTTGTGCGAATGTTCGAAAGAGCGCGATCAATGCTTTATGGACTATGGATACACCGGAGGCGGCCGAAGCCCTCGTTGATATGCTCACTGATCAAACTGACAGTGTTCGCTATCAGGCAGCCAGGGTTCTTTGTTATAGTGATATTTCACAAGCTGTACCAGTGCTAATTGAATCTATTAGGAGCGGCGACTCAGATGCATATTGGGATGCCTTTTGGGCATTGCATAATGTGAAATCAGAAGAATCCTTGGACGTATTGATAGATGCTCTACGTGATGAAAATGCCGAGGTACGTCAGGTGGCAGCTATAGGACTTCGCAATATTGATTCAAAAAAAGCATTGCTGCCGTTAATTGAAGCGCTTAAAGATGATGACGAATCTGTCCGGTATTATGCGATTAAAGCTCTCAGCCAAGGAAAATATAAAGAGGCTGTAAAGCCGATATTCATGGCTGTAGATTTCGAGAATGACGAGAAAAGTGACCAGGTCAGTAGAGCAGGGATTATGGCCCTTGCATCGATCGGAACGTCTGAGGCGATCAGCCTATTGTTGAAATTATTTGATTGTAAAAAACCGGATTATTTTCATGAACTTATCGCCTATGAGTTGGGGAGAATTAATTCTGAAGTTTCTTTACAGTTACTGATTGAAGCCCTTAAAGAAAAGAGCACATACGTTAGACGAGGTGCGGCCATTGCGCTCGGAAAGAGCAATTCATCAGAAGCCATTCAACCATTGATAGAAGCTCTTAATGATGAGAACGAAATCGTGAGAGAGGCTGTGGCCTCAGCTTTAAGCAAGGGGGAGGCTGTCGAAGTTGTCAAACCGCTGATAGCAGCATTAAAGGACGAATATACGGATGTTAGATTAAGTGCAATAAGTTCATTGGGCTTCATAAATACCTCCGAAGCACTTGGGTCACTCGTCGATTTGCTTACAGACAAAACCGATTATGTCCGCTTTCAGGCAGGCGCTATTCTCTGTCGTAATAGATTTTCTCAGGCCGTCACAGTGATGATCGAGGCTCTCAGTCATGAAGACGAGAATTGGCGAGACTATGCAGCATTGGTTCTTGGTGAAGTGCGTAATCCCAAAGCTGTAGGACCGCTTATTGATGCACTTGGTGATAGTAGTAATGTTGTTAGAAGTTCAGTATCGAACGCATTGGGCAATTATAGATCTCAATATGTGAATGATTTGTTAATAGGAGCACTGGGGCATAAAAATACGAATACCCGGGAAGGTGCAGCCAAAGCTCTTGGCTATATTAAATGTTCGGAGGCCGTTGACCCACTAATTGAAATTCTCAAGGATGAAAACGAAATGGTAAGAGTTTACAGTGCAGGTGCCTTGGGGAGTATTATATCCGAAAAGGCCGTAGAACCATTGATCGGCACTGCTCTCCATGATGAGAGCGAGTTCGTACAATGGAGGGCGATCTGGGCATTGGGCGAGATTGAATCGTTCAAAACCGTCTGGCCACTAATTAGATTATTAAAATGCAAGCGCTGGATGGTATGGCTTGGAGCCGTTCAGGCTTTAGGCAAATTAAAACCAATTGAGGCAGTAAGGCCGTTAATCGCGGAGTTAAGGACGGATAATAATATTGCGCAGGGAACGGTTGTTGAAGCCCTTAAAGGAATCAGGAATGAAGAGGCACTGGAGGAATTTATTCAAGCATATCAGACCGAGGCAGATAGGATCACACAATGGTCTTTGATAGAGCACACAAAGGAAATAGAGACTACAAAAGAATTGGAGGAATTGATGCATGCCTATCCTGGCGGGTCTGAGCTATTCGCCCAATGGTCTGTCACGGTAGACCTAAAGGAAATTAAATCATTAGAGAAATTGAAGGAATTTTTAAAAGTGCATCTTGCTGAGCCAAATCCACAAATAGCGCGTCTCTTACTCAGATTGATAGCTGATTGTGATAGGTATCTTAGAAGATCAAAGCAAATCGCTGGAGGGTATTTATGATTTTTCAAGTAATGGAATAATTATGGCCAACGTTGTGTAGGAAACGATAAATTGGTTATAACGGTTCACCGATATTTATATCTTGAAAATCGAAATTAACATTAATTCGATTACAATTCATTTTATAATTATGCCACAACGCGGGTAGGAGGTTCGAATCCCTTACCCCCCACCCCTTTGTCAAAATTGACACAAATCTTGTTTGAACATTTAAGTTTATGGTGCGGCACACAATATTTTTTCCTTACTAATGCCTGAATTTGTGATTGTCTAATCCTTACCCCAATTTTATGATATTATAAAAAAAGGGGGCAATAATATGCCCAAATATGTAGTGGATACTTGGTATAGGCCCTTTCAAGCCTGGACCGCAGAAACCGCTGGGAATTTCGATCCTCCACGTGATGAGGATAACCAAGCTGATCCCGTAAGATGGTTTCGCGAGGTCGTAACTGCCCGCAATGCAAGTGAGGCAAAGAGAAAAGCAGCTTCTCGCCGAAGGGAGCACCATCACGTAGAGAAACGAATTTATACGCACAACATTGAGGGACAGAGTGCTTACCTCTATCCGGGAATCCGGTCTTAAGACATTCACGGACGCGGGGAAGTTTTGTGGGCGGTTCTTGGGTTGCACTAATTTGCGGCGGGGAAAAATGTCGCTGTCAAACTGACCTGATAGAAATTCCATTGTCCTACATAATCCCGGCTATATAGATTATAGAAAAAAGTATGACTTCCCGCACCAACAGAAACGACATCATCCAGGTTGTTCCCAAGCAAATAAATATGATTGCTTATCTCAAATGGATTTGGGTTGTTTGGAAATGTAATTAGCCCGTCTGTAGGTGTGGTTCCGAATCCCATAGCGCGAAAATCACCTGCGAGCGCAACACAATTGGCGGTTAGATATACTTGTCCAGACGAAGGGCAATCAATTGTAATTTGTGCGACGTTTGACCATTCACCGCCATTATTATTTACCGGCCCAATGTGAGTTGCCTCGTAGTGAACGATAGAAGGCGTTTCGGGATAATCGATTGCGCACGGTTCCGGCCCGCCCTTAAACTTATAGTTAACCAAATAGACGATATCCAGAATATTCAAATCGTCATCGCAGTTGACGTCTCCGTTTTGGTCCTGGGCAAATAAACCCACCGCCAAAAGAGGAAGGATAAAGATAACCCAACCGCTCATAATCCACGATTTTCTTTTCATTTTTTACCTCCACAGAAATCCAGATCGGAACATATTGATATTACATAAATTTAGCTCATGTTGGAGGAATCGTCAAGGCACAGAATTAAATGTCCGCTATCCCCCCTTAACGGACTTAGGCCCAATAAAACTATCCAGTATTTCGACCTAACACCCTTGTCAAAAAGGATGTTTATATGCCGGAGGTGAACGTGGCTCTTGACGGATTGGAAGGCAAATTCTATATTAATCATTATTGGAGACGCTTGCGAAGGTGTCTTGGGTATTCTCCATTGAATTAATCATCGTAAACCATCGCTTGGAGAATAAATGTTCATATATCGATATTAGTATCTATGTCTATCAGCATTAAACTATAATGTAAAACCGGGAGAGATTAGTGAATATCATCAAACGACAATCAATAATAAAATTGATTTTAGTATTTTCCTTATTATTTATAAGATGCAATGATTCCGATAAAGAACCCAATTGCCAGCAGGAATTGACTTCTTTAATGCAGTTGGTGCAAGATTATAGTGCAAATTACAAATGGACAAATAGATTAGATGACATCAATAATAAAAGATTTAATCTTTTCTCCGTCGATGTTGAGGATGCCCTTGTAACTGAAGCTGCCGAACCACTACTTATTTGGGCAGATTTGATAGATATCAGAAGGCAAGACACCTATTATATAGCACGATTTATATTATGGACTGATAAGTTTTGGGATGAGGAACTATATTTTGAGCTTCAGTGCAATAATATCCATAAAGACTGGCTTCGTAGACTTCCATCCTCAGATTTAGCAGACCGTTATAGCGAAGGGTATGTTCTAATTGCCGACATATTAGACGTTAGAAAGATTCAATATAGGGCCAGAGCCTATGGATATGAAGATGAACCGGACTATTACGAACCGGAGATCGTTATAGATGCACCTGAAACCTTTATCGTCAGTGGAAGACTAATCGATATGATTTACGCGGCTGATATGTTCTGCCTTAAATCTAATTTTGATTCCACTATTTTGGGGAAGTAAATATAATTCATGGTTTTTATCATTCTAAGAATCATTGCTATTGGGTTTCTAATTGGGGCACTTTTTAGACAGCCTTATGATTATTATATTATTTTAAGATGGGTAGTCTGCGGTGTTTCCGCTTACGGTGTGTTCCTTTCTAATGAGATTAGAAAACCGACTTGGATTTGGATATTTTCTATCGTTGCTCTTGTATTCAATCCTATATTCCCTGTGCATCTTAGTAGGGCTACATGGGCATATATAGACATCGCCGCCGGTATCATTTTTATTGGTTCAATAATACTATTGCGAAAGACAAGCGGGAAGAAATAGCGCGCGGGTATAGCCCGTGTAAGGTGTGTAAACCATGAATATTCGTTGGTATGTATTAGCAGTATTAATCCTCCTATTTATCCTTGTAGCTGGTATTGTGTTCTGGCCAACCCTATACAGATATGATTATGAGCGTTTTAATGGCAATCAAGTTCCTGTAAAGATCAATCGGTTGACCGGCAATGTTGAACTGCTAATTAAAGGAATATGGTTGTCCGCTGAGGATAGCAAACAATTCATGCCTCAAATAGTTCCAAAGGATATTGAATCAAAAGTTGATGGTGTTGCAAGTTTATCGGCAGGAAATTTCTCCGGCGACATCTATAATGGTAGTGACTGGGTGATCTCTGATATAGTTGTAAGCGTAAGCGCTATAGACGAAAATAAAAACTTCAAATGGGAACGAAAATATAGAATAGAAGAAATAGTCACCCCATTATCTTATAAGGCATTCAGCATCCCTGTTGCGGATGGATTTGGCGTTTATCTTGATACATGGAATATCCGTAGAGTCTTTGGTTTCAAAGACCCTGAATTCGCCTACCGTGAAGGAATAAGAGTAAACTTAGAAACGGGTGAAATAATCTCTCCCAAATCTGCAGCTACAAACTACATTGACAATGATTCGTTGTGGAACCTATATATTAATACGAGCGACTCAGCGTGGAGAATCAACGCAATCCTCAATATCCCAGGGTTCAGGGGATTACTAATCGATTCGCTTTACGCACGGGACCCGAGACTACAAGATACGATCAAAGCAGGTTTTGACCCCAATTTAAGGCAAATTCAGACAGATATTGAAAATGCTGCAAGGTTACAGGGTAATTAGTCCATCTTCCCCCTTGACATCCCCCTCTAAATTGTCGATATTATATATGCGCTTCGTGTAACCGGATTTTCTATGTACAAAATTCGCCCGGGAGTCGGGTGCCTGTTTTCTTTACCGGAAACACGGAGCGCCACCTGACGACCGGGCATATAAAGATTGGAGTTTCTCATGCGCTCCGAGAAAACTCTTCAGACGGATTACGCGGCAATTGCGGCCGTCCAAAATCCCAATATTCATCGATCAAATCTTTTAATCACCACATCACTCGAACAGCTTGGTGATGAATTCGCGTTGGCTCAGGATGTCTCCGGGCGTTCGCGGGAAAGCTACAGGAGAAGCATCCGCCAGTTTCTGGGCTGGATGAAAAACAGTAACATGACCGACCCCCGACGTGAAGACGTGTTGCGGTTTAAACGAGATCTGGAGGAGAGAGGATTAAGGGCGACGACCATCCATGCCTACCTTGTGGCGGTCCGGCGATTCTTTGAATGGACCGAATCCAAGCGGATTTATCCGAATGTCGCTCAAGGTATCAAGGGGGCCAAGCGGTCAAACGGATTCAAGAAGGACCCTCTAACCGTCGCTCAGGTCAAGGAATTGCTTGCGAGCTTGGAGCGTTCCTCTGTTCAGGGAAAACGGGATTTTGCGATTATCAACCTGCTTATCAGGACCGGGCTTCGCACAATCGAGGTCGTCCGGGCCATTATCGGAGATATCCGGCAGGATTCCGGCGAGGCCTTGTTGTGGATTCAGGGGAAGGGCCGGGAAAGCAAGGACGAGTTTGTCTTGCTGACTCCGGATACTCTGAAACCCATTAACGCCTATCTTGCGGCTCGTGGCCCCGTTTCTGATGATTCCCCGCTCTTTGCGTCAATAAGCGACCGTAATCGTGGGGGACGGATGACTACCCGCTCGGTATCCCGGATTGTCAAGGCAGCCCTCCGGGATATAGGTATCGATTCCGACCGCCTGACCGCTCACAGCCTTCGGCATACGGCAATTACCCTAACACTTCAGGGCGGGGCGACCATTCAGGAGGCCCAGTTATTGGGAAGGCATTCCAATATCAATACTACGCTGGTTTACGCCCACAATATCAACCGGATTGCCCATGCCCCGGAGCGGAAAATCGATGCCCTATTGTCGGGGAATTAAGGGTAAAGGCCCAAATAAACGCGACATCTTGACAATTGCCCGAAATAAGCTATTTTTCATTAAGGCGTTAAATCCGCCGTTTCACGAAATACTATTCATATCGGAGGACCTATGTCTACCAAGAGAAGTCTATTCTGGGCATTAGCTATAAGTTTATCTTTTTCCGCCATTTCGTTCGCGGCCACGATTCATGTTCCTACCGACCAGCCGACGATACAGGCGGGGATAGATGTTTCAAATCCAGGAGACACAATCTTGGTCGCCCCCGGCGTTTATAACGGGAGTATTCTCTATCCGACACATAGATTAGTTATTACTTCAAGCGGTGGTTTTAATTCCACAATTTGGCAAGATGCTCAAATTCAGATTAATAATTCTGATTCTGGGTCTGTATTTGAAGGGTTTAGTATTAGTGGTCATACAGGACCCGACCTTATTCATGCAACTGGAATTGTGGATCGTTTTGAGATTAAAAATAATAGATTTTGGGCCAATGATTGCGGCGACATAATTGAAGGGGGGGAGCAGGCCACGTTAATTATTCATGGCAATTTATTTTTTGGCAATCACGATGCCAATATAATTGTAACGACTGGTCCAAACTGCGAGGTAATCAAAAACACCATTCCTCTTGGCTATAGGGGTTTGGCGGTATATGGTGAGAATTCCAAAATATTAAACAATATTATAACAGGTATCGAATTTTATGCGATCTTTAATCCACATCCTACAACCGTAGTGGATTATAATGACTTTTGGAATAATGGCGATAACGGCAATCCAGGGACAAATGGTTTTTCTATAGACCCAATTTTTTCGAATCCAACAGGATATATTTACAAACTAAGTCAGAACTCACCTTGCATAGATACTGGAGATCCCAACCCTATATATAACGACCCTGATTTAAGTAGAGGCGATTTGGGTTGTTTCTTTTACGACAATAGAACTTTAATCTCCAATGTTCAGCCATCTGTTAATCAAGAATCAGTTTCCAGAAATCCGGAAATATCGATTACATTCAGCTTAGAAATGGATGAATCGACAATAAATAGCAATAGCTTTTTAAGTTATGGTTCGCTAACAGGATACCATCAAGGAAACATCAGCTATGACCCACAAACTCGTATCGCTTTTTTTACTCCGACTGAACCTTATGCAATAGGGGAGACCGTATATAATATCCTCACAACTGATATTGAATCGATCTATGTTCCATATCTAAGTAAGCCATTTGTGTGGTCGTTTAACGTTGAGTCGGGCGGTAATGGAGCCGATTATACTTTTATAGATAATTATCCAGTAGATGAATGGCCGGTATCAGTAACTGGAGCTGATCTGAATAATGATAATTTCATTGATGTCATCGGTGCCAACCTAAGCGACAATATTGAAATATTGATGAATGACGGCATTGGATCTTTCTTGCCTGCAGTCGAATATTATTCAGATGTTTATCCTTCGTCCGTTACATCTGCGGATTTTAATAGGGATGATTTTATTGACGTAGCTTCTTCTAATGAGCAGTCAAATACGGTTAGTATTTTACTTAATAATGGCGATGGAACACTTTCGAGTCCAGTGTTATATACGGTCACCGAACAACCTTGGGATATTGCAAGTGGTGATGTAAATGTCGATGGCTTCATTGATATTGTCACAGCAAATAAGCATGAACCATACGGTGTTTCAGTTTTAATAAACAATGGTGACGGCACATTTAAGCCAAATATTGTATATACGGATTTTTCAATAGATGAAGAGCCAGCGTCGGTCTATTTGTCAGATTTGGATAATGACGGTGATCTCGATATCATTACGGCAAATATGGGCGGAAGTGCTCAGAGTATTACTACGATTTTTAATAACGGCGATGGTGTTTTTGGAAATCACATAGACTACCTGACCGGCGGGGTTACCCCAATGTGTGCAATAGCTTTTGACTTTAATGCGGACGGTTACAACGATATAGCGGTTACTAATGCCGGGACTGATGATATAACTATTTTCCTTAATGATGGCAATGGTAGTTTTCCAAGCTATTCTCAATTTAATGTGGGGGATAGCCCAAACAAAGTAATAGGCAGAGATATTGACTACGATACAGATATAGACCTAATAATATCCCATGAACATTCAAATGATATCTATTTATTATTGAATAACGGATCGGGCGGATTTAGCTTTCATACCAGTCTTCCAGGGAATGGAATTCTGCGTTCAGTATTTGCTGCGGATTTTGACGGCGATACGGATATTGACATCATTGCATCGAATATGGGACAACAGAGTCTAACACATTATTCTCATGACGGACCTTATCTCGGACCAGTTATTTTCGTGTCGGTCGATGGGTCAGATCAAACCGGCAACGGAAGTGAATCTAATCCCTTCGCATCCATAAAAAGAGCTCTATATTTCGCAAATGACAACGATACTATTATTGTCAAAGAAGGGGAATATACTGGCCCTGAGAATTCTAATATTGATTTTCAAGGTAGGTCAATAGTATTAAAGTCTGAAATTGGCCCTGAATCTACAATCATATATACAGGAATGCAGGAAGAAAAGGTGTTTTTATTCCAAAGCGGTGAGGACCAAAATACAATAATTGATGGATTTACTATATCCGGACATGAAAATGCAAATGCATATGACCCCCAATTAGTAGAAGTTATGTCGGCTTCTCCAGTATTCAAGAATTGCACATTTCAAAATGGTGGATGTGGCCGTAATTTTTCCCCTGTCCATTTATCGAACTCCAATTCCATATTTGTTAATAGCAGATTCGTAAATAACAGCAGTGGTTATTTGGACAGCAAGGCCATAGAGGAGAAACAGGCATCTTATAGGGATGGCGGGGCTCTTGGTATTTGGGACAACTCTGACGTAAGTATTATAAGCTGTGAATTTTCCAATAATTATACCTCTTATACGGCCGGTGGTGCTGTGGTCATTTCAGGTTCAAGCGCAACATTTGAGGATTGCATTTTTGCCAATAATACTACATGGATGCTGGATTATCGTCCTTTTGGCGGAGCTATATATTACGAGAACTCAAATGTAGAGTTGGAAAATTGTGATTTTATCTCAAATGGTCCAGAATCTTTTTGGGGTGGTGCGATATTTTGTGAGAACCTATCAAATACGAGTATAAATAATTGCCGTTTTGTTTCAAATAATTCAAGAGATAACGGAGGCGGAATCTATGCAAAAAATTCTACTTTTAATATAACTAATTCGGTTTTTACAAAAAATACCGCCAATAACTACTATAATGAAAATAGCTTTGGCGGTGCAATATATTCTGATGAGTCGATATTCTCTATAATTAATTGCGCTTTTGTTGCCAACCATATTGTTAAATCAGACGAATATCCGTTTATTTGCGAAGGAAGTGCAATATATAATGTCGGAAATGGTCCATATATTCAAAACTGTATTATTGCATATAATAAAAATGGTCGAGCTGTCTATTGCGCGGAAGCTGGGGATATACCCTATATTGAATGCACTAATATCTTTGCCAATGAAGGCGGTGATTGGGAGGGATATATTGAATTCATGTTCGGCATGTATGGCAATATCTCCGAAAACCCCCTTTTCTGTGATACTGCGAATGCTGACCTTGCCCTTTTCAATACATCCTCTTGCTTACCCGAAAATAACAGCTGTAATGAACTAATAGGCGCTTTCGGTTTAGGTTGCTACGTCGGCTACTGTGACAGCGTAGAGGTGGATATTACCAGCAGCAACCTCAACGTCACCGATCATACCCCGCTGGTCTCCTGGAATTTTGTCGATCCCGGTGGGTCGCCTCTGGTTTTCACAGAAATTGCTGTCGGCACCGACGACGACTGGACCTATGCCGAAATGTGGAATCCAGCGCCATTCTACTCATCGGACACCTTTGTTGTATATAACGGCTCGCCGCTGGTCGATGGGGATATATATTACCTCCGTCTCCGTGTCAATAATGGCCTGATCTGGTCCGAATGGTATGAGACCTCCTTCAGAATGAATTCGGTGCCGAGCTTGCCGGTCCCCGTTGAGCCAATAAATGATACTCTGGTCTTGACCGATCTTCCGATTCTGGTTATCGCTTCCGCGAATGATCACGAAGGGGATATCCTCAGTTATGAATTTCAGTATGTAAACGATACCATGCATGAACCGATGCTGATAACCATAACGGATGTCGCGGATACGGCAGTACAGGTGAGCGGTCCGTTGTTTGATAATTGTCGATATTTTTGGTCAGCGCGTTCATTCGACGGTTATGAGTATTCCGATTGGTCGGGATCAGGCTCCTTTTGGGTCAATTCCGCGAATCAGGCTCCGGGCAATTTCCAGGCGCTGGAACCACCGGGAGAAAGCCAGCAACCAGTTTATAATATGCTGCCGGCCTTCAGCTGGACTACAGCCATAGATGACGATCCATTGGATTCGGTTTATTACGATCTTATAATCGCCGCCGATGCCAATTTCAATTTTGCCCTGACCATCGACAGCATTTGGGCGGAAGAGCATATCGTGACGGATAGCCTTGAATTCGGCGAACAATACTGGTGGAAAGTCCGCGCGGTCGATAATTATGGGCTGAGCACCTATTCGGATAATATCAAGGATTTCAAGACCTGGAAGCTGGGGGATGTGAATGCCAACTGGACCGTGGATATTCTGGATATCGTTTACCTGGTGAATTTCAAGTTCAAGGGTGGCCCAGCCCCAACTCCAATGTTCTCCGGAGACATGGATGGCAATTGCACGATCAACATTCTGGATATAGTCTACTTAGTAAATTACAAATTCAAAACCGGCCCCGAACCGCTGGTGGGGTGTGAGTGAGAGGGGAGGGAGCGAATATCTCTTATTATCAAGATATTAGTCTTACGGTTATTTTAACAATTTACCCGGAGGTGTGACAATGAAACGGGAGCTAATCGGACTATTAGTCATCATTATTTTATTCCCAGCATCAATTTCATTGGCTGGAGTTTGCGGGGATGCCAATAATGACGGGGTAGTAAATGTCCTTGATATTGTTTACCTTGTCGATTACAAGTTCAAAGG
>Ga0209288_10000260_pt1 | contig 16528 bp, 18 predicted proteins | sample PPLLaktember2015_4_FD_187261 | JGI IMG/M metagenome (GOLD analysis project Ga0209288, IMG submission 187261) | Freshwater sediment microbial communities from Prairie Pothole Lake near Jamestown, North Dakota, USA - PPLs Lake P8 Core (1) Depth... | ecosystem: Environmental > Aquatic > Freshwater...
TTCAGCGCTTCCAGATAACGCCCTTCGACCTGGGGCTCGATCTCTGCCAGGCAGATCCGATAGCGTGCCTGACAGTCTGCCTGGCAGGCCTGCCTTTTTTCCTCGCAGCCCTGCACGCAGGCCTGACCTTGCGGGTCCGGCGGCGGCTCGTGGCGATAGGATTTCTGGTACTGGGGTGTGGCGCAACCGCCGAGCAGGGCCGTGAGCAACGCTCCGGCGAACAAGATCAAACGCAGCTTCATATCGATTTACCTTGCAGATATCAGCTTTGAGGCAACGCCCGCATGGCGGGTTCCCGCAACACACACCAATCCGGCTTCATTGTCCCCCATGGTCCGACGGCGGGCCAGCCATCCGGCGTCACGGCGTACAATCCGCCCTCGATTTCCATAGGGCTAGCACCATGGCGCTCCGAGCCACGATCTACAAGGCCGATCTGCAGATTGCCGACATGGACCGGCATTACTACGCCGACCACGCACTGACGCTCGCGCGCCATCCGTCGGAGACCGACGAGCGCATGATGGTGCGCGTGCTGGTTTACGCCCTGGCTGCCGAGGAGGGCATCGCTTTCACCCGCGGCCTGTCCGAGGTGAGCGAGCCGGAAATTTGGGTCAGGGATCTCAGCGGCGAGATCCGCCTGTGGATCGACCTGGGCCAGCCGGACGAGACGCGCATCCGCAAGGCCTGCAGCCGCGCCGACCAGGTCTGGGTGGTGTGTTACGGCAGCGCTTGCGATGTCTGGTGGAGGCAGATCGCCGACAAGCTCGGCCGTCATGGCAATCTGACGGTTTTTCAGGTTCCTGCCGAGACCAGCCGTGAACTGGCTGCACTGGCCACTCGCAGCATGCGTCTGCAGTGCATGGTGCAGGACGGCGAGATCACTCTCAGCAGCGACGAGGGCAGTGTCGCGGTGCGGCTGACGAGACTCAAGCAGCCCGCCTGAGCGACCCGGCTGCGAGGCGCTTCAGTAGATGAAGCGCCATTCCAGTTCCTGCAGGTTGAGTTCGCGCAGGATGGCTTCTGCCCGTTCCCGTGCGTTGCCGCGCGGGGCGCCCTGGCGGGTGGCGACGATCAACTCGTTTTTCAGCGAATGCTCCCAGCCGACCAGTTCGGTGACCGTGACGTGATAGCCGTGCGACTCCAGCAGCAGGCAGCGCAGCACGTTGGTGACCTGGCTGCCGAATTCGCGGGTGTGGATGGGGTGGCGCCAGATTTCGGATAGCGGGGTTTTCGCCAGCGACACGTTCTTGTTCTGCCGCAGCACGCTGGCGACTTCGGCCTGGCAGCAGGGGACCAGCACGATATGGCGCGCCTGTTTGGCCAGGGCGAAGCGGATCGCATCGTCGGTGGCGGTGTTGCAGGCATGCAGGGCGGTCACCACGTCGACGCTGGTCGGGAGTTCGGCCGACTCGATCGACTCTTCCACTGTCAGATCGAGGAAGCTCATGCGTTCGAAGCCCAGGCGCTGCGCCAGCAGGCGCGACTTGTCGACCAGTTCGTGACGGGTTTCGATGCCGTAGACATGGCCGGCCTGCCTGGACTTGAGGAACAGGTCGTAGAGGATGAAGCCCAGATAGGACTTGCCGGCGCCGTGGTCGACCAGCGTCAGGCTGTCCTGCCGTGACAGCACCTCGTCGAGCAGAGGCTCGATGAAATGGTAGAGGTGGTAGACCTGCTTGAGCTTGCGGCGGCTGTCCTGGTTGAGCTTGCCGTCGCGCGTGAGGATATGCAGTTCTTTCAGCAGGTCGAGCGACTGGCCGGGGCGGATGTCGGGAATGAGGTTCATGCCGGTGAAAGGGTGAGTTAGCCGCCGAGCAGCCTGACCTCGCGCTGCGGGAAGGGGATGACGATGCCGCGCTCGCGAAAGGTTTCCAGCACCGACTGGGTGATCTCGCTCGACGCCGCCATGTAGTCCGGCGCGGCCACCCAGGGGCGGATGCCGATGTTGACGCTGGAGTCGGACAGGGCGAGCACGCGGATCACCGGTTCGGGATCGCTGAGGATGCGGCCGTGCTTGTCGAGAATCTCGCGCACCGTGGCCAGCGCATGGCGGATGTCGGTGTCGTAGGCTACCCCCACGGTGATGTCGAGCTGCCGCAGGGTGCCGTAGTTGTGCAGGATCTCGCCGACGATCTTGCGGTTGGGAATCACCACCCGTGAGCGGTCGGGATGGCTCAGTACGGTATTGAACAGGCGGATTTCTTCCACCAGTCCTTCCTCTTCGGCGATGGAAACATACTCGCCTACGCGAAACGGGCGGGTGAATACGATGGTCAGGCCGGCAGCCAGGTTGCCGAGCACGCCCTGCATCGCCAGCGCGATGCCTGCGCCCGCCACGCCGAGGCCGGCGATCAGCGGCAGCAGCTCCACTCCCAGGTTCTGCAGCGCCATGATGAGGAACAGGCCGAGGACCAGCATGCGCACGATGCGCACCAGCAGCAGTCGGACCGTTTCATCCAGCCCGAGCCTAATCAGCATCTTGTCGGTGGCGCGGCCTAACCAGCGGCCGACGTAGACGCCGGCCACCAGAATCAGCAGCGCGACAAGCAGCTTTGGTCCGAACTGGATGGCGAGCTCGACGGCCGTGTTCTGGGCGTGTTCGAGGGTCTGCAGATGTTCTTCCATTGCGGTTCGATCGAGAGGGGGTTGGCGAAGGGTACCAAATCCCTCTTCCCGTGGGGACCCGGGCGCACCCTTATAATGTGGCCGGTTCAACTAGGGCTGTGTCATGCACGTCGTCAACATCTCCTGCTACAAGTTCATCACCCTGAGCGATCGCGAAGCCCTCAAGGCGGCGCTTGCGCAGCGTTGCCAGGCGCTCGATCTGAAGGGCACGATCCTGCTGGCGCCGGAAGGCGTCAACGTGTTCCTCGCCGGAAGCCGCGAAGCCATCGATGCTATCGTCGCCTGGTTGCGCGCCGACCCGCGTTTCGCCGACCTGCAGCCGAAGGAAAGCCTGTCGGCCTCGGCCCCGTTCAGGAAACTGAGGGTGCGGCTGAAGAAGGAAATCATCACCATGAAAATGCCGCTGATCCGCCCAGAGGAGGGGCGTGCGCCGTCAGTTGCGGCGGCGACGCTGAAGCAATGGCTGGACCGTGGCTGCGACGACGAAGGGCGGCCGGTTGTGATGCTCGACACGCGCAACGACTACGAAGTCGAGGCCGGGACCTTCGAGGGTGCGGTCGATTTCGACATCGGCAGTTTTAGCGAATTTCCCCCTCAACTGGCGCGCCATCGTGGCGACTTCGCCGGCAAGACCGTGGTCTCGTTCTGCACCGGCGGCATCCGCTGCGAGAAGGCCGCGATCCACATGCAGGCCATCGGCATCGAGCGCACGTACCAGCTCGAAGGCGGCATCCTCAAGTATTTCGAGGAAGTCGGCGGCGCACATTATCGCGGCGACTGTTTCGTCTTCGACCAGCGCGAGGCGCTGAGCGCCGACCTGCAGCCGGCTTCGGGGCGGCTGCACCGCTAGTGCCGGCGGCGACGCCCTGGCGTCTTCTACGGCTGGCTGATCCGTACCGCCATGAATGAAATCGCAGCCATCCTGGTGCTGACCATCGCCGCCGGCAGCTGTATTCCCCTTGGCGGCTATCTGGCGAGTTTCGAGCACATTCGAGCCCGCTGGCTGGAACAGGAACTGCGCCATTTCCTCATCGCGCTGGGCGGCGGCATCCTCGTGGGCGCGGTGGCCGTGGTGCTGGTGCCGGAAGGCATCGCCAGCATGGACGGGTCGTTGCTGGCCATCCCCATCCTGCTGGCAGGCGGCCTGGTGTTCTTCCTGGTCGAACGGGCGCTCGGCCTGCGCCGCCGCGAGGCGCCGCAGGTATTGGGCATGCTGCTCGACTACATCCCCGAAGCCGTCGCCCTCGGTGGTCTGGTGGCGCTGGGTTCGCCGATCGCCCCGCTGCTTGCCCTCCTCATCGGCCTGCAGAACCTGCCCGAGGGTTTCAATGCATTTCGCGAACTGCAGCCGCTCAAACTGCGCAGTGCCCGACGTACCCTGCTGATCATGTCGTCGCTGGTGGCCATCGGGCCGCTTGCCGGCCTGCTCGGCTACTTCCTGTTGGCGGAATATCCCGCCGCGCTGGGCGCGATCATGCTGTTCGCGGCGGGCGGCATCCTCTACCTGATATTCCAGGACATTGCACCGCAGTCACGCCTGCGACGTCACTGGGCGCCGCCGCTCGGTGCGGTGCTGGGATTCAGCCTGGCCTTGTTCAGCGAAATGCTGGTCAGCGCGACCTGAGTCCTTAACGGCCTCAGCCCTGCAGCCAGTCCGGATCGGGGGCGCAGTTCAGTCCCCAACCCGATTGGCCTGACCGGTAGCCGAGCGCGCCGGTGCTGCCGGACATCAGTGGCGGCGTAAAGGCATCGTGCTGCAGCAGGTGGATGAGCCCCCACCGAACGATCGCTTAGTGATGAAGGACTTGCTCCCCGCGCATGCTTCAGCCGCGCCGGAACGGCCCCTCGAGTTCGTCGATGTAGTGGGCGATGGCGTCGGTCTCGCGTTCGAGGAAGCGATCGACGGCATCGCGGAATTCGGGATGCTCGAGCCAGTGCCAGGAATGTGTGGCGGTGGGGACGAGCCCGCGCGCCAGCTTGTGCTCGCCCTGCGCACCGCCTTCAAATACCTGCAATCCGTGGGCGATCGCGTATTCGATGCCCTGCTGGTAGCAGGTCTCGAAATGCAGGCCGGGCAGGTACTCCAGCGTGCCCCAGTGGCGGCCGTAGAGGCGCTGGCTGTCCTTGATGCAGAACGAGCAGGCGGTGGGCTCGCCGTCCTTGTCCGCGATGATGAGCAGCAGCCTGTCTGGCATCGTCGCGCGTAGCGCTGCGAAAAAGGCGCGATTGAGATGCGGCTCGCTGCGATGGCGGGCGTAGGTGTCCGCATAGCAGCGGTAGAAATGGTCCCAGTCGGCGTCGCTGCTCTCGGTGCCTTCGACCCAGCGGAACGTCACCCCCAGATTCGCCAACTTCTTTCTTTCCTGGCGGATCTTCTTGCGCTTGTCGTGGGTCAGTGCGGCGAGGAAATCGTCGAAACTGCCATAGCCCGCGTTGTTCCAGTGGAATTGGAAGCCGCTGCGGTGCAGCAGCGGCGTCGCATTGAGCGCGGCATGGTCGGGCTCGGTGGGGAAGAGGATATGCAGGGACGAGAAGCCCAGCTCGCGGGTGAGCTTCAACGCCGCTTCGATCAGGCTGGCGCGGTCGCTGTCGCTTCGCGCCAGCAGGCGCGGTCCGGGCACCGGCGAGAAGGGCACACAGCACACCAACTTGGGATAGTAGGCGATGCCATGACGGCGGTACGCGTCGGCCCAGGCCCAGTCGAAGACGAACTCCCCCCAGGAATGGTGCTTGACGTAGAGCGGCATCGCGGCTTCGAGCCGGCCATCCCTGAACAGCGCCAGATGCACCGGCTCCCAGCCGATGTGGGCACCGACGCATTCGCTGTCTTCCAGCGCGTGCAGGAAGGCGTGTTGCAGGAACGGCGACTCGCTGGCCAGGGCGTTCCAGGCGTCGGCGGGCAACTCCGCCATTCTTGTGACGACGCGGACGACGGTTTCGGCGGCTTCAGCTTCCGTCCTGCTGGGCTTTGCTTCAAAATGCACGTTTTCGCGGACTTCCATCAACAACAATGAACCTGCATGAATATCAGGCTAAACAGATTTTGCGCTCGGGCAACATTAACACGCCGCGCGGACTTGCCGCAGCGAGTGCGGAGGCCGCGCTGCAAGCTGCCCGCGAATTGGGCGGCGACGCCTGGGTGGTGAAGGCACAGATCCACGCCGGTGGGCGCGGCAAGGCCGGTGGCGTCAAGGTGGTGAAGAGCCTGGACGAAGTGCGTGACATGGCCGGCGCGCTGCTCGGCAAGTCGCTGGTGACCAATCAGAACGCCCCCGACGGCCAGCCGGTGAACCAGGTTCTGGTCGAGGAGACCCTGCCGATTGCGCGCGAGTTGTACCTGTCGCTGCTGGTCGACCGCGAAACCGAGCGCGTCGCCATCGTCGCCTCCGCCGCCGGCGGCATGGACATCGAGGAGGTCGCCCACGCCACGCCGGAGAAGGTTCTCACCGAAACCTGCGATCCGCTACTGGGAGTGCAGGACTTCCAGTGCCGCGCGCTGGCTTTCGCGCTGGAACTGACGGGCGAGGCCTACAAGGATTTCTGCCGCCTGCTGCCGGCCCTGTATCGCGTGTTTCTCGCCAATGACCTGAGCCTGCTCGAAATCAACCCGCTGGTGGTGACCGCCGACAACCGCGTGCTGCCGCTCGATTGCAAGATGAGCGTCGACGATAACGCGCTGTATCGCCGCCGTGCCCTGGCCGAGCTGCGCGACGACAGCCAGATCGACGCCAAGGAAGCCGCGGCCAATGCGGCCAATGTCAATTACGTCGCGCTCACCGGCAACATCGGCTGCATGGTCAACGGTGCCGGCCTGGCGATGGCGACGATGGATCTTATCCAGCTCGAAGGCGGCACGCCCGCCAACTTCCTCGACGTCGGCGGCGGCGCCACGCCGGAGACGGTGGCGCAGGGGTTCAAGATCATCCTGCTCGATCCCAAGGTGCGCGCGGTGCTCATCAACATCTTCGGCGGCATCGTGCGCTGTGATGTGATCGCCGAGGGCATCATCCAGGCGGTGAAGGAAGTCGGCGTGAAAGTACCGGTGATCGTGCGGCTGGAAGGCACCAACGCCGAACTGGGCAGGAAGCTGTTAGCTGAATCTGGGCTGGCGATTCTCGCGGCCGAGAGCCTCACCCAGGCCGCCAAGCTTGCAGTGGAGCGCGCCCAATGAGCATCCTCGTCAACAAAGAAACCAAAGTCATCTGCCAGGGATTCACCGGCAAGCAGGGCAGCTTCCATTCCGAACAGGCGATCGCCTACGGGACGAAAATGGTCGGCGGCGTGACCCCCGGCAAGGGCGGGCAGACGCATCTGAACCTGCCCGTGTTCAACACCGTACGCGACGTGGTGCGCGAGACCGGCGCGCAGGCGACGATGATCTATGTGCCCGCCGCGTTCGCTGCCGACTCCATCCTCGAAGCGGCCGACGCTGGCATCGAGGTCATCGTCTGCATCACCGAGGGCATCCCGGTGCTCGACATGCTGAATGTGAAGGCAGCCTTGAGCGCCAACGGCGCCAAGCTGATCGGCCCCAACTGCCCCGGCATCATCACCTCGGGCGAGTGCAAGATCGGCATCATGCCGGGCGTCATCCATCAGAAGGGCAAGATCGGTATCGTCTCCCGCTCCGGGACGCTGACCTACGAAGCGGTGCACCAGACCACGCAGCTGGGTCTCGGTCAGTCGACCTGCGTCGGCATCGGTGGCGACCCGATCAAGGGCCTGGATTTCATCGATTGCCTGGAGCTGTTCGAGGCTGATCCGCAGACCGAGGCCGTGATCCTGGTCGGCGAGATCGGCGGCAGCCGCGAGGAGGAGGCGGCCGATTACATCCGCTCCAACATGAAGAAACCGGTCGCAGCCTACATCGCCGGACGCACCGCGCCGAAGGGCAAGCGCATGGGCCATGCCGGTGCGATCATCGCCGGTGGCGCGGGGACAGCCGATGCCAAGATCCGCGCGCTCGAAACCGCCGGTGTCGTCGTCGCGGCCAGCCCGGCAGGGCTCGGCGAGGCGGTACGGCAGGCGCTGGCAAAACGCTGAACCTCGCCCAATGAAACTCGGCATCGCCCAGCTCAACCTCGTCGTCGGCGACATCGACGGCAATGCGTCCAGGCTTCTGGCTGCGGCGCAGGAGGCGCATGCTGCCGGCGCCGCGCTGCTGCTGACCCCGGAAATGTCGATCTGCGGCTACCCGGCCGAGGACCTGGTGCTGCGTGGCGATTTCACCGCGGCGTGTGCCGCGGCGCTGCAGAAACTGGCTGCCGCGGCGCCGCCAGAGCTTGCGCTGATCGTCGGTTTTCCGCAGCGCAGCGACGATGGCCTGTTCAATGCGGCAGCGCTGCTGCGCGGTGGCAAGGTCGAGACGGTTTATCGCAAGCACCACCTGCCGAACCATTCCGTGTTCGATGAGCAGCGGGTATTCGACAGCGGCAATATGCCCTGCGTTTTTGCCTGCGGCGGGGTGAATTTTGCCATCAACATCTGCGGCGACATCTGGGAGCCCGGCCCTGTCGAGCGTGCCCGGGATGCCGGCGCCGACTGGCTGCTGGTGCCGAATGCCTCGCCCTACCATCTCAACAAGGAGCGCGAGCGCATTGCGGTCGCGCGCTCACGCATCGTCGAGGCAGGCCTGCCGATCATCTACGCCAACCTGCTGGGTGGGCAGGACGAACTGGTGTTCGACGGGGCCTCGTTTGCGATCGACAGCGAAGGCGTGGTCGTGGTGCAGTGCCCGGCCTGGGAGGAAGGAGTGTTCTACCTCGAGCTCGAAGGCGAGACCTGCAGCGGTCCGCAAGCTTCACTGCCGGGGGAGGATGCTGCAGTCTATGAAGCGCTGGTGATGGCGGTCCGGGATTACGTCGGCAAGAACGGCTTCAGCGGGGTTCATCTCGGCCTGTCGGGCGGCATCGATTCGGCGCTGACGCTGGCGATCGCGGCGGATGCGATCGGGCCCGACCGGGTTCACGCGGTGATGATGCCGTCGGACTACACGGCCTCGATCAGCGTCGAGGACTCGCGCGACATGGTGAAGCGGCTCGGCGTGCGCTATTCCGAGATCGCCATCAAGCCGATATTCGATGCGTTCATGGGACAGCTTGCTGACGAGTTCGCCGGGCTGGCCGCCAACACAGCGGAAGAAAACCTCCAGGCCCGCGCTCGCGGCACGCTGCTGATGGCGCTATCGAACAAATTCGGCACGCTGGTGCTGACCACCGGCAACAAGAGCGAAATGGCGGTCGGCTATGCCACCCTGTATGGCGACATGGCGGGGGGGTTTGCCGTGCTCAAGGATGTGGCCAAGACCCGGGTCTATCGTCTGGCGAATTACCGCAACAGCCGCTCGGCCGTGATCCCGCAGCGCATCATCGATCGTCCGCCGTCGGCCGAACTGCGTCCCGACCAGACGGACCAGGACAGCCTGCCGCCCTACGACATGCTTGACGGCATTCTGGAAGCCTACGTGGAACGCGACATGGCGGCACGCGAGATCGTCGCGCGGGGATATGATGCGGCTACCGTGCGCCGCGTCATTCACATGGTCGACCTCGCCGAGTACAAGCGCCGCCAGGCTGCGCCCGGTCCGCGCATCACGCCGCGCAATTTCGGCAAGGACCGCCGCTACCCGATTACCTCGAAATACCGACCCGAAGGAGATTTGCCATGAAGAAAATCGAAGCCGTCATCAAGCCGTTCAAGCTCGACGAGGTGCGTGAAGCACTGTCGGAAATCGGTGTGACCGGCCTCACCGTGACCGAAGTCAAGGGCTTCGGTCGCCAGAAAGGGCATACGGAACTCTATCGCGGCGCCGAATACGTCGTGGATTTCCTGCCCAAGGTGAAGCTGGAAGTGGTGATCGCGGACAGCCTTCTCGAGCGCGCCGTGGAAACCATAATCGAAGCCGCGCGCACCGGCAAGATCGGCGACGGCAAGATTTTCGTCAGCTCGGTGGAGCAGGTGGTGCGGATCCGCACCGGCGAGTCGGGCGAAGCGGCGATCTGAGCAGGCAAACGGCAGTCCGCCGGTGAAGTGACTCGGCTCGCCTGGCGCCTGTCAGCGCCGGACGGGACGATCACCAGAAGCGGAACCACCTCTTGGTCTCGGCAGTCAGGCCCGAGGCGAAGCGGCTGTTGGGGAAGTTCAGCTTCAAGACCCGTTGGGCGTCATCGCGCAACTCACCAAGCCCGAGCTTGTCGTAGGAAAACACCATGATGGCCAGGGCTTCCTCCAGCGCAGGCGCTTCCGGGTAGGTTTTCAGCACTTCCGTAGCGCGGTTGGCTGCCGCCACCCAGGCGTTGCGCTTGAGGTAATACCTGGCGACATGGATCTCATGCGCAGCCAGGGCGTTGACCAGGTATTTCATGCGGGCGAGCGCGTCGGGGGTGTATTTGCTGTCCGGAAAGCGGGTGACCAGTTCCTTGAAGGCCTGAAAAGCTTCCCTTGCGGCGCGCGGATCACGCTCACTCATGTCCTGGATGTCGCGCATGCCCAGCAGGCTCAGCTTGCCGAGGATCCCCAGGTCGTCATTAAAATTCACCAGACCCTTCAGATAGTAGACGTAATCGACGTTAGGGTGATTAGGGTGCAGCTTGATGAAACGGTCGGCTGCGGCGAGGGCTGAAATCGGCTCCTGGTCCTTGTAGTAGGCATAGGCAATCTCGATTTGCGCCTGCTGGGCGAAACGGCCATAGGGGTAACGCGCTTCCAGGGTTTCGAACAGCTTGATGGCGCGCTCGTAATTGCCGCTGTTGAGATCATCCTTGGCTTCGCTGTAGAGTTTCTGCGCCGACCAGCCCGCGGTTTCGTCCACGACGTCGGGCAGCAGGCCGCAACCGCCGAGAACGAGTGTCGCGGCGAGTGCCATCGTGGCCAAGCTTCGGCCAAGCATTGAAAAACCGGGTGAACGTAGCGTAAGCATGGAAAAAGACAGAGAAAATTCAGCGACCGATTATAAGGGAAATCCCCAGGCCGACATTCGCCAGCTGGTGATCCCCGACGATCAGGGCGGCCAGCGGCTGGACCAGGCGCTGTCCAGACTGCTGCCCGAGTTTTCGCGCAACCGCATCCAGAACTGGATCCGCGCCCGCAGGATTTCGGTCGACGAGTCATGGGGCACGACCAAGATGAAGGTCAGCGGCGGCGAGTCGGTGAGGGTCGAAATCGAGCCGGATCCCGACACCACTCCCGACGCGCCCGAAGCCATTCCGCTCAACGTGGTGTTCGAGGACCGGGTGATGCTGGTCATCGACAAGCCGGTCGGTCTGGTGGTGCATCCCGGCAGCGGCAACCCGCGCGGCACCCTGCTGAATGCGCTGCTGCACCATTCGCCGCAGATGGCTGAATTGCCGCGGGCCGGAATCGTGCACCGTCTCGACAAGGATACTTCCGGTCTGCTGGTGGTCGCCAAGACGCTCACCGCCTATACCGACCTGGTTCGCCAGCTGCAGGCGCGTACGGTCAAGCGCGAGTACCTCGCACTGGTCTATGGTGAGGTCGATCGTCCCGGAACCGTCGATGCACCGCTGGCACGCGATTCATTCAATCGTACCAAGCGGACCGTGCACCACATGGGCAAGCCGGCGATCACCCACTACGACGTGGTCGAGCGTTTCCCCGGGATGACCCTGCTGCGTTGCCGGCTGGAAACCGGCCGCACCCACCAGATTCGCGTTCACATGCAGCACATCGGCCACCCGCTGGTGGGGGATACGGTCTATTCCGCCGGCCGTCGTGGCCATCACAAGATCCCGTTTCCGCGTCAGGCGCTGCATGCCGAAAGGCTCGGACTGGTCCACCCCGTCACCCATGAAGCCATGCAGTGGGAATCCCCCCTGCCGCCGGATTTTGCCAGCCTGCTGCAGGCCTTGCGCGAAAACACCACGTGGGGCGGTTGATTCATCCGGACTGGCCCGTACCCAGCCGGGTCAAAAGCCTGATGACGACCCGCCAGGGCGGCGTCAGCTCGGCGCCGTGGGACAGTTTCAACCTGGGTGACCACGTCGGCGATGATCCGCAACGCGTTGCGGCCAACCGCGCAAGCCTGCGGGAAAACCTTCCTGCCGACCCGCTCTGGCTGAAGCAGGTTCATAGCGCCAAGGTGGTCGAACCGGGTCGCGATGCCAACCTCGAAGCTGACGCCGTCTTCACCCGCAGCCCGGCAACGGTCTGCGCGGTACTCACTGCCGATTGTCTGCCGGTGCTGTTCTGCGACCGCGCTGGCTGCGTCGTCGCCGCCGCCCACGCCGGATGGCGCGGACTGTCAGGCGGCGTGCTCGAGGCCACGGTGGCGGCAATGGGTGTCGCACCGGGCGACATTCTGGCGTGGATGGGGGCGGCGATCGGCCCGCGAGCCTTCGAGGTTGGCGATGAGGTGCGCCAGGCTTTTGTCGGCCAACACACCGAGGCGATCGGCGCTTTTACGCCGTTGCCGTCTGCTGACGCATCAACGAAAAAGTGGCTGGCGGATATTTACCAGCTTGCCCGCCTGCGATTGAATCGCGCCGGAGTCACTGCGATATACGGCGGCGGACGCTGCACCTACGGCGAAGCAGAAGAATTTTTTTCCTATCGTCGCGACGGCGTGACCGGGCGTATGGCTGCGCTGATCTGGCTGGAGTAGGCTGTTGCCTGCCGGTCAGTAAATTCTTTCGGCCAGTGTGCCAACTGTGCCTGAGACCTTGCAAGTTGACGTTCCCAGGCAGCGGTAAGGAAGCCTGGCGCCGGTATAATGCCGGGCTTCGTCTTTGCCCGGCTAACTCATGTCCACCCTTGCCGTCATTTTGATCGCCACCGGCGCCGGCAGCCTGCTGAGCCTGCTGATCGCCGGCGTGCTGGCTCTTTCGGCAAGGCCGGCCTGGGTGCCGGTGCTGGTGAGCTATGCCATCGGTGCGCTGCTCGGGGCGTCGTTGCTGGAGGTGCTGCCCGAAGCGGTGGAGATGGAAGGCAACGTCCGCACCGTCGGCGTCGCCCTGCTCGGCGGCATCCTGCTGTTTTTCCTGCTGGAGAAACTGGTGCTGTGGCGGCACTGCCACGACGAGGTGTGCGAGGCGCATGGCAGCCACGGCCACGACCATGGTCGCTCCGGCCTGATGATCACGGTCGGCGACACCTTTCACAATTTCGTCGATGGCGTCATCATCGCCGGTGCTTTCCTGGTCGACTTCCGCCTCGGCGTGGTCACCACGCTGGCCATCATGTCGCACGAAATTCCGCAGGAAGTCGGTGACTTCCTGATCCTGCTGCATTCCGGCTACAGCCGCACCCGGGCGCTGCTGATCAATATCCTGACTGCGCTGGCGACCCTCGCCGGTGCGCTGCTCGGCTACTTCGCGTTGTCGATGCTGGAGGGTTGGACGCCGGTGCTGCTGGGTATCGCCGCAGCGAGCATGTTGTATGTCGCGATGTCCGACCTGATTCCCGGGCTGCACCGGCGCGCGGAAATCCATGCCACCCTGCAGCAGCTAGTGCTGATCGGGCTTGGTGTCGGCACCGTCGCCCTGGTCGGGCATCTCATCGGTCACGGCCATTGAATGCCGCCGCCGGCGCGGACCATCAGCGACCCAGATGAACAACCAAAGCGGCAGGACGCCGAGAAAGAACGCGATGGCCAGGCCCTTGCCGAGGCTGCTGGCGGTAATGGCCATCATCAGGATGACGTAGGCCCAGCCGATCGCAACGATATACACGCGCTTCTCCTAGGTTGTTTTGCCATGCACCCGGCTTTTCCCGATTGCTACAAATTTTGAAATAAGCCACCTCAAAATGTCATCCAAAGCCAAACATGCCCACCCGCCGACTGTCGGCTTCGTCTCGCTCGGCTGCCCCAAGGCGACGGTCGATTCCGAGCGCATTCTGACCCAGCTGCGCGCCGAAGGCTACGGCATCGTCGGCAGCTACGACGATGCCGACGTGGTGGTGGTCAACACCTGCGGATTCATCGATGCCGCGGTGCAGGAATCGCTCGAGGCGATCGGCGAGGCGCTGGCGGAAAACGGCAAGGTCATCGTCACCGGCTGCCTAGGTGCCAAGGGCGACGTGGTGCGCGAGGCCCATCCCAAGGTGCTGGCGGTGTCCGGGCCGCATGCACTCGACGAGGTGATGGAGGCGGTGCACAGCGCGCTGCCGAAGCCGCACGACCCCTTCGAGGACCTGATTCCGCCCGGCGGCATCAAGCTCACCCCGCGCCACTACGCCTACCTGAAGATTTCCGAGGGCTGCAACCACCGCTGCACGTTCTGCATCATTCCTTCGATGCGCGGCGACCTGGTGAGCCGGCCGATCGGCGAGGTGATGCGCGAGGCCGAAGCGCTGGTCGGTGCGGGCGTTCAGGAATTGCTGGTGGTGTCGCAGGACACCAGCGCCTATGGCGTCGACGTCAAATACCGCCCCGGCTTCTGGAGCGGCCGCCCGCTGAAGACGCGCATGACCGAACTCGCCGGCGCGCTCGGCAGCCTCGGCGCCTGGGTGCGGCTGCATTACGTCTATCCCTATCCGAGCGTCGACGACGTGATTCCGCTGATGGCCGACGGCATCATCCTGCCGTATCTGGACATACCGCTGCAGCACGCCAGTCCGCGCATCCTCAAGCTGATGAAGCGTCCCGGCGCGGTGGAGAAAACCCTCGAGCGCATCCAGGGCTGGCGCGTCGCGGTCCCCGATCTGACGCTGCGCTCGACCTTCATCGTCGGCTTTCCCGGCGAGACCGATGCCGAGTTCGAGGAACTGCTGGATTTCCTCAAGGAAGCGCAACTCGACCGCGTCGGCTGCTTCAAGTACTCGCCGGTCGAGGGCGCCGCAGCCAACGAATTGCCCGATGCCGTTCCCGAGGATCTCAAGGAAGAGCGCTTGGAGCGATTCATGGAAGTGCAGGCGGAGATTTCCGCCGCCCGGCTCGAGACCAAGATCGGCCGGACCATCGAGGTCATCGTCGACGAGGAGGACGAGGTCGGCACGCTCGCACGCAGCCACGCCGATGCCCCGGAAATCGACGGCGTGGTCTATCTCGAGGGGGTGTTCGATCTGGCGCCGGGAACGCGTCTCCAGGTGCGCGTCGACGAAGCCGACGAACACGACCTGTGGGCGACGCCTGTGTGAGCATGCTGCAACGCGGTGCGGCATGCTGGCGTGTGCTCGATTCGAGTGCACGCGCTTTTCCCGGGTAAATCGCTAACCCATTGACTGGCAAGGGTTTCTCTAGCGCTACGTATTGGCACAACTTCTGCTTGGCGGTTCATGAGGCTTTCACAATCCTGCGGCACGATGCGGGGACTTTTGGGGAACGACATGAAACAGCTGATGGCGGGACTGGTTTTTCTTGTAGCCCTGACGAGTGCGCCCGGGCTGGTGGCGGCCGAAACTGGCGAAGCACTGTGTCGGGGCGATTACCCGGTGCTGCTGATGACGCCGCAGGAATGCCGCCAGCATGTTCGTCAGGTGAAGTCGCTGCAGGCGCGTGGACAGATCGAGGCACTGCATACCCTGCAGCGGCGGCATGCGGAACTGCTGCACGAACGGGCCGCGGTCTGTCCGTGCATGGAAGGCCAGCCGCAGGCTGGCCCGGCGCTGCAGATTGCCCGCGCAGAAACGGATTGCTGAGACCGCGCAGGGGGCACCCCTGACCTACCGGGAGCCTATTGCAGCGCGTCCATCAGACGGCATGGCCGGCGCCAGAGTTTGAACCGACAGCTCCTGCGCCAAGCGTAGGCGCGCCCCCTGAGCGGATCGGCGAGGGTGAAGCTTTGGCCATCTTGCAGCAAACCCTGCAGCAGCGTGTCAATTTCCCGCACCCCTTCGCGCCAGCCGAAGGCATCCCCTGACTGCCCGGCAGCGACCAGGATTTCGAGCAAGACGACATCGGGACGATCCTGGTCGAAGCGTGCGTCCATGGAAACCCGGGCCGCGCCGGCAAAGCTGATCAGCGCCAGGGCATCGGGATGATCAGCAGCGACCTTGAGCTTGCCGGGGGGACGCGCCTCAGGCAGGACGCCGCCGCCCCACAGCCACAGCGAATTGACCGGCAGCTGGCCGCGCGCCTCACGGCGCAGGTTCACCGGATGGTCGTGCAGCAGCATCTGCAGTTCGTTGAGCAGCGCGCGAAAGCGAGAAGCGTCATGGCCGCGCGGCAGCAGCGGGTCGATGTCGCGACCTGTCGCGCACGACAAGGGCGTGGTGCTGAGTTGCGGCGCTTGCGGCAGACGCAGATACCAGCGCCGCGGCTGCAGCGCCAGGGGTCTGAAGCTGTCGCCAAAATGAGCGTGGATGCTGGCGGCCAGCGCATTGGCCTCGGCCTGGCCGAGTTCGAGTGCCTGGTTGTCGGACAGCACGATGCGATCGCGCATCACGCCGAGATGCACCGGGTCGGCTCGCAGCCAGTAATCTGTTCCCGGGTCGCCGCCATCCGCTTGCAGTGTGACTGGCGCAAGTGGCCAGTCCTGCTGCCGTTCGATCCCCAGCGTCTGGCACACCGCGGCTTCGATACCTTCGTCAGAAAACGCCTGGCGGCTGCCGCGCGCCAGCACGGTTTCCAGCGCGGGCAGGCGCAGCTCCTGGGCGGCTATTTCGAGCAGGCGTGCGGAAGGAAACAGGTGGGGGACGAGCAGCAGCATGGACCGAGTGTAGCAAAGCGGATTCGCTAGAATGGCGGCCATGCGCCAGCTATTTCACGACATCAGCGTACCCACCCGCGGCAAGGGTCTATATGACTTCACCCGGCAGGTCTGCGACTGGGTCGGGTCGAGCGGGATCAGGCAGGGGCTGCTGACCCTGTATATCCGCCACACCTCGGCCAGCCTGCTGATCCAGGAAAACTACGACCCCACGGTGCAGACCGACCTCGAGCGCTTCCTGTCGCGGCTGGTGCCGGAGGGCGACCCGATCTACGAACACACCATCGAAGGGCCGG
>Ga0209288_10000266_pt1 | contig 16282 bp, 11 predicted proteins | sample PPLLaktember2015_4_FD_187261 | JGI IMG/M metagenome (GOLD analysis project Ga0209288, IMG submission 187261) | Freshwater sediment microbial communities from Prairie Pothole Lake near Jamestown, North Dakota, USA - PPLs Lake P8 Core (1) Depth... | ecosystem: Environmental > Aquatic > Freshwater...
AATTCCCCTTTTGCTACTTCATACGCAATCTTAATTAAGCTCCCTGCCGAATTAATTCCCCAGATTGAAAGCTCTTCTACTGTTTTATCGTAACGTAAAGTTTTTAGTTCTGTAATTGCTTTTTCTGCTTCAATAATATTGCTCTTTGCTATTAATGCCATTGCGCGCGCATAGTGCCAAACTGCTTTTAAATAAGGACGTTTATCTTGTGGTTCCTGATACTGCATTATTTCATCCCACTTGCCAAATGTTACGTAAGCATATAATGGAATGACAGCAAAATGCTGCAGAGTCTGATATCCGCAAACATCCATTAACGAATCCGGTGGTTTCTGAGAAGTTTTAAGTGCTGCATCTATTGCCGTTTTGCTGTCGCCTTCAAGCGTAGCCGTTGCCCACAAAAAATGATAATTATGAGGATAATATGAAAGAGGATAAAATCCCTGCTGATTGCATTGATTAATGTACTCTTCATCAGATTTTACTGCTCTCATATTTGCAAGAGAACCTTCGTGATATTTACCGACTCTTATATAAATGTGTGCGGGCATATGAACCAGATGACCTGCGCCAGGGGCAAGAAAGCGTAACCGGTCCGCGCTTGCGAGTCCTTGCTCTGGATTTTTAGAAGCCTCAACTGCGTGTATATAAAGATGATTCGCTCCGTGATGGTTTGTCTCTTTTTCAATTACACCCTCAAGAGTAGAAAGGATTTCGGTAGTCCACGGTTGTGGTGTTCCATCCTTCAACCAATAATCCCAGGGATGTAAATCCATTATAGATTCTGCAAACATTGTTGCTGCATCAATATCCTCAGGATATTTTTTTGCAAGTTCTCTCATCGCATCAGAGTAAGCCAGATCAAGTGGTGTTCGATCCTCAAGTTTTTCGTTAGAATATCTTTTTGAAAGAGCCATTACATAATCTTTTTCTCGCTGGGTTTCGTTATCAAGCAGTGAAATTGCTTTCTGTATTGCCTCATAAGAAGTGTGTATAACACCTGAATCCATAGGCAAATTAATATTAGGACCTAAGACATATGCCATTCCCCAATAGGCCATAGCACAGTTTGAATCTAATCTCGCAACTTCTTTAAAGGAACGAAAAGCTTCTTCATGATTAAATCCATATGCAAGTATAATTCCCTGATTAAAATATTTTTGTGCAAGATCCGAATCAGTAGTTATGGAAAAGTTATGCGTGCCAATGTTTGTAAACAATGGCGCCTGTCCTTCGGGTTCAGATGAGCATTTAGCGAAAAATAGAACTATAATGAGTAATGGAAATAAAACAAACCTTGATTTCATATATGGCTCCTATGATGATTATTTCAGTGTTTTATTTAATCAGAATCGTAAAAGTTTTATGACAATAACATGATTGGGAGGGAAAAAATAAGTTAATAATTGGGGGTTGTCAATAGTTTTGAAATAAAAATCATTCAAATAATTGAACAATGTGAATTGAATTGATTTGGGTTAAAAAAGATTAAAACAATTGCATCGGATTTTGAACTATTGGCTTCAATAAAATTTCGCAATTACTGAAAGTAATCAGCGCTAAATTTTTTGAATATATAATTGCGAGTTTTAAAACTCAGCCGAAGAGTGGCTTAATGCAACAGACAGGATGACGACATGACGTTTGTTGTATTTAAGGTTAAGTGATTATATAACCGATAAAAATGTTTTTTTTAACAAAACTTCAAATTAATCTTTAACTGCAAAATCAACTGCCGCTTTCGCATGTATCTCAAGCGTATTAAAAATCGGCAAATATGTATCTGCTTGTTTTATAAGTAAAGGAATCTCTGTGCAGCCGAGAACAATTCCCTGCGCACCTTTTTGTTCAAGATCATTTATTATATATATAAATTTTTTCCTTGATTCAGTTGTATATATTTCCTTAAGCAGTTCGTTCATAATTGTATTGTGAATAAATAATCTTTCAGATTTTTCAGGTACAATAGAAGAAATGCCAGCTTCACTTAATCGCTTTGTATAAAAATCCATCTCCATTGTAAATTTCGTTCCCAGCAATCCAATTATAGATAATCCTTGCTTTTTTATTTCAACCGCGGTTGCATCAGCGATATGTACTATTGGAAGTTTAACTTCCTCAACTATTCTATCTGCATATTGATGTAAAGTATTGGCGCAAAGAACAATGCAATCCGCAGAAGCACTTTTCAGTTTTCTTGCCGCATCAAGAACAAGTTTATAAACGCCTTCATGATCTTCGCGAAGATTACATTCATTGATATCCGCATAGTTAAAAGAATAAAGAATACATCGAGCGGCATTGTGTCCACCAAGTTGTCTGTTTGTTTCTTCATTAATAAGACGATAGTATTCAAGAGTAGAAACCCATCCGGTTCCGCCAATAAGTCCGATTGTTTTCATTTTAATCTTTCGTTTAGAAGAAAATTCTTAACAAATATTTTAAAGACGGATGAAAAATAGTCAGGCTGAACCGTTTTTAAAATATATAATTGCAGTTCAAAATCTGTCACTAATTAATTATAAATTATTACTGTTTTAATCCTAATTTGTTTTTTCCAAAACAACTGCAGTTCCATAACATAGAACTTCCGTTACTCCGCTCATCAATTCTGTTGTATCGTATCTTACTCCAACAAGTGCGTTGGCTCCTATTTGCTGCGCGTGTTCTACCATCATATCAAAAGCTTCGGTTCGGGATTTCTCACAAAGCTCTGTTAATAAAGAAATATTTCCACCAAAAATAGTTTGTATGCCGGCACCTATAGTACCGAAGATGGAACGTGAGCGAACAGTTATTCCGCGAACAACTCCGAGCTGTTTAACAACCTTATATCCTTCAATTGTAAATGTTGTTGTTGTCATCGGGTGTTTCATAAGCTGTTTGTAAACGGCAGCCTGCTGTTCTTCTGGCGTCATTTTCTTGAAACATTCAAGACAAACAGTATCTGTTTTAAAGTAATAGACAGAAGGAAAATCCTGTCCGCATTTTTCGCATTTCATAGTAACTCCTGTATAGTTGTTTTTTTATCCGTTCAAATGACGTTTAAAAAGTTTATATCACGATCAAAGAACTTTTCCTGAAAGAAAATCTCCGATATAATATGGCCAGATAATCAACGCCAGTAATCCTTTAAAGAATGTAAGTTTTAAAAATCCAATTGTAAATAACCAACCAATAAGCCAGATTGGTCCCATTATTCCTGCTACTTCAACTTTTTTATTCGTTGTTTTTTTCTCCTTTTAATGATTGAGTACTGTACCGCAAAAGTAATAAGTTTTTTTATTCCAATTTGTTTAATTCCAGTAGTTCTTTTTTCAGCTGATCAATCTCTACCTCCATTATCCATATACCGCCGCCGGATCTTCCACTGGTAAAGATAACACTTTTTCCATCCGGTGACCACGAAGGAGATTCATTATGAAAGCCCGATGTAACTGTAAGTGGTATTGATTTGCCTCCTTCTGAGAGAGTAATATAAAGCCCGAGATATCTTACCGTAATTGCAGCAAATATAATTAACGATCCATCTGGTGAAATTGCAAGATGACGATAGAAATTTTCATTATCTATCTGTATCTGTTCGGCGCTTCCATCGCTTAAATTAATTTTTTGCATAGATGACTTCCTGGTTTGCAGATCCATTAAAGCAATAATAATATTTTCTCCATCAGTAGTAAAACAAGCCGGAAGCGGTACCATACCATTTTTTGAAAAGATACTCTTTAAGTTTCCAGTATTCATATTGTAAACACATAAAGATGGTCCGGTTATTTCAACAAATGCAATCAGAGATCCATCCGGCGAACAGCAGGGCAAACCACCATTTCTGATTTGAATTGAATTTGGAAGAAAATATTTTACTTCACCGGATTCAGTTGAAATTAGTTTTATAGAATTGCCGGAATCAGCATCAAATACTATAAACTTATTATCTGGCGACCACTTTGGGTGTTCTGCAATACCATTAAAGATCTGTTTTGCCCCGGAACCGTCCTTTGAAATAATCCACAATCCATTATTGCCAAGTGAATCGTTATGGTTTGTTACCTGATAAATAATGGATTTACCATCCAATGACCATGAAGGAAATCCTTTTCGTTCCGTATCAGAAGTTAACTTTCTGCATTCAAATTTATCCTGCGCAGTAATAATAGTAGTAAAAACAAGCATTACAGCAATGTAAGAATTAAGTAATCTTTTCATTTTGATTTTTCCCTTATGATTTTTATTCGCTTGCAAAAGAAAAATGCTGCTGAACAATTACCCAGTTATTATTTCGTTTCTCCAGAACTCCGGTCCATCTTGTGTTTTCCCAATTAGCGGGCTGACCCTTCCATTCATTTATATCATCAAGCATACAAAAGAACCAGGCAACATCACCGCTGTTTGAAAAGTTAATACTCAGATCTTTTATCTCATATCTTATTACTTTGAAGTCCGGATTCATCCAAAACTTTTCGGCTTTTTTAAATTCTTGAAATCCTTTTACAACTTTTTCATCAGGATGAACCTCAAGGAAACTCGTATCATTAGCTATTATGCTGTAAAGAAGATTAATATCCTTATGCTTAGCCCATCCGATGGCACCGTGAATTACTTTCTCAACCAGCTGTTTTTCCTCTTGGATGTTAAAGGGATTATTTATGTTTTGACTTGATGTGAGCGGTTGTGAACAATAAACGAGTGCCAATATTAAAAAAAGATATTTCATTTTTATACTCTTTTATTATAATCTAATTCATCAAAATTTTTTCAGAATCTCAATTGCATACTCAAGTTGTTTATCTCCTTTTCTGCAAGGATATCTGATTCAGTTTGCTCAATACGGAAGTCTGCCGGAATATTGAGCCATTAAATTTTTTCTATTGCAATCCTTTATAAGGACATTACTGATGTTATCATTCTTCACACTCAACCTTAACTAAAAATCCCAGGTTATCTCCGTATTCACGATTCCATTTACCATGACTGGTTAATCGGTAGTATCCATTACCTTTATTTATATCAGGATTATGGACTGCACAAAATATCAGTTTTCCCTCGTGCTGATCCGGAATTTTAAAGTACTCAAGAAAAACAAAAAAGTCTTCGGTGATTGCAATATTTTTTCTTTTCAGATCTATTATGTATTCACCGGTTGAGTTTATGTCAATAAAAATTTGTTCGTTTAAAATATTTTTATCGGGCAGACCATCTTTTATGTTATATACATTCAGTCGCACAGTAAAATAATCATAGGTGAATTCGCCTACATAAAATCGTAGTTCCTTCAAATACGCCTTATCAACATCTTCCGGAAGTTTAATCATTACGCCTATTTCCGCGCCCAAATTTTTGGAAGGAAAAGAATTACCGTACGGTGAGTCCGGCTCGCAGAAATTTCCCAGGGTATAGGTTTCAAGATCAATTGGTTTGACAATTATTTCTTCAAGCTGATAGATTTTTGGTTTTAATTCGATCTTAAACTGATCAATATCTTTTAAACTATTTTTTAATTCAGCTATCAAATATTTTTTACTCTCATACCCAATACAGGAAATACACAACGTATCTTTATTGAAGTCATCGCTCAATTCCATCTGGAAGCGTCCCACACTATTAGAAACTGTTCCAACATTTTTTCCTGATATCCCAATATTTGCATATTGTATTGGAAGTCCGTTTTCAAGATCTGTTAATTGACCGGAATAGATTTGTGAATATGTTTTAAAAGAACAAAAACATAAAATTAGTATTGCCAGGAGATATTTCATTTTTATACTCTTTTATTAAAATCTAATTCATTTAAGCATCTCAATTGCATATTCTAATTGTTTATCTCTTCCCGCAAGTATTGTATTAAGCCACTTTGGAAATTATTACTGCCAGCGCAAAAACAAGTGCAGCGTTAGCAGAGATTACATATTGGTAAAATAACGAACCAACTTTGCCAGTTTCTTCCAGAGTAATTTTTTTATAGCGGTGTGCGTAAACCGGAAGCATTAACTTAATAATTATAAACTGGATCTTCTGCTTCCGTTTCATTAACTCATTTACTATCATCGCTCCCGAAACAATATGCCAAACAATCGCAATACCAGCAATCACCGCAAAAAGAATTGTTATATTCATTTTACTCTCCGACCAAATCAGTTACATGGATCAAAGTTCAGATTCCACATGACGTATTTTATTTTTAACGAATCATCTTTTTCTTTTTGCCAGACTGTGAAGTAAGAACCGGAATAAGCTTTCGGTTTTGGATGATCTTTATAAGAATAAGACATTCCAAATTTTCCCCTCTCAAAAACGTTATCGTTGTATTCCCAAATTTCTTCAATCCTTGCATTAAATGAATGATATTTGACTTTCCACTTTCTGTTTTCTTTATAGGTTTCGATTATGGCAGACTTTCCTCTAACTACAGGACCAACTCCCGGAGCTACTATAATATCTTCAGTGTAGTAATCGAGCAGTGATTCATAGTTTCCCTTCAGAGTGGCATCTTCAAGAAGGCGATTGATGCTTTCAATCTTTTCATTTACCGAGGTGCTTTTTTGTGCCTCGTCTTTCTTTGTTATATCTTTCCTGGTGTCTGGATTATCACAGGATGCAGATAGAAATATTATCGCAAAGAGAAATATTACGGCAGTTAAATTTTTCCCGAACATTTTTACCCTCCATTAATAAATAGTTTTACTTTTTAATTATTAATTGTTTAATGCTATCCACTTCTTTTTTAATTGTCTTTGTGTATGAAATCAGGTAAGCTATCTGTGTCATTACAATAAAAACATAACCGGCAACAAGTACGATTTTGTTATCGGTTGCGATTCCGACAATGAAAGCAGCAAGAGTCATAACTGCGAACGCTGCTACGCTTAAATAGTCTTTTGTTTCCATTTTATTTCTCCTTTAAATTTTTTATTAAAAATATTCTAGAATAAGATAAAATTAACCTCATTGCTGTTGAACGGGATTTGGAAAAAATTAGAAAAGTTATAGTATTCTGAGCAGGAGTGCTGAAGAGTATTCCCAATAAAAGAGCAAAAGAAAATTTTATAATCATCTCGCGCTCAAAGAGGTTTTAAATACCTATTAAATATAAGTAGAAAAAGTTTTGCTGATTACAAATTTGGTTAGACGGATAAAAAATTATTTGGCAGGTTGTTTATTAGGCAATAATTAACGATTAAATAATAATTCACTTACACTTTTATAGTTTTCCATCTTCCTTTTTTGAAAAGAAAATATCCAACAACAGAAAAAGTAGATTCTGAAATTACTATTGAGTAATAAGCTCCTTCTGCACCAATACCCAGATAAATGGCAAGTGTGTATGCCAGCGGAATTTGAAGCAGCCAGAAAACAAAAAGATTCATAATCGTTGGGGTTTTGGTATCGCCCGCGCCATTGAATGCTTGCACCAGCACCATTCCGAATGCATAAAATAAATATCCCAGTGCAAAAATGCTTAAGGATTTTGAAGCATTATTAATAACTTCTTTTTCATCAGTAAAAAATCCTGCAATGCCATCACCGAACAAAAAGAAAACAATCATAATCGTTCCCATAAAAATCATATTAAACATTCCTGTTCGCCAAACTGCTTCTTCTGCACGCTCGGGATTGTTGGCTCCAAGATTTTGCCCAACCATAGTTGCCGCTGCATTTGAAAATCCCCAAGCCGGAAGTAATGTAAAGATTACTATTCGAATTGCAATTGTGTACCCGGCAAGCGCAGTGCTTCCAAAGGTTGATATGATGCGCATTAAAAATATCCAGCTTGCAGACCCGATAATAAACTGTGCTGTAACTCCGGAAGAAAGTTTAACCAGCTTCCAGATAATTATAGGTTTAAAGTGCCAATTATCTTTATGAATCTTTATCAGGCCCTTTCCTTTATTAAGATGATAGAGCTGATAAATGATGCCAAATGATCTGCCGATAATTGTTGCAATTGCGGCACCTTCAATTCCAAGTTTGGGAAAAGGACCAATACCAAAAATCAGCACCGGATCAAGAATAATATTAATTGAATTTGCGATCCATAAAGATCTCATTGCAAGTGCAGCATCACCTGCGCCGCGGAATATTCCGTTAATCAGAAAAAGAAGAATGACGATAAGATTAAATCCCAATGTAAGTTTTGTGTAGCCTGATCCTTCTGATATTACTTCGTTTGTTGCGCCCATCAATCTAAGGAGATCTTCCGAAAAGAAAATACCGCATATCATAATTGGAATGGATATTATCAGCGCCAGATAAATTGACTGAACCGCAGAAACTGATGCACCATCACTATCTCCTTCACCCACTCTGCGGGCAATCATTGCTGTTGTGCCCATAGCTAATCCCCAGCCAAGCGAATATGTAATTGTTAACATCGATTCTGTTAATCCAACAACTGCAATTGCGTTAACACCTATTTTGCTAACAAAAAATATATCCACTATTGCAAATAATGATTCCATAATCATTTCAAGCGTCATCGGAATTGCAAGAAGAATTATTGCGCGATTAATGTTTCCCTCAAGAATGTTTGTATTGTTACCTGCAAGTGCAAGACGGAAAATATTAATTATGTATGATATTTTTTTAAGAATGTAGTTCATCTGGGGTTATGAAATAAAAGCAACAGTGTTTTAGTTTTAGATTCGGATTAAGCTAATTAATAAATTGCTTTGCGAAGATAAGAAATGAATTGCTGATAATTAAAAAAAATAATGCCGCGTTGGTTTTTGAACTAACATTGTCTTGGTTATTTAATATATAAACCGAATTGATGTATAATATTCTGCATTTATTTTTTTCTCTCTTGAAAATGCAAGACACTTTAAGCAATTTGCAGTAAGTATTTAAGGATGTTTATGAAAAAATTAATTGTTGCGCTTCTTTTAATCTCAATAACTGAAACATTTTCTCAATCACCTGTCATTCAGCAGATTATTAATTCAGTAAACCGGGATTCATTGATTTACTTTGTGCGTGAACTCTCAGGAAATGTTCCAACAACAATTAACGACACATTGCGAACGATTTTATCGAGAAATTATAATCAACCCGGCAAAAATCTTGCAGCAGCTTATTTAAAGCAAAAATTACTTTCTTACGGATTACCTGCTGTTATTCAATTTTATAGTTCTTCAGGTAGAAATGTATATGCCGTTCAAACGGGTAATCAGTTTCCAAATAAAAAGTATATCCTCTGTGCGCATTTTGATGATATGCCAAACGGTACAATTGCGCCTGGGGCAGATGATAATGCAAGCGGAACTGCTGCGGTAATTGAGGCTGCCAGAATTTTTTCGAATTATTCTTTTCCATATACACTGGTTTATGCTTTGTGGGATGAAGAAGAAACAGGATTGGTTGGGAGTAATTATTTTGCAACACAGGCAGCAACTAATGGAGATTCGATTCTTGGTGTTATAAATCTTGATATGATTGCCTGGGATTCCGATAGTAATGATGTCGCAGAAATTCATACCAACAATACAACAAGTTCGCTTTATCTTGCAGACAAATTAACAGATGTTAATACAGAATATAATATTGGCGTTTCCTTAAATGTTATTAATCCCGGCACTTCTGCCAGCGATCATTCACCCTTCTGGTCAAAGGGCTATGGTGCTGTATTACTGATAGAGGCTTATTATGGTGGAGATTTTAATGCCTACTATCATACGACAAATGACCTAATCCAAAATTTTAATCAGCCATATTATTTAAAGATGACAAAACTTGCACTCGGTACTTTTGCAGATTTGGCAGGAGCTGATTTAACTGATGTAGAAAATATTACAGAATCAATTACTGATTACAGACTTGAACAAAATTATCCAAATCCATTTAACCCGGTTACTACAATAAAATATGCAATCCCGAAGGTCACACTAAGCGGAGTTGAAGGGACTCGAGTGATACTTAAAGTTTACGATGTATTGGGAACTGAAGTTGCAACCCTAGTTAATGAAGAAAAACCAGCAGGAAATTATAATGTGTCTTTTGATGCTTCTTTGCTTTCAAGCGGGATATATTTCTACAAGTTACTCGCTGGCAGTTTTATTGACAGTAAAAAAATGATTTTAATCAAATAGTGACAAAAGTCGTAAAAGTAAATGACACCTAGGTATTGTATGTATGTATCGTACTAAAAAAAGGCGATTCAAGAGAATCGCCTTTTTTATGGGGATAAAAACAATATGAAGTATTTATTTTTTAAACACTATCGGTATGGTAACTTGCGTTTTAACTGTTTTTCCTCGCTGTTTACCTGGTATAAACTGGCTGTTAAGGACAGCATCCATAGCAACTTCATCACAGCCGGAGCCAATTCCTTTTAAAGTATTTACGGAAATAACTTTTCCAGTTTCATCTACTATAGCCTGCACAATAACCTTTCCTTCAATGCCAACTCTTTTTGCTATTTCGGGATAAACAATTTTGCTCTGTAATCCCTTAATGCCGCCAATTAGTTCCGGCATTTCTTCAACAGCAACAAAAAATGCGGGTTCTTCTTCAACTTTTTTAATTTCCTTTGGTGGAATAATAGTTTCGGTTTTTGCCGCGGCAGTTTGAATTATTTGTTTGTCATCATTAGAACCTAAACTATTGTTGTTAACCTTTGCTGCAAATAAAGTGCTTTCTTCTTTTGTTGAAAATTCCGGCAGCGGCGGTGTCATAACTTTTTTATTGGTTACCGGTTGTTCTGAGATAACAGAGGTACTTGTCAAAACAGGAGTTTCTGTCGAAATTTCAGGTGTGGTTTCCTTGGTAATAATAGGATTTGTTTGCTCAGTTAAAATTATTTTTTCAGTGGGAGTAATTTTATCTACAACCTTTCTCGGGGCTTCTTGAAATTGTAAGTAAACAAATACTGAAGTTGAGGCAAGAATTGCAAATACTGCCGCAGAAACTAAAATGTTTCTTTTTATTTTTTTTCGCAATCTAACAATTTCTTTTTGATAAGATTCTGATTCACTTAAAACCACTGGTGCGGGTTTTTCATCTTCTATATTGGATAAGATTTCATCGATGTTTATTGCTTTTTTTAAATTGACCGGTGGATCAATTTCTTCTGTTTTGGAATTTGAATCTGATTTAGCTGTGCTTGTCTTTTGTTGCAAAATCTCAGTCTTCTTTTCGTTCTCCGCAAAAACAGTTTCTCTTATTTTAAGATTTGATCTCTCGGCAGACGGATTAATGCGCTCAAATAATTTTTCATCCTTTTTGATAGCTGAATTGGTTTTTTCTTTTTCATTTATTGATTGAATCGAAGTCTTGATATCATGCTTTGTGGCGGCTTGGTGAGATTTTATTTCAATTGGTTCTTCTTCTTTTATTATATCTGTATTTGATTTCTGAGTTTCCTTAACCGGCTCATTAGTTTTATTTTCCACCGAAGTTTTTTGAACACTAGAACCAGTTGGTTTACTTTGAGTTAAGTTCTCGTTCTTATCAACCAAGGCAGATTTTCTAATAAATTCTTTTGGCGGTTCATTAGCCTTAATTATTATGTCAGGTTTCTGTACAACGGGAACAATTGGATTTTCTAAAGCTTTCTTTTCTTCTTGTGCAACCTCTACTGTTGATTTTTGAATCTCTTTAACCTGTTCGTTAGTTTTATTTTCTACCGAAGGTTTTTGAATAACTGGAGTTATTGGTTTACTCTGATTTGTGTTCTCATTTTTATCAACAAAGACAGAACTGCTTTTAAATTCTTTTGGTGGTTCATTCGTCTTTATTACTATGTCGGGTTTCTGAACAACTGGTTCAAGAGGTTTTTCTATAACCGTCTTTTCTTCTTTTACAACCTCTGTATTTAACTTCTGATTTTCTTTGACAGGTCCGTTAATTTTATTTTCTACAAAAGGTTTTTGAATAACTGGAGTTATTGGTTTACTTTGAATTATGTTCTCGTTCTTATCAACAAAGACAGAACTTTTTCTAAATTCTTTTGGTGGTTCATTCGTCTTTATTACTATGTCAGGTTTCTGGACTACTGGTTCAAGAGGTTTTTCTATAACCGTCTTCTCTTCTTTTACAACTTCTGTATTTAACTTCTGGTTTTCTTTGACAGGTTCGTTAGTTTTATTTTCAACCAAAGATTTCTGAACAACTGGAGTTATTGGTTTACTCTGATTTGTGTTCTCGTTCTTATCAACAAAGACAGAACTTTTTCTAAATTCTTTTGGTGGTTCATTCGTCTTTATTACTATGTCGGGTTTCTGAACTACTGGTTCAAGAGGTTTTTCTATAACCGTCTTTTCTTCTTTTACAACTTCTGTATTTAACTTCTGGTTTTCTTTGACAGGTCCGTTAATTTTATTTTCTACTAAAGGTTTTTGAACAACTGGAGTTATTGGTTTGCTTTGAATTATGTTCTCGTTCTTATCAACAAAGACAGAACTTTTTCTAAATTCTTTTGGGGGTTCATTCGACTTTATTATTATGTCGGGTTTCTGAACAACTGGTTCAAGGGGGATTTCTATGACTTTCTTTTCTTCTACAGTTTTAACTGGCACCATTTCTTTGCTTACAATAGTGCTTTGGTCCTTTTTAAAAAACTCTTTCAAATTTATACTGCTGTTAGGTATTAATCGGTTTTTAACAGTAATGTTTTCTTTAACTTCTGTCTGTTTTGGTTCTTCAATAACTATTGAGGGGTCATCATTTTCAATTTGTAAGTTTGGCTTTTCTGTAGTGAAGGATGAAGTTTTATTTTGAATTGAAACCTCATTCTTAATAACCGCACTTATAGCTTCTCGCACTTCTGTAGAAGAATTTTTTCTATCATTAAAACCAACCGGCTTTTTATCAGCCGTTTTATAATTTCTAAATTGAATTTCTGTTTCTTTCTTTGCTACAACAGGAGTTGGTTGTGGCTTTGACTCAACAGTTTCAATCTTTTTTAATATGCTTAACTCTTTAGGATCACGTTCTCTAAACTTTAATTCAAATCCTGTTTTCTTAGTTTCTTGTATTTCCGGTTGCTTAATAACTTCAGAAATTTGATTTTGAATTTGCTGTTGAATAAGCTCTGGAATCGGTTCTTGAAACTGATTCATTAAAGGAGGCTCTGGTGCAATAATCGGGTAGTCGACTTCGCTGCCTTGTAAAATTTTCGTAAAAACTTCTTTTATTTCGCCATTAAGTTCATGTCCTGGGTTTTGAAGAGGAATTGGTGTTGCGAGCAACGCCGTTAAGTTTTGATATTCGCCTAATTCTTTCCACAAAAAATCGGGGTCGTTTTTTCTTATCTCATTAAACAAAATTCTTTCTTCAGATGAAAGACATCCTAATGCCTCTAACTTAATAAGTGATAAAACTTCTTTATTAATTTTTACATCTTCTGTATGCCCTGTATACTGATGATGAAGGCTTTCCATAATGCTTAATACCTTTTGTCTTACTGTTACAACGGGAACGCTTAATCTCTTTGCAATTTCTTCTTCATTCAATCCTTCAAAGTAAACAAGAGAGAGTACTAAGTTTTGTACCTCGGTAAGATGACTTTTATATAATTTGATTTTTTCACCAAGAATTGCTCTGTCCTCAAGATTAATTGGGGTAATTACTTGTGAAAGATTTGGCAGTATAGATTCAATTTCATAATCATCAGAATATATCGGAATATCTTCAACAAACTTCATTCTTTTAAGAGCATCAATAGATATGTTTCTAGTTAGCAGAGTAAGCCACGTATAAACATCATTGCTTGTTGTGCAGTAATAATCAATTCGCTTTAAGAAAACTGAAAAAACATTCAAGAGTATTTTTTCAGCCAATTTCGGATTTGTTATTATCTCTTTTATTAAAGAGTAAACAGTTGCTGAATAGCGATTATAAAGCTGTTCAAATGCTTCTGAATTATATCCTACTATTTGAAGCAGGAGTTCACTATCGGTTGTTTGTTTGTTTTCTGACATTTTAGCAATCTTAATTTGTTTACAAGGATAGTTTTTTATGCAATTTTATTGCCAAGAGTTTCGCTTCCAAAACCTTGATAATACACCAATAACACAGTTCCCGCTTATGTGTTAATTTGTTATTTTTACCTTCAAAATTTTTACAAAGGTAAATATGACTTCGCGACAAATTCGTCAGCAATTTTTAGATTTTTTTAAGAGTAAAGATCATCGCATAGTGCATTCCTCTCCAGTCGTTCCCTTTGATGATCCAACATTGCTATTTACAAACGCGGGAATGAACCAGTTTAAAGACGTTTTTCTAGGAACAGGAACCCGTGAATACAAACGTGCTGCTGATACACAAAAATGTATTCGTGTTTCCGGCAAGCACAACGATTTGGAAGAAGTTGGTCACGATACTTATCATCATACTTTGTTTGAAATGCTTGGCAACTGGTCTTTTGGTGATTATTACAAGAAAGAAGCAATCAGCTGGGCTTGGGAATTATTAACTGAAGTCTGGAAACTTCCTAAAGAAAGATTGTGGGCAACAGTTTATAAAGATGATGATGAAGCGCTTGCACTTTGGAAATCTGAAACTGATATAAATCCAAAACACATTTTAAAGTTTGCTGAGAAGGATAATTTTTGGGAAATGGGTGAAACAGGTCCATGTGGTCCTTGCTCAGAAATCCATGTAAATATTAGTGATGACCTTGAGAATGCTGAGCTCGTAAATGCCGGATCACCTGAATGTATAGAAATATGGAATCTGGTTTTCATTCAATACAATCGTGATGAAACTGGAAAACTGAATGAACTTCCAGCAAAGCATGTTGATACGGGAATGGGATTTGAGCGTGTATGTGCAGTGCTGCAAAATAAAAAATCAAATTACGAAACTGATGTTTTCACTCCGATTATTGATGCGGTTGTAAAGCTTTCTAATGTAAAATACGATAAAGAAGAAGATCGCATTCCGATGCGTGTAATTGCGGATCATATACGTGCTCTAACTTTTGCAATTGCCGATGGTGCTGTTCCGGGCAATGATGGACGGGGTTATGTGCTTCGTAGGATTCTTAGAAGAGCGGCTCGCTATGGCAGAAAAATAAATCTCAAAGATCCTTTTTTATATAAACTTGTTGATGTTCTTGTTGAAACAATGGGTGATGTTTTTCCTGAAGTGGTTGAGAAAAAAGACTACGTTAAGAAAATTATTAAAGCCGAAGAAGATAGTTTTAATGCTACTCTTGATCGTGGAATTGAATTATTTAACGAGATAGTTAATAAACTTAATAAGCAAAAAATAAAAGTGATTCCTGGGGAAGATGTCTTTAAGCTTTATGATACTTTTGGTTTTCCAGTAGACTTAACAAACGTAATGGCAAGGGAAATAAACTTTGGCATTGATGAGGATGGATTTAACAAACTGATGAATGAACAAAAAATTCGCGGACGAGAAGCTTCAAAAGATAAGTTTGCCTCAGTTAGTATTACATTAAATGATTTATCAGGATTCAATCTGGTTGATTCAAATCCAACAATCTTTACTGGTTATGATGAGCTTCAAACAAAAGCAAAAATAGTAGGAATTAAAACTGATAGCGAAAACACCTTTGTAATTCTTGATAAATCACCATTTTATGTTGAGTCCGGCGGGCAAACAGATGATTTAGGATTACTTGTTGTTGATTCTAAATCTTATAATGTTGTTGATGTTACAAAGATTGAAAACCTGGTAATCCATGTAATCAATTCGGCTAATTTAAGTTCATTAAAAATTGGTACTGAAGTTTTTGCTGAAGTTGATGTAACTCGCCGCTGGGATATAATGCGTAATCACTCGGTTACTCACTTTTTACACAAAGCTTTAAGAACAGTTCTCGGAACTCATGTTCAGCAAGCTGGATCTTATGTGGGTCCTGATAGATTACGTTTTGATTTTACTCATTTTGCTAAACTTACTGCTGATGAAATAAATCAAATAGAAGCACTGGTAAATGCAAATACCAGAAAAAATTATCCATTAAATCATCATCGCAACACTCCTTTTGAAGAAGCAAAGAAAATGGGCGCACTTATGTTCTTCGGTGATAAGTATGGCGACAAAGTTAATGTTGTACAGTTTGGCGATTTTTCAATGGAATTCTGCGGTGGAACTCATGTATACAATTCCTCAGAAATTGGTTTGTTTAAGATATTAAGTGAATCATCTATCGCAAGCGGAGTAAGAAGGATTGAAGCAGTGACAGGTTCAGGAGTCGAAAAATATATCCAATCACAAGCAGAACAAATAAAATTATCTGAACAAAAGATTGAAGAACTTCTTGATGTTAAAAAGAAACTTGAGAAAGAAATATCCGAATTAAAAATTAAAGAAAAAC
>Ga0209288_10000267_pt1 | contig 16211 bp, 16 predicted proteins | sample PPLLaktember2015_4_FD_187261 | JGI IMG/M metagenome (GOLD analysis project Ga0209288, IMG submission 187261) | Freshwater sediment microbial communities from Prairie Pothole Lake near Jamestown, North Dakota, USA - PPLs Lake P8 Core (1) Depth... | ecosystem: Environmental > Aquatic > Freshwater...
GGGCGTGCTCCATAACATCCACCGCTCCGGGTATTGACCTTGCCGATTTGGTGTCGGCCAATCCTGCCAGAATACCGTTGACGAGAATTCCCTTTGAGGCTAATTCATAGGCCAGACCGCGAGTAATTGACTCCAGCGCCGCCTTAGCCGGCCCGACCAAACCATAACCGGGAATCACTTTCTGGCCCCCGTCCGAGGTTATACTAACCACTCTCCCCCAGCCGTTCATCATAGGGACGGCACGCTGAGTCAAATCCAATAGTGATTTCGCCGACGACGTCATAGTCAAATCCCAGTACTTGTTTTTGGCTTCCATCAGCTTTCCCGGAACCCCGAATGCGGCATTGGCCACCAGAACATCCAGTCTTCCAAAATGCTCCTTGATTTCGCCGAACATCCGGTCAAGGGTGTCCTCCTTGCCGACATCCGCCCGCATTTTGACCGCTTCGCCTCCGGCAGCTTTGATGGCATCCACCGTTTCGTCCGCTTCGGTCATACTCCGCCGATAATTGACAATTATTTTGGCCCCTTCGGCTGCTAGGCGCTGGCAAATGGCGCGGCCGAAACCACGGCTTCCTCCGGTTACCAGAGCCACTTTATCTTTCAATTCGGGATACATACCCCCTCCATTTTTCCGATCTTCCATAATCAGGATATATTTTCTCCAATATTATTTCTGCATTATTCAAATGCAACAGGAATATTACGTAAAAGTACAGCTGATATTTGTACTTTAAAACCGGGCTTTGGAATGGAACCTCTTGACCTCGCCCGCTGTTGCGGATATCATATGGCAAATGATTATTCGATAAAAGTATGGAAAAAGAACTTATTTGCATAGACGCCGGCCTTACCCGCTATGAAAATTGCTGGCGAGCCCAGAAAAAACTGGTCGAAATGCGGGCAAAACGGGAAATCCCCGATTGCCTGATTCTGACCGAACACTATCCTGTTATCACCCTTGGACGCGGGACCGACCGAAAGAACCTCCTTGCCGGCGATGAAATACTTCGGAATAAACAGGTGGACCTGTTTGAAATCGAGCGAGGCGGGGACATCACTTTTCATGGACCGGGACAACTGGTCGCCTACCCAATTATCGATCTGACTTCGCGGGGCAGGGATATGCACAAATACCTCAGAGACCTCGAAGAAGTCATCATTTCCACCCTTAAGAAGTATGATCTCAAAGCTACGACCAAGCAGGGTCTGACGGGAGTCTGGGTCAATGATTCCAAGGTTGCGGCGATCGGAGTTGGCGTATCCCGCTGGGTTACCTACCATGGCCTGGCCCTTAACATCAATACGGATCTTGATTATTTCAGCCTGATCAACCCCTGCGGCATCACTAAATACCCGGTAGGATCGCTTGCTCGAATCAAGGGAACCGAACAGGACTTCTGCGAAGTTAAAGAGTCCTTGAACCTGAAATTCATCGAATTATTCGGATACAGCAGAACTGAAAATCGCAGCATGGACGATTTAATCGACACGACCGAATATAGTTATATATTGTAATAACAAGCATTTATATTATTCATATAAACATACACATCATAGGATAATCGAATGGACATCCTTAATCAAAATATCTCCGAATATATGAAAAACCTCCTCCCTCCAAGAGACCAAATCCTGTCCGAGATGGAGCAATACGCCAGGGAAAACAAGTTTCCTATTATCGGCCCGCATGCCGGAACTTTCCTGACCCAGTTGGTCGCCATTACCAACGCTCGGAATATATTCGAAATGGGATCCGGTTTCGGCTATTCCGCATATTGGTTCGCCCGAGGAATGAATAACGGCGGCCGAATTATTTGCACTGAAGGCTCCGAAGACAATCGAAAACTCGCCCTGCAGTACCTCACGAAAGCGGGTTTCGACAAGAAAGTCGAGTATCATGTCGGAGATGCCAGGGATATTATCAGGAACTTCGATGGCCCCTTCGATATTATCCTTAACGATATCGACAAAGAGCAGTATCCGGAAGCCTTCGACCTCGCTATCCCCCGTCTTCGCAAAGGCGGAATCTTCATAACCGATAACGTCCTCTGGTCAGGCCGGGTCCTGGACAAAGAGCCATCAGAATCGACCCGGGGTATTCTTAAATTCAATGAAAAGCTTTTCGGATCAGGAGATATTATTTCTTCCATTATCCCCATCCGCGACGGTCTCGGAATGGCCGTAAAGCTCTAATTTTTATTAAATACCATAGACTTACGGGAACAATCCCGCGAATCCGCTTGTATTAGAATATATACTTTACAAAAAAGTAATTATTTATATATTTATACCCTACTCTTTTGTAAAGTAAGGCGTATAACTGAGAATTATGAGGCCTGTAAAATGAAAGTTTCGGCACTTGAAGAATACGGTCTGCGATGCATGATCCTGCTGGCCAAAAGCGATGAAGATACTACGCTCTCGCTGGCGGAAATCAGCTCGCGCGAAGGGCTGTCGATTCCCTACGCCGGCAAATTGCTGATGATTTTACGCCAGGGGGGACTGGTAAAGGCGGAGCGGGGGCGCCAGGGAGGATATGCGTTATCCAGGCCGCCCGAGCAAATCCGCCTCAGCGAGGTTTTTAATGCATTGGGCGAGCCCCTTTTCGGTTCGGCTCATTGTGAGCGGCATGCCGGAGGTCAGGAAAAATGCGTCCACGGCCAGGATTGCACGGTCCAGCATATCTGGAGCAGTTTCGATCGTTTTATCAGGGATATCCTGGAAACGGTCACGCTGGCAGACCTCGCCGGAGGTCGCGAGCGGCTCCTGGCATCGTTACGAGAAAGCATGCACCATATGGACTACATGGGTGAAAAAATAAAATAGCAAAACAAAGAGGATTTATAATGAGTAAGAAAACTTTGCTGTCATTGAACGACATTCATGTGACCGTCGCAGGCAAGGAAGTTGTCAAAGGAATCTCTCTTGACGTAAATGAGGGAGAAATACACGCAATCATGGGACCGAATGGTTCCGGCAAATCGAGCCTGGCTCAGGCACTGGCCGGACATCCTTCCTATGAAATAACCGGCGGCTCCGCCAAAATTAACGGCCAGGATTTGCTGGAAATGGACGCGACCGAACGCTCGCTGGCCGGGCTGTTCCTCGGTTTCCAGTACCCACAGGCTATTCCCGGAGTTACTGTCGCGAATTTCTTGCGCGCCGCCATAAAGGCCAGGCATGGCGAAGAAAGCGATGAACTCCGTTCTTTCAGAAAAAATATCAAAGCGAAATTCGATGTCCTTAGTGTCGATCCCGGATTTGCCGGCCGCTACCTGAACGATGGCTTTTCCGGCGGAGAGAAAAAGCGCCTCGAAATCCTGCAGATGATGGTTCTCAATCCTGCCGTGGCCATTCTCGACGAAACCGATTCCGGTCTCGATATAGATGCCCTTAAAGTCGTCGCTCACGGCATCAATGAATATTTCGAAGAAGGCAAAGGGATTTTGCTGGTCACGCACTATCAGCGGATGCTCAACTATATCAAGCCGCATCAGGTGCACGTAATGATACATGGAAAATTTGTCCGCTCGGGAGGTCCGGAACTGGCGTTGCAGCTTGAAGACCAGGGTTACGACTGGCTCAACGGCAAGTCCGAACAGACCGAGCAAGTGGGGGTGTAGATAATGCCGGATGCCATTAAGAATAAAAACATTGCCAATATAGGCGATAATTACGCCGAGAAATACGGATTTCACAATCCCGAAGAGTACTTCCACAAGGGAGCTCGCGGCCTGAATCATGAAGTCGTCGAAATGATTTCACAGATGAAAAAGGAACCGGAATGGATGAGGAAATTCCGTCACGAATCGCTGGATATCTTCCTTGCCAAGCCGATGCCGAAATGGGGAAACACCAAAATCCTCAACAGCATCCCGTTCGACGATATCTTCTATTATATCAAGCCGATCGATAAGCAGGGTACAAGCTGGGATGATGTCCCGGCCTACATAAAGAATACTTTCGACAAGCTGGGAATTCCGGAAGCCGAAAAGAAGTTTCTGGCCGGTGTATCTGCGCAGTACGAATCGGAAGTGGTTTATCATTCTTTCAAAAAAGATCTCGAAGACCAGGGGGTCATCTTTAAGGATATGGACAGCGGCCTCCGCGACCACGGCGAACTGGTGCAAAAGCATTTCGCTACTGTAATTCCGAATACCGACAATAAATTCGCGGCCCTCAATTCCGCGGTCTGGTCGGGCGGCTCGTTCATTTATGTCCCGCCGGGAATCGATGTCAAGATTCCGCTCCAGGCATATTTCAGGATTAACGCCGAAAACATGGGGCAGTTCGAACGGACATTGATTATCGCAGACAAGGGCTCACGAGTACACTATATCGAAGGATGTACCGCCCCGGTTTTCACCACCGATTCGCTTCATTCGGCAGTTGTAGAACTTATCGCCGAAGACGGAGCTTACATCCGCTACACTACTATCCAGAACTGGGCGCACAATATTCTTAACCTGGTGACCAAGCGGGCCATGGCCAAAACGAATGCCACCGTGGAGTGGGTCGACGGCAACATCGGCTCAAGGCTGACCATGAAGTACCCTTGTATCTACCTCGTTGGGGAAGGAGCCAAGGGTGAAATTCTTTCCATCGCCTTCGCCGGATCGGGTCAACATCAGGATGCCGGAGCGAAAGTCATCCATGCCGCTCCGAATACCAGTTCCCGGATTACCTCGAAATCGATATCCAAAGCCGGAGGACGGGCTTCCTACCGTGGACTGGTGAAAGTCTATCCCAACGCCCAAAAGAGTAAAGTCTCGGTCGAATGTGACGCCCTTCTTATCGATGATGCTTCCCGTTCGGATACCTACCCGACCATGGAAATCGATGCCGATGACGTCCGCATCGAACACGAAGCCCGGGTCAGCAAGGTCGCCGAAGAGCAGCTCTTTTATCTGACCAGCCGCGGATTGAGCGAAGACGAAGCCCGGCTTTTAATCGTTAACGGTTTCATTGAACCGTTCACCAAGGAACTCCCCATGGAATATGCCGTCGAGCTGAACCGCCTGATCGAACTCGAGATGGAAGGCTCGGTGGGCTAACAGAGGAATATATCAACATGCCTACAATTACCAAAGTAAGTGAAATAGAATTCAGACCCAAAGAAAAATCCGAGCCGGATTGGCTCTATGAACACAGGAGAGACGGCTGGAAGACTTTCCAGAGCATGTCCCTCCCGGACCGCGTGGAACACCTCTGGCGCTACACCAGCCCCGAGGAATTCCTGGTCGAACAATCGAATTCAATCATGCAGTCGTACCGTGGTCTCTCCCCTGCCGAAACCGAAACGGCCGAGGCGGAACAGGAAGAATATGCCGGATTCGGCACCATTAAAGCCGATGGCATGATTAATTCCGCATTGCAGGAAAAACTCGAATCCCGGGGGGTTTTCCTTGGTTCGATCTTCGAAGCGATGAAAAAGCACCCCGAATTGGTCGCAAACCATCACGGCAAAATAGTGGGAGCCGAATTCGGCAAATTCGAAGCAATGAATGCCGCCCTCTGGAGCGGCGGGCTGCTTCTGTACGTCCCCGATAATGTAGTTCTGGATAAACCGATTTATTTGAAACGGGAGATCACCGAAAGCGCCTCGTTCACAAGGGTTCTCGCCGTTTTCGGCAAGAATTCTCAAGGAACGCTTATCGACGAATACGGAAGCGAGCACCGTAACGAAGGCGGTTTGGCTAACGGCATCACCGAACTTTTCGCAGATGATTATGCTCGGGTCCGTTATGTCAATCTTCAGAATCTCCCGAAATCGTACAATTCATATATCACCCAGCGGGCGAAAATCGGAAAGAGCACGTCCCTTTACACCATTTTCGGCGGAATCGGCAGTTCTACTTCCAAAGTAAACGTCGGAACCATTCTTGCCGGGATGGCCGCCGAAAGCAAGATGTACGGAGTGGTCTTCGCCGACGAAAAACAGCATTTCGATTACCATACACTGCATCATCATACCGCGGCGGAGTCGTTTTCCGATATCGATTTTAAGGTGATCCTGAAGGACAAGGCGACTTCCGCTTATACCGGTCTGATTAAAATCAACGAAGATACCAGAAACTGCCAGGCTTACCAGATCAACCGGAATCTCCTTCTAAACAAAGGAACGAAGGCGGAATCGATCCCGGAGTTGGAAATCCTGACCGACGAGGTCCAGTGCACCCACGGAGCGACCATGGGCCCGATCGATCCCGAAATGCTCTTCTATCTTAAGAGCCGGGGATTCGCTCGACCCGATGCCGTTCGCATGATCATCCAGGGATTCGTCGAACCGACAGCGGCACAGCTTCCGGAAGAACTTGGCGACACCATGAGGAAACTAATCCTTACCAAACTCGAAGGGAACCGCGCATGATTGGACAGTACGTTAAGATATGCGGAGTGAACGACCTGGCGGAAGGTGAAGTCAGGACATTTAAAGTAAACGACCACGATATTCTCCTGGCTAAATACCAGGGAGAGATCTTTGCTCTTGAAAACATCTGCAGCCATGACGGCGGCGAACTCGGCGAAGGACGCCTGGTCAGGGGGCAGCTGGAATGTCCCAGGCACGGGGCCCGGTTCGACCTCAAAACCGGTGATGCCAAAGCGATGCCGGCCGCGGTCGGAATCGGAACGTACGACCTGAAAATCGAAGACGGCGAGGTTATGGTAGAACTTAAGGACTGACGGAGAATTACTATGGAGGTCAGTGAAAAGGCGATTCGAACCGGAATAAGCGGAAAAGGCTTTAATCCGGAGAGGATAAAAGAGGATTTCCCGATATTACGCCGGGAAATCAACGGATATCGTCTGGTCTATCTCGATAATGCCGCCACGACCCAGAAACCGGCCGTGGTTGTCGATGCTATCAGGCATTATTACGAGCATACCAATGCTAACGTCCATCGCGGATTGCATACTCTGGCTGAGGAAGCCACGGCTGCATTCGAATCGACTCGTGACAGGATCGTACCTTTCATTAATGCGGCGAAACGCGAAGAAATAATCTACACTCGCGGTACCACCGAAGCAATTAATCTTGTCGCCTATACCTGGGGTAAGCAGAATATCCGTTCCGGTAATCGCATAGTTATCACGCAAATGGAGCATCACGCCAACCTAATCCCCTGGATAATGCTGGCAAAAGAAACCGGTGCCGAATTGACATACATTCCGATCGACGAGAAGGGCTATCTGGATCTTCGCGATATCGAAAACATTATTGATTCCAGGACAATACTGGTTGCCCTGACACACATGTCAAACGTTCTCGGGACAATCAATCCGGTCGCTGAAATCGCCCAACTGGCCCATCGGCGGGGAGCCAGAATTCTCGTGGATGGCGCCCAGGCGGTCCCGCATATGCCGGTCGATGTTCGTGCCATCGATGCCGATTTCTATGCCTTTTCCGGGCACAAGATGCTTGGACCAACCGGAATCGGTATCCTGTACGGCAAAGAGGAGATTCTGAACGAAACCAATCCCTTCAATTTCGGCGGCGAAATGATCAGCACCGTCCATTGGGACCGGGTTACCTGGAATGAACTCCCGTGGAAATTCGAGGCCGGTACGCCGAATATCGAAGGAGCAGTCGCCCTCGGAGCCGCACTCGATTATCTCGGTAAAATAGGCATGGAAAATGTTCGGGCGCATGAAAAGGAAATTACGGCCTATGCCCTGAAACGCCTTTCCGAGTTGGATCATATTAAAATCTTCGGCCCCCACGATATTGATTACCGGGGAGGCGCAGTCGCATTCGTCGACCGCGATGTGCATTCACACGACGTCGCCACTTTTCTCGATACCCGCGGCGTGGCGGTCAGGGCCGGCCATCACTGCGCCCAGCCGCTGGCACGACTCCTCGGTGTGACCTCGACCACCCGGGCAAGTTTCTATATTTACAATACCAACGATGATGTCGATCGCTTGATCGAGGCCTTAAAAGCAATGAGGAAATACTTCCGCCATGAGTGACAAACTTGACAACCTCTACCGTGATATCCTTATGGATCATTACAAATTTCCCCGAGGGAATAAACCTCTTCCGATGGCAAACCTGGAAAACGAGGGACACAACCCCTCCTGCGGCGACGACATTGTTATGCGCTTCAAACTCGACGGCGACAAAATCGAAGACGTTTCCGTTGACTGCATGGGATGCGCCATTTCTGTAGCCTCCGGATCCATGCTGGCCGAAATCGTGAAAGGAAAATCCGTCGAAGAAGTCTTGAAGATCGCAAAAGTAGTTAAGGCCATGCTCAAAGGTGAAGATATTTCCACTGAAACCAATGGCATGGATCTCGGCGATCTCGAGGCCTTAAGGGGGGTCAACAAGTTCCCCGTAAGAATAAAGTGCGCCCTTTTATCATGGACCACCATGATGGATGCACTTAAATCAAAACTTAATGATAACAACATAACCAACTCAACAACAGAACAATAACATGATATGAATAAGGTATCAAAAGAACAAATCATAGAAGCCCTTAAGCCGATTCAGGACCCGGAAATTCATATTGGAATTGTCGACCTGGGACTTATTTATAACGTCGAAGTCAATGATGACGGTAAGGTCGAAATCAAAATGACCCTGACCACTCCTCACTGCCCGGTCGGACCGGAACTGGTCAGCGCTGTCGAGATTACCGCCAAAAGCGTCGAAGGGGTCAAAGATGTCGACGTCGAACTGGTCTGGGATCCCCCTTACGATCCGCACGAAATGGCTTCCGATTACGCCAAAGACGAACTGGGTATTTGGTAAGTCACATTCTCAGACTTTTATTCCCAGCCACTGACCCCGGCGATAATAAGCGTAAAATACGGATGATGATATCATCAACGATACCGTCATCGCCCACCAGACAGCGCTTTGATCCATATGCAATATTCTCGTTAATACGAAGATGACTGGAATTTGAATCAACCAGGAATGACACACACTAACGATCATGGCAGGAGTGTTCTTTCCCACCCCGACATAAATATTTTCAAGAGTAATGAATAATCCCATAAAAGGGAATCCGATTGCGAGTACTCGGAGCAGTTCGACTCCGTAACCGACGGTCTCTGGGTTATCGAAATATATCCCCATAATCGGCTCGGCAAAGACATAGACAATAACTGCAAATATCGCCATTACGCCGATATCCAACACAATGGCCTGGTTACCGGTTTTCCAGGCCCTCTCCTTCTTGCCACTGCCAAGATTATGCCCGATTAAGGCTGCCAGTCCCAGCCCAATCCCGACAAGAACCGACATCCCGATGGCCGTCACCTGCATCCCGATTCCGTATGCGGCGATTACGGAATTCCCGAATACCGCAATCATCGGCATAATCACAAAACGGGCACCTGAAAACGAAATACCGGAAAACCACGAGGGAATCCCTATTTTCATAATTTGCCTCATTGAAGAAATCGAAATCGGGATTTTGCCTTTCAGATGGAGTCGGACATTGGTAATGGGGGTAAAAAACAGCCCGGCTCCTACCAGAAAAGTTATGGTAAAGGAAATAACCGAGGCTACCGCCGCTCCGGTTACGCCCATTTCCGGAAATCCCAAATACCCGAAAATAAACAGCGGATCAAGGACCAAATTCAAAAGGGTGGAACCGATCATCAATCCCATGGCCAAGTGCGGGTTGGCAACACCCCGAAGTGCGGTATAAACCGAATATGTTGAAAGAGAGAACGCCAATCCGATGAACATCACCCGGCCGTACTCAACGGCCATTGTGATGGTTTCGCCGCGAGCTCCCGCGATATAAACAATATCTTCTATGAATATCAGGCCGATTAGTCCGAAAATCAGTCCGGAAATCCACTTCAGGATGTAAGTCTCCTTAATGGCCGCTTCGGCATGATCGTATTTTTTCTCACCGTAACGGCGCGAAATAATCGCCACCGATCCCGGACCGATCAATTGATTAATCGAGCCGAACACCCACGCCACGTTGGAAAATATGGTTATCGCGGCGACCGCCGTTTCCCCCGCCGATAAACGGGCCAGCCACCACATATCCACCAGGAAATAGATATGCCCCGTCATAAAGCCGATCATGGAAGGAGCCCCCATTTTCATGATAGATGCAATAATGGAGCCTTCGGTATAATCGGCCGGTAACTTTTTCAATATGCCGGTGGTCGCCAAATCAGCCTCTTCGATTGTAAATAAGTAATATACAGGGATGTGCAGAAAAGTGTTTCACGATATTCAAACAATTATGTAACCAATTACATAATTATTAATTGAATATGGTTATTATGAAGGCAATCCAGATGATGGCCGTGGCAACTATCCCCGCCGGCCGGTTTTTTCCCAATATCAGGAAAAAAGCCGACAATAACACCGACCCGCCCAACCTGGTTGTTAGCTTGGCCAGCATCCTGATATCGAGCCCGTCACCCAGCAGCATAATGGCGGCGGCAATCAGGGCGATATATATCAGCCAGACATTCTGCGGAGCCGCACTATTCCTTGGTTCTTCGCTCATAGTCTTTTAGAAACTCCTCTATTCCCTTCGATATGGCCTCTGCGATATCGTTCTGAAAATCTTTGGTTTTCAAGGCGGCCTCCTGCTCCGGAAGCATCATAAAGGCGCACTCTACCAGTACCGCCGGATATTGAGTCGAACGAGTCACCGCCAGATTCCCGTGATACAGCCCATAACGCGGTAATGCGGTCGCAGCCACCAGTCGATCATAGACATCCTTAGCCAGCTCGAAAGAATGACGATGATAATAATATACCGAACTCCCGTTGTTGACAAACGGGTTTATTCCATCCGGGAGAGCATTGTTATGAACTGAAACGAACAGGTCGGCATCAACCGCCGCCGCGACTTTGGGACGATCATACAGGGGAATCCCGATGCCGTCGCTCCGGGTCATAACCACTTTCGCCCCTTTTCGCATCAGGTTATCCTCCAACCGAAGCGCTATATTCAGATTCGCGTCCTTTTCGGTCAATCCGGTTGGCCCAACCGCCCCCCTGTCGGGACTGTGCCCCGGATCAATCACGATTACTTTTCCTTTAAGCGAGCCGACCTTATCCGGCGGACGGTTAACAATGAATTTCATCACGGTGCCGTCATACAACACATCATAACCCCATATAGGACGCCTTAACGTGAGGGTCAATTTATACAGCTGAGGTTCCGGCTGCGACCATTCAATGAATTCCAAATCCGGATCGTTGGAATCATACCGCAGCCAATCGGTATCCGAATCCGCACCATAGATATATAGCGAAATACTGTTTTCATCGGTTTCTTCCACCCGGTACGGATGCACCTCAGAAAGAGGTATCTCTATTACGGCCCGGTCCCTTTCGCTGAACATCCGGACCGATTTGACAAACGACCTTGCCGGCAGAATCCCCTTGGGAAGCTGCATGACCGATTCTTTGGCTACCCACCCGTATTGCGTCTCTGACAGTTTCAGGCGATACCATCCCCGGTTTTCCCCTAGCGCAATCGCCTTAACTCCGCGAGGCTGGAATATGCTCAAATATCCCTTGCCCGGTTCCACCCGCATTCTCTGAACGGAATCGGTAAATTGTACCGTCACCGGAAAATTCGACGGATTAATCCTTAAATGGAACGCCGAATTGCCGCCGATAGTGCTGTCTTTTAATTTCAGCAGATTGAGAATATCGAAGTCGATATCATGTGATGGCCGGTACTTCATGTACGATATGATATAGTCGAGATCCGGCACGCGAAGATTATATCTGATTCGGACCGAATCCTCGATTACCCGATCATCGATTCTGATAAATCCTGAATAGATCCCCTTTATTTTAAGTGAATCCGGTATCGCCCCTTCCCCGAATACGGCTCTTCCCCAGAACGGCTGCTCGCGGGGAAAATTCTCCGCCATGGGAATCGAATCCGCATATCCCGGAATCGAGGCCCAGGCTCGGCAACCCGGAGTCCCCTGAAACGAAAAGCGGAATATTTCGCCGGAGGACAGAGCGTATCTCTCGCCGGCGTTTTCATCGATTCGTATCTTCAACCTGTTGTAATCGAACGAAGTCTTCGGAAGCGGGACATTTATGGTTCTTATTACCCGAGCCGTATCTTTTCCCTTTATTGCTATCACCTCGTAAAAATATGACCCGGGTTGAATCGGGAGGAAGGCCAAAAAACCCCCATCGCGATGCACCGGAACTTCGAAGCCGTTAATTTTTAATGCCGACCCGGGTGTTACCGATCCAAAGATAAAATTGGAATCGACCGCAGCAACGGAAGCATTATTTTCCGGATAGACTATACTAATATTCGGTTTTTCCGCCAGAGCAGAAGAAACACAGACGAAAACCAGCAGGAATATAAAGACCGATTGCTTCACTGATTGAATTCCTTTTTGAGCCTGGGCCCGCCGATTATCGAATCTCTCAACGACATTTTTTCATTCATATATTCTATATCGTCAGAAAGGTCCTTTTCCAGAAGAAGCGGCCCGTCGAGATCGAAATATTCTCCGAGTGAACTCATATAAACCGCCGGAGCAATCCCAATTGACGATTCCACCATGCATCCCAGCATAACCCTGCACCGGTCACTTTTAGCCAGACGCGCGATCCGCAGGGCTTCGAGAATTCCTCCGACTTTGGACATCTTAATATTTATCCCGTCCACGAAATCGGCATATTTGCAATAGTCACCGAGCGAATTCATTCCCTCGTCGATAACCAGTTTGAAACCGGCCAGTTTCTTCAGATACTTCCATTCCTTTACGAACTCCAACCCGGTCGGCTGTTCCATGATATCCACGTTCAGATCGGCCAGGTAGTACATCATCTCTTCGGCCCGTGCCGTATTCCAGGCCCCGTTGGCGTCGAAACGAAACAACCGGTCAGGAAAACTCCTCAGTTCCTTAATTAAATCCTGTTCCCCCTCAAAGCCAAGTTTAATCTTCAATATCGGGTATGGAGATTTGCGAATAGCCTCTATCATGGACGGGATGGTATCTATCCCAATCGTAAATGAAGTCTTTACGATTGCGGGGGTTTCCAGGTCCAATAATCGCCAGGGATACTCGTTTTCCGTCATGGACAAATAATTCAGGACCGCAGCAATGACTCCCGCTTTTACCGGAGCGACAAGGTCCATAGCGTCAAGTTCATCAAGCGTGCCTCGATCCAATAAACTCCGTAATTGCAGATATTCGACAGCACGCACGGCATCCCTCTCGATTTCCTCCGGTTTCGGACCATAATAGACGGAACGGGATATTTCGCCGCACGATTCATTTTCAATCATAAAAAAACCGTTCCGGACTTTTTCGGCCGAACCGGCAGAAATCCGAAAGGCCTTCTTCAAATTCAATTCCTGATAGAAATGCGTGACTTCTATTACAGCACCCTCCGTGCTTCAAGGAAACCGTCATACAGGTCCCTGCGGAATCTCGGATGTTCCGGATTCAGGCTGTTTACTGCCACCCCCCCCTCAGCCAGTGAAGCATGAATGATGCGTTCCCCATCCAGCGCGATAGCAACATGCCCCTTGAAAAACAACAGATCACCGGCTTGAATTTCTGCCCTTCCTATCCTCTCCCCCGATTTCATCTGGTCATGGCTGTCGCGCGGCAGTTTTATCCCATGCCGTCCATAGACAAGCTGTACCAGACCGGAACAATCGATTCCGAACGGCGTTACTCCTCCCCACAGGTACGGCGTCCCGAGAAACCGCCGCGCATCAGCCAATATCGGCCCGGCATTTCGTTCCGGTTCGTTATCCATCGGAACGATGTTACCGAGCGAAATACTCAACTTGCCTCCGCCCGGAGCGGCGACATATGCCAGATGTCCTTTACGTTTCGTTATGTCCAGGCGTGTGCCAAGGAACACATAGGGAGGCAGGCCGTCGGCATCGGCATTGAGCCCAATCATCCGCGCCGTCAAAGCCTTCACGATGTAATTGCAATTTGCCTTAAACTCCGCGGCTTTTGCTCTGCTAAAGGTCCGAACCGCCCGTTCGTCAACCCAGCCGTCATAGCCGTCATCGAGATGAATATAAAAGTACCCATCCTTCTGCTTCGATATTGTGACTACCCGGCCGAACAAAACCTGGCTCTTCCGCTCGGAACGGAATTGCGGCTTGGCCCTGAGATCGGACACGTTTCGCGTGACTATTCCATGCTTCATGGAATAAATTAACGATACACAAACGCGGTTTGACAATAAAAAAAGCCGGGCGATTAAAAATCACCCGGCTTTATCTTTCAAGACTGGAAGTTAGAAGTTGACCTTACCGGTAAAGTACTGGTTGGCGTCAAACGCCGAATTATCAACTTCACTCCAGGTATACTCAAAGGTCACATCGGCGCCGCCAACATTTACGACAACACCGGCTCCCATTGCAAACCCATACTGCCAGTCGGTTTGATCGGAATAATTATATCCCGCGCGAAGCGAATACTTGCCGTCATAGGTGTATTCGAAGCCGCCCTGGAAGTTATCCTGCGAATAGTTGTTGGACATGAAATTGCCCGTAACCTTCGCTAGATTGGCTCCCATATCGAGGAAATCCCACGACATACCGATATTGAACGAACTCGGAAGGTCGAAGGATTCGCTCTGGCCGGCTACCTGCTGACCGGTATTAGGGTCGAAATAATACAGATCGTCCCCTTTGAAGCGCATCGACGGGCCATAGTTCTTTATCATCAGGCCCAGAGAAACTCCCTGCCAGCCCGGACGATAAATGAACCCGACATCGAACGAGATACCGCTCGCGGAAGTGTTGAGAATCCGCTCGTTGATGAAACTTCCGGTGAATCCGAACGAGACTCTCGCGGTCAGTTCACGGGCGTATCCGACCGTAAGAACCGAAAAAGTCGGGCTGAAGACCCGCCCGGTTTCACCGTCGTTCGGACCATCAGTGGTGGTCTCGTTTATATCGCCGATCGATACTACCTTAACCGACGCCCCGATCGTGCCGAAATCCTCGATCGAGGTGGCGATACCGATATAATTTATATCGATATCCGCTATGTACGGTTGATGCGAAAACATCGCTTCCGTGCCGATCAGGTTCGCCATACCGGCGGGATTCCAGAACATGGATTCCACCCCGTAAACGTCGGAAATAATCGATCCTCCCATTGCCGTACCTCTCGATCCGACAGGGATACGAAGTTCCTGCGCTCCGGCGGTTCCTATCCGGCGCTCATTGCCCGCATAGGCGGAACTTAATCCGATTGCGAGTAAAGCGACTATCACTATGAATACTCTGAATTTCATATTCTCCTTCCTCCCTTTTTAATAAATTGGCAGGCGTTCTTCACTTGCGATGATCGCCATTTTCCCGACCTTATTGCCAAAGCCGGGGGCTTCCACCACATAGATATAAATCCCCGATGCCACCGGGAGGCCGCGATCTGATGTCAAATCCCAGTATTCATAGGGATTAGCCGGATTCGTTCTATCCAGAACCCTCACCAAATCGCCACCGAGATTGAAAATCGAGATGGTGCAGTTGGGAGGAAGGTTCCTGAACATAACCTCATCGTCATGCGTTGCCACACTGGCTCTACGAAGGTAGAACGGATTCGGAACGACCTTTATATCGTCAAGAACTGAAGAAGAACCACTGGTTACAACTTCCGGAGCCGCAGTCGAGAAAGTGAAAGTATCGGCCTCGGTGCTGATCTTATTGGTCGTAAACCGGATTATCGTGCCCTCTGCCGGAGCGGTTAAGGCACCGGAATAATCCTGAATTCTAATACGACCGATATGGAAATCAGCGTCGAAATTATATGGCGGAACGGCCGGAGCCGGTTCGACATACTGGACATCCCACGGATAAAGCCTGTCACCAAAACCCCAGGCTCCGGTTACAGGGGCATCGTCAATAAAGGAAAAATTAATCTGCATATCATCACCGGCGTCATCCGGAGTCCCGATTCCTATATTCCACCATTCGAATGGTGCAAAATCTCCCTGGAGTATATCGGTATTCCAGTCATAATACTGGGATCCCGCTGCCGTAAAACGCATCTCCCAATCCCAGGTGCCTATATGACCGCGCCAGTTCATACGCGAGAAATCGGCTGCGACATCGGAATCGACATACCAGTCAGCGGTGGAGTTCAAGGAATACATGACATTGTCCGGGGTGGCCAGGACGCCGCCGCCATTGGCGATTTCCTGGATGGATTTAACACCGAAAGCCGGACCGATGACCTTAAGGAGGAAACCGTCGATG
>Ga0209288_10000274_pt1 | contig 16049 bp, 27 predicted proteins | sample PPLLaktember2015_4_FD_187261 | JGI IMG/M metagenome (GOLD analysis project Ga0209288, IMG submission 187261) | Freshwater sediment microbial communities from Prairie Pothole Lake near Jamestown, North Dakota, USA - PPLs Lake P8 Core (1) Depth... | ecosystem: Environmental > Aquatic > Freshwater...
CTTAAGCTTCCCGTTGCCGCTACCGCATCAATCGCAAGAGCATCGCCACCCCCGGCATTGTGTGATGCAGCGTGAGCCGTTGGCGTGCGCGCATCGGAAAGCCTTGCATCATTCCCGGCGCAAGCCGATGTTGCACTTGTTCCAAGCGTCCTTAAGCTTCCTGTTGCCGCTACCGCATCAATCGCAAGTGCGTCACCGCCTCCGGCATTGTGTGATGCAGCGTGAGCCGTCGGCGTGCGCGCATCGGAAAGCCTTGCATCATTCCCGGCGCAAGCCGATGTTGCACTTGTTCCAAGCGTCCTTAAGCTTCCTGTTGCCGCTACCGCATCAATCGCAAGCGCGTCACTTCCGCCATCGTTGTGGGTAGAAGCGTGAGGTCCAGGTGGTAAAGAAGCGCTATTCTCCCATTTTGTACCATTGTACACAAGTACATCATTTGGAGCAGGTGTCAGAATAGCCGTATCGTCAAGCGAAGAAAGCGAAGTCCGTGGAAAGCCTTTGCTTTGTCCGCTTCCGCCGCCTAAATATCGTGGTACCATGATAGACCTCTTTATATTCTTGCATCAATTAAATTTGTCAATTGTACGGTTTCGGGGATACCTGTCGAATTTGATTGCCAGGAGATACCGATACCGATGACGTCATTATGATAAATCCAGTTTGGATTAAACCAAAAATAATTACCGCCAAACCATGAAGAATAATCGATGGAATAATAAAGATCGTCATACGAAACAATTTGACCGGCGATTACCGTATGAGTATCGTCGTGATCCGTGGTAATAAGATTATCTTCGCAAATTTTTTGATAGGTAGAACCATCGAATTGACTATAACAATTTATGTAAAATTTGGAATCAAGATGAAATACGCTCATTACATCCTGTTGGTGGATATCGCCCGATAAAGGTATGAATTTTACCCATGTCAAGGTGTCGGTCGAATAATAGGCGTCATTGGTAATCACGACCTGTTCAAGTTCCTCATCCCATGTGCGGGTGACGGTAATAATGAAAATATAGGTGTCACTGCATACGTACAAGTCGTCTTTATAGTGTGTAAACGATGTACTTTGATAAAAAAAGGTCGATTCCGGTAAATCATTGAAAACTACCGGAACCCAGGTTTCACCCTCAAATTTAAGGATAAAATTGGACGTTTCCCCCCACGATTTGGTACCTATGGCGTAATAGCTGCCTTTAAAAAAGATGAACACTATCTCCACAAAATAGCTGAAATTCTCAATTTCGGTCGTTATCCAATCAATCCCGTTATCGCTGTATGCGATAAAAAGATTGACGTCATGAATGGAAGCGGCAAAGAAAAAACGACCGTTTACAAAGTCTAACGCGAAAGGACTTGATTCACCTTGAGATATGGTTATTTGTAAACTTGAAGGTATCCAGGTCGTACCATTATCAACCGAATAATACAGCGTATTGGAATAGATCGGAAAGGAAGCTGCCAACAATAGGCCGTGTCCGGCAATTACCCGCCATGTCCCTTCAGGCAGCGCTCCGGCGTCTTCCCATGTCGTCAAATCGTTGGAACGGTACAATTTTGGAGTTGCCATTTTTAAAACTCTTTTAGGTTGGAATGTTCATATCTTATTGATGGAGTAATTTTTGTAAAACGATACCCGACGGTATGCCGGTAGACGCTATGATCCACGGATCACTTGTACCGATGTTGATAGGGTCTATCTTGTAAATAACGTTTTGAGCACCGTCGATAATACCGCAGACTTGTAGACAATAGAAAAAACTGCCGTTTAAATACGGTACACCGTCGAATTGGGTCAGGTCGTTCGTTGTTTGTACGGATACGTCATCATCGGCATATCGTCGGGTAACGATCGCTTCTCCGTCGTTGTTTGCAACGTTGAAGTTACCGTTTGCCAAAATACAATTCAGATTATTCATTTCGCCGGTATCATAAGTCGACCATGCCGTACCATTCGACGTATAATAAGCATATCCGTTTGTACCTATTGCCATGATATAAGAATCATTTGCCGCGACCTTCTCGTCGCCCGTTTGCAATAGGATTCCTTCATCAATACCGTAAATGGTAAAAACCGACCAGTCTATACCATCCCATGAATTCATATATGAATTCTGATAGTCGGCCGAATTTCCAGTATGATCCGTCGCTACCAAGCAGCTTAACATATTGTTACGAAGAAAAAATTTTGCGTCGGAACAACCGGTAATACTGATTAAGGTAAACGTCCAATGTATGCCGTCATTGCTTATACCGATGTAGTTTTCGTAAACTGTTTCCGGTTCGACGGAACCCCATCCGGAACATAACCAAACAAGAAAATTACCGTTGATATGCTCGCTACCTCGAAATTTATAGTTGGCAATAGCGAACGGTAACGGTACGTTGGTCCATGTTGCACCGTAGTCAAGAGAATAATATAAGGAAGATGTTCCCGGCTCTCCTCCGGGTATCGACGACAAGGCGACAAGGGTCGGCGTGCTCCCTTCATTCCTGAGTACTCTTGTCGTACCTTCGGGAAGTTCCCCGCAATCGTACCACGTTACCAAATCGGCAGAACCGTATAATTTTGGCGTATTCATGATTGAAAACCGAATGCGAAAAAGTTAAATGATGGTGGAGGGGGCGGGGTTGGAACAGCGGTCAAGGGAAGATTGTGCATGATTTTTATGAATGGCATGACTTTTATCGTTACTCCATCAAGAGCCGCCGGCACTCCTATCATAGATATAGGGTTACAATTAAGTATACCATTTATTTCAAATTCTCCATTTGCCGAAGGTGGAAAATTTAAAAACGATGTTATGTCGCTATATGAGTCAAGTACATGTTCATAATTTGCAAAAGGTAAAACAAAATGTCCGTTGGTAGAACATCCGTACCCCGGCAAACTGCCTATCGCAGCGTTCGAAACGATTACGTCGAGTTTCAACGTATTGGACATAGGTACGTTGTCCGCCCTTGTACCCCAATCGGCAAGCGAAAAGTTTTCAGGGATAAAAAATCCTGCCGATAATAATCGAATATTATCTTTGGAATGAAATACCGTTTGATGTTCTCCCAGGCCATAAACTCCCAATTTACCACCTACAGAAGTTACCGGAACGTTTGAAACGTTTGTGTCAACGGTAAAGTAGGAGCATTCACTGAATTTGGGAATGAGTATATCGATGATTTCTGCCATGATTTTCTCCTTAACCGGGATACATGTCTTTGAACGACTTGATAAATCCTTCATCAACGATTTCTTGCGCTGAAATGATCGCTGTCAAAGTGATCGGCGATTTCCCGACAAGATTGCTATTTTGATTCAAGATACCGTTAAACGATGCGAAAAGCTGATCGTTATTTTGTTGCGTAACCCATGCAAACCGATAATCAAAGTTTTGAAAAAATTTCACCATATACACCGGTTCGCGAAATAAAATCGCCGTCGCACGAGATTTCAGATAGGTTTGAAACTTCGGGATGACGTTTATCGTAGATGTAAAGTCAACCTCTTCAATGTCGGCCGACAAGGTTATATTGCGGAAATAATAGAGACTGTTTATCATTATCGGCCTGTTCGGAACCAACGCCGTAGGTTGGTCGCTCCATTCGTATCGCCCCATTGAAAAAACCGCCTGAGACTGATATACGAATTGAATAGGAGGAGAAGAAAAATACGGCAAGTCTTCTATGCGAGGTACTTTTTTTTCCGTATTGTCGGATTTGGTATCCGACACAAATTGCGGATACGGTTGGGCAATTCTTCGTGTATTCATAGTCGCACCTTCATTCCGTATACCATGGCCCCGACAACAATGTCTTGAGTAGGGTGGGTATTGTAAACGTCGAAAACGATCGAACCTTGCATGGGAAGGAGTCGCGGCGTTCGTACCGACAGGATACCGCAATCCGGATACCCTTCAAGTACCTCTACCGGTATCGGCAAACGACCGTTTCCAAACGGTCCCGCGTCGTCGCCGCCATAGAGCATCTGCGAACCGCTTCCCTGGAAAGATACCGACATATTGATATATTTATATACCGGCGTACCTATCTTGTCGGTATCGAAATCCGGTCCTTCCGATAAACCGCCCGCCCCGGCGGTCATGTTTTGATCAAAAAACCAGCGATATTCATAAGAAAAATCCGGGTCGCCCTTGTAATACTGATAACAAGCTGTATACCGGATGGTAAGCAGCTTGTAATTGCAATCAGGATCAAGCAAAATATTAAGCGAAACCTTTTGGCCGGCAGGAACCAGTGGGCCGATACCGTTTACGATGTTGTCCAGTGAAGCGGAATAGTCGCCTATGATATTATACGGTTCATCCCATTTTGAATCGTTATGGTTGATAAACGTATATAAAAAAGGAAAAGTCTTCTGACCTTCAAGACCTTGATCCTGATTGCGGCCGAATTTTACCGAGAAATCTTTTGTCGTCGGATTCATGGTATTCATTTCAAATTTCCTTCAACGTAGATGTTTACGCGCCGGGGGTCAGATATTTATACCCGTGTAATGCTATGTTGAATGAATGCGTGCGGTTTGCATTGTCAAGATTTCGGATATCGAACCGGATTTTGGAATTACGAAGGAAAAAGTAATGAAACGGAAAAGGCTTGACAAATGAAAGTCCGTATCCGGGTGTTGCGAACAGCTCCATGGGAATATCTCCCGAAGTAAGATCGCGTCCGGCCCGGGTATCGGTAATACGCATGGTAAGCCCTCGACCGGCCCAGGAAGTAAGCGCGCCTGAATTCGGCATAGGAAAAGACGAGGCGTTTACCGCATCATGGGAAAACATGCTTGCCGTCATGTAACAACATTTGAAGTCGGTCCCCTGTTCGATGGTCATCGAAAAGGGAAGAGAAGTCTGTCCGGGAATGGAATTGGTAAGTACATATGAATACCACCATTTCATTGCCTGGGTGGTACGTTCGTGGTTGACTTCCTGTTCCAGCGCTGCAAACGTAGGATTTGCAGCAATGGCGGCGGCTAATTCGGGTTGATCTTGGTACGGTCGTACGGTCGCTTGCGGTGGCATGATTGATTCTCCTAAGTAGGTTGAAATCGTGATTTGTTGACTTTTTTAAAGAACGGGGGAAAGGGCCGAATCTTTCCCCCAGGTCTTTTCCATCGTAAGAAGAAGGAAAAGAGACGTACAGGATTTTAAAATACGAAAAGGTGGACGATAATGTCCACCTTTTTCGTTTATTTTGCCCTGGTCAGGAAACCTTCCAGAGTCACCTGCATGGTACAATACTGAGCGTTCAAGAGCGCAAAAGCATTGTTGAGCGGCTTGGTCGTCGCTTTGATGTTGGTCGTATCGGCATTGTCGCACAATTGGGCGACGTTGAATGATACAAGTTCATCAAGGAAAATCGGCGACGGTTCAAGCTTCACCCAACCGTTGACAATCGTATCACCGATGCGTGCGACCGATCCGGCGGTACCGGCGTTATACCCGTTTATGCAAAGCGCGGGCAAAAACTGCCTTCCGTGAATCTGAAAATCGTATTCGCGACCGGCAATACGAATTTCAAAAACGGATGACTGCATGATGTTGACATACGCCTGAGCGATAAGGGAAGCGTTCGCCCAGGTAACGGCGCTCAAAGCGCCGGTATCATATGCGCTTACGAGCGCGACACCGATGCGGGTAAGAAGCAAGGTCTGTCCATTGGGCAGTTTGCCGCTGTCCTGCATGTTGGTCTCGTTCTTTGTTTTGCTGCCGACGCGCCACGGCGCTCCGATAGGCTGGGTAAAATACGTCGCGTCGGAAGGAGTGCTGCCGAAATACCGCGTATCCCATACCTGATGACGAATTGCGTCGCGTGCCGTCGAATATGATCCGCCCGCGCCAAGCTGAATCATGTTTTTCGCTGTCTTTGTAATGGCCATGATGGTCATTCCTTTCAATTTCGGAATTGCCGGAATCGGTCCGGCGACCGGCGACCAAAGGTCACGTTATTAATTACAGTTTACAATAATCATTTCGAAAACCGATTACAATTCAATACTGTCGTCGCCGTCGCCGCCGTATGAAATATCGTCGGCTCCGTATGACGCTCCCATGGCTTGGTAAGACGCTCCAAGCGCCGGGGCGTAATCAGCTTCCATACCGATTACGCCCGGGTCTTCGTCACCCGAAAGCAGGGAGGACGCTGAAGGAAGCGCCGGAAGTCCGAGCATCGGAATGTTCGACGCAATAAGATCATAGATTCCGGTTCCCGCCACAAGCAGCGCCATATCTTTTACAATCGGTTTCTTGACGAAAGCCGCCGCCGCCGCACCAAGTACGACGTGAAGAAGACCGTAAAAACGACGATATTTCGTGGTGAGCGATGCGGGCATAAACTTGCAAATGATCGGCATTGCGGTGAAACCTATTGTAATACCACCGGCGACTTTTAACCCGCCGATCGCCACCTTTTCAAGGTTAAAAGGAAGCTTTGGCATCGGGTTGCGCCGATAATGGCGTTTTCTGGTCTTGGGATTGATCCGCGTACCGGAAGGAAGCAGTTTCGATTTTTTGGAACGAAACCAGCTTCCGCCCGAATAAACGATCACGGGACGATGTTTCCCCGTTTTGATGACGCGCCTTGCATTGCGCTTGACAGCTTTCGGATTCTTCCGACGCCCGTGTTTTTTGGCATGGGGACGCCGTTTCAAAGAGTACACCATACTGCTCTCCTTTGTTAAGAACGGAAATACCGTTCCCGTTGATGTTCCCCTGGTTTTAACAGGGCGTTTTAATATTTTTGCCGCTACGGTCGTAAAAGACTTTTGCGGATTGATAAGCGGTATCAACATGGTTCACCTTGTAACATAATAATGTCCAAGCCATCCGGCAAGAAAAAATAATATGACGACCGGTACGGCGTATTTTAAAGCCCACGGTATAAAAACGGGCTTAAGGTCGATTTCAAGACTTGACGGCTCTTTCTTTTTTAATGCTATACCGGTCTGACGGTCAAGCCACCTTTGCATAAGATCAACTTGATTTTTTGTAAGAATCAACCGGGCCTTGTTATTACCAAGATCGACTATGGTAGGGTTTTCGCCTGTTATCGCAGTGACAAAAGCCGAATACCCGCTTGCGGTCACGCCGTCGGCGTTCTTTTTGGTCATACCGGCAATGCGCGTTCCGATGGTGATCGATGGTATGAAATCTATCAAATCGGCCATGATTATATCCTTATTATCGATACGGTAAAGGCGGATTCTTCTTTTGGCGATACGTATTCCTTAACCGCCTTCTGGACTTCCTTTAAAACTGTCGTAGTGTTCGCCGCTTCGATATTCAAATACACTTTTTTCGATGCGGTTTCGATCTTTACTTTATACATTTTCATTTTTTACCCCATAACTTGGCGGTAAGTGAGGTTGCCAGTGATACCCCGGCGGCTCCCATGGCTGCATAGGAAAGAGGTCGCATTTTGTTAAAAGTCAAATAGGCGATCGCCGAAAAACCGATAAGTCGACCCCATGCAAGCAGGGCGTCGGACCCCGAGAATTGTACCGGAGTAAAAGGTACGATACCAAGTAAAATATGGTTGAAGTCGGTTTTCGGAATGTCCGCCTTGATTTCAAGAGGTTCGAATTTCAAGATATTATCGGTTTGCGGCATATTTTTCTTCCAGTTTCTTAAGGGTTTTTGCTGTTCGTATTATCTCTGAAATACATCGATTAAAAAACTCTTTTGAAATCTTTGTCGGCTTTTTTCCCGCTTTATCGTACAAAGCCGCGCCAAAGGTAAAAACAAGATCCGACGGCAAATTATGAACAAGCGACCGGTTTGACGCTTTGCGAAAAGTCGTCGATATGGTGTAATTTTTTATTTCACTCATATTAGTTTTTTATACCTTCGTCCGTAACCACTATTTTACTTCCGATAATATATAAAATACGTTTCCCGGTTTCGTCCATGCAAAGCTTTGCAGGTGTCTCAAATTCGTGCCGGTAAGTCGCACGCCGACCGTCGCCGCCACCGTTACGCTTGGAACATCGATATTCAATCGCTACCGCTTCGCCAAGGTATACGAGTTTTTTGGGAAGAGTAAATTCGATCTTCTCTTCATACTTTGGTTCGCGACCATGAAATTGTAGATATCGATCTTCAGCACTCATTTTTACCGTCGCCTTGTACCTACCATGATCAATGTTCCGATCAAAATAGCTCCACCGATCATATAATACGGCGTATAGTTAGGTTTTGGCGGCGGGGGCGGGGGAAGTTCGGCGGCGATTGCTTTTTGTGTCGGCGTAAGACGTGACGAAATCGCGCCGATAGTATCGGAAATCGCCGATTTTGCCAAATCAAACCATTGAGACGTATCCGCGCCAAACATCTGAGTATTTAACGCTGCTTGAGAAAACGCAATTTTTTTCCCTACGCTAAGCGGTAAATATCGCCGCTTGGAATACGACCGGATACGATTGAGTCGTCGTTCCATGCTTGTCGTATAATCACTCATGTCATCGCCCAAAACTTCGACGTTCATAAAAAACCTCACTTTTTAAGGAGAAGCATTGTTGACAATATAAGTACGCCGACCCCGGCGGTGATAATAAGCGGTAACGGATTTGATTGAAGGGTTTGCGTGAAAGACTGTTGTTGCGGTTGCGGTTGTTGCGAATATACCTCGGGTGAAATCACATTTTGAGGAGTCGCAGCCTGTTTTGCCGACACGCTTTTAATCGCCTTGTTGGCCGCGCCTATTCCGGTAAGACCTCCATAGGTTACCATGGGAGGAATACCAACCAACGTACCCGCCCCGGAAAGTACTCCCTTTACGATTTGTCCGCCTATCGCCTTGGAATTGGTAGGGTCCAATTTCGCCATGAAATTGGTGAACCAATTAGAACCAAGAAAATCATCACTTGCGAGGTATGTTGACATGTTTTTTTCCTTTGAAATAAAGTATCGCCGCAATAGCACCGACCCCGACAATAATAGGAATTGCTGATTTCTTTGGCGATCCGTCGGTGGCGGTCTCTTGTATGCTCTCTACCGATTGCGCTTGAGGCATGGAAACGGTAGGAATCCCATAATCAGGAGCTAACGATTGATAAGTAGGGTCAACATAAGACGATTTTGAAATAGCGCCGGTCGCTTTCTGAGAAGCTGTTGACATAATCTTTTTAATCATCGCCGAAGCTCTTGTCTTCGTCGCTTGAGTAGTCGCTTGATTAGTCACCGCTTGGTTGGTCACCGCTTTTTTCTTAAAAATAGGAGCGCTCCCCATGGCGGCGAATTTGACCGCTTTTGCCATGTCAACAGGAGCCATTAACAATTGACCGATACCTTTTACCGGAGACTTGAAAAACGTTGTAGTAGCTTTTGCAACAGTTTTGACCGGTTGCGATAAAATGCGGGTAAGACCGGGAAGAAACGCCCCTAAATACTCGTCACCTTCTTGATAAGACGCCATGGTATTAAACCTTTCGCGAATAGGGATTTCATAAGTACACCCTTTCCGCTTCTTCGCGTTTTCGGCCTAATACGTTGAAGCTATATGTCGGGTCAGCAAAAAGCCATCTATTTGAAACATACAATTCGAGCGCTACATGATGCAAGTTATTTCTTCCGGGTCTTCTGATGGCAATAAAACGATAGGGAATTCCATGCAGTTTTGCATACGAAGCAAGCGCAAGAGCCTTGCAATCGCAATCACCGCCCGAACCTCTATTCGTCATCGTGTACGCCGGACGCATCAACGTTTCAATATTAACAGGATCGGGACGATAAGGAAGATTTTTGATTCGATCGAAAATTTCGATAAGCGATAATGAAGCGTATGGAGCCATGTCTTTATAATATAAATCGACAACCTGGTACATTAATTTACCGGTTGTTTTGGCGCTGCCGTCGGTTTTGTATTTGTAGACGATCATTTTTTATACCATATATCATTATCGTGAGAATAAAAAAAGGTAATGCCGTCTTTTTTTATTACTCCATTTTTTATATATGTTACATTGTCGCCGAAATCACGATAGGTAGCTGTAAAAAATTTGCGTGCAGATTGTTTATCAAAAAGTTCGTTACGATAATATAGTCTTGCAAATTCTTGTTGTTGAAAAGGTGTTAATTTTAAGAACCATTTCCCTACCTTAAGATTTTTAATCATTGTGTGCACCTTTAAAGAATCCTTCAAAATCGGATTCCATGTACGGTGATATTTCTTTGACGATCATTCCTATACAACATTTTACAGGTACACATTTTGACGCTGAAAATGCTTTGATATATGTTGTATCGGTAATTACCTCATTTTCAGAAAGTTTTGTCATTTTCATCTTGTTATCATCCTTACCCTTATATTATAATTGATGGTACAAATAACTTTCAACATTTTTAAAGGAATCCTTATGAATGAAAATGTTTTACGTACTCCAAAAGATCTACCGGTCACCGATCCTACCGAAATCTATATCCGATCCATCGCTTCTATCCCCGCGATGTTACACGGTCTTATCGAATCAATCGAAATCCTGTCAAATCATGTCTCCATACTGGCTTTATATTTTGAAAAAAGAGGATTGGTTGACGGTATAATCTCTTCTGAAGACCTTACCGATGAATCAGCAGATTGAAGGTTTTTTTCTCGAATTTACAAAAGAAGAGATTTCCGATATCCGGGAAGAATTGTCCCGCCTGGACTATACTCCCGATGCAAAGGGTATCAAAGAGTTTTTTCTTGACGCTATGTTTAACGAAGAGGAAGAAGACGATATTCCTGCTTCGGATGGCGTCATAGAAAAAGCCGCAAAATTTGTGCGGGAAAATCCTGAAGCTGTAAATATCGGTTTGCAAACGATCAAAACATTGTTCTCGAAAGGCCGAAAATGAAAAGTCTTGGCATAATTTTTCAGTATCATTGCGATAATGAAATAACAAGATTGAATCTTGCCTCTTTTCGTAGATGGAATCCCGGCGCCTCGATCATTACGATCAAAAGAGCGGTAAGCAGTCAAGAATGGTATGATACGGATATCGGATTATATCATCTGTATAAAGAGGTGAAACTGAATTGTGAGCGTTTTCTATATGTCGACTGGGATACCTATTGCATGCTGCCGGTCGAAGAATTCTATAAAAACGTATGGGATGAAGAGTTATCCGGTGTAAAAGTAATGCGTAAAGGTGACAATTGGGTATGGTTCAACCATATGGAGTGTCTGCCGGAAAGCCTGAAGACTGAAGCAATCGGAATGGTACCGTTAAGCGGGATGATGTTGACGAAACGAACATTACAAGTCTTGTCAGAAACATATTTTAAAAATCCTTTGAGGGTTTTTTGTGAATTGCGCCTTCCTATCATGGCGCAATCATGCGGAATAAAGATAACAGAGTTTAAAGAAGGTCAAAGAAGTATTCGGTATGAACCATGGAACTACACCCCGATAAGAAGTATTGTCCATCCGGCCAAACATAAGCTTGAAGAATTGGATTTCGATAACGACCCGATCAAACCCGATTATGTCTATCCGTGAACATCTTGTCTATACCGCATTATCAGGTAATCGTGATTTACCCCGTAATGATATTCCGATGTATGGCGAAAGAAAACTTTTTATAAAAGATGTTCTGAACGCTAAAATTTACAAAATGCTTCCACATCTGTTTTTTCCTGATTATAAAAGTTATATGTGGGTTGACGCTAATATTTTTCTTGTCGAAAAAGAAGAGTATTATTTTGAAAAATATCTGAACGGCTATGATATGGCAATATTTAAACATCCTTGGAGAAGTACCATAGCAGAAGAATTGTCGGAATTAAGAAAAACCAATTATTACCATTTGATACCGGAAGTCGAAGAACAGGTGAAAACCTACGGCGATATAACCGGATTATACGAAGCTAATATGATCATGAGATTAAATAATGACAAAATGAATACTGTTTTTGAGCGATGGTGGAGCCATGTTTGTAGATGGCAATATCGCGATCAAATCAGCTTGCCTTTTGTTTTAAGTGAAGATATCAGTATAAACGTATTGACAGGTAATATACGAAAACATTCTGAATTTATTTATAAGGAACATGTAACATGAAAATAGCGGTGTTTTTTCATATCTGTGATATGGTAGGTAAGGAAACCATCCATACGGAAATAGTAAGTACGCTTGAAAAAAGGTTATTGGGAGTAAGTCAATATTATTATGAAAAACTGTGCGCGCCTGAAAATTTCGAATTTCCTACTTTGAATATGGTAAGAGAATTTTCAATTGAAAATCCTGGTTATGCTGTTTTGTACGTACATACCAAGGGGATAAGCCGCCCCGGTAATGAATGCGTAGTAGGATGGCGACGCTCCATGATGTACCATCTCGTTGAAAAATACGAATACTGTATTGATAGGTTGAAAATTTGCGATACGGTAGGTTGTAACTATACGAAGCACCATGAATATGCTCACTGGCAAGGAAATTTCTTTTGGGGAAAATCAGATTATATCGCCACATTAAAACCGGTGGAAGAGATGGACTTATCTTCAGAAAGTAGAAACGTGTGGACCGACCGGCATAAGGCGGAAGCGTGGATTTTTTCAGGATTAAATACTACGTTTCATGAAGTTTATAGTCATGGGTTCGATCCGTATCATACTAAAAATCCTTATGAGAATTATACAAAATATATAAGGACAAGAAAAAATATCGTGTTTAAAAAAGCGGTTTATTGCGGTTGTAACGGAAGTTATGACGTTCTTGAAAAAATCAAGGAAAATTACTACGGATGTTTGGGGAATGTTATGATATTATCTGTTGATAATGATTTGTGTGGAGACCCTGACCCCGGTTATAAAAAAAGATTGTATCTTGAATATTTTGAAAATGGTAAACTTATAAACAAAGTAGTGAATGAAAATGACGTTCTGTATATGGAGGTTTGGAAATGAGTATAAGTATTGTGTCAAGAGTTATGGACCGTATGGATATGTTGGCAAAATGTTTTCCTTCATGGTTAAAGATAAGGGGAGCAACTGAAATAGTCGTGGTAAATTGGGGTATGAAAGACGATGTTTATGGTTATGTAAAGAATTTTAACGATACGAGGGTTGTGGTGATAGATGTGCCCGAAGTCAAATATTTTGATAGTGGAAAAACCAGAAATTTGGGAGTACGCTGTAGTATGGAAGAATGGGTTTTTACAATAGATTGTGATTGTGCTTGTAAAGAATCGATTTTTGATGGATTTAATTTTATACCTTTTGACGGATTTAATTTTATAAATAACTCTTTTTTCTTAAAAAAAGAAGAACCTGAGCACGACGGTAATTGTCTTTTCAAAAGATATGACTGGAAAAGGGCGAACGGATATTTCGAAGGTCTTCCGGCGTGGGGAAGAGACGATAGGGATTTTTATAGGAAGTTAAGGGAGATAGGCGTTAAAAGCTATAATATTTTATGTGGAATAGAAAAATATGATCACGATCATAATAGTAGGGTTTGTAATTTTCCGTTCAAAGGTGAACAATTGGAAGGTTTGAAAATCAATGATGCAATGTTGAAAGAAGTTGATTCTTTCAAACAGGTGCATGAAAAAATTTTTTGTCATATAAGAAAAATAAAAAAGCCCGAAATAGTCGGGCTTTTTTAATAAAGAATAGACAAACGTTGCAATTAATTATTTTTTAGACTTTCCTTTGACCGGCTCTTCACTTGTCTGAACGGGGGGCGGAAGAAGTAGCGTGGCCGGCGGCAACGATTTTGCCATCGCTGAAAGCGCATCTTCACCTTTAAAATCGATAATCGGTTTCACTCCATAGAGAAACTTCGTGAAATTGCTGTTCGCGGTTTTCGGCGGATTAAACGTAACGGTGATTTCAAGCGCTATCTGAGCCGATCCGCCTTCTTTGATTCCACCTTCGTACAGCTTGTTGACCACCGTTTCGGCAATCGCCGGAAGAAGAAGATTCGACGACCGCGCTTCGTCGCCGGTTATCAGGTTGGTCGCGGCAATCTCTCCTTTGTAAGCCATGAACGGGCCGTAGGTACTCATTCCCGGTTTCCGGTCGCTTACTATCCCCCATATCCGCAAAACGGATACGGTTTTTCCCTGATTTTCTTCGGCGATCTGTTCAAGCATTCTCACGCCTAAACCCATGGTTGAGGTGGTGATTTTCTTGGGAAACAACATAATGATACTCCTTTGAGAAGGGTTTTTGGTTTGGGTTTTTTTAACCCCGATGTTTTAATAATATAATTCATGGATATAAAAAAGCAATAAATATTTTACCAATAATTGGGAATATTATTTTGCTGTTCATTTAGTGGGGTTGAATACTGAAGTGATGTTAATAAGGTGTTAGTGTTAACATTAGACGGCCATGATCGTTTGGTATCACAATTTAATTTCATTATCTTTGGCGCTTCAGAAAAAAGATTGATAGAATCAATATCATGATTTTGCGCCATCGCTTGTAACCATGATTCTACGTGTAAAACAGTAAGTTGTATTTTATCCTTATTTGGATTCTCTTCAAGCATGCGCCGTATGGCATGCTTGTCTTTTTTCTTTTTATTAATAAAACCTTTAACGGCACATTCTCCATTTATTTCATAAATCCCGCACGCTATGATAAGAGCTTCTCCTTGTTCAACAAATTCGAAATTTCCAAGTCCAGGTTTTACGTAATGTTGAGGAATAGGTACTTTTGTTATGACAGAATCGGTATGTACGGCAATACAATCATGATCAAGCATATTCTGCATTCGTGTAATGGCTATTCGTGTGTTGGCAGTAATGACCGATGCGTAAATAGGATTCCATCCGGCACCGGCTTTATAAGTGCCGGATTGATCTTCAAGGCATTGTGCCATTTTACCATAAAAACCATTCATCACTAATTTGTAATTGTTCGAGCGAAGTTTATCGTTCTTCTTCCATTTTGTTTTAAGATCGTAAAGATCATAAGTCGTTTCCCTGTAGGGATAAGATCGACGATTTACGAATATCCAAGCTGCATCTATGATTTTTAAGGATACGCTTGGTAGCTCGTATAGAATGTATTCATATTCCTGTTTAGTAATAGTCAAATAATACTTACCCATTGGATAAATACGTAATTTTCTAAAAATCCCACATGGTAAATGTATGCTCGGATCATTGTAAGAAATTAATACCCTAATAAAACCGTATACCGCATCTTTTTGGTAGGTTTTTGAGTAGGATATTTCTGAATTTCTTATATCGACAAGGTTTGCTATCTCATAGGGGTATGCTGAAGAGATATCGTACTCATAAGCATTCGGAACATATCCCCTTGCGGTTATCTCGAATTTTCCACCTTCATATGCTTCAAAAGCATATCGTATCAAGGTACGGTTGGTATCCCAAAATTCGGCCGGTGTAACTATAGAGGTACTTTGGGAATAGTATGCAAATGATATCGACGCTTCAGAATATAAGGAAGTCACATCCACGCCGGTCTCTTGGAATTTATCTATCCAAAGTGTTGCGAGCTTTTGAGTAAGAACAGCGTCTTGTATGCAATATCGTGCAATTTTTTCAAAATTAGATTGTACAAAATCATAGGTAAATAGATTCGGGTCAATATCATCTTTAGATTCCTTAAGATATTCTTGAGCTGCCGTATTTAGTTTTGTTCGACCATAAAAAGGTGACATATCCCAAAACCGGACAGATTTACCGTTGAATTTTATTTGTTTTATCGATAAAAATTTGTGAGGTATATATTTAATTTCATATTTTTGTTTGCGAAAAGTAAAACGTATTTTATGGAGTTTTTGCAGTTTTTTAATTACTCTAAGAGGTAAGAGTTTTAATATTGCACCTGATTCATATTTAATGTTCCATACGACGAAATTTGCTCCTGAATATTGAGGGGTAAAAATGATAGATAATAATTGATTTGGGAGAATGATATCACCTTCGGATGTACAAAACATAAAGGTATTACCATCTTTGTACGCTTCAGAATCAAAACCGATAATTTTTTCGAGCGGTTTTGTGTATCTGAAAAAGCGAGGTTTGGTATAAGATATTTTATGGAAGTCTTGAAGACGTACCATTATTTGCGTTTACGT
>Ga0209288_10000278_pt1 | contig 15917 bp, 18 predicted proteins | sample PPLLaktember2015_4_FD_187261 | JGI IMG/M metagenome (GOLD analysis project Ga0209288, IMG submission 187261) | Freshwater sediment microbial communities from Prairie Pothole Lake near Jamestown, North Dakota, USA - PPLs Lake P8 Core (1) Depth... | ecosystem: Environmental > Aquatic > Freshwater...
ATGCCGAGCTGGTCGAGGATGCGCGCAACGATGAAATCGACCACGCCCTCGATCGACTGCGGGCGGTGGTAGAAGCCGGGATTGGCAGGAAGGATCACCGCGTTCATCCGCGACAGGGTCAGCATGTTTTCGAGATGCAGGGTCGAGAAGGGGGTCTCGCGCGGCACCAGGATCAGCTTGCGGTTTTCCTTGAGCATGACGTCGGCGGCACGCTCGATCAGGTTGTCCGACAGGCCGTGGGCGATCGCGGCGAGCGTGCCCATCGAGCACGGGCATACCACCATGGCGTCGGCCGGATTCGAGCCGGAGGCGACCGGAGCGTTCCAGTCCTCGCGGCCGAATACGCGCAGCTGGCCGTCGCGTGCCTCCATGCCCGCGCTCAGCTGCTTCTCCAGATCGCTGGCGCGTGCCGGCAGGGTGACACCAAGTTCCTGCTTGGCGACGATGTGGGCGGCCTGGGATACCAGGAGATAGACCTGCAGTTCGGCCTGTATCAGGCATTCGAGCAGACGCAGGCCGTAAGCCATGCCGGAAGCGCCTGAAAGCGCGAGAGTGACGGTATTCAGAGAGGGATGCATGGAGCGGATTGTCCCTTGGGTGATGCGTCGGCGGCAAGCAGTCGTGCGACGATGAAGCCGTTGACGGCACCGAACAGCAGCGCCGCGGCAGCGAATACCGGCAGCAAATTGAGTAGTGCCGCAGTCGGCAAAAGCCAGAGCCAGGCAAGGGCAAGCTGTCCCGCGATGTGGCCGAATGCGGCCAGCACCGACAGGCTGACCGCGCCGAACCACTGCCGTGGCAGGTGTTGCGCTGTCGCGAGGACTATGAGACTGGACACGGCGCCGGCGGTGGACAACCAGAATCCGGGGGAGAGGAAGCTGCCGAGCAGCAGGCTGCCGGCGAGCACCCGCAGGGCCGCGACCCAGGCCGCGGTTTTCCAGCCGTACTGCAGCATCACCAGCAGGATGACGATGTTGGCGAGCCCCGGCTTGACCCCCGGAACCGGGCTGGGGATCGCAGCTTCGGCCAGCGTCAGGCCGACGGCGACCGCGGCCAGCCCGGCGATGCGGCGATCGGCGGCACTGACCGGCAGCTCAATAACCGAGCGTGTCATAGGCTGCGCTGCGGCCGCGGATTTCGAGGCTGACCTGGTTCGGCAGGCATAGCGCGGCATCGCCGGCCTGGCTCAGCCAGCCACGCTTGACGCAAAGCTGGCGTGGCGAGGGGTCGCGGGCGATGCGGGCGCGGCCGGGCTGGATTTCGATCTGCGTCATGCCCAGCGGACCTTCGACGCTGATCATGCGGGTGCGGGCTAGCGTCGGGGTGTCGACCACCTGCCCCGCTACGCGGATGACTGCGCTGTCGCCATGACTGCCACCCCAGGAGAAAACCGCCAGGCCGGAGACGAGCAGCAGACCTGCCGCGAGCACCACAAGATCGCCAGGGCGCAGCAGCGTCATGGCTCAGCTCAGTTCGCGATGCCGTACCAGCACCTGCTCGCGCCGGCCAAAGTTGGCGGCCAGAGTCTCGGCGAAATACACGCTGCGGTGTTGCCCACCGGTGCAGCCGATGGCGACGGTGAGATAGGCACGGTGGTCGCGGATGAAGCAGGGCAGCCAGTTCTCGACGAAGCCGCTGATATCGGCGAGCATCGCCATGGCGTCTGGGCTAGCTTCGATGTAGTCCGCGACGGCCTGGTCGCGGCCGGTGAGCGGGCGCAGTTCGGGTACGTAGTGCGGATTGGGCAGGCAGCGCACGTCGAACACCAGATCGGCGTCGAGCGGAATGCCGTGCTTGAAGCCGAAGGACTGGAACAGCAGGGTGATCCGCGAGCGGTCCTGCTGGATAAGGTCCTTGATCCACAGCCGCAGCGCCGAGGGCGACAGGTCGCTGGTGTCGATGCGGTGGCCGAGCGGGGCGACATCGGCGAGCATCTCGCGCTCGAGCTGGATCGCCTCCTGCAGGGAGACACTGTCGCTCGACAGCGGGTGGCGGCGCCGTGTTTCCGAGAAGCGCCTGACCAGCGACAGGGTCTTGGCCTCGAGGAATATGATGCGCAGATCTGACCCCTTGCCGCGTAGCGATTCGGCGATGGCGGGGAGTTGCGAGAAGCTTGCGCCGCTGCGCGCGTCGATGGCAATGGCGATGCGCTCGTGACCCTCCTGGCCGAGATACTCGACCAGACTTTCGAGCATCGCCAGCGGCAGATTGTCGACGCAGTAGTAGCCGGCGTCCTCCAGCACCGCGATGGCGATGCTCTTGCCCGAGCCCGACAGTCCGGAAACGAGGACGATCTGCACCTCAGTCCCCTTTCTCGATGGCGGCCTGCTGGCGTGCCATGAACTGTTCGACCGGATTGATGCCGCGGCTCTTGAGGATGTGGTTGCGCACCGCCACCTCGACCAGTACCGCCAGGTTGCGGCCCGCGGCAACCGGAATCCGCACCTTGGGGATGGTGACGTCGAGGATGGTTTCGCTCGACGCGACCATGTCGATGCGGTTGAGGCCGACCTCGCCGATTTCCTCGGGCTGCACCAGTTCGACGATGAGCTTGAGATTCTTCTGCCGCTTCACCGCCATTTCGCCGAACAGGTAACGGATATTCAGGATGCCGAGGCCGCGCACCTCGAGAAAATCGCGTATCAGCTCGGGGCAGGAGCCCTCCAGCGTATCCGGCGCGACGTGCTTGAGCTCGACCACATCATCGGCGACCAGGCGGTGGCCGCGGGTGACGAGCTCCAGCGCGAGTTCGCTCTTGCCGACGCCGGCGTCGCCCTTGAACAGCACGCCCGAACCCAGCACCTCCATGAATACGCCGTGCATCAGGGTGGATTCGGCCAGACGCTGGGTCAGATAGTGTCCGAGGTGGGACATCAGGATCGGGCTGGCAAGGGGCGAACTCAGCAGCGGCGTTGCGGTACGGTCGGCACTTTCCTTGAGGATGGCGGGAATACTCTCGCCGTTGGACACGACGATGGCGGCCAGTTCGGTGGAGAAAAGGTGATCGATCGCCTCGTTGAGGCCGGTTGGCGTCAGTTCCTGCAAAAAAGTCATTTCGGCGCAGCCGAGCACCTGGACCCGGTTGGGATGGACGAAATTGAGATGCCCGATCAATGCCAGGGTCGGTTTTTGCACCGTTTCCGAGGAGAGGACGCGATTGCCGCCATTGAATCCGGCAATCCATTGCAGGTTGATCTGATCCGCCAGATCGCGGAACAGTTCATCTACGGAGACGCTGGTCAGCTCGTCCATGCGCCGAGCAGCGCAATCAGATCTGCCACGCTTTCAGCCTGCAGCATGCGCCCGCGCATCGCCTCGTCGCCGAACAGCTGGGCGAGTTCGCCGAGAATCTGCAGGTGCAACTCGTTGGCGTCCTTGGGGACAAGCAGGATGAAGCAAAGGGATACCGGCTGGTTGTCGGGAGCGTCGAATTCCAGCGGTGTTTTCAGGCGGTAGAAGGCACCGCAGGCTTCGCTGAGACCCTTGATGCGGCCATGCGGGATGGCGATGCCGTAGCCCAGCGCGGTCGACCCCAGGCGTTCGCGCTCAAACAGGCTGGTGAAGACTTCCGTCGACTTGAGATCGCGGGTTTTGGCAAACAGTTCGGCGGCATGCTCGAACAGTTTCTTCTTGCTGGTGAAAGTGACGTCCAGCAGGGTGGTTTCAGGGGTGATCAGGGGTGCAATATGGTTCATGCCGGCTCGCGGTGCCGTTATGGGTGGGTCGACACGGCGGGATTATACGCCCGGGAGAATGGAATCTTCCCCCGGTGCGTGCAGGGTCATGCGGGACTTTCGGTTGGCTGGCGCTTGAGGCCGCCCTGGCCCTGGTGGACATCGGAAGTTTTTTCCTTGTGCTTGACGATCTGGCGGTCGAGCTTGTCGGCCAGCAGATCGATGGCGGCGTACATGTTCCCATCTTCGCAATGCGCGTGGAAATCATGACCCTTGACGTGCAGGGTGGCCTCCACTTTGTGCACGAGTTTTTCGACCTGCATGATGACGGACACATTGATGACATGGTCGAAATGGCGCTTGACGCGATCGAGCTTGGCAGAAATGTAGTCACGGATTGCGGGCGTTATCTCCAGATGATGACCGGAAATCGTCAGATTCATACAGCCTCCTTGTTACGCTGGGTAGAGTCGGGAACCGTCGTGCGGTTCCGCTTTGATGGGCGCTTGAACGCCCGGGTTCATTGTGGAACCAAAGCCTGTCACATTCAAGTAATGAAACTACTGCCGGAGTGGGATTGCGGATAGCGCGGGCTCACATTGCCCGGCGCATGTTGGCAGGTGGAATCTGCAGTGTCTCGCGGTATTTGGCGACGGTGCGGCGTGCGACGACGATGCCCTGCTGTCCCAGGACTTCGGCCAGCTGCCCGTCGGATAGCGGCTTCTTGACGTTTTCTGCGGCAACCAGCTGCTTGATCAGCGCGCGGATCGCGGTCGAGGAGCAGGCACCGCCGTTGTCGGTGGAGACATGGCTGCCGAAGAAGTACTTGAGTTCGTAGAGGCCGCGCGGGGTCATCATGAACTTCTGGGTAGTGACCCGTGAAATGGTCGATTCGTGGAGTTCCACGGCATCTGCGATCTCGCGCAGCACCAGCGGACGCATCGCCACTTCGCCGTGTTCGAAGAAATGCTTCTGACGGTCGACGATCGCCTGCGATACCCGCAGGATGGTGTCAAAGCGCTGCTGCACGTTCTTGATCAGCCAGCGCGCCTCCTGCAGCTGGCTTGCCAGCTGGTTGCCGCCCTGTTCGCGATGGCGCGACAGGATGTCGGCGTAAAGGCGGTTGATGCGCAGTTTGGGCATCGCCTCCTGGTTGAGGCTGGCGATCCACATTCCCTTGATCTTTCTGACGTAGACGTCGGGCACTACGTAGTGCGTCTCATCCACCCCGAATGCCGAGCCGGGCCGGGGGTTGAGGCTGAGGATCAGGGTGCGCGCAGTGCGCAGGGCCTGGTCGTCGATGTTGAGGATCTTCTTCAGCTTGCCAACGTCGCGCGCCGCCAGCAGGTCCAGGTGTCCCGTGGTCAAACGCAGCGCGTCATCCCGCCCGGGAACGTCGGCGGGGAGGGCGCGCAGCTGCAGGCTGAGGCATTCAGCCAGGTTGCGTGCGCCGACCCCGGTCGGATCCATGTTCTGCAGGTGCTTGAGAGCGGTCTCGACCTCTTCCGGCTCGAGCTCCTCGAGTTCGTCAGCCAGACCGGCGTGAATGTCGCCGAGGCTTTGCGTCAGGTAGCCGTCTTCGTCGAGATCGTCGATCAGCGCGGCCACCAGGGTGCGATCGCGCTCGGAAAGCGGTGTGACGATCAGCTGGTTGAGCAGATGTTCACGCAGGGTCGAACCGCTGACCGCGCCCTGCTGGAAATCGCTTTCATCCTCGTCGCCCGAGCCACTGCTGTAGTCGTTCCAGTCGGTCTCGTCGAGGCTGGCCGTATGCTCGCTTTCAGCCGCCCTCTCGGGGGCCGTATTGTCGCTTTCGGCTGGTGCGGATTCGGTGCTGGCAGGCGATTCGCCAGGCTGAAAGTTTGCTTCGTCGTCCTCGCGTTCCAGCAGCGGATTGTCCTGGAGCATCTGCTCCAGTTCCTGGTTGAGTTCCAGCGTGGACAGCTGCAGCAGCCGGATGGACTGCTGCAGCTGGGGGGTCAACGTGAGGTGTTGTCCGAGCTTGAGTTGAAGGCTGTGTTTCATGGTGAAAGACTACGGCAAAAATCGTGCCGACTTGAGCAAAGTCTAGCGCGATTCAGCCGTGTCTGTCAGGACTACAGGCGGAAATTTTCGCCCAGGTAGACCTTGCGGGCGTTGTCGTCCTGAATGATCATTTCCGGCGTGCCAGCGGTCAGCACCCGTCCGTCATTGATGATGTAGGCGCGGTTGCAGATGCCCAGGGTTTCGCGCACGTTGTGATCGGTGATGAGCACGCCGATGTCGCGTTCGATCAGGAAATGAACCAGCTTCTGGATGTCCAGCACGGCGATCGGGTCGACGCCGGCGAAGGGTTCGTCGAGCAGGATGAAGCGCGGGTTGATGGCGAGCGCCCGGGCGATTTCGACCCGCCGCCGCTCTCCTCCCGACAGGCTGGTCGCCGACGCATTGCGCAGATGACCGATGTGCAGGTCCTGCAGCAGATTGCTGAGGTGTTGCTGCCGTTCTTCCGACGAGTAGGGTTTCAGCTCGAGGATGGACAGGATGTTTTCCTCGACGCTGAGCTTGCGGAAAATCGAGGGCTCCTGGGGAAGGTAGGACAATCCCAGGCGCGCGCGCTGGTGGATGGCCATGTGGGTAAGATCGTGGCTATCGAGATGTACCGCGCCGCCATCAGCGGCCACCAGCCCGATCACCATGTAGAAGCAAGTGGTCTTGCCGGCGCCGTTCGGCCCCAGCAGGCCGACCACTTCGCCGCTGTTGACCTCGAATGAGACATCGTGGACGACAGTGCGCTGTCCGTAGGTCTTGCGCAGGGACTGGGCGTTGATCTGGCTCATGGCGCGGGTTGCTCTGCGGCAGGTTGCTGCGGCTTGGGACGCGGGCGGATCACGGCGCGCACCCTGCCCGCCGGCGTTTGCGCATCGGCCTGTCCGCTGACCTTGTAAAACTCGGTGTTGGCGTTGTAGGAGATCTTCGCTCCGCGCAATTCGTCCTGGCCGCGACGCAGTTGCGCCTGTCCCGTGAGCTCGAGTTGGCCGGTGGCGCTGTTGAATTCGATGCGCTGGGCAAAGCCCTCGATGTAGTCCTCGCTGCCGTCCTGCTTCTGGCGGAACGAGACTGGCCGTCCGCTCGCCTGGACGGTTTGCAGTTCTCCCTGCTCGTCCTGTTTGACCTCGACGCGATCGGCACGCAGCATCATCGTGCCTTGGCTGAGAACGACATTGCCTTGATAGACGCTGATTTTCTTGATGTCGTCGAGGGTGACGCTGTCCGCCTCGAGGTTGATAGGTTTGTCACGGTCAGCCTTTTCCGCGTGCGCGGGTGCAATCAGTGACAGGGTCCATATCAGGACGAACAGCAGCTTCTTACTTGTTTGCATGGTCATAGCGGGCCTTCACCCTGCCAGTCAGTTTGATGACGCGCGTCTTGGCGTCGTAATCCATCGAGCCGGCACGCGCGACCATCAGGTTGTCGCTGATTTCGACCGCCCCCGGCGAACTCAGACGATCCTGCTCGAGGTAAATCTTGAGGTGGGCGGTCTTCAGCATCATGTCCGCCATCTCCGAAGTGGCGGCACGAACGATCTGGACGTTGCCGCGCAGATCGACTTCCTTGCCGTCGGTGGAAACTGTGGCAAGGTCTGAAATGGCGCGAAGCTCGCTGCCCTGGTAGCCGAGATGCACGAATTGCGGATGTTCCATTTCAGTCAGACTGCTGCCCGAATAATGTCTGAGTTTGCGAGCGCTGAGCTGGTACTGCGGATTGCCCTCCGCATTGGTGCGGATGGCCTCGAAATTCTCGATGATGCTTTCGGGCTCGGCACGCCCGCCCTGGGCGCCGTTTGCCGGCAACCGGACCATGCTCTCGATCCAGAAGGACAGGCCAGCAAGTACCAGCAGAATGACGAGAGGAAGCCAGGCTGAACTGCGCGAGATCATCTAGCAACAAATCATCTCAGATAGGGAGCGAGGGCGGCATCAAGCGTTCCCTGCGCGCGCATGATGGTTTCGCAGGCTTCCCGCACCGCACCGCGACCCGCTTCGCGGTGGGTGATGTAGTGGCTGTAGGCCTTGACCAGATCCGGTGCGGCCGGGACCGTGATGGCCAGTCCCGAACGCCGCATCACCGGCAGGTCGACGACGTCATCGCCCATGTAGGCGGTATCCTCGCAGGCGATGTTCAGTTCCTTGCAGAGGGCTTGGTAGACTGCCAGTTTGTCGTGGGCGCCCTGGTGGAGGATGTCTATGCCAAGGTTCTTGGCGCGATGCTCGACCACGCGCGAAGTGCGGCCGGTGATGATGGCGAGTTCGACGCCGGTGCCCTTGAGCATTTTCAGGCCATGTCCGTCGAGTGAGTTGAAGCCCTTGTATTCCTGGCCGTCATCGCCGAAAAACAGGGTGCCGTCGGTCATGATCCCGTCGATATCGAAGGCGATGAGCTTGATCCGGCGAGCGCGGGCGAGAGCGTCCTGGTTCATCACACCACTCCCGCCTTCAGCAGGTCGTGCATGTTGAGTGCGCCGACCAGTGTGTTGTCAGGGTCGACCACCAGAAGTCCGTTGATCTTGAGCGTATCCATTTTTTCCACTGCAGCGACGGCCAGTTCATCCGGGCCGATGGTTTTGGGGTTGGGGGACATGAGGCTGGACACCTGTGCCTGATGCAGGTCGAGCTCGCGTTCCAGGGCGCGCCGCAGGTCGCCGTCGGTGAATATGCCGGCGACCCTGCCGCTCTCGTCGACCACCGCGGTCATGCCCAGACCCTTACGGGTCATCTCCAGCAGGGCCGCCTTCAGCGGCGCATCGAGGCCGATTCGCGGCAGGGCCTCGCCGCTGTGCATGACGTCGCGCACATGCACCAGCAGACGACGTCCGAGGCTGCCGCCGGGATGGGTGCGGGCGAAGTCGTCGGCAGAGAAGCCGCGCGCATCCAGCAGCGCCACCGCCAGCGCGTCGCCCAGCGCCAAGGCCGCCGTGGTGCTGGCGGTGGGGGCGAGGTTGAGCGGGCAGGCCTCCTTGTCCACCGCGGCATTGAGGTGGACGTCGGCTTCGCGCGCCAGCGTCGAGGCCGGGTTGCCGGTCATCGAAATCAGCTTGGCGCCGCGGCGCTTGATCAGCGGAACGATGGTGACGATCTCTGCACTTTCTCCGGAATTCGACAGCGCGAGCACGACATCGTCAGGCGCAATCATGCCGAGGTCACCATGACTGGCCTCTCCGGGGTGCATGAAAAACGCCGGTGTGCCGGTGGAAGCGAGGGTGGCGGCAATCTTGTGGCCGATGTGGCCGGATTTGCCCATGCCCGATACGACCACGCGACCACGACAGGCCAGCATCAGCTGCACCGCATCGGCAAAGCGCTCGTCGAGGCGCAGCGAAAGATTGCGCACCGCGTCGGCTTCGATATCGAGCACCTGGCGAGCCAACCGGAGTAAATGTTGCGGCGGGGTGTGGGGGGCGTTCATGGCCGCAAGTATACTAAGGAACGTCTTCCAATACCCCCGTCCTTCGTATGCACAGCAGCCTCGAGCTGGCTTTGATTCTTCTGGCAGCCGCCGTCCTGGTGGCAGCCGTGACACGCGCCTTGCACCTGCCGACGATGCTTGGCTACCTGCTCACCGGTATTGCGATCGGGCCGTACGCGCTGGGATGGATTCCTGACAGCGAGGAGGCCCGCTATCTTGCCGAATTCGGCGTCGTGTTCCTGATGTTTTCCATCGGCCTGGAATTCAGCCTGCCGCGCCTGATGACCATGCGCATGACGGTGTTCGGCTTTGGTGGCGCGCAGGTCGTGCTCACCATCCTGATTACCGCGCTGATCGCATGGCTGCTGGATTTGCCGCTGCTGGCGGCGATTGCGCTGGGCGGCATCATGTCGATGTCGTCCACTGCGATCGTGTCGAAAATGCTGGCCGAACGCCTGGAAATCCAGACACCGCATGGACGACAGATATTCGGTGCGCTGCTGTTCCAGGATCTGGCGGTGGTGCCGCTGCTGATCCTGATCCCGGCGTTTGCCAAGGATGCCGACGACATGGGCCTGGTGCTCGGGGCCGCGATGCTCAAGGCGGTGGTGGTGCTGGGTTTCCTGCTATTTGTCGGGCAGCGCATCATGCGTCCCTGGTTCCAGTGGGTGGCGAGCCGCAAGTCTCCCGAGATTTTCACCCTGAATCTGCTCCTTTTTACTCTCGGCCTGGCGTTCCTGACCGAGAGCGCCGGTTTGTCGCTGGCGCTGGGTGCCTTCCTCGCCGGCATGCTGGTGTCGGAAACCGAGTATCGCTACCAGGTCGAGGATGACATCAAGCCCTTCCGCGATGTGCTGCTGGGACTGTTCTTCGTCACCATTGGCATGCGTCTCGATCTGGGGCAGGTCATCGTCAACTGGCTGGATGTGCTGCTGATGCTGCTGGCGATCGTGGTCGGCAAGGGCCTGCTGGTGGCCGGTCTGGCGAGGCTTTTCGGCAGCGTTCGTGCCACTTCGGTGCGCACTGCGCTGGGCCTGGCACAGGCAGGCGAGTTCGGTTTCGTGCTGCTGGCCGTGGCCTACGATCTCAAATTGCTGGGTGCGGATATCGCCCAGCCGGTGCTGGCTTCGATGGTGCTGTCGATGCTGGTCGCGCCGCTGATCATAAACAACATGGACAAGCTGACCGGACTGCTTGCCGGCAGCGAGTGGGCGGGACGCGCCAAGGAGGTCCACGATATCGCGGTCAAGACTTTCGGCAAGAGCAAGCATGTGATTATCTGCGGCTATGGCCGCAGCGGGCAGAATCTGGCGCGATTGCTCGAGGTCGAGGGCATCAGCTTTGTTGCGCTGGAGTCCGACCCGGAACGGATCCGTGCCGTTGCTGCCTTGGGGGTGTCGGTCGTCTATGGCGACGCCAGCCGGCGCGAAGTGCTGATGGCAGCGGGACTGTCGCGTGCCCAGGCGGTGGTGGTGACCTACGCCGATCTGCATTCCACCATGGCGATTTTGCGTCATGTGCGCGAACTGCGACCCGAGTTGCCGGTGGTGGTTCGCACCATCGATGACGCCCATATCGACAAGCTCAAGGAAGCCGGCGCCGCAGAAGTGGTGTCCGAAGTCATGGAAGGCTCGCTGATGCTTGCTTCCCAGGCAATGATGCTGGTCGGTGTGCCGTTCACCCAGGTGCTCAAGCGTATCCGCGAGGTGCGCGAATCCCGTTACGCGATGATGCGCGGATTCTTCCGCGGCGCTTCCGACGTCGATGACGTGCTTGATCACGCCACGCATTCACGCCTCAATACCATCCTGATTTCGCAGGGGGCGGCGGCCATCGGACGGACCTTGCAGACGTTGGCACTGGATGAACTGCTGGTGGAAGTGATCGCCATCCGCCGTCAGGGCGGCAAGAGTCTGGAGCCGCAGCCGGAAACGGAGATTCAGGCCGGTGATGTGCTGGTGCTGCGTGGCGCTGCCGATGGATTGGCGGCCGCGGAGATCAGGTTGCTGCAGGGCTAGCCAGGAAATAGCTTGAATCCGTGCCGATGCCCTTGGACGAAAAAAAGCCCGCCGGTTTTGGCGGGCTTGTCGCTTTGGGGTCTTATACGCCCATGCAGACGATGTAGGAGATGGCGTCATTGATTGCGCCAGTAGCAACCGCAGTATTGTTGGCAGTCGCTCTTGCCATCATCGAGCCGGCTGCCGTGTTGCCATCGTCCATCTGAGTATCCAGTTGTTTGACAAACTTTCCCAGGATACTTGTAGAGCAGATTACATAGGCACCACCGATTGCTTTTGCGTCGGCACCCACTACAGGTGAATTACCGGGAACTGTCGTTCCGCTCTGGACGCCGATAATGCCCCCAGATGCGTTGGTCGGCATGTAATCACCAGGAAGTGTTGCCGGCAGGGTGGTAACACCTGGCGCGAGTCCGGCAAGTCTGACGTGCTGCCAGAACAGGACGGATTCGTCTCCAGCGGCAGTGCTGTTCCAGGTACCTTCTATGACGCCGTTGCCCTTGGTGCCGACGGTGGCGAGAGTCCCATTCACATTTGTATCAGCTCTGGGGTCATCACCAGGCAATGCCTTGAATTTGTCCTGATAGCCGTAGATGAAAAGTGGAATGTTGCGAAAATCGGAAGCCAGGTTCTTCACGCGGGCGCTGTTGATCAATTCCTGACCCTTGAGAATGCCGCCCAGAAGGAGACCGATGATGACCAGTACAATGGCGATCTCGATCAGGGTGAAGCCGGATTGGCGCTGAGGCATGATGGAGTACTCCGAAAATAATTAGCCTGCAATCTGCATTGCAAAAGATGTGCCAAATTCAATCAAACAATAAGATATTGTTTTGTAAATAAAAAAAAGATGGTTTGAGTTACGGGTGGCGGAAGTTTTGATGAAAATACGACGGCCACGCCAGGATTCCGACAAATTTTGCTCTGAAGCATGCGGCCCGCAGTCTTGATTTCCATGGTGGGATGCCGATAGCAACTCCATGCAGATTTCCTTTTCCTTCTATTGCCTTTACCCCTTGCGTCATGTCTGAGCCATCAGGGTCCATCGCCACCCGGCGACTGAACTGGCTGGAGAGAGTGGCGTCACTGATCGCGCAGGTCGCACCTGGACGCTGGCTGGCGCTGATGCTGCTGGCACTGCACGCTGCGGTGGTGCTCGATGCCGATGCCACGCTGACCCGGGCATTTCTGCTGGCGCATTACGGACTGTTTCTGTTGTGGCAACCGCTGGTGCGCAGCGAAGCGCGCATCGAGCCCCGTCTCGCACTGCCGGTGTTTGCCATGGCCGCGCTGCTGGTACTGGTGGATAGCCCGTGGGTGATGGCGCTTTGGCTGGCTATTCTGACGGGACTGGTCGGTGCGGCGGCGGCCTCGCAAAACCAGCGCAGCCAGCGCGTCGCGTATTTGTTGGCGCTCACTTATCTGCTTGCCTTGCTGCTGGCCTGGGTTTTGCCGCAAAGCCTGGGGGGCGACGCCCTGCCTGCCGAGGTTCAGGTCGGGGTGCGTTATGCCCTGCCTCTGCTGCCGCTGGTGATCCTGTTTCTTCCCGCTGCCCGGCAGCGGGGTGCGTCGTCGACGCTCGACTTCGTCTATGGTCTGATGCTCTCGCTGCTGGTCATGGTGGTGGCGCTCGGCGCGTTTGCGGTCGTGGCCGTGGCCAAGGTGAGCTATGCGTGGGCCCTGGTGCAGACCCTGCTGGGGATGGCGGTTCTGCTGCTGGCGCTGTCGTGGTTGTGGAATCCGCGTGCCGGATTTACCGGGCTGGGACAGGTGACCTCGCGCTACCTGTTGTCGGTGGGCCTGCCGTTCGAGGGCTGGGCGCGTCGTCTCGCCACCCTGGCAGAGCGCGAGCGCGATCCGGAATCCTTCGTCCGCGATACCCTGGCCGATCTGCACGAACTGACCTGGATACGCGGCGGACGCTGGCAGGCGGCACGCGGCGAGGGCACGTTCGGCGAGCCCGCCGAGCATTCCATCACCCATGAGTTTCATGGCCTGAGCGTGACCTGGCAGTCGCCACGGCCACTCACGCCTGCGCTGGCGCTGCACGTGCGCCTGCTGTCGCAACTGCTGGGCTACTTCTATGCCGCCAAGGTACGCGAGCAGACCCTGCGCGAGCAGGCCTACAGCCAGGCGATCCACGATACCGGCGCGCGCCTGACCCACGACGTCAAGAACATCCTGCAGTCGATGAAGACCCTGCTGGCCGCTGCCGACACCTCCACGCCCGAGGATAGCGAACGCCTGCTGGCTCTGATGAAGCGCCAGTTGCCGCAACTCGCTTCGCGTCTGTCGCAGACCGTCGACAAGCTCAAGCAACCGGCCGAACTTGATGTCGCGCACGTTCCCGCACCGGTCTGGTGGACAGCCTTGCAGACCCGCTATGAACACGACGATATCCGGTTTGTCGTCGAAGGGCTCGACGAGACTTCGCTGCCGCAGGACCTCTTCGACAGCGTGGTCGACAATCTGCTGACCAATGCCTTGCGCAAGCGGCAGATTCAGCCAGATGTTGCTGTGGAAGTACGGCTGTTACTCAAGCCACTGGTAAGCCTGACGGTGACAGATAGTGGCGAGCCGGCGCCGGAACACGTGGCGCGCAATCTTTTCCTCAGTCCGGTGTCGTCGGATTTCGGTCTCGGGGTGGGGCTTTATCAGGCCGCGCGGCAGGCGGCGCGTTCAGGCTATCGGCTGGAACTGCTGAACAACCGGCTCGGGCAGGTGAGCTTTCGGCTGCAGGCTACGGACAGCCGCCGGCAGGACAGACCCGGCTCCTGAGCAGGCTGTCGGAAACCCATACCACCAGGTCGTCGAACTCGCCGCCGGCAGCGTCGGCCATCGCGGGGACGTGACTGACGAAATTGACGTCGGTGTCGGTGTTTTCCAGTTCGTCGGGACCGCTCGGGGCTGCCAGGGTATTGCCGCTCGCACTGCGTGCGCCCCTTCCGTTCGGGCCGTGTGAAACCAGCACCACCGGGACATTGCTCGCCACATCGACTGTTGCGCAACCGCCGCTGCTGCAGACTTGGAGATTGCCGATATCGGCACTGGAAAAGCCCGCAGACCCATCTGCAAAAGCGGCGGTGACGCGGTAACGCAGACGATTGCCCCAGGCATCCTGGCCGGCCGTGCCCATGGTCACCCAGGGAAACAGGCCTTCTTCATTGGCGCAGATCCCCGCGGCATCACGATTTTCGATGCCGTCGCCGACTGTGTCGGGGCAAGGTAGATACGGCTGGCCGGCAATCTGATGAGTCATCGCAAAACCCATGATCGCTTCCCGTGCCTCTTCCATAGTCTGTCGGGTTTCGGCCACTCGCCGCGCCTGGATCTGCGCCGACAGCGGCATCGCCAGGCCACCGATGAGGATGGTGATGATGACCAGCACGATCGCCAGTTCGATCAGGGTGAAACCACGGACGTGATTCACGGTTTGGCTTCCTCGGCGATGGTTTTTTCAGGGCTGGGTCGAAGCACCTGATAGGGTTCGTAGACCTTGCCGTCGGCCTGGATCTGGCCCGGCTTCAGGCCCTTGACGCCGGTGGCGCCGACTTGCGGGTGGCCGTTCACCCAGCTTGTGGCTTTGCCATCCGAGCGAATCACCATGCCGTCGAAACGCAGCGGCGTGGGCGTGACGGTTGGCGACGCCTGCCTGGTCTGGGTGACATTGCGATCGCGCGCTGCCTCTAGTTGCGCTCGCTGCTCCGGCGTGTAGAACAGGCGACCGGGATCGGTTGCCGGGTTCGCAAGGCAGGCGCCGGACAGGCCAACCATACCGAGCAACAATAGTGATGATCGGAAGAGGCAATCCAGCTTGTTCGAGTAGCTGTTCATTTTCCGGCTTCCTGACCACCTGCTGCGACGGTAAACCAGAGCAGCTCGCACTCGGCATCGATTTCTGGCTGGTTGATCGGCTGTGGGGGAGCGTCGGATATACGGCTCAGACGACAGCGGTCGACGCGAAATACTCCGGGCGCACGGGCACGCAACGCGGCTACAAAACGCGGCAGGTCGGTTTCCACCAGCAGGGGCATCTTCACCACCATGCGTGTCTGGTTGAGCGGCAGGCCACTGGCCAGGGCGGCCGGCGCGGCGGCGCGTGGCGACAGCGTATAGCTAAGGCCGTAGAGCCGGGCGTCGCGGTTGGCGAGCTGCACCGCTTCGATCCAGGCAAGCCGGTTTTCCTCGCCGACAAAACCGCGCGCAATCAGATCATGATAGGCATCGAGGTGCTGTGCGATCAGGCGTGCCTCGGTCTGCCCCTGCTGCTGTCTGGCTCGCGCCGCATTGAATGCGGTCTGCTGCTGTTGCAGTGCGGCACGGGCCCCCGAGTCCTGCTTGCCGCTCCAGAAAATTCCCGCGGCCGACAACAACACCGCCACGAGCAGCAGGAGCATCGATCCTTTCAGGGAGGCGATCGGCGGCTGCATCATGATGAAGTTCGCAACTGCAGGCTGAGGGTGAAATGTGATTCCTCGGGCGCGATCTCGCCCAGGGTCTTGCCGCTCAGGGTGGCGGTGGGCGCGGTGTTGACCGGGCTGGAGACACGCTCGACTGTCGTGACGCCTGGGGTCGCAGCCAGTTGGGCGACCAGATTGTCGATGCGGGCCATGGCGGCGCGATAGTTGCCGTCGAAATCGGCGAGGCGCCCATCGAGCGTGACTTCCGCCATGCCCTCTGCCGACTCCTGCAGCGTCAAGGACTTCACCACGACTTGCGGATTGACGGCCAGCGCCTGCCCCAGCGGCATGAACAGCGCGTTGAAATCGAGTGGCGTGCG
>Ga0209288_10000279_pt1 | contig 15881 bp, 13 predicted proteins | sample PPLLaktember2015_4_FD_187261 | JGI IMG/M metagenome (GOLD analysis project Ga0209288, IMG submission 187261) | Freshwater sediment microbial communities from Prairie Pothole Lake near Jamestown, North Dakota, USA - PPLs Lake P8 Core (1) Depth... | ecosystem: Environmental > Aquatic > Freshwater...
CCCCGACTCGTGGCCGGTGGAGCGGAAAATCGGGCAGGCCGTCTGGCAGAAGCCGCAGCGGTTGCAGTGGGCGATTTCATCGTAGTGTGTGGATATGCTCATGGATTGGTTTTCAACTCCCGGCTAAACGCGCCCCGGCAGCCTCCCCGGCGAAAAGATGCCCTTTGGGTCCAGGGTGGCCTTGATGCGGTGCATCAGCGCCCACTCCGGCCGGGCCGGGCCGAACACTTCATGCTGCGTCTTGAAGCCTTCCGGGGCCTGCTCGAGGATGATATGGCCGGCCTCAGCCGAAGCTGATCGGCATATGCCGGCCCAGGCGTCAGCGCTCAACTCTGCCCCCCCGGCCAGAATCCGCCCGCCGCCGAAATCGAGCATGACGTCCCGCACGGCGGTCTGCCGCAGGAGTTCCCGGGCTGCCGCTGCAACCCGGTTCGCAGCGGCACCCACCCGCACGACAAACCGGCTTGCGCGAAGCCGCCGGTAGAATTCCGCATCCGGTCCGCTCAGCAGATCGTAGTCTTCCGTGGCGGTTGCGGTGAGGCCGGCGCTGCTGAACAGGGATCCGGAACGGTCCAGCTGGGATTCGACGGTGTCGTGGAACCCCTCGAAGCCGATCCTGAGCCTCCAGGCCCCCTCGGATCCTTCGGGCCGGGCGGTGGCGAAGACGGCACCCAGGTTGGAGGCGAGAACCTCGGCCGCCAGCGCTGCGCACGCTTCCAGGGAACCCGCCGCGGCCGCCAGCGCACAGCGTTCCGGCCGCGTGGCGGTTTTCATGGTGACCTGGCTGATCACTCCCAGGCTGCCGGCTGAACCGGCGATGAGCCGGGTCATATCGTAGCCGGCCACGTTTTTCACGACCTTGCCGCCGGCGTGGATCAGCCGTCCACGGCCATCCACGAACCACAGGCCGAGCAGCAGGTCCCGGGCCGCGCCGTAGGTGATACGCTCCGGCCCGCAGGCCCCGGTGGCAACGATGCCGCCCAGCGTGCGCCGCAGCAGCGCCAGCGGCGGCCGCAGCGGCAGCCACTGGTTGTGAGCGGCGAGGGCGTCCTGCAGGGTCCCAAGCGTCATGCCCGAACCCGCCGTCACCACCTGGTTGGCAGCGTCGAGATCGATCATGGCGTTCAGGTCTCCGGTTGCCAACGCGGCAGCGGCCAGACGGGGCCGGTTGCCGAAATCCGCGCTCGTCCCGCTTCCCCGCGGAACCACTGCCTGCCCGGCACGGATCGCGTGCTGCACGTTCTCGACCAGCGCCTGTTGGGCCTTCGCAAAACCCCCGGCCGTCTTCGGTCGGCGGTCGTATGCGAACGGTCTGCGGGTGTCCGGGAACACCTTGCCGGGGTTCAGCAGACCAACCGGGTCGAAGGCGTCTTTCATGGATCGCTGGGCGTCGATGTCCTCATCCGAGAAGATCAAACGCATGGCTTCGAGTTTTTCGATGCCGATCCCGTGCTCGCCGGAGATGGTCCCCCCGAGCGCGACGCAGGCCTGCATGATCTCCCAGCCGGCCCGGTGCACCCGCTCGAGCTGTTCGGAGTCGCGCGAATCGAAGAGAATCAGGGGGTGAAGGTTGCCGTCGCCGGCGTGGAAGACATTGCCGTGCTCGAAGCCGTGCCGGCCGACGATGGCGGCTACCTCGGCCAACGCCTCGGGCAGCCGGGTGCGCGGCACCGTGCAGTCGTTGACCAGGTAGTTCGGCGCCAACCGCGCCACCGCCCCGAAGGCTCCGCGCCGCCCCTCCCACAGCCGGTTGCGTTCCTCGGCGCTGGCGGCCTCGCGGACTTCGCGGCAGCCGTTGCCCATGCAGATCTCGCGGATGCGCGCCGCCTGCTTCGCCAGGCCCTTCACGGGCCCTTCCACCTCAATGATCAACACCGCCGCCGCATCCCGCGGGTATCCGCAGGTGTAGCTGTCCTCCACCGCCCGGATGATGGGGGCGTCCATCATCTCCAGGGTGGCCGGGACGATCCCGGCCGCAATAATGCCGGACACGGACTGGGCGGCGGCGGCGACGCTGTCGTAGACCGATAGTTGAGTGATGACGGTCTCCGGCTTGGGCAGGATGCGGACGGTGATTTCGGTGACGACCGCCAGCGTGCCCTCGCTGCCCACGATCAGCCCCCGCAGGTCGTAGCCCGGAGGGTCAAGGACCGGGCCGCCGATGCTCACCGTCTGCCCGTCGGCCAATACGGCCTCCACGCCGAGGATGTGATTGGTGGTGACGCCGTATTTCAGGCAGCGTGGTCCGCCCGAGTTTTCGCCCACGTTGCCGCCTAACGTGGCCACCTTCTGGCTGGCCGGGTCGGGCGCGTAGAAAAACCCCTTCGGCGCCAGCGCGTTCTGCAGCTCCAGATTGGTCACGCCGGGCTGGACCACGGCGCTGCGGTTTTCGGGAAAAATGCCGAGGATCCGGTTGAGGCGCGAGAGACAGACCGTGAGGCCTCCGGAGGGCAGCACCGTTCCTCCGGACAGGTTGGTCCCGAAGCCGCGGGGCACGAAGGAAACACCGGCCCGGGAGGCCGCTCTGACCACTTGGGCGGCTTCCGAGGCGTCGGCCGGGAACACCACCGCGCCGGGAGCGCCCTTGGCCAGCGAGCCGTCGTAGGAATATAGTTCTGCCGCCGTGCGGGACTCGGACACATGCCGGGGGCCGACGATCCGTCGCAATTCGCTGACAAGCTCCTTCGGTATCATGCGGACATGGGGCCTCTCTTGTCGGTGGGAGCCGCATCTGGCCGCGATTTAATCGCGGCTGGAAGCCACACCCAGGGAAATACACCATCAGGAAGCAGCACGGCGATAGGCGCCGTCATCCGCTTATTACGCAGCCGCGTAAACCGCCGCCGCCGCTGCGACCGCTCCCGGTCTCGCCTTGAACCCCTCGGACTTGAGCACGGTCTCCAGCGCGGACAGGAACAGGAACACGTTCTTGCGGCGGCAGGAGTGGCCCATCAAGCCCACGCGCCAGACCTTGCCGGCGAACTGGCCCAGGCCGCCGCCGATCTCGATGGCGAAGTCGTTGAGCAGCGCCTTGCGAACCTTAAGATCGTTGACACCCTCCGGAATGCACACCGCATTCAACATGGGCAGCCGTTCCTGCTCGGGCACCAGCATGGCAAGACCCATGGCCTCCAGGCCCGCCACCAGCGCGCGGTGATTCAGGCGGTGCCGCGCAAAGCGCGCCTCCAGCCCTTCCTCGGCAATGATCCGCAGCGCTTCGCGGATGGCATAGATCATGTTGACCGGTGCCGTGTGGTGGTACTTGCGTTCGCTGCCCCAGTAGTCGCGCACCATGCTCAGGTCCAGGTACCAGCTCACCACCGGGTGTTTGCGTTGTTCCAGCGCTTTGACGGCGGCCGCGCTGAACGTCACCGGCGATAGCCCCGGCGGGCAGGACATGCATTTCTGGGTGCCGCTGTAGGCCGCATCGACCCCGATCCGATCGATGGCCACTTCCATGCCGGCGAGCGACGTGACGCAGTCCACCAGGAAAAGCGCCCCGGCGTCGTGGGCGATCCTGGAGATGTCCTCCAGCGGGGTGCAGGCGCCCGTCGAGGTCTCGGCGTGCACCACGGCGACCAGCTTGGGCGCGCAGCCCTTCACCGCCTTGGCCACCGCCGCCGGGTCGACGGCCCGGCCCCACTCACCGTCCACCTTGACCAGCTTTCCGCCGATGCGGTTGACGATGTCGCACATGCGGGTGCCGAAAACGCCGTTCACGGCGACCACCACTTCGTCGCCGCGCTCCACCAGGTTCACGAAGGTTGCCTCCATACCGGCGCTGCCCGTGGCCGAAACCGGAATGGTCTGGGCGTTGGCGGTTTGGAAAAGATACCGCAGCAGTTGCTGGGTTTCGTTCATGGTCGCCAGAAAATAGGGGTCGAGGTGGCCGATGCAGGGGGCTGCCATGGCTTGCAGCACCCGCGCGGGAACATCACTCGGTCCGGGGCCCATGAGCAGCCGGTCGCCGGGGTTGATGTCTTTGAAATCCGTGGGATGGATGGTCATCATACGGGGGTATGCCTCCTTTTTCAGATCGTCGCTGGCGTGAATCTCGCCTCCCGGTCAGCCAATAACCGCGAGCGGTGGTAGACTATAGAAGAGACCGCAGCGTGTCAACAAGCAGGATTCCGCTGGAGATGCGAGGGTCGAGGCATATATTTTGACATTCATGCAAGTCGGAGGTAGACAACAGCCGATGCCGGATACTGGATGCTGGATACGCATAAGGAACCTGCCTTAATCATGCTCCGCGCCTGGTTTATATTCATCCTCTGCTCGTTGCACCTTTTCATATCCCAGCTCTACCGGACGACGAATGCCGTGCTTGCCCCCTGGCTCATCAAAGATCTCCAGCTCGACACCGAAGGTTTAGGTCTCCTGTCAGCCGGGTTTTTCTACGCTTTTTCATTGACCCAGATTCCGATCAGCATGTTTCTTGACAAGGTCGGGGCGAAACGCCTGATGATCGGTCTTTCCTTCTTAGGAATGGCCGGGGCCATGCTGTTCTCCCTGGCGCAAGGTCTTGGAATGGGTCTGGCCGGCCGTCTGCTGCTGGGGGTGGGTATGGCCTGCAACTTGATGGGGCCCCTTAAACTGCTCACCGAATGGTTCCCGCCGAGCCGCTTTGCCACGGTTTCCGGTCTGCTTTACGCCATCGGAACGCTCGGCAGCATCGTGGCCGCCACGCCGCTGGTCCTTCTGGTGGAGCAGATCGGCTGGCGCCTGAGTTTCCAGGCCATCATCGCCCTCCATCTGCTGTTGACCCTGGCGCTCTTTTGGGTGGTACAGGATCGGCCGTCCGCTCAGACGGCGGCAGCTCCGGCGGCGAGAAGCGGTTCGCTGTTCGGGAACCTCGGGGTGCTAACGCACAGCAAGGACTACTGGATCATTTCCGCCGGCACGTTCGTTCGGTACGGCACCCATGCCGCGCTGCAGACTTTGTGGGCCGGCCCGCTTCTGATGGAAGCCCTGCGTTTTTCGCCCGTGCAGGCGGGCAACATCCTGCTGGCGATGAACATCGGGCTGATTCTGGGTGGGCCGTTTTGGGGCGCTGTTTCCGACCGGGTTTTCAGGACGCCCAAATGGGTTATCGGCGGCGGAATGCTGCTTCTGGCGGTGATCACGCTGGGGTTGCGCGCGTTGCCGCCGGGGACCAGCGTTTGGGTCGCCGGGGCTGTTTTCCTGGCCTTCGGGATCGCTTCGGCCAGCGGCATGCATGTCTATGCCCACATCAAGGCGCTCGTTCCAAAAGACATGGCGGGCGCGGCCATGAGCGGAACCAATTTCTTCACCATGATGGGGCCGGCGGTGTTCCTCCAGGGGCTGGGCATTACCATGCAAAGCCTTTACCCGGAGGCCTCCCGCGGACCGGATGCCTTCGGCACCGCGCTGCTGATCTGCGTTGTCTGCCAGGCGGGGATCGGGGTTTTGTATTTATTTACCCGGTCCAAGTGAGGTAGTTGCTGAGGTTTTTTTCCTCTTCTCCGGAGTGATACGGGATACTGGATTCTCGATGCTGGATAAAAAACGGAAACCCTTATCGAGTATCCAGCATCCAGTATCGCGCATCGTTTCGCTCCATACCGGAAAACGGTAACTGAACGAGCGCCTGTCAGCGGTCACCCAGCAGCTTCTTCAGCACATCCGGTCGATTCGTCGTAATCGCATCCACCTTCATCTCGATCATCTTTTTCAAATCATCGGAGCTGTCGGGGGTCCAGACGAATACCAGCAGCCCCAGGTTGCGGGCTTCCGCCAGCGATTCCGGCGTCAGGTTCTTGAAATACGGGGACCAGACCCGGCCGCCGGCCGCCTTCACCGCCCGTGGGACCGCGCCGTTGAAGTCGTCTATATCGAAGCCGGCCAGCCAGGGTGAAGCCCCCGGCTGGTTGGGTTGCAGGTTGTTCAAGCCTGGGCCGACGATGGTCAGGTAAACAGCCGCCATCGCTGGTGCGGTTTTCTGGATGTGCACAAGGGCGCGCCAGTCGAACGACAGAATCCATGTGCGCTCGGCGATCCCTGCGTACTCCAGCATTTCTGCCACCCGGTCTGCTACCGTTTCCGGAGAGGGGGTCAGGTTCGGCTGTTCGGGCGAGGTTTTGATCTCGACGAAAAGCCGGGAGGATGGGCGGCACGCTTGCTTGAACAGATCGATCACTTCTTTGAGGGTTGGGATGCGCTCGCCTTCCACCGGGATCTGCTCCGGATAGCGCTTCGCATAGGAGGTTTTCGGCTGGAGACGGCCGATGTCATAGGTTTTGAGCTGGGCCACGGTCAAATCCTTGACGGCCGGCTGCGATCCGGCGGAAATCCAAACCCCTTCCTCCGTCCGGGCGATTTCAGGCTTCAGTTTGAAATCGTGATGCACGACCAGCTGCCCGTCGGCCGAAACCAGGACGTCGAGCTCGACGGCGTCGACGCCGAGCTCACAGGCGGCCCTGAAGGCAGCCAGGGTATTCTCCGGACGGAGCCCCGCGGCCCCCCGGTGTCCGATCACCAGGGGCTTTTCAGAGATTTTGGCGGTGGCCGAACCGGCTGGCGCCTGGGCCATGGCAGAAGCGATGAACACCCGAAGTGAAACCGCCGTCACAAGGGTTGCCACCGCCAGATTTCGTTTGACTATGCCGGTGTTCATGGAATATTTTCCATTCTGTTATCAAGATCTAACAGCTTCTTAGCTGCTTTCTTACACGTTTTGGGTTTCCATCTCAACTCGTGCTCCAATGGCAATGAGGTCTGCCGCTTAACCGAATTCAGCGAAAAGGAGGAAGCCATGAAACACCTGCGTATGATGAAGTTGGTCCTGACGGCGATGGTGATGCTGATGGTGCCGGCCATCGCCCTTTCGGCGCCGGTTACCGTCAACTGGTGGCATGCTCACGGCGGTGCTCTCGGCGAGCGAGTGAACGGCATCTGCGAAGGGTTCAACAAGTCCCAGACTCAATATCAGGTGGTGCCGACCTACAAGGGCAACTACTCGGACACCATGAACGCCGGCATCGCGGCCTTCCGCGCTAAGGCCCCACCCCACATCCTGCAGGTCTTCGAGGTCGGCACGGCCACCATGATGGCCGCCAAGGGTGCCGTCAAACCCGTTTATGAAGTCATGAAGGAATCCGGACTGCCGTTCGATCCCAAAATCTACCTCCCCACCGTCACGGGCTACTATACCACCGCCGACGGCCGGATGATTTCCATGCCCTTCAACAGTTCGACGCCCGTGCTTTACTACAATGTGGACATGTTCAAGAAAGCGGGACTGGATCCTGAAAAGCCGCCGGTGACCTGGCTGACCATGGGCGAGATCGCCAAAAAACTGGTGGCGTCCGGTGTGTGCCAGGCCGGTTTTTCATCGGCCTGGAACGGCTGGGTCCACATCGAAAACCTGAGCGCCTGGCACAACGTGCCCATCGGCACCAAGGCCAACGGGTTCGGGGGCCTGGATACGACTTACACGTTCAACGGCCCGGTGCAGGTGAAACACATCCAGCAATTAGCCGACTGGCAGAAGGACAAGGTGTTCGTTTACGGCGGCCGCACCAACGTTGGAAACGCCAAGTTCTCATCCGGCGAAGTGGCCATGTACACCGAGTCCTCCGCCGGCTACGCCGGATTCAAGAGCACCTGCAAGTTCGAGTTCCGGACCTCCATGCTGCCCTACTGGCCGGACGTGAAGGGCGCCCCCCAGAACACCATCATCGGCGGGGCCAGCCTGTGGGTCCTACGGGGCCACAAGGCGGAGGAGTATAAAGGCGTCGCGGCCTTCTTCAACTACCTCTCCAAACCCGAAGTCCAGGCCGAATGGCACCAGGGCACGGGGTATCTGCCCATCACATTGGCCGCCTACGAGTTGTCCAAGAAGCAGGGTTTCTATGATAAAAACCCCGGCACGGAAACGGCGCTGAAGCAGATGACTCTGAACAAGCCGACCGAGAACTCCAAGGGCCTGCGCTTCGGAGACCACGCCAAGACCCGCGATATCATGGACAACGAGTTCGAAGCCGTCTTTGCGGGCAAGAAATCGGCCAAGCAGGGGTTGGACGATGCCGTCAAAGCCGGGAACGAGCAGCTGCGCAAGTTCGAGAAGGCCAATAAATAATTGCTCTCTTTGTAACGGTCTTGGATGGGTTCTATGGTGGGAGCGGCATCCTGCCGCGAGGCCATTTTAAAAAGATCGCGGCTGGGAAGCCGCTCCCACAGGTTTTAACCGAACATGGCCCGGATGGTTCATGGAAAAACGAGTCGTATTCAGGAACAGGGTTCTGCCATACCTCCTGGTCGCACCCCAGATCGTCATCACCCTAATGTTCTTCATCTGGCCGGCCTCGCAGGCGCTGCTGCAGTCATTTCTACAGGAGGATGCCTTCGGCACCTCCTCTGCGTTTGTCTGGTTCGACAACTTTGCCGATATCTTCACCAGCGAGGAATACCTGGGTTCGTTCCGTGTGACGCTGGTTTTCAGCCTCGCCGTGGCCGGCATCGCCCTTTCGGTGGCGCTGCTGCTGGCGGTCATGGCCGATCGGGCTCTGCGGGGGGCGACCGCATACAAGACTCTCATCATCTGGCCCTATGCCGTGGCGCCGGTGGTGGCCGGGGTGCTGTGGTTCTTTCTCTTCAACCCCACGGTGGGGATGGTCACCTTTTTTCTCAAAGGCATCGGTATCGCCTGGAACCATACTCTCAACGGCCCCCAGGCCATGGCCCTGGTGGTCGTGGCGGCGGCGTGGCGCGAGGTTTCCTATAACTTTCTGTTTTTCCTGGCGGGGCTTCAGGCCATTCCGCACTCGTTCATCGAGGCCGCCGCCATCGACGGCGCCGGGCCGTGGCGGCGATTCTGGAGCATCGTGTTCCCGCTGCTGTCGCCCACGGCGTTTTTCTTGATCGTGGTCAACATCGTGTATGCCTTCTTCGACACCTTCGGCGTGATCCATGCCATCACGCGCGGCGGCCCCAATTACGCCACCAACATCCTGGTGTACAAGGTTTTCAACGACGGCTTCATCAACCTGGACCTCGGCGGGTCGGCCGCGCAATCGGTCGTCCTGATGATCGTGGTGATCGCGCTAACCGTGGTCCAGTTCCGCTTTATCGAGCGCAAGGTGCATTACTAGCCATGATGGTCGAACACCGCCGCGTCCTGACGGTCATCACGCACGCCGTTCTCATTTTCGGCGCGGTGGTGCTCGCTTTCCCGATCTACGTCACTTTCGTCGCCTCGACTCACACCATCGAGGCGATCACCCAGTCGTTTCCGCTGATTCCCGGCAGCCATTTGGTGGAGAACTACCTGCGCGCGCTCACCGTGGGACCACGGGACGTCGGGGCGACCGTTGGCACGATGATGCTGAACAGTTTGATCATGGCGCTCGGCATCACCTTCGGCAAGATCACCATATCGCTCCTGGCCGCCTTCGCCATCGTGTACTTCCGGTTCCGCCTGCGCATGGTCTTCTTCTGGATGATCTTCATCACGCTCATGCTTCCGGTGGAGGTGCGCATTCTGCCGACCTACAAGGTCGCCGCCGATCTCAAGCTGCTCGATTCTTACGGCGGACTGATCTTGCCGCTGATCGCATCCGCCACCGCGACCTTCCTGTTCCGGCAGTTTTTCATGACCATTCCCGACGAGCTCTGCGAAGCCCACCGCATTGACGGCGGCAGCCCCATGCAGTTTTTCTTCGACATCCTGCTGCCGATGTCGCGCACCTCCATCGCCGCCCTGTTCGTGATCCTGTTCATCTACGGCTGGAACCAGTATTTGTGGCCGCTCTTGATCACGAGCGATCAAAGCCATTACACGCTTCTGATCGGCATCAAGCGCATGCTGGATGTGGGCGAGGGCCAGGCCGAGTGGCAGATCATCATGGCGGCCACCATCCTGGCCATGCTGCCGCCGGTCCTGGTGGTGATTTTCATGCAGAAGCAGTTTGTGCGCGGGATGACGGAGACGGAAAAATAGTCTTTTCAGTTTAATAAGTATCAGACAGAGCTTTTCTTTCTTGCCTTATTATGGCTGGAAATAGAGGTGTTAAGTTTTATGTTTTAAGTGTGAAGCAAACACATTTAATCACGACAGAGAAAAAAATGGCAGATGTTTCGATTCGAAATGTGACCAAAAAGTTCGGCAAGGTGGAGGTCATTCATGGCATCAGTTGCGACATCCGCGACGGCGAGTTCATCGTCATTCTGGGCCCGTCGGGGTGCGGCAAGTCCACCCTGCTGCGGCTGGTCGCCGGTCTGGAGGAAATCACCACCGGCGAAATCGCTATCCAGGGGCGCGTGGTCAACGCATTGGAGCCCGCCGACCGCGACATCGCCATGGTCTTCCAGAATTACGCTCTCTACCCCCATATGACGGTCTACAAGAACATGGCTTACGGCCTTAAAATGCGCCGGATGGCCAAGGATGAAATCGACCGTCGGGTGCGCAACGCCGCCCAGATCCTGGAGCTGAGCGAACTGCTGGAGCGCAAGCCGCGCCAGCTTTCAGGCGGCCAGCGCCAGCGGGTGGCCATGGGGCGCTGCATCGTGAGAGAGCCGAAGGTTTTCCTGTTCGACGAGCCGCTGTCCAACCTGGACGCCAAGCTGCGGGTGCAGATGCGGCTCGAGATCCGCAAGCTGCACGAAGAGCTGAAGATCACCAGCATCTATGTGACCCATGACCAGGTGGAGGCCATGACCCTGGGGGACCGCCTAGTGGTGATGGACAACGGCTACGCGGCCCAGATCGGCGCGCCGCTCGATGTTTATGAAAGGCCGGCCACCACGTTCGTGGCGGGGTTCATCGGCTCCCCGGCCATGAATTTCCTCGAAGCGCGGGTGAGCCCGGACGGCCGGGCACTGGTTCTTCCCGGTGCCGTCCGCCTCTCACTGAACGGCGTCGGGCTGCCTGCCCGGGCCGGCCAGCAAGTGGTTATGGGGATTCGACCGGAGCATCTGGAATTGAACGGCAACCGGCAGGGAGGGATTCAGCTGGCGGTCGATCACGTGGAACTGCTCGGCGCCGACACCCTGGTGCACGGCCGCTGCGGCGAAATCGCACTGATCGTTCGGCTGGCTGACGTGCACCGAATTGAAAAGCACGCCACGCTCCCGCTGACCATCCCGCCGGCGAAGCTGCACCTGTTCGATCCGGAAACCAAGAAAAGGATAGGATAGGGGGTATTTGGGTGTCCGGGTATTGGGTAGGGAGCCGCCCAAAGACCGAAACACCTGAATACCCAGCTACCTGTTTACACAGGGTGAGTTAAATTCATGCCCACTCCACTTGACCTCGCCCGGTTCACCCGCCCGCTTCTCATCGGCCACCGCGGCTACCCGGCACGCTATCCCGAAAACACCATGGCATCGTTCAAAGGCGCCATGGACGACGGCTGCGACATGATCGAACTGGATGTCACCCTGACACAGGATCGTAAAGTGGTCGTGATCCACGACGACACGCTTAATCGGACCACGACGGGGAAAGGCCTGGTGGGGGCCCATTCTTTCGAAGAGATCGAAACGCTCGACGCCGGCAGCTGGTTTGATGCGCGTTTTTCGGCGGAGCGTGTGCCGGAGCTATCCGAGGTCCTGAGGCTGACCGCCGGCAGGTGCATGCTGAACATCGAAATCAAGACGAGCGCCTTTGAGGCGACCTACCCGGCCGACGCCATCGAGCACCAGGTGGTAAGGCTGGTGAAAACCAGCGGAGCGATGGATCGGGTGATCGTCTCCAGTTTCGACCAGCGCATTATCCGGCGAATCGCCGCCATGGACGCTCCGCCTGCCATCGCCCTCATCACCGACAAGGGAGTCGACCGAAATGTCATGGACCTGCTGCTTGCGCTGAAGGTGTTTTCCTGGCATCCTCGCTTCAAGGCCCTGACCCGCGATCAGGTGGAGATGCTGCATGCCGCCGGTCTGAAGATTTTCCCCTGGACCATCAACACCCGGGAAGAGGCGCAGAAAATTCTCGGCCTGGGGGTCGACGGACTGATCTGCAACGAGCTGCGGGCCATGCGAGCGGTTTGAATCATTAAAGCCAAGCCGCCAAGATTTAATGAGTAGCGCGTTATTGATCTTGCGATGGAATTGAGCCTTGCGCGTCAATTCGATCCAGTTTTGGTGAAAGATGGCTTTCAATTTTTCTTCATTAAACAAGGTCGTTTATACAACCCTGTGCCGAATATTTGACCTGTCACCTTCATTCAACAGGCTTCATCTCGCAATTCTATTGATGTTCATCTTATCTTTTTATGGCTGTGCTGCTGTGAGAGAAGTTCTGGTGAAATCTCTGCCGCCTCCAAGCCAGCTGGAGGAAAAAATCGAACGAAATGACTTTTTTGTTGCAAAAGAAGATGACGTCATTGGCCGGTTGGCGGTCATCAGACTTGAAAAGGGGGATACGCTGCCGGATATTGCGAGACATTTCAGTTTGGGAATCAATACAGTCAGTGCAGCTAATCCGGGGATGGATATATGGGTGCCTGAGGACGGAGATCGCATCCTGTTGCCTCTGAGCTTTATCCTGCCAGACAGCGTAAGAAAAGGTATCGTGATCAACTTGGCCGCTATGAGGCTCTTTTATTTTAGAGAAGATGGTAAACATTTTGCGGTGTCGACCTACCCGATCGGTGTCGGTACCACCGAGCGACCCACGCCCATGGGCCAGATGTATATCGTGCTCAAGATGTTCCGGCCGACTTGGCATGTGCCCGCCTCGATTGCTGAAGACCATAGGAAAAAGGGAGATCCTCTGCCGGCTAAAGTACCCCCGGGGCCTCTAAATCCATTGGGAGAACACGCTCTCTATTTAAGTAAGTCAGGTTATTTGGTCCATGGTACTAATAAACCGACCAGTATCGGCCTCAGAGCAACCAATGGCTGCATAAGGCTCTATCCGGAAGACATCAAGAGACTTTTCGAAAACACCTCGGTGAAAACACCTGTAAACATTGTTAACCAGCCGTATCTCGTAGGCCAACGTGATGGAATAGTCTACATAGAAGTTCATACGCCTTTTGAAGAATCAGGCACCACAGAATTGGAAAAGGCATATGCAAAATTGATAAATATCGAAAAGAAGTCAGGGCACGCGCTTGACTGGAAAAAAGTTAAGGAAGCAGTGGCGGAGGCCCGAGGGATCCCTGTCCCCATATTCGAGATCCGCCATGGAAGCGAAAAGGATGTTGCGAAAACCATTGAACTCAAGCACCCGGACAAGCTATATGGCAAACCGGAAATACCGGAACTCAAAACAGACGCGTGGTATGTTCTGGCTGCTATTTTGCATGACAAGGTTGACGCTCTGAGGCTTGCCGCAATTATTAACCATCAGGGCCCACAAATACCCGCAAGGGCGTTGTCAAAGAATGATCGCCACCGAGTTCTCGCCGGCCCTTTCAATAATATGAGCGAGGCCAAAGACGCGGCAAAACGCTTGAAAATTGATTTGGAAATAGACGGCATATTGGTTGAACCTTAAAGGAGATTTAGCCAATGGCGCCTGTTCTGCCAATTTAAGCCGTATACATAGATGCATTATCGCCCGACAGCGCCAGAGGCGGTCCTGCATTGAGAAATCAAGAAATCGTTGTGCTTTATCTGCAAAAGATGTACATGTATTTTGCAGCAGGACAATAACACAACGTGTATGTTTCTTGTTAAGTAATGGAGAATTTTGCAGTCGCTATTGTGGTAATAGGTTAACCTAACAGAAAGGAGGTTACTACATTATGAAGAAGAATCTTTTGGTGATTTCAATGATGATTGCTCTCGCTATGGGTGTAGGGGGTTGCGCAACAAAAGGTGACCTTGAGCAGGTGCAGGCCCAGGAGAAGATGATTGGCGCGAAAGCTGATCAAGCGGCTCAGGATGCGCAGGCTGCCAAGGCAGCAGCCGATGCGGCCACGTTAAAGGCAAATGAAGCAGCGGCCCGCGCTGAGGAGGCTGTAAGGAGGGCGGAGGAAAGAGAGCGAATCGCAGATGAAAAAGCAAAACAAGCCGACATTATTTTCCAGAAATCCATGAAGAAGTAAATCTAAAGGAAGTGGTAAGGTTTTAAGGCCTGCCACTTCCTTAATATTTTCACCGTTTGGCACGGTACGTATTGCGGATATATCTGGAAGAGGACTGGTTTTGCGATCATCAAGCGCATTATTAACAACCACAAAGACGTATACAGATAAAAGGCGGAGAGGGATAGGCAAGTATCTTCGCCTTTTCTTCGCCTGCATCATGATAACACCCATTCTTATATGCGGATGCAGTTACATTGACGGGGGGCTTCAGGTCAGATCAATCTCCCAGGAGGCAAATGATTTTTTCAACCAGGGAAAATACGAGGATTCTCTGAGCCGATACGAGCAAATTATTGAGAAACATCCCGCGGTAGCGGACAGAGTTCTTTTCGAGATGGGTGTTATTCATGCCTATCCCAGAAACGAACAAAAAGACTATCAGAACTCTCTGGAATGTTTTCAAAAAATCGTAAGGAATTACCCGGATAGTGAATACAGGCAGGACAGCCAGATGATGATACTTCAAATCCATAATGTCATCATCAAGGATAAAATAATTGCTACGCAGCAAGCACAGATTGAGATTTCCCGGCAAGAGGCTAAAGACAAAGAGAATGAGATTATTGCACTGCAAGAAAAAATTGAAACGCTCGAACAAAAGATTTTTGCATTCCGGTCGGAACCGGCAGATAAAGTTCTGATAGAAAAGAAAGAGCGACGATTGAGGGTGCTCTCAAAGGGCGAGGTGATCAAAACCTACAAGATTGCCCTGGGGGGGAACCCGGTTGGGCCGAAAGAACGGCAGGGCGATAGCAAAACCCCGGAGGGAACTTACATCATCGATTCAAGAAACCGGGACAGCGGTTATCACCTGTCTCTTCATATTTCCTATCCAAACGAAAAAGACAAAATGCGAGCAAAAGAACTGGGTGTTTCTCCGGGCGGAGATATAATGATCCATGGCATCAAAAATGGTCTCACGTGGGTTGGTGCTTCTCATGCAGAGGTTGACTGGACGAAAGGGTGTATTGCCGTTGCAGACGAAGAAATGGAGGAAATCTACAAGTTGGTCCCAAATGGTACGATTGTTGAGATAAGGCCATAGAAAAACGGCATAACTTATGGGGTTGAGTATTCAACCCGGGCTGAGTCTGATGTAAACCATCTCATCTCATGGCCCGTCTAATCAAAGTAATTTTAACCAAGACAGGAGAAGAGAATGAAGGCTAATATTATTAAAATATTAGCAATTGCAACCCTTATGATTTTTATTGGCGCTGGTGTTTCTTTGGCAGATGATCGGAAGGGTGATAATGGAAAACGCGGCCACGACTATGGCCACAAAGACCGTGGTAAAGATGATTACCGTAAAGACCGTCACAGAGACGATTACCGCCATTATCATGGATATCGATCAAAGCCTCGCCATGATCATTATAAACATGAGCATTTCCACCATTATAATTATAATGGTCATTGGAATTCGTGGGATTCATGGGAATACTATAAAAGAAAAAACCCCCACTATACTAGACATGGGCGTTACGAAAGATATAACAACCAACTGTTTTTCTTGTTTGATGACGGCGTCAATGCGTTTATGTTCTCGATCGGCAGATAGCGCAGGATTTTTCCAGCGTTTAAAATAAACTGACATTCCTATATCACATTAGAATATACTCTTCACAAATACGTGCTTTTTAACAACCAAGCCCCCTTTCTTATCCGACATAAAATCTCTGGTTGCCTGCTCCGGATAGATGTCCTTGACGGATACGACATTTGTCTATATCCTTAAGATCCATAGCGTATGAACTAAAAAGGGGAGGCGTTATGCCGATTTCAAACCTCACCCAATTGCTCGGTGGAAAAAAGGCC
>Ga0209288_10000281_pt1 | contig 15801 bp, 17 predicted proteins | sample PPLLaktember2015_4_FD_187261 | JGI IMG/M metagenome (GOLD analysis project Ga0209288, IMG submission 187261) | Freshwater sediment microbial communities from Prairie Pothole Lake near Jamestown, North Dakota, USA - PPLs Lake P8 Core (1) Depth... | ecosystem: Environmental > Aquatic > Freshwater...
GCCCGGCCAGTTCGCAGTTGGCTGCCTGTTTCCACCTGCTCTCGCCATCTCACGAAACACCACAGGCGTCAAGAGCAAACAATCGCCGCTTGGTAATCAGCAGATTCGTCAGGGCAAACAACGTGAAGAGTTGTACCGTGTTCTTGGCCAGCCCGCGAAAACGCACCTTCCGCAACGCGAACACATTCTTGACCAGATGTAAGGGATGCGCGACTTTGACCCGCTGGCCTTGACCGTGCCGGCCATCTGGATCGCGCCGCCGAACAGCAGCAGTTTTCGGTCAGCGTCGTCTTGCCGGCGTCAGGGTGCGAGATGATCGCGAAGGTGCGGCGTTTTTTCACGTCAAGTGCCAAAGCGGAATCGCCGGTTTGCGCCGGTGCGGTTTTACTGGAGTCCATACGGGGAGACAAGAATGGTAAAAGGCAGGCCGCCATTTTACAGGACGCGGGATTAACGATAACGCTGTTCAGGCTGAGTTTACTGCACGCGAACCCTGAATTGCAGGTTGAATTTTGGAGAGGTGCTGCCGGCAACCGCATCGCCGTTCTTGGCCCATGCGGAGATGAAGCGGATGTGTGTCGTGGTGTGATCGAAAATGATAGTTGGTATCTAGACCCAGATGGCGCCGCCAATATTGGAGAAATCCACGCAATCGGTGAAATTGTTGAGCGCGATAAGGCGCAGGTCAAGTCGCTGGTCGGGCCCGTCCACGAAAACGATAGGGGCGCCACCGGAAAGATTGCCTGTGAAAAGTTCGGTGTTGGCTGGTATCAGATCAACCACGTCGAGGGTGTTGTTGTCGATTCCGCCTGTTCCCGAGTTGGTTACGTTGAGAGTATAGGGTGCTTCCGCACCAGGAACGAACTTGGGTTTGCTGGCGCCGTTGACCGGGTTCGAGGTGACCTGCACACTCTTCAAAGAGTGTCAATGAAGACATGCGGCATATTGTTGCAACAGGAAGCAATTATTGGACTGTCTGGGATATTACAGGATGGTTGTTCAATCAGTTCCTGCGCTTGTTCTGTTACATATTTTGGAATGTAAGACAAACACCTACACAACAAGTTATCCATTTCCGTATTCCAATACAGCGCTCATCCACATTAACTTTCCTGGGTATCGTCCGAAAACGAATTCACCACGCTGACTTAAGTGTGAATTCGAAAAAATTCAACGAAGGAAGAAGGACGGGCAAAATGAAAATGGACGAAATATTGGACGAAATGCGCGACGTCAATCTCAATTACCTGATGCTTGCTCAAAACATGATCAAACACGACAAGGCGACTGCAGTTTTCCGCCTGGGTATCAGTCAGGGCGTTGCCGATCTGATCGAGGCACTGACCCCCGCACAAATTCTCAAGCTTGCCGCATCCGGCATGATGGTCTCGCGCTTCCGTTTCGATGACGGCATGGTGCTGAATATGTTGACCACCTACACCAAAGATCGCGCTCTGGCGCAGTCTCACGCGGCTATCCTGATGGCGGGCCAGGCTGTGGAAGCCTTTGCCTGAATCATCTCCATAACAATGGGGGAGTGTTCCAATGAGCAAGAAAAGTCTGTTGACCGAAATGCGCGACACCCAGCTGGCGATCGAACTGATCGAACTCGGCGCCCGTCCGCAGGTGCTGGAGTGCGAGACCTCGCTGTCGCGTGAACGCCTGCTCAAGCTGTACAAGGAGGTCAAGGGCGTTTCGCCGCCCAAGGGCATGCTGCCGTTCTCGACCGACTGGTTCCTGACCTGGCTGCCCAATGTTCATTCCTCGCTGTTCATCAACATTCATCGTTACATTTCCGCGAACAGCGATTGCAGCGGCATCGAAGCCATCCTGAAAAGCTATCGCCTGTACCAGGAATACCTGCATACCAACCAGATTGAGGCGGTGCTGAGCTTCACCCGCGCCTGGACCCTGAACCGCTTCTTCGAAAGCCGCATGCTGGAAACCGCCGTCTGCTGCGGCTGCGGCGGAAACTTCGTGGTACACCCGGACGACCTGCATGACCAGTATGTCTGCGGCCTCTGCAACATGCCCGCACGTGCCGGCAAAACCCGCAAGGCCAAGGCCGCCGCCGAACTCCAACTGACGGCCGCCGCCTGACGACACGTTCCGAACGACCGGTGATGAAGCATCTGCCGGTCGGTTTCCAGTCGCTCATCATCCAGTGCACGGCCCTGTTGCTGGCCGGGCTCGCCGTCCGTCTGCTGCACCCCCAATTCACATCTCTGTCGCCCCTTTGGCAATTGGTTCTCGCGCAAGGCTCTTTGGCCTGCGTATTGAGCCTGGCCTGGCGACAGCCGGCCTGGTGGCCGCCGCTCCATGCCGCGTTCCTGCCGTCCGTCCTGGTGACCCTGCAATGGAACGCTCCCGCCTGGGTGTTTCTGGCCGCGTTTTTGCTGCTACTGCTGTTTTTCTGGAGCACCGCCCGCACCCGGGTGCCCCTGTATCTGTCTGATCGCAAGGCTTGGCAGGCCATAGCGGCCAAGCTGCCCGAGCAGCGGGCGTTCAGCTTCATCGACCTCGGAAGCGGTTTCGGCGGGGTGCTGTTCGATCTGGAAAAACGCTTTCCGCAGAGCCGCTTCGTGGGTACCGAACTGGCGCCGGCCCCCTGGCTCATCAGCCGCGTTCGGGCCTGGATCCAGGGCAGCCGGGTACAGCTGATGCGGCGCGACTACGTGGCGCTGAACTTGGCGGATTTCGACGTCGTGTTTGCCTTCCTGTCCCCGGCCGCCATGCCTGGCCTGTGGCAGCAGGCCCAGGCCCAGATGCGCAGCGGCAGCCTGTTCATCAGCCTGTCGTTCAGCGTGGAAGGGCGAGAACCGGATCACGTGGCGATGCTGGGAGAGCATGCGCGGCAACGGCTCTATGCATGGCGGATGTGAGGCGTGCGCGGGTGGAAATTCCGTGGTCCGACCATCAAGTTTGCGCGCGTAATGCCGAATCCTAACCTTGAGGGCCACTCACTTCTCAGGTCGAAGAAACGGGGCCCGACGGCCATATTCTGGCTTACTTGAAACAACCAAAAGGAATAGACGGTCGTGCTAGTCATTGGTGGATATATAACGGTTCTGCTATGCGTGTTCGGCGGCTATGCGCTGGCCGGTGGCTATCTGGCGGCCCTGTGGCATCCGATCGAACTCATCATCATCGGAGGCGGGGCCATAGGCGCTTTCCTCGTCGCCAACAACGGCAAGGCCATCAAGGCCACGATGCAGGCATTGCCGAGCCTCATAAAAGGGTCGAAGTACAACCGCGCGCTGTACATGGAAGTGCTCGCGCTGCTGTATGAACTGCTGACCAAGATCCGCAAGGAAGGCCTGATGTCGGTGGAGTCTGACGTCGACTCGCCCGAGAATAGCCCGTTGTTCAATAAGTATCCGTCGGTCATGGCCGACCACCACATCGTCGAGTTCCTGACCGATTATTTACGCCTGATGGTCTCCGGCAGCATGAATGCCTTCGAAATCGAGAACCTGATGGACAACGAGATCGAGACCCACCATCACGAAGGCGAAATTCCCGTGCACAGCGTCACCAAGCTGGGCGATGGCCTGCCGGCGTTCGGCATCGTCGCGGCGGTGATGGGGGTGGTGAAGACCATGGGATCGGTCGGCCTGCCGCCCGCCGAACTCGGCGTCCTGATCGGCGCGGCCCTCACCGGCACCTTTATCGGCATCTTGCTGGCCTATGGCTTCGTCAGCCCGCTTGCCAACCTGCTCGAGCAAAAACTGAACGAATCGACCAAGATGTTCCAGTGCATCAAGGTGACCTTGCTGGCCAGCATCAACGGTTATGCGCCTGCGATCGCGGTCGAATTCGGGCGCAAAGTGTTGTTCTCGACCGAGCGTCCTTCCTTCAGTGAACTGGAAGAGCACGTCAAAGGCGCGAAATCCCGCTGATCCGCTGCCTGCAGATTTGAACTGTCCCTCCTACCCATAGGTATCAATGAGCGAGAAAAAAACGCCCATCGTCGTCAGGCGCATCAAGAAGGCGGCCGGGGGTCACCACGGTGGGGCATGGAAAATTGCCTATGCTGATTTTGTGACTGCGATGATGGCTTTCTTCCTGCTGATGTGGCTGCTGGGATCGACCACCAAGGGTGACCTTGAGGGGATTGCGGAGTATTTCAAGACCCCGCTCAAGGTGGCCATGCAAGGAGGTTCCGGAAGCGGAGACAGCTCCAGCGTGATCAAGGGCGGCGGTACCGATGTGACGCGCAAGAGTGGTCAGGTGAAAAAAGGCGAGACCGAAGCCGAAAAAAAATCCTACAACCTGAAGGCTGCGCAGAACGAACTCGAACGCATCGAGGCAGGCAGGCTCAAACAATTGAAGAAGCGTCTGGAAGTGGCGATCGATGCCAATCCAACCCTGAAGCATTTCAAGCGGCAGCTGCTGATCGACATTACCAGTGAAGGTCTGCGAATTCAAATTGTCGACGAGCAGAACCGGCCCATGTTCAATCTGGCGAGCGCCGAGCTGCAACCCTATACAAAAGTCATTCTGCAAGAGATTGGCAAGCTTCTGAATGACGTACAGAACCGCGTCAGCCTGTCAGGCCATACCGATGCCACGCCATACGCAAACGGAAGCCGTGGTTACAGCAACTGGGAGTTGTCGGCTGACCGCGCCAACGCGTCTCGCCGGGAGTTGATTACCGGCGGCATGGATGAAGCGAAAATGTTGCGGGTGGTTGGGCTGGCCTCATCGGTGCCCCTCAACAATGCTGCACCCAACGATCCGGTCAATCGCCGTATCAGCATCATCGTGATGAACAAGCGTACCGAAGATGCCGTCACCAAGGAAGCCAGCGGCGTGAACGTGGCCGATGAAAATGATGTACGTGACGAAGTGAGCAAGGCCAACGCCCAGAACTGAGTGCCTGCGATTCAACTGTGGTACGCAGGGCGTGTGTTCCCGCAGGGTTCGTTTATGGCTTGTATAACTGCGTTTCCGAGTTGGTTCCGGGATGCTCGCGATGCGTTCCCGACAAGCTCTGATCCACCGTCCGCGCTGCATGGCGTAAAGTTAAATAGCAGGCAAAACCCACCCTTATTCCCCTGATTGTCCGCATTGGGCATGAACAATAATTCAACCTGAAGAAAGTTCGTCTCTGACAGATGCAAGAGGCGAGTCCCACTCAAACAGGTGAAATCAGGGATGGCTGAAGAAAACGATCAGGAAAAGACAGAACCAGCCTCGCCACAGAGGCTGGAGAAAGCCCGCGAGGACGGCCAGGTCGTTCAGTCACGCGAGCTCGCCACGTTCGTCGTCCTGATGGCCAGCGGTACTGTCCTGTGGATGATGGCCAGCGGTCTCGGCCAGACCATGTCGCACATCGTCCACGACGGACTGCAGTTCGAACCCGCCATCGCGCGCGATAGCACGCATGTCATGGTGCAGCTGTCTGAGCAGTTTTCCGCGGCTGCGCTGGCGCTGCTGCCCTTTCTGGGGGTGGTCGTGATTGCCACCCTGGCGTCGCCGCTGCTACTTCGCGGCTGGCTGTTCAGCACCAAGGCACTGGCACCCAAGTTCGAACGCCTGAATCCGCTGACAGGCATCAAGCGCATATTTTCCAGCCAGGGGCTGATCGAGTTGGTCAAGGCATTGGCCAAAGTCGGATTGCTGGGCGGCGTTGCCGTCTGGCTGATCTGGTCCAACGTCGGTGCGATTTTTTCGCTCAGCCTGGAAGAGCCGTCGCTCGCCATCCAGCACATGGGCGACATCGTCGGCAAAGTCTTCCTGCTGGTCTCAGGCGCGATGATCTTCATCGTCGTGATCGATCTGCCATTTCAGCTCTGGAGCTTCTACAAGAAAATGCGTATGAGCAAGGAAGAGCTGCGTCGCGAGGCCAAGGAGTCCGAAGGCGACCCATATCTGAAGGCGCGCATTCGGGCCCAGCAGCGCGAGGTGGCGCGTCGTCGCATGATGTCCGACATTCCGACCGCCGATGTGGTGGTGACCAACCCGACCCACTACGCCGTCGCGCTCAAGTACAGCGAAGGTAAGATGCGCGCGCCGCGCGTGGTGGCCAAGGGGGCCGATGCTGTCGCCGCAAAGATCCGCGAACTGGCCGCCGAGCACAAGGTACCACTGCTGGAAGCGCCGCCTCTGGCGCGCGCGTTGTTCCGCCACACTGACATCGGCGACGAGATTCCGGCCACCCTTTACGCAGCGGTGGCCGAAGTGCTGGCCTACGTATTTCAACTGCGTCATTTTCAGCAGGTGGGCGGGGCGTACCCTAATGTGCCGGCCGACCTGCCGGTTCCGCCCGAACTAGATCCCCTACAGGCTGAGGGGTGAGTACAGGCATGAACGGCACCCTGAGCCTCTCCAGCCTCTTCAACGGCAGCAACGCACGGGCGATGGCCGCGCCGGTCTTCATCGTCCTCATCCTGGCGATGCTGGTGCTGCCGCTGCCGCCGTTCGCGCTGGACATGCTGTTCACTTTCAACATTGCGCTCTCCATCATGGTGCTGCTGGTGAGCCTGTCGACCAAGAAAGCGCTCGAGTTTGCCGCCTTCCCCACGGTGCTGCTGCTGTCCACGCTGCTGCGCCTGTCGCTCAACGTGGCATCCACCCGCGTCGTGCTGCTAGAAGGCCATACCGGTCCGGATGCCGCCGGCAAGGTGATCGAGGCTTTCGGCAACTTCCTGGTCGGTGGCGATTACACGGTGGGTATCATCGTGTTCGTCATCCTGGTGGTGATCAATTTCATCGTCATCACCAAGGGTGCCGGCCGTATCGCCGAGGTCAGCGCGCGTTTCACCCTGGATGCGATGCCGGGCAAGCAGATGGCGATCGACGCCGACCTCAATGCCGGCCTAATCGACGAAAACGAGGCACGCCGCCGCCGCGCCGAGATTTCCCAGGAATCCGATTTCTATGGCTCGATGGACGGTGCCTCCAAATTCGTACGCGGTGACGCCATCGCCGGCATCCTGATCCTGCTGATCAACATCATCGGCGGCCTGCTGGTGGGGATGATGCAGCACGAATTGTCGTTGTCCGACGCCGCCCGAAACTACACACTGCTGGCAATCGGTGACGGCTTGGTGGCGCAGATTCCGGCCCTGGTCATCTCGATCGCTGCCGGCATCATCGTCAGCCGCGTCAGCACCGAGGAGGACATTACCGGCCAGATGATGTCCAACGTCTTCAGCAAGACACACGCGCTCTACATCACTGCAGCCATCCTGGGCCTGATGGGCCTGATCCCTGGCATGCCGAACTTTGCCTTCCTGTTGCTGGCGGGAGGCATGGTATGGCTGGCCTGGAAGGGCAGCAAAATTCAGAAGGCCGCCGCAGACGCGCCGGCGGAACAAGCCGCACCGCTTGCCACGGTCGAATCCCAGGAAGCCAGCTGGGAGGATGTCGCGCCTATCGATACGCTCGGCCTGGAAGTCGGCTACCGTCTGATCCCGCTGGTCGACAACACCGCAGATGGCGAACTGGTGCGCCGCATCAAGGGCATTCGCAAGAAATTCGCGCGTGAAATCGGCTTCCTGCCGCCCGCCGTGCATATTCGCGACAACCTCGAGATCAACCCGAACAGCTACCGCATCACCCTCAAGGGCGTGGAAATCGGAAGCGGCGAAGTACGTACCGGCATGTTCCTCGCCATCGACCCGGGCAACATCACCGCCATCCTGCCGGGCGTGAGCACGACGGATCCCGCGTTCGGCCTGCCGGCAGTGTGGATCGAATCCGGGCTGCGCGAACAGGCCCAGGCGATGGGCTACACGGTGGTCGATCCTGGTACCGTGGTCGCCACCCACCTGAATCATCTGGTGACGCAGCACGCTGCCGAACTGCTGGGCCGGCAGGAAGCGCAGGCCTTGCTCGATCACCTGGGCAAGAGCGCGCCCAAGCTGGTGGAAGATCTGGTGCCGAAAATGCTGTCGCTTTCCACCGTGCAGAAAGTACTGCAAAACCTCCTCACCGAAGGTGTGGCCATTCGAGATATGCGGACCATCATTGATACGCTGCTGGAGAACGCAGCGCGCGTGCAGGATCCCTACGAACTCACTTCCCTGGTTCGGGTGGCGCTAGGTCGCTCGATCGTTCAGCAGATATATGGATCGGTCAGTGAACTGCCGGTAATTGCGCTGGATCAGGGATTGGAGCGCCTGCTGCTGCAAACCCTGCAGGCGGGCAACGATACATCCGGTATGGAGCCGGGGCTCGCCGACTCCCTTCTGGAGCGGACTCAGACATCGACACAGCGGCAAGAAGCGCTGGGTCATCCCCCTGTATTGCTGACGCCAGCCGTGCTGCGTCCTTTACTTGCACGTTTTCTGCGGCGCACGGTGCCGCAACTCAAGGTGCTTTCGCACGCTGAAGTGCCCGAAGGCAAACAGATCAAAGTGACTTCCCTGGTAGGAGGAGCAGCATGAACGTCAAACGAATCGTCGCCAAAACATCCCGAGAAGCTATGCGCCAGTTGCGCGACACCCTTGGATCCGATGCGGTCATCCTATCCAATCGCGCAGTAGAGGGCGGTGTCGAAGTGCTGGCCTTGCCGGCGGAAGACATCGCCGCGATGGCTCCGCCTGTAGTGGAGGCGCCCGTTCCTGCCACCGCCAGAGCTTCGGCACAGGATCCACAAGCAGAACCTGACTTCGAGCCGGCAGTTACTATCAAACGTCGCCTGATCGAGCGCGTGGCTGTGCCAAGCGAAGACAGCGCCCAGTTGGCAAAAACCGTCATCAGCGAAATTAAGGCGATGCAGACCCGTCTGGAAAGCCAAATTTCCGATATGGCCTGGCGCGATCTGCCGGGGCGTGATCCGGCCGCCGCTGCCGTTATGCGCGATATGCTGGCAGCAGGATTCAGCGCGACCCTGGCCCGGGAGTTACTGCAAACCCTGCCGAAAGGTGGGGAGGAACAGGCGCGGGCATGGATGAGGAACACGATAATGCAGCGGCTGCAGGTGATGCAGTCCGAAACCGATATGCTCGACGCTGGTGGCGTGTTCGCGCTGATGGGACCGACCGGGACGGGCAAGACAACGACGACTGCCAAACTGGCCGCACGCTTCGTGGTTCGGCATGGCGCTGACAAGTTGGCGTTGCTGACCACCGACAGCTACCGGATTGGCGGCCACGAGCAGCTTCGTATTTATGGCAAGATACTGGGGGTAACGGTACATGCGGTGCGCGATGCGGCTGACCTGCGGCTGGCACTATCCGAACTGCGCAACAAGCACACAGTGTTGATCGATACCGTGGGGATGAGCCAGCGTGACCAGGCAGTCGCCGAACAGGTCGAAATGCTTTGCCAGGCTGGCAAACAAATCAAACGATTGCTGTTGCTGAACGCCACCAGTCACGGCGACACGCTTGACGAAGTCGTGCATGCATACCAGACACGCGGCCTCGATGGCTGCATCCTGACCAAAGTCGACGAAGCCGCGAGCCTGGGACCGGCCCTCGATTGCGCGATTCGCCACCAGTTGAACGTACATTATCTGGCGACCGGTCAGCGTGTGCCGGAAGACCTGCACCTCGCCAATCGTCAGTACCTTATTCACCGCGCCTTCAAGACCCGTATGCAAGCCTCGCCTTGGCAGCTGGACGATAGCGAACTGGCATTTGCCCTGAACGGCGTTCGCGCCATGCATCCAGAAAGCACGGTGGCTCATGGATAAATTCGTTAGCGATCAGGCTGCCGGCCTACGCCGTTTGCTGGGGCAGGCCGGGTTTCAGGTTATTACCGTAATGTCTGGACAGCAGGGCGCCGGCAAGACCGCTGCGACGGCCAATCTGGCTGTGGCACTGGCACGTTCGGGGCGCGATGTGCTCATCATCGATCAGGATCAACATGGCCGAGGCGCTGCTGCTGCGCTTGGGCTGGTCCCGCGCTTTGATTTGTCGGACGTAATTGAAGGGCGCTGCGCGCTGGAAGCGCTGATTCTAAATGGCCCTGACAATGTGCAGGTGATGCCGATTGGTGGCAGCTTCAACCGTCTGGGACGCTTGTCCGAACGCGATCAGGAATGGCTGGCGAGAAGCTTCAGCCAGTTGCAATGCGGAGTCGATGTGGTGCTGGTCGACATGGAAGAGGCCACCGATCCCGACGCCTTGCCATTGGGCCTCGCTGCCTCAGAAATCATGGTGGTGCTGCCGCCCGGGAACGCAGCCATTACCGAGGGCTACACCCTCGTAAAACGCCTGGCGCACAATTTCGGCAAGCGCCAGTTCCGCCTGCTACTCAATCGCATGGAATCTCCGGAACAGGCGCGGGCTGTCGGGCACAACTTTGCCTACACTGCCGAGCGCTATTTGGGCGTGTCGGTCGACTATCTTGGCTTCATCGCTCTGGACGAGCGTCTGACGCGTGCGGGCCATTTGCGTACCTCTGTGGTGGATGCGTTTCCAGTTGCGCAGTCAACCTCACAGTTCCGCAAACTGGCTGACGGCCTGCTGCGCTGGCCACAGCCCCCCAGTATTGGGAGCGTAGGGGGATTTATGCAGCGCGTGATCGAGGGCAGCCGCTTGGTGGATGCCCGCAGAAGAGGGTAATTCTAGAATCCGAAGTTGACCGTTCTCAACCTCATGGAATTCCTTATGGATACTGATTATTGTGTTTTCGAAAGCGTTCACCTGCAGGGTGAGCCTGCTTCGCACCCCCTCGCGCGTCTGGTCGCGCGCCGCCCTTTGTCGATCGTTATTGCAGGCCCAGGCCTGGCGTCGCCTCGTTTCGCCGCAGCCCCGGACGCACCATCGGGCGCTTGCCGACACGGTTTCTAGAATCATGTATACCGCAACCGGCAAAAGCGAAAAAAACGATCTGCTGACGCAATACATGCCTATGGTCAAACGCCTGGCCCATCACATGATGGGACGGCTTCCGCCCAGCGTGGAGGAAGACGACCTGGTGCAGGCCGGCATGATCGGCCTGCTTGACGCGATCAGACGCTATGATGAAGCACAGAGCGCGCAATTCGAAGGCTATGCCATCCAGCGTATCCGTGGTTCGATGATCGACGAATTGCGCCAGTCCGACTGGATGCCTCGCAGCGCGCGGCAGTCGATGCGCAAGATCGAACAGGCCATCGGGGCCCTGCAACACAAGCTCGGACGCCAGCCCAGCGAAACCGAAATTGCAGAGTCGATGAAAATCCCACTAGACGAATATCAGGCCTTGCTGGGCGACGCGCGCGGCCATCAACTGTTGTATTTCGAGGATTTCGGCGAATCGGACGAGGATGATTCCTTCCTCGACAAGCTGTCGGCGGACGAGGCCAATATGCCGCTGCCGCAATTGCTCGATGCCAATCTGCGCGCCTGCATTATCGCAGGCATTGAGAATTTGCCTGAGCGCGAACAATTGCTGATGTCGTTGTATTACGAGCAGGAACTCAACCTGCGTGAAATCAGCGAAGTGTTCGGCGTCACCGAGTCGCGCATCTGTCAGCTGCATGGCCAGGCGATCGCGCGGCTGCGTACTAAGCTGAAGGAGGACGCATGGATCGTGGCAGCCTGATCGGGGTCGTGCTTGCGGTGGCCGCCATCCTCGGCGGCCAGGCGATGGAAGGCGGCCATGTCGGTCTTTTCCTGCAGCCGGCCGCGTTCGTCATCGTGGTCATCGGCACCCTCGCCGCGGTATTGCTTCATTACCCGCTGCCGGTGTTCATGCAGGGGGTGCGCATGGCGAAGTGGGCATTTCGCCCGCCCGAATCCGAGGGCGCTGCGCACATCCGCCGCGTCGTCCAGTGGTCGCATGCCGCGCGGAATGGGGGCATTTTAGCTTTGGAAAAGCATATCGGCATGACGCGCGACCCGTTCTTGAAGTCAGGGCTTCAACTGCTGGTCGACGGTGCTGATGCGGCCAAGCTACGCGACACGCTCGATGTGCAGATTGTCAACTTCGAAACAGCCGAACGGCAGGCCGCCCGCGTGTGGGAAGCGGCGGGAGGCTATTCCCCCACGCTCGGCATTCTGGGCGCGGTGATCGGCCTGATCCATGTGATGGAAAACCTGTCCGATCCGAGCAAGCTGGGCGCCGGTATTGCGGTCGCTTTTGTCGCCACCATATACGGGGTCGGCCTCGCCAACCTCGTGTTTCTTCCGATCGCCAACAAGATTAAGTTCACCATTGCGCGCCGCGTCAGTGAACGTGAAATCGTTTGCGATGGCCTTATGGGAATTGCCCAAGGCGACAACCCACGTATCATCGAAGCGCGCCTCAAAGGTTACCTCTAATGCGCCGTCGCCGTCGCATTGCCTACGACCACGAGAATCACGAGCGTTGGCTGATTTCGTATGCTGATTTCATCACGCTGCTGTTTGCCTTTTTTGTGGTGATGTATGCCGTTTCAGCCATCAACGAGAATAAATACCGAGCAGTCGCCAGTTCGCTCGGTGATGCCTTCGGTAAGGCGCCGACAAGCGAGGCGCCGGTGCCGCAGCTGCCTGCGGTCAAGCTTCCGCCGGAAGTCACCAAACGCACTCTGAAACAGCAGCAGGCACTCGAGGAGCAGGCGCACATGACTGAAGTGGCAAGCAGCCTGCTTGGGGTTCTGGGGCCATTGCTGAAGGAGGGCAAGGTGCGGGTGACACAGAGCCGGCGCGGCGTCAGCATTGAAATGAATGCCAACCTGCTGTTTGAACCGGGGCGTGCCGAACTGCAGCCACAGTCGCTTAAAGTGCTGCGTACCGTGGCAGAAACCTTGAGGTATGAGCCGTTCAATCTGGAAATCACCGGCCATACCGACAATATTCCCATCAGAAATTCCGTGTTTGTTTCCAATTGGGAACTGTCGGCGGTGCGCGCTACCAGTGTGGTGCGTCTGCTGGCCGAAAATGGCATTGCTCCCGAACGTCTGCTTGCTATCGGGCGCGAGGCCAGCAAGCCGATTACCTCTAACGACACGGCGGAAGGACGTGCGCGCAACCGCCGGGTCGAATTGATGATCCTGTCCGGTCTGCCAGACTCGGTTGAGGAAATTCCGGTGAATCCCAATCCGCCAAGGCCTTGAAGATGGGCAGGCATTCGCGATAAAGCTTAATTGTGACGATGTGAAGCGGGCGGATCTTAGCGGTGTCAGGACGGCTGTATGCATTCATCGGCCGGTGCATACCGACGGATAGATGCGGTTCATTGCCGAAGGCGTGGGGCGCCTCCGCATCGTCGACTGGCTGTTGAATCCGGCCCTACAAGGTCACGGTGAAATATCCGGGCGCGACCGGCAAGCCGAATCCCGAGTAACTCAAGTTCTTCCTCACTCGCTTCGGGCCGAACAAATTTTCACAGCCGACCGACTTCACCGCCAGCCTCACTAATGAATTAATGCAGGAGTTGCAGGAGGTGCAAGGAATCAGACGAGAATGCCTGAAGTCATGTTGCCCGGCACCTCAAAACCTATGGCACGGACAGCACTTCATTCGACAAGAGCTTCGCCCGCCTGCACGTGCAGGTGGTCAATTTCAAGGTTAGCGCCAGCGCAGGCATGGACATGTGAGGGTACTGCTTTCGCTGGGGAACAACGCGAAAACCAGTCACCCCCTGGCGATGGCGGTGGAACTGACGCACGCCGGTCAGGTACTGCCGGAAGGCGGGATCAGCGAATTGGACTTAAATAGATGTCAGGCGGCAGTGAGCGGTTTGCCGTTGCGCGAAGCTACCGAAAAACCGGACTCGTCGTACAGGCCGCCCTGACTCGTGGCAGCATGGATCAGCACATTGAGCGCCTGCCGGGTGGATGACAGGCGTAAATCGATCAGTGCGCCGATGCGCTGATTCATTGCCTGGGTCTGATGTTCCATTTCGCGCAATTGCTGCCACAGGATGAACTGTTCGGGCTGTCCATGCTGAATCAGCCAGGCATCCATCCCAGCGTGATCGGGTGTGTAACCGCTGGCCAGCAGTTCGTCATGGCGCGCGTGCGCAAGGTTGCTCAGGGTTTGCAGTTGTTCCAGCTTGGAACTATTCAATCTCCCCAGACGATCGGCTTCGCCGTCTACCAATGCGTGCTCTTCATCACTCAACAGATTCAATAGTGCCTGCCAGGCTGCGCATTCCACCTTCAGTTTGGCAACCAGGGCCGGACTGTCATGCGACTGCTTACTTGGAGACATGGATCATTTCCTTCACCGAGTCGATCAGGCTTTGGGCGATTTTTTCGGAATTGATGGTGTATTGTCCGGCTGCGATGGCTTGCTTGATGCTATCCACCCGCGCCCGATCGACCACCGGAATCGCCGCAAGTTGCGTTTCCAGTTGCTTTAGCTGAGCAGCGCGTGGACTCAGGGTCACGTCGGTCTGCCGCTCGGTGCCTGCGGGCTTGTTCTCCTGAGGCTGGGCCGGGCGGTTTTCTGCGGGGGTGGGCAGCGTAACCTCTTTCGGGCCTGACTCTATTTTCATGGCGACCTCCTGTGTCTGGTAAGACAGAACAGCGATGACTTGCTCATACTATATAAGTAACGTCAATTTACAAGTTTTCTGAATCCAACCCGACTCAGAAGGCTACCACCACCTGCTGGCCATCTTGGGCCACGCCGCTGACCACCTGGCCGGAAAGGGTTTTCACTCGCACGCGGTCGCCTCGGCTGGCGTTGGCCAGCGCTTGGCCTTCGCTCTGAATGGAAAATCCCGGGCCGTTCAACACCAGTCGCGTGGTATGTCCCTGCTGCACGACGAGCGGCGGCCTCAACAAGGCGTTTCGCAATGGCGCGCCGGCGGCCAGGCCGCAGATGGCGAGACCCGTGAGCCGCCTGCCGGCACCCGCCCCGAGACCGGCCAGGACGATGCCTTTGAGGTTCTCGCCGCAGCCGGCGCCCAGGCCGCCTATGACAAGACCGGTGATGTTCTCGCCGGCCCCCGCGCCGAGCCCGCCGATGGCGATGCCCTTGAAGGTCTCTCCGGCTCCGACGCCCAGCCCTCCGATGCAGATCCCGGTGACGTCCTCCCCGGCGCCCACCCCGAGGCCGCCGATCGCGATCCCGAAGAGGTTGGTTCCGGCGCCCGCGCCCAGTCCGCCGAGGGTGATCCCCGTGACGTTCTCCCCGGCTCCCGCGCCGAAGCCGCCGATATTTACGCCGATGAGATCCTCTCCCGCTCCAACGCCGAAACCGCCGACGTTGAGCCCTATCATCGTCGACTCGGCGCCGGCTCCCAGGATCCCCAGCTGAGCCCCGATAAGCCGGCCTCCCCCGGGCGCCAGGCCGAGCGACAGGCCGGTGACGACGGCATCCTTGTTGTCCTTGCGCGGCCGCCACAGAGTGACGTTGACCCCCGTTATCTTCCGGACCTGGTTGTCGCGAAAGTTGAACCGAAGCCCGGTGAAGGTCTTGGAATTGCCGAAGCTCAGGCCCCAGGTCTTCGAAGGAATGTCCAGGCTCTGGGCGGCGAGCCCGCCGGCCAGAACCGGGCCCAAGAATATCAAGACCAATGCAAGGAGCCTGGACCTTCTCGCGAGATCGGCCATGGGGTCCTCCTCTATCAGCTCTTTCATCCTGCCTCTATTCTATCAGCCTATGTGCCGGGCGGAGTACGACGCCCTTCCGCCGTGTTAGACGGAGCCGGGCCGCGAAAGGTTCCCGGCCGGGCCGAGCCGACTTGTCTTGAGCAGCCCGTGATAGGATAATATCCGCGATCGGAGGGAGACATGAAAAAGCTCAAGATCTGGGCGACGGTCGCTTTCGTGCTCGGCATCCTGGCCCTCATTCTTCTTCTCTTCATGTTCCTGGCGCTTGCGGACATCTCTCACGGAGAGCAGGACCTCACCGCCGAATGGGGGATCCTCAGGGCGGGCTTCTTCGTTATCTTCTTCCTCGTCGTCGCGACGTTCGTCTGTACGGG
>Ga0209288_10000291_pt1 | contig 15402 bp, 9 predicted proteins | sample PPLLaktember2015_4_FD_187261 | JGI IMG/M metagenome (GOLD analysis project Ga0209288, IMG submission 187261) | Freshwater sediment microbial communities from Prairie Pothole Lake near Jamestown, North Dakota, USA - PPLs Lake P8 Core (1) Depth... | ecosystem: Environmental > Aquatic > Freshwater...
CGAGGCCGAGCGCTCCGAGTAGCAGCAGCAGGCCCGGCGTCATCGATCCGCTGCCGCTGTTCCGGCGTTGGCCACAGTTGGTGATGCCGTCGACCTCGGCGCCCGTCAGGCTGAACTGGAACAGCGTGCCCTGGCTGCAACGTCCACCGCCCTGCGCTACGCCCACGAAGGTGGTGTCGTTCAGCTGCAGCAGGCGGCCGGTCGGCGTCGAGCCATCGGACCCGTCGAGGCTCAGCAGGCTCGTGAAGCCGGTGCCATCGCGGGCGATCGAGTAGATCGTGCCCGCGGTGGTCACGGTCCCGCCCGTGTTCGTGCCGCCGGTCGCCGTGGTGCCATACAGCTTGCCATCCTGGGCGAGCAACACCTCGCCGGTGGGTCGCGCACCCTTGAAGCCATCGAAATCGTGCAACACGCTGAACACCCCGCTCACGGGATCGATTGCGTACACCGTGCCATTGCCGAACTCGCCGCCGAGATTGGTCACACCATAGACGCGACCGTCCTGTCCGTCCGTGAGACCCGCGATCGGCGTGGCGCCGTCCTCGTTGGTCGGCAGCGTCGACGACTCCGACTCGACGATCGCCGTGAAAGCGTGCAGGACCTCGAAGCCCGTGCCGTCGAAGCGCACGCGGAAGACCGTGCCGTTGCCGCTCGGTCCGCCGTTGGCGGCCGTGCCGTAGAAATAATCATCGGCTCCGGCAGCCAGCGGACTCGTCGAGCCAATGCCGTCTGCGTTGAGCACCGGGACTGCGTTGACCTCGGACGTGATCGGGCCGAACGTGTGGAGGACGGTGAAACCGGTGCCCTCCTTGGAAATCTTGAAGATGACCCCGGTGCCGTTGGCGCCGCCTGCGCGCGTGATGCCGTAGAGAAACCCGTCGTTGCCCTCGACGAGTTCGGTCTCCGGATTGGCGCCGTCGGCGTTGATGGCGCTCCCGGCCTGGTTGGCCGCGGAGTAGGTCTGGAACCGATGCAGGATCGTGAACCCTGAGCCGTCCGGCTGCATCCGGTAGACCGTGCCCGCCGTGTTGGCCTCGGTCAGAGCCCCGATGCTGGTCGTGCCGTAGAGGCGCCCGTCGCTGCCGAGGATCAGGCCGCCAACCGGGCTGTAGCCTTCGTTGATGGTCAGCTGATGCAACGTGACGATGGCCGTTCCGTCCACCTCGGCGCGGTAGATCAGTCCACCGGTCACGCTGCTCGCGACCGAGGTCGTGCCGTAGAGCGCGCCATCCGGTCCGCGCACGGGAGCCGAGTTCGGTTGCGAGCTGCTGAAAGCCACGAGCGTCGACACGGCCGGGGTCGTCTGTGCAAGCGCGATGCCGGGAGCGGACACGAGCAGCACGGCCAGCCAGTGGCCAGCCAGGCGGAAGGTCGGGATCGGGAATCGGCGCGTCGACGGCATCGGCATTGGGTCTCCATGGGTCCGCCCGGCGGGATCGGCCGTGCGCAAGGGTGCAAATTGTGCCGGATTCCGGCCGCAGCCGCATGGCAACCGCGATCGCGGCGGCGAACGGCTAGAATGCGCGGCCCGCCCGGCTGAAACCGCTCGACCCTTGATCCTGCTCAGGCAACTCTCGCTCGCGCGCGGCGCGCGGCGCCTCATCGAGAATGCGGACCTGCAGGTGCACGCAGGCTGGCGCGTTGGTCTCGTCGGCGCCAATGGCAGTGGCAAGTCGAGCCTGTTCGCGCTGTTGAGCGGCGAGTTGCACCCGGAATCGGGCGACTGCGAAGTGCCGCGGGACTGGCGGATCGCAACCGTCGCCCAGGAAACGCCGGCACTCGAGCAAGCGGCCATCGACTACGTACTGGACGGCGACGTGGAGTTGCGCGACATCGAGCGCCGGCTCGCGGCAGCCGACCGTGCCCACGACGGCCACGCGCTCGCGGACCTGCACGCCCGGCTCGAAGCAGTCGACGGCTACGCGGCGCGTGCGCGCGCGGCCGCCATGATGCACGGGCTCGGATTCTCTTCGGCCGACCTCGAGCGGCCGGTCGCCGACTTCTCCGGCGGCTGGCGCATGCGACTGAACCTGGCGCGCGCGCTGCTGAGCCGCGCGGACCTGTTGCTGCTCGACGAACCGACCAACCATCTCGATCTCGACGCGGTCGTCTGGCTGGAGCGCTGGCTGGCGGCCTACCGCGGCACGCTGCTCGTTGTGTCGCACGACCGCGATTTCCTCGACGGCTGCGTCAGTCACGTCGCGCACATCGAGGCGGGCCGACTGACACTCTATTCGGGCAACTACTCGGCCTTCGAGGAACAGCGCGCCGCTCGCCTGGCGGCGCAGGAGTCGATGTACCAGAAGCAGCAGCGCGAGATCGCGCACATGACGCAGTTCATCGCGCGGTTCCGCGCCAAGGCGACCAAGGCGCGCCAGGCGCAGAGCCGGCTCAAGGCGCTCGACCGGCTCGAGCGGATCTCGCCCGCCCACGTCGATGCGCCGTTCGACTTCGAGTTCCCGGCACCGGCGCGCGCGCCGTCCCCGCTGCTGACGCTCGAAGACGCGGTCCTCGGTTACCCGGACCGCACCGTGCTCGAGCGCGTGCAACTCACGCTGCGACCGGGCGCGCGCCTCGGCCTGCTGGGCGCCAACGGTGCCGGCAAGTCCACGCTGATCAAGGTGATTGCCGGCGAACTCGCACCGCTCGCCGGTCGCCGGGTCGAAGGCCACGGCCTCGCGATCGGCTACTTCGCGCAACACCAGCTCGAGCTGCTGCGGCCCGACGAATCGCCGCTCAGGCATCTCGCGCTCGAGGAACCGAAAACGCGGGAACTCGAGCTGCGCAGCTATCTCGGCCGCTTCGACTTTCGCGGCGGCATGGCCGACACGCCGATCGGCACGTTCTCGGGCGGCGAGCGGTCGCGCCTCGCGCTCGCGCTGATCGTGCGCAGGCGGCCGAACCTGTTGCTGCTCGACGAACCGACCAACCACCTCGATCTCGAAATGCGGCACGCACTGACGCGGGCACTGGCCGAGTACGAGGGCAGCCTGGTGCTCGTCTCGCACGACCGCGCGCTGCTGCGCACCGTCTGCGACGGCTTCCTGCTGGTGGCGGACGGCCGCGCGGCCGAATTCGACGGTGACGTCGACGATTACCTCGCGTGGCTCGCCGAACGCCGGACCCGCGAGGGGGCCACCGCTGCAGGCATCGCCGACGAGGTGGACCGGGGCGCCCGACGCGCTCGCCGCGAGGCCGCCGAGGTCGAACGGCAGTCGCGACTCGCGCAACGTCGGCCACTCGTCAAGGAAGCCGGCCAGCTCGAACGCCAGATCGCGAGCCTCGAGGCGGAGAAGCGGTCGCTGGAGACACGGCTCGCGGACGTCTCGTTCTACACGCCGGCCAATGCGGGCGAGGTGCAGGCCGCGACGCGCCGCTGCACTGAAGTGGCACGCCAGCTCGAGGCCGCGGAGGATCGCTGGCTGGCCGTGCAGGCCGAACTCGAGGCGATCGGCGAACCCTGACTCAGGGCTTGAGGACGACCTTGCCTTGCGCGCGCCGGCTGCTCAGCGCCTCGAACGCCGCTGCGAAGTCATCGAGCTCGTGCGTCTCACCGACCGAGGGCGACAACCGGCCGGCCTCGAACAACCGCCACAATTCGGCGACGTTCTGCCGCTGCAGGTCGCGCTCGCGCTGCGCGAAGCTGCCCCAGTAGACGCCGACGATCGAGCAGCCCTTGAGCAGCGGCAGGTTGAGCGGAATCTTCGGAATGTCGCCACCGGCGAAGCCGATCACCAGGTAACGTCCCCGCCACGCCATGCTGCGCAGGGCGGGCTCGGCCAGCGCACCGCCCACCGGGTCGTAGACCACGTCGACGCCCTGGCCGCCGGTGATCGTCTTCAACCGCTCGCGCAGGTCTTCGGTGGCGTAGTTGATCGTGTGGTCGGCCCCGAGCTTGCGGGTGAGCTCGAGCTTCTGGTCGTTGCTCGCCGCGGCGATGACGGTGGCGCCCATCTGCTTGCCGAGCTCGACGGCCGTCGTGCCGACGCCGCCGGCCGCGCCGAGCACCAGCAGCGTCTCGCCAGCCTGCAGTTGCGCGCGCTGCTTCAACGCGTGCATCGTCGTGAAGTACGTGATGCAGATGCCCGATGCCTGTTCGAACGACAACGTCGCCGGTGCCGGCAGCACCAGTGACGCCTTCGCGGCGACCCGCTCCGCGAGCGTGCGCCCGCAAGCCGCCACGACGCGGTCGCCCGGCGCGAACTGCGTGACGCCCTCGCCCACCGCCGCGACTACGCCGGCCATCTCGGTGCCGACCACGAATGGCAGCGGAGGACGCTCCTGGTAGAGCCCCTGGATCATCAGCAGGTCGGGGAAATTGAGCGCCGCGGCCTTGACGTCGACCACGACCTCGCCGGCCGCCGCTCGCGGCTCGGGCCAGTCGGTGACGCATTCGAGCCCGCCCACGCCCGTCAGTTCACGGCAGATCACTGCGCGCATCGCTTCTCCCCTCCCATCAATTGCGAATCAGGTGCCGACCGAGCTCGCCGAGGTTGCGGCAACCGAGCAGCATCATGACGCGTTCCATTTCCGTGCGCAGCATGCCGAGCGCGTGCGCAACGCCGGCCTCGCCGCCCGCCGCCAGGCCATACAGCACCGGTCGCCCGACCATGACGCCGTGCGCGCCGAGCGCGATCGCCTTGAGCACGTCCGAACCGCGACGGAAGCCGCCGTCGACCAGCACCGTGATCCGGTTGCCCACCTCGGCCGCCACCGCCGGCAGCAACTCGACGCCGGACACGCACGAATCGAGCTGCCGGCCGCCGTGGTTCGACAGCACGATGCCGTCGGCTCCGACCTCAACGGAGCGCTGTGCATCCTCGACGCAGAGCACCCCCTTCAGCACCAGCTTGTGCGGCCAGCGCCCGCGAATGCGCTCGATGTCCTCCCAGCCGAGCTTCGAGTTGATCTGCGTGCCCATGTAGCGCGCGCCGACCAGCGCCGACTCGCTGCCGGGCGGCAGGAATTCGAGGATGTTCTCGAACCGCGGCGCGCCGTTCGGGATCATGACCCGCCGCAGCCAGCCTGGATGCGCCAGCACGTCGAGCACGCTCGCGAGGCTCAGCTTCATCGGCGCGCGGTAATTGCGCTGGTCCCACTCGCGCGCACCGAAGATCGGCACGTCGGTGGTCACCACCATGGTCCGGCAACCCGCTTCAGCCGCGCGGTCGACGAGGCGATCGATGACCCTGGCCTCCTTCATCGGGTAGAGCTGGAACCAGGTTCGCCCCGGGACTTCCGCGGCCAACTTCGCGACCGAATAGTTCGAAACGGTGCTGAGCGTGAACGGAATGCCCGCGTCGGCCGCGGCCTTCGCGAGCGCGAGGTCGCCCTGCGGCCACAGCAGACCGTTGAATCCGGTCGGGGCGACGACCAGCGGCAGGTGGCACGAGTCGCCGAGAATCTCCGTCGTCAGGTCCGGGGTACCGACGCTGGTGAGCGTGCGCGGCACCCAGGTAATGCGTTCGAACACGTCGCGGTTGCGCCGCAGCGCGAGCTCATCCTCGGCACCGCCTTCGACGTACTCGAAACTGAAGTTCGGCAGGCGTCGCCGGGCAATGCGGCGCAGGTCCTCGATGTTGACGGCCCGGTGGAAATCGCGGCCCGCGTAATGCGCACGTTTCATCTCACGCCCCCTCAGGCCTGGACCAGCTCAGTGATTCGGATCGCGGTCTCGAGCGCCCGCAGGCCGTCCTCGCCCGACACGACCGGCGGCCTGCCTTCGCGAATCGCGCGCAGAAACGCTGCGATTTCCATTTCGAGCGCATCGCCCTGCTCGTAGCTGCGTTCCTCGATCACGACCTGCCCCGGCGCAGCATCGGTCCCGGGCGGCGGCTTGCGCACGATCGTCAGGACTTTCTGCAGCAGGTCGATCGACACGTAGGCATCGTCCTGGAACAGGCGCAGCTTGCGCTCAGTCTTCAAGCTGACGCGACTGGCCGTCGTGTTGGCGACGCAACCGCCCGCGTAGCGAATGCGGGCGTTGGCGATGTCGATCTCCGTCGAGAACACCGCTGCGCCGACCGCGTCGAGCGACTCGATCGGCGCGCCGACCAGGCTCTGGATCAGGTCGATGTCGTGGATCATCAGGTCGAGCACGACGTTGACGTCCGTGCCCCGTTCCTTGAACGGCGCGAGACGGTGCGACTCGATGAAGCGCGGCTTGCCGAGCGTGTTCCCGAGCGCGAGGATCGCGGCATTGAAGCGCTCGAGGTGGCCGACCTGCAGGATGCGGTCGTGCCGCGCAGCGGTCTCGATCAGTTCGCGGGCCTGCCCGGGGGTCTGCGCGATCGGTTTTTCGACCAGCACGTGCACGCCACGCTCGAGGCAATGCTTCGCGATCCCATGGTGCAGCGGCGTCGGCGTGGCGATGCTGACCGCGTCGACCTCGTCGAGGCAGTCGCGATAATCGGCGATCGCCCTGCAGCCGGTCTCGGCGGCCACCTGCTCGCGGGCCTCTTCGACGACGTCCGCCACGGCGACAAGCTGCGACTCTGGCAGCAGGGCGTACTTCTGCGCGTGAAACCGGCCGAGGTAACCCGCGCCGATCACGGCGGTGCGAACGGGCTGCATGAGGCCGGATGATACTGAAAGCAGGGCCTTGCGGTTCCTGCAACTTGCCCTCAGCATCACCCTGATGCGTCTGAACCGAAACCTGCTCTGGCCGGCCGCCGCGCTGTTGTTCGCCGCTGCCGTGCTGCCGTTCCTCGTCTATTACACCGGCACGCAGACGCTCGGCCCGTATTCGAATGGTGGCCCGCTGCGGTTCGTCGGCGATTTCTATGCCAGCCTGGCGCATTTGCAGGGTGCCGCCTGGACGCTACTGCTCGGACCGGCGGCCCTCGTCATTTTCTGGCGCGTCCTCGTTGTGTTGGCTTGGCCAAAGAAATCACAGATCGATCAGGATTGAGTCGAACTTCGGCTAAATCCTCTGAAATCCGCCGAAGCTCGTTGATTCATGCCCGAGTCGACCAGTACAGGACCGCCAGACCGAGGAGCGCGGCCCACAGGGCGGCCTGGGCCCAGCGGCGCCAGGGCCGTTGCCGCGCCAAGCCGACGAAACTGATGCCGGCGAGCGCTGTCAAACTGACGAAGATGGCCACGTAGAGTGCCAGCATGGGCAGTTCGGACTGGAACTGCGGGTGCTCGCCCGACAGGAACAGGAACACAACCAGAGTCGCGCCCAGCCCGAAGGTAGTCGCGACGCAGGATCCGAGCACGATGCCGGTCAATGCGGTCAGTGGTCGCATGTCGATTCGTCGGAAGTTTGCCCCGCCGGCCCTTGATTGGCGCCGGGGCTGTCTCTAGCCTAGTTCGACACCAACGGTCGAGGAATTCGCAAAGTGTATCAGGCAGGCCGCAAGGAAGAGACCGCAGCACGCAGCAAGGCGTTGCGCAAAGCAGGACCGATGGCGCTCGCCGCCGTCGTGGTCGCGCTGGCCACGCTGTTGCTCGGGACGGCGCAAGCGCCCTCCGCGGCCGCCGGCGCCGCGACGACGGACTTCGCGCCCACCGATCGCCACGCGCGGGTCGCCCGACTCGTGGGCAGCATGTTCGAGCGCTCACACTACCGACAGGCGCCGGTCAACGATCCCGTTTCCTCGCTGGTGCTCGACCGCTATCTCGAATCGCTTGACGGGTCGCGGAGCTATTTCCTCGCCTCCGACATCGCCGAATTCGAGCGCTACCGCTACCAGCTGGATGACGCGATCAGCGGCGGGCGGCTGGAGCCGGCCTTCGCGATTTTCAACCGCTTTCAACTGCGCAGCCGCGAGCGGATGCAGCACGCGCTCGCGGTGCTGGAGAAGGAACCCGATTTCACGCTCGACGAGAGCTTCGAGTTCGACCGGCGCAAGGCGCCGTGGGCACAGAACCGCGAGGAACTCGACGAGCTGTGGCGCAAGCGCGTCAAGAACGACGCGATCTCGCTGATGTTGGCCGACAAGACCTGGGAAGAAGCCCGCGACGTGCTGGCCAAGCGCTACGAGCGCGCCGCCAAGCGCGGCGAGCAGGTCACTGCGGACGACGTGTTCGAGAACTTCATGAACGCGTTCGCGCACGTGTTCGACCCGCACTCCAGCTATTTCTCGCCGCGCAATTCCGAGGAATACCGGATCCAGATGAGCCTGTCCTACGAGGGCATCGGCGCGTCGCTGCAGATGATCGACGACTACGTGACGGTCATGGAGATCCTGCCCGGCGGCTCGGCGCAGCAGACCGGCGAAATCAAGGCCACCGACCGCATCCTGGCCGTGGGCCAGGGCAAGAATGGCGAACTCGTCGACGTGGTGGGCTGGCGGCTCGACGACGTCGTGCAACTGATCCGTGGGCCGCTCGGTTCGCACGTCAAGCTGCTGGTCCAGCCGGGCAAGACGGCGCCGGGCGCGGGCGAGCGCACCGTCGTCCTGCCGCGCGCCAAGATCACGCTCGAGGCTCAGGCTGCGAAGAAGGAAATCCGCACGATCGAGCGCGGCGACCAGAAGCTGCGCGTCGGAGTGATCACGGTGCCCTCCTTCTACCAGGACTACAACGCCCGCGCGGCCGGCGACGAGGACTTCCGCAGCACGACCCGCGACGTGCGCAAGCTGCTCGAGCAGATCGAGGCCGAGGGCGGCGTCGACGGACTGGTGCTCGACCTGCGCGAGAACGGCGGCGGCCACCTGTCGGAGGCCATCGGGCTTGTCAACCTGTTCGTCGCGAAGGGTCCCGTGGTGCAGTTGCGCGAAACCGGCGGTCGCGTCGAGGTGCTCGAGTCCGAAGAAGGCGGCGCAGCCTACACGGGTCCGCTCACGATCCTGGTAGATCGCTTCAGTGCCTCGGCCTCGGAGATCTTCGCGGCCGCGATGCAGGACTTCGGGCGCGGCGTCGTGGTCGGCCAGGAAACCTACGGCAAGGGTTCCGTGCAGAACCTCTACCCGCTCGACCGCTATGCGATCGGTCAGGATCCGGGCTACGGCCAGCTGACGGTCACGATCGGCATGTATTACCGGGTGACCGGCGACAGCACGCAGAACCGCGGCGTGCAACCGGACATCCGGCTCCCCTCGGCCATCAGCCCGGAAGAAGTGGGCGAAAGCTCGCGTGATGCCGCGCTGCCGTGGAACCGGATCCGGCCGGCGCCCTTCAAGCGCGAGGGTTCGCTGGCTCCGGTGATCGCGGATCTGCAGAGCCATCACGAGCAACGGATTGCAGGCGACCCGGACTTCCAGCACCGCCTGGAGGAAATCGCGTCGATCGAGGAGATGCGCAAGCAGAAGACCGTCTCGCTCAACCTCGAGCAGCGTCGCGTCGAGCGTGAAACGCTGACCAAGGACCAGCTTGACCGCGAGAACGAGCGGCGCGCCGCGCTCGGCGTGGCGGCGCTCGACGATGCAGAGGACATCAAGGACGTTCCCGATGCCATCCTGTCGGAAGCGTTGCAGATCACTGCCGATCTCGCTCAGATCGAGCCGCGGTACGTGGCGCGCGTCCGGCCGGTGTCGTAAAGGCGGCCGGTCGGTGATTTGGGCCTGACTCGAATACTGGTGTTGTACTTGACTACAACACTATAGACCCCTAACATCGCGGAAATTATGTTCCCGAGAAGGGTCCCGACTGTGACGAAGATCCATCCGACCTATCGCTTGACCGTCCTGCTGGCGCTTTCCGTTGCACTGGCGGCCGGTTGCAGCAACGGCAAGGCGAAGGACAAAGGTCCAGCCGAAGCGGATGCCGCGGTGCCGGTCGAGGTCCAGCCGCTGCGGCGAGCGGCGATGCTCGCGGTCTATTCCGGCACTGCACCCATCGAGGCGCACGAAGAAGCCGAGGTCGTCGCCAAGGTGGGCGGCGAAGTACGGCAGATCTTCGTCGAGGAAGGGGATGCCGTGAAGGCCGGCCAGGTGCTGGCCCGGCTCGACGGGGACCGGCTGCGGCTCGACGTCGCGCAGACCGAAGCCAACCTCCGCAAGCTCGAGCGCGACTACAACCGACAGCTCGAACTGAGCCAGAAGGGCCTGGTCGCCAAGGGCACTGCGGAGAACGCCAAGTTCGACCTCGACGCGCTGCGGGCGGCTTACGACAGCGGCCGGCTGGAACTCAGCTACACCGACATCCGCGCGCCGATCGACGGCGTCGTCTCGGCTCGCTACATCAAGCTCGGCAACACGATCGCGCAGAACGCGCCCACGTTCCGCGTGACCGACCTCGATCCGCTGGTCGCGTACGTCCACATCCCCGAGAAGGAGTTCCGCAAGCTCGCGCCGCAGCAGACGGCCGAGATCATCGTGGACGCGCTCGGTGGCGAACGCTTCGCCGGCGCGATCTCCCGCATCAGCCCGACCGTGGATCCGAAGACCGGGACGTTCCGCGCTCGGGTCGAGGTTCCGGATCCTTCCCGCCGCTTGAAGCCGGGCATGTTCGGCCGGGTCAACATCGTCTACGAACGACGTGAAGACGCGCTGCAACTGCCGCGCGCGTCCATCGTGGACGCGGATGGCGAGCAGTCCGTGTTCGTGATCGAGGACGGCAAGGCGGCGCAACGACCGGTGCGCACCGGCCTCGCGAGCAACGGCTGGGTCGAAGTCGTCGAGGGACTCGACGGCACCGAGAAAGTCGTCGTCGTCGGCCAGGGCGGGCTCAAGACGGGCACCGCGGTCAAGGTCGTCGACGCGACGACGCCAGCCGCCGGGCCTGCAACCAGCGCCATCAAGGCCAAGTAACACCGACCGGCGAGCGTTGCGCCGATTCCCCGGGGGAGACCATGCAGCTGATCGACTTTGCGATCCGGCGGCGCGTGACCGTACTCATGTGCACCGTGGCCATCGCGCTGTTCGGGCTCGTGTCGCTGTCGCGGCTGAACCTGAACCTCCTGCCCGACCTCTCGTACCCGACCCTGACGATCCGCACGGAACTGCCGGGCGCGGCGCCACTCGAGCTCGAGACGCTCGTCACGCGGCCCGTCGAGGAAGCCGTCAGCATCATCCGCAACGTACGGCAGGTGCGATCCGTCTCGCGGGCCGGCCAGTCGGACGTCACGCTCGAGTTCGTCTGGGGCACGGACATGGACCTCGCGGGCATCGACGTCCGCGAGAAGCTCGACCTGCTGCAACTGCCCCTCGAGGCCAAGCGGCCGCTGCTGCTGCGCTTCGACCCGTCGAGCGAGCCAGTGATGCGGCTCGCCTTCCTGGACGCCGCGGGACCGCAGCGAGAGGAGAACGTCGAACGGTTGAAGGCGCTGCGGCGCCTGGCCGACGATCGCCTCAAGCCCGATCTCGAGGCCGTCGAGGGCTCGGCCGCCGTCAAGGTGAGCGGTGGCTACGAGGACGAAGTGCAGGTGTTCGTCGACCAGCAGAAGCTCGCGCAGCTCGGCCTCTCGATCGACACGGTGACACGCCGCATCCGCGCGGAGAACGTCAACCTGTCCGGCGGGCGCCTGGAGCAAGGCACGCAGCGCTTCCTGGTGCGCACGCTCAACGAGTTCGAGTCGATCGAGCAGATGGCGAACGCGATCATCGCGACGCAGGACGGCCAGCCCATCTACCTGCGCGACGTCGCGACCGTCACTCGCGGTTTCAAGGAGCGCGAGGCGATCACGCGCGTCGACGGTCGCGAGGCGATCGAGCTCGCCGTCTACAAGGAAGGCGACGCGAACACCGTGGCCCTCGCCGAGGGCGTGCGTGCGCGGATCGAGTCTCTCGGCAAGTCCCTGCCGGAGGGCACGGAGATCCGCACGGTCTACGACCAGTCGAAGTTCATCGCGGCAGCGATCGGCGAGGTCAAGTCCGCCGCACTGCTCGGCGGCATCCTCGCGATCCTGGTGCTCTACGCCTTCCTGCGCGACGCGCGGGCCACGCTGATCACCGGCATCGCGATCCCGGTGTCGGTGCTCGGCACGTTCGTGCTGATGTACGCGTTCGACCTGACGCTCAACATCATGTCGCTCGGTGGAATCGCGCTCGCGGTGGGCATGCTGGTCGACAACGCGGTCGTGGTGCTCGAAAGCATCGTTCGCAAGCAGGAACACGGACTCGACCGGCGCACGGCCGCGCGGCTTGGCACGGCCGAGGTTGCGACCGCGGTGACCGCGTCGACGCTGACCTCCGTCGCCGTGTTCTTTCCGATGGTCTTCATTTCCGGCGTCGCCGGGCAGCTCTTCAAGGACCAGTCGCTCACCGTCACGTTCGCGCTCGCGTTCTCGCTGGTGGTGGCGTTGACGCTGGTGCCGATGCTGGCGGCGGGCCGTCCCCACGGCGCCGCTCCGGCCCACGGGAGTACGGGCGACAGCGCTCACGGCACCCGCCCGCCGCGCCGCGTCGATCGCGCGCTCGGGACCGTCGCCGCGGGTGCCCGCCGCCTCGGCGGCTGGATCGCCACGGGCGCGCGGCTGGCGCTGAGCCCGCTCGTGCGAGCCACGCAGTCGCTGACCGGCTGGGCTGAATCGCGTTACCCGGGCGCGATCCGTTGGTCGCTCGCAAACCCCGGCAAGACCATCGGCGGCGCCGTCGCGTTCTTCGTGTTCACGATCGTGGTCCTCGTGCCGCGCCTCGGCACCGAACTGATCCCACAGATGTCGCAAGGCGAATTCAACGTGGACCTGCGCCTGCCGCCAGGTGCGCCGCTAGAGCAGACCGACCGGATCGTGACCGCGGCACAGCGGGCGAGCAGCGAACTCGGCAACGTCGCGCTCGCCTACTCGGTGGCCGGCACGGGCAACCGTCTCGATGCCAACCCGGTGGACGCTGGCGAGAACACCGGGCGGCTCAGCATCACGTTGCGCGAGGGCTCCGGACGGGCGGACGAGGACGCGGCCATGCAGGGCCTGCGCGGCAGCCTCGAGAACCTGCCGGGCGTGCAGCACCGTTTCAGCCGGCCGAGCCTGTTCGCGCTCTCCACGCCGCTCGAGGTCGTCGTGTCGGGATACGACCTCGATCGCCTGCGGGTGGCCGCGGAAGACGTCCGCGGGCGCATGGCGGCGGAGGACCGCTTCACCGACGTGAAGACGACGGTCGAGGACGGCAACCCCGAGATCCAGATCGTGTTCGACCAGGAGCGCGCCTCGCAACTCGGGCTCGTCGTCCGCGACCTCGCCGACCGCGTCGTGAACAGCGTGCGCGGCGAGGTGGCGACGCGCTACAAGCTGCGCGACAAGCAGATTGACGTGCTGGTGCGCAGCGTCGATACGCGTGCCGCGTCCATCGAGGAGGTCCGCAACCTGATCGTCAATCCGGGCGCGGACTTCCCGGTGCCCCTGAGCGCGGTGGCGGACGTGCAGTTGGCGGTCGGCCCGTCGGAAGTCCGGCGCATTGGCCAGGAGCGCGTCGCCGTGGTCTCGGCCAACCTGGCGCACGGTGACCTCGGCTCCGCAGTGCAGGCGCTGCATGGCATCGTCGACGAGGTCACCCTGCCCGTGGGAACGACCGCTTTCCTGTCGGGCCAGAGCGAGGAGATGCAGGAGTCCTTCCGCTCGATGCAGTTCGTGCTGCTGCTGGCGATCTTCCTCGTCTACCTGGTCATGGCGTCGCAGTTCGAGTCGCTCGTGCACCCGTTCGTGATCCTGCTCACGATCCCGCTCGCGCTCACCGGTGCGGTGTGGGCGCTGTGGCTCACCGGTACCACCGTGAACGTGGTCGCCTACATCGGCCTGATCATGCTGGCCGGTATCGTCGTGAACCAGTCGATCGTGCTGATCGACGCGGTGAACCAGGCGCGCGAGCGCGGCCTGGCGAAGCACGAAGCCATCGTCGAGGGCGGCCGCATCCGCCTGCGGCCGATCCTGATCACGAAGCTGACGACCATCCTCGGCCTGTTGCCGATGGCGCTCGGCCTCGGCGAGGGTGCCGAGGTGCGCGCACCGATGGCGATCACCGTCATCGGCGGCGTGCTGCTGACGACCTTCCTGACGCTGCTCGTGATCCCGGTCGTCTATGCGGTGCTGGACCGCAAGACCTACCCGCAGGCGGGCCAGGCGCCGGTCCCGGCCGGCCTGCCGGCCACGGGCTGAGGAGCGTCGCATGCATCACACACGCCTCGCGCTGCAGCGTCCCGTCACGACGATCATGATCGCCCTGGCCGTGCTCGCGGTCGGCATCATCTCGACGAAGCTGCTGCGCCTCGAGGCGATGCCCGACATCACGTTCCCGGGCATGCAGGTGGTCATCCCATTCCCCGGTTCGACGCCCGAGGAGATGGAACTGCTGGTCGTGCGGCCCGTCGAGGAAGCGCTCGCGACGCTGTCCGGGATCGAGGAGATCCGCGCGACGGCCGGCTCCGACCAGGCGCAGTTCACGGTGCTGTTCGACTGGGACCGCGACCCGGAAACCGCGGCCTTCGAAGTTCGCACGAAGATCGACTCCATCCGGTCGCAACTGCCAGCGGCGGCCGATCGCGTGCTGATGTTCGCCTTCAGCGCTTCCGACGAGCCCGTCATCGTGATCCGGATCGCCTCGGACCAGGACCTCACCGACCAGTACGATACGCTCGAGAAGTTCCTGAAGCGCCCGATCGAGCGGCTCGACGGCGTGGCGCGCGTCGAGCTCGAGGGCGTGCAGCCGCGGGAGCTGCGCGTGCTCGTCGATCCGGACCGCATCGCGGCCTACGGGGTCGACGTGCAGGCGCTGCGGACACTGCTCGAGCGCAGCAACTTCTCGGTCAGCGCCGGCGAGATCACCGAGAACGGCCAGCGATTCACGGTGCGGCCGATCGGCGAGTTCCGCACGATCGCCGACGTGCGGGAACTGATCGTCCAGGACAACGTGCGCCTCAGTGACGTCGCGCAGGTCGATCTGGTCGCACCCGACCTGCCGATCGGGCGGCACATCGACGGTCGACCGGCGGTCGGCATCGACGTGTACAAGTCCACGCAGGCCAACGTGGTGGACGTGGCCGACCGCGTGCTCGCCGCGGTCGACGAGGCGCGCGAGGCCCCGCAGTTGCAAGGCATCGAGATCCTCGTGGTCGGCAACCAGGCCGACAGCATCCGGCAATCGCTGCGCGAACTGCGCAACGCCGGCCTGATCGGCGCGGGCCTGAGCTTCTTCATGCTGCTGCTGTTCCTGCGCCACCTGCCGACGACACTGATCGTCTCGCTGGCCGTGCCGGCCTCGCTGCTGGTCACGCTGGGAGCGATGTACTTCCTCGGTTTCACGCTCAACATCCTGACGATGATGGGCATGCTGCTCGCGATCGGCATGCTCGTCGACAACTCGGTCGTGATCACCGAGAGCATCTTCCGCCACCGGCAACTGAACCCCGGCAACCCCGTCGAGGCGACCGTCTCGGGAGTCAAGGAGGTCGGCATCGCCACGCTGGCCGGCACGTTCTCGACGATCATCGTGTTCCTGCCGCTGGTATTCGGCGAAAAGAACCAGATGTCGATCTTCCTGGTGCACGTCGCCGTGCCGATCGTGATCGCGATGGTGGCCTCGC
>Ga0209288_10000296_pt1 | contig 15303 bp, 19 predicted proteins | sample PPLLaktember2015_4_FD_187261 | JGI IMG/M metagenome (GOLD analysis project Ga0209288, IMG submission 187261) | Freshwater sediment microbial communities from Prairie Pothole Lake near Jamestown, North Dakota, USA - PPLs Lake P8 Core (1) Depth... | ecosystem: Environmental > Aquatic > Freshwater...
TTGCCTTTTGAGGTTCTTCCAATATCCTGGTTTTGCCTCATCATGTAGTAATATGTCGTTAACCATAGGCAAGCATTTTCAAGATCTGATGGGACAGAGGCATAACCAGCATTATAGATTATTTTGATATTGTTAAACCCATTTGGGAATGTGCGGTTAATCATCACTACTGAGTTGAGATCATCACTAATCCGATAATCATCAGCATCAATAAGAGTAGCAGGATCTGTAAATAGTGCTGATTGATCGATTGCTAATGATGTAATCGAATTGATCGGCCATTCTCTCAAAACGATAATATTTCCATTTCTTCCATGCTGGAATTCAGTTATCGATTGCGCTTTTAGTTTTCTGTTTGTATCGCTTTCGATTTCCTGCGATGCCGCATTGATGCAAAACTCGACAATAGAGTCCTGGGATGTCTCACCCACCGGAATTTTTAGATAAGTTTTAGCAAATGCTAAAGTCGTTAGCGCGTTAGCGTTTAATGCCATTATTTACCCCATCCTGAAACATCCCATTATCTATCTCTTTATTTGTTAGATAAAGAGCAAACCCTAGACCAATTGCTGATGAATAACATACCAAATCAATAAAAAAACTCAATGACCATATATCGTATTCACCGCCAATAAGCTTGAAAAAAATGAATAAAAAAAGACTTACAACAGCCATTGAGTTTAGAAACAAAATGCTATAGATAACAAAAGCCAAAAAGAAGAAAGTCATCATCTTGATCACTTTTGTCATTTTGATCGCATTGCCTTGTTTTCATAATCCTTCGAGCTTTTATCTTCTTGTGGTTTTTCAGCTTGTTTTTCTTCATAAAGTCGATCAAAAAAACCAGAATATCGTGACAAAATATCATATGCTAATTGATCATCAAACCGAACGATCTCACCAACGCGAATCTTTCTTGTTTCTTTTTTTCCCTCAACAACATATTGAATAATAAGTGGTTCTTGTGATTTGTGTGACGGCCCTTTTTTTAAAACTAGATCCATTTTCTTAGTCTCCATTGTTTTTTCAATCTTGCGACATAAAGTTTTAGAAAACCAATTTTAGAAATAATCTCGATTCTCTCAGAATGAACGCCGATCATACCAGATAAATTGCTTACAATACCATCATAAATTATCATTGGTTTTGCTGGACTATAGTATTTTTTCAGATTCTCATTGCTCGACTCATAGGCATAAATATAATGGGTAGCACAATCGAAAAGGACAACAAAAAGCCAAGCTGTGACGAGAAAAAAACCAAGCTTTCTATCCGTGATAAAATAGCCGTTCATTTCTGAAATCCATTTATACCGATCAACCATAGCGATTGCCGCAATTCCTTTTTGCGTTTTCGGTATCTGTCTTATTGATCGAGCGTTTTTTCTTTTTGCAATGATGAACCCACCAACAGCTTTTTTTCTGTTATAAATCAAAAATGACTTTCCGGCCAGTATATAATCTATTGGGAATTTAACACCAGATAATTTATAAAACGCCTCTTGATAGTCAAGAGCCTGTTTTAGTTTTCGCGCTCGCTTAATTGAGATTTCAAACATAAGTGTTGCATCTCCGGCGTTGTTGCATCGTCAAAATATGGGTAGATATTCAATCCATATTTTAACAAAATTTCAGCGATAGGATCTGCAATATTTGTACAAAGGAATGTTGTTTTTGAATAATAGGGGTTTTTCTTTGGCGGATAAAGACCAATGAATCTATAAATAATTCCTTTCCATATCAACCAAAACCATGCTGCAAAATTGTATTTAGAACCGCACATATCAAAGAGAATTTCGCAGCATGTTTTTTCGTCATCGTCAGACATATCAATATAGATCGAATAAACTTCTGTGTTGACTGTTTTGAATCTTTTGATTGTTTGGCATTTAAAGCCAGATGTTGAGCAATCAAAAGCGATATCTTTTTTTGGGAAAAGCAAACCAACGTGAGATATTTTTTCCTTGCCCAAATACTTTTGAAGCTTAGAAAGAAATTTATCATTTGTAGTGTATGAAAATTTCACTCTTTGTAATGCTCCAGAAAGATCTGAACACCAAAACGATTAGCATCTGTCACAACATCATGCCTTATCCTAAAGCAAATTGGGATATATGCAGGAAGCGGATCATCATTTGCCGTTCTTGAATCGATCAAAAAAACGTGGCCATTCGGGAAAAAGCGCAAATTAAGACCGCCTTGAACATACGGAACAAGCCCCATTCCAATCGCAGACAAATCAACAAAACACCAAAGGTATGCTGACCAACTTGGTGGATCCAATATCTGAACACTTGCGCCAATGCATTTGCGATCATATGTCGGTGTCCATATGCAATCAGTCATATAGCAATCAGTATCAAGTCTATCTTGAAAATCTTCATCACTTTCACTTTGACCTTGCGTAAGCTCATCACCATCAACGTCATAAAATTTTAGTGTCGCATCTCCATAATCATCCGCGCTCGCAACAGAACCAGCACCAGTTTCTTTTCGGTTATAAAGTGATTTATGCTTGCCCACAAAAAAATCAAAGCCCCTTGGCTCATAATGCCAAGCTTCTCCTACAATTTGATTTTTTGTTAGTGGTAGTCCGATAGAGTCCTTTGGCTGTAGTTTTTTGTTTGAATCTGATTTGTAGTTATCTTCGAAGTCGTCAAGATCCGTTGTATCTGATGGGTTTTTATCAAGATCACATTCAATAAGAAAATTTCCATCATAGGCTTTTAAGTAATAAAAATTATTAGATTCTATAAATTGAATGTTTAAATCTCTGTTATCTATAAACTGCTTAAATTCACTCCAAGCAATGCTCATTTACGTCTCCAAAATGCTTACAAGTCCAGCCCTAAAATTTCCATTTGATGTTGATTTTCTAGCATATATTTTAATCGATGAATCGAATTTCATAAATGATCCGTGAGGAGATTCCCATCTTAACCCGTTTGTCTCTGTGATTGAAAATCCAAGGTGGGGAGTCATTGAGTCGGCACCTACAACCTTGTAATCATAAATAGCCGAATCCCACAAATCATTGGTTAATATTCCTGTTGATCCCATAAAAATAGAAGCACCATCATTTTCCATCTTAATAAACCAATTTGTACTCATTGATTCAAGCATCAAAAAAAATCCCAACAAATACCCAGATCCCAGGTATTCAAAAAGCTTAACAAATGATGTTTGAATATTCGTTCCCCTAGCAACACCACCATTTGTAGCATTCATATCAAGATAGATTAAACGCTTATCAATAACTGGCCGATCATCAGAATTACCGCCTGATATATTTGCTTTGACGTGTAATCTTTCTATAGATCCATCTGTCTCGCTTGTGATCTTTGCGCCAATCGGCCAACCATTAGCCTCATCTCCCTTATATCCCTTGATAAAACTGTCATCTCGATCCCATCCCATCTCAGACCTCTGTGATTTTGCCGTCTTTGTCGATAACTTTTTTTAGCTCTAAAATATTTGCATCCATTTTCTTTATCACGCCTGTTATTTGCGTATAAAGCCTTGTATATGTGAAAGCTTCTTTTGTTGTCATGTTCGGAAGTGTTGCGTGAATATAGATAAAATTAACAAAATCAGAAACAGATTTAACATCTGACTCGGTAAACGTCATTGACATAAGACCCCCAAAATAAAAATCCCATGCCGATGATAGACCGACATGGGCATTTTCTCAAGAGCCAAAGAGTGATTAGCTTAGTTCCATCACGCGAAGATCTTCATTGCTTGCGCCTGTTCGGCCAATAACTTGTGGGGCAACGCTTGCGCCAACACGCGCAACATGCTGCATACCAGGATGCAATGGAAAACCGTTTACCGTTGTTACGCCGGTTTTTCCCCAATACAGAGATTTATTCCCTTCATTTGCAAGCCACAGCCATTTGCGATCTGCTAATGCAGATGTTACCAAGTTAACCGCCGTAGTCGAAACAGCCGTTGCGGTGTTTTCTATCGCTGTATCAGCAAGATCATCATCAATATCGATATCACTTGCATTGATGACATTAACATCCAAACCATGATCGCTACCAACCGTTGTGCCGGTATAAAGCGTTGTGCCATCGCCCAAGGAAACAGAATCAGAAACGTGCGTTAGATCCCTGATATCTAAATCATCAGCGCTTACTACAACATCGTTCTGAACACTGACCGCCAAGCTCTGCACTCCACTTTCATCCGTTGAATCGATTGCAACGCCATTGCCATCGAAAAGACCAGCAGCTACTTGCAACCACTCGCTAGAATCAATCGTTTTGGATCCGATCAAATCGCCATCAGTTCCAGCGCGAACAAACGCGCCTACGCTAGAGCTTGACGCTAATGTGTTTGCGTCTGTAGGATCGAAAACTAATCTTTGTGTTACGCTTGCCATGAGATCCCCCTATTTTTTATGACCATGACATTAGTTCTATTCTTTGATTTTCTTTGATCGCTTGGAAATAAATTCTTGTGTTTGCTCTTTCAATGTTCTTTTTTTCAAAGATTTGGCCAGGGTACAAACTCCAGTATTTAGTTCCGCTCTCATTAACATTATACGATACTTTTATCAAAACCGTACCTGTGTTTTGGATGATAAATTCTTTTGTATCAGTTGGAAAATCGTAAAAATATTCGGTGTTTGCTAATAAAATGGTGTAATTGTCAATGTTCGGCGTAACGCTTGGTGATAGCGTTCCACCTGAAACGATAACCTCTAGCTTTCCATTATCACCGCGCAAGAAATAATATTTGTTTTCAGCTTCATCATAGACAGCAATAGCGCTACCAGCGTCTGTTGTTAAAAGCGCTTCTTGGCCTTCTTTGAATGGAGCTTCTTGCGGAAAGGATGAAACGGCAGTGATGTAAACGCCAAACGTAGCATTGCCGCCTGTTATTGAAATCTCAAGAAATGCCTTATTGTGGATTCCAGAAACGAGCCTACGATCAGATGTATCTGATGTTGATATGAGTTTGTGCGCTGCTATGTAAATTTTTTCGCCAGGCAAAGATCCAGAACCAGGACCAATATCATACCATCTGCACAATATTTCAGCACCTGGGTCAATTTCTTTTACCCATAGCGTTGATAAAATGCTGTTAGAGTATGTTGCGCTCTTGATGAGATAATCACCCGCAGGAAAAGAAGAAACGGGAACAAGCGCAATTGTATCATAAATTCCAAGCCTGATTATTCCAGCTGCACTATTCATCTTTAACCCCAAATGTAAAAAAACGACTATCACTCATATAGCAATAGTCGCTCTTTTAAACTACCAATCCTTGCGCTTATTTTGCGATATTGTAGCCATATGCAACAGATTTCTCAACAGCGCCTTGCGCATGTCCGATGAAACCGCAACGGCGATAAGATGCCATCAGCCAACGATCGTGATAGGGAAGATCCTGCATAACTTTGATCTGAATTGGACGACGATTTCCCAAATACCAGCGCGTCATATTGACAAGAAGCATTGCGCCTTGAGTCATAGTCACGCCATCATAAACGCCGGAAGCGTTCAGATCTTCGCGCATGTACTCGCTGCAAACAATCGGGATACCCTGCCATGCCGCTAATGCACCCTGGAGAACAGTCGCCATAGGACCGAATTTGTCAATTGTTACAACGGTATCGAAGTTTAGCATTTGGGTGTAAACGCTTGTGCCAACGATCCAAACCAACTCCTTCTCATTTTTGCCAAACTTGCCCATTGCTGCACGAATCGAGGTAAGCTTAGTCTCATCAGCAACAGCGTTTGTGAAATCGACACAAACATCATTCGCACTATTTGCTAGAGCTTGCCGTCTCCAACCCTTCCAGATTTTTTCAGCAAGATCAGCAGCACCGGCTTGCGTATCGCTATCAATATGCGTTCCATCGTCGTCGCCATTGATCAGCGCCGTTTCAACAGCATTTTTTTGCGCTTTTACGACATGATCCCTACCAGCTGCAAGAAAATCAGGCGCGGAATCCTCATTAAGCTCCTCAGGAATTTCATAATACTCAGCCAATTTAACGGCGCTAACCGTTAATTTTTTGGTGGTGAATTGGCCGGCAGTCATGATTGTGCCTTCGGTGGCTTTACGCGCTGTTGAGCCAGCGGCAACGGCGGGAATATCAAACGGGTTTGTTGGCATGGCGATCACTTTTACGCGCTGCTCAAGAACGCGCTCAAGCTGATACTCATCGATATATGAGCTAGAAATTGCTGTAGGAACCCACTCGTCGCCGCCGCTAGATACCGTTGAGCCAAACGCCTTGATTGCAGGTGCAAGGACATGCTTACCAAAATAGGTATCAAGGATATTGTTAACACGCGCTAATTGAATATCCGATTTTGTGTTTCCATCAAGCGGAGCGCCGTGAAACATTTGAGCGGTAAAACGCGCAATATCAACCGATTTTTTGAAATTGATCGCAACGTGTTTAAGCTCCTCAGGAACACGCGCAAATTTCCTGTCGGCAACATTGATAGATAGCAATTCTTTTGGATGTGCAACGCCAAAATATCTAAGACAACGCGACTCATCGCTATCAGAGCGCGAGCCAACAACGCTTACTTGTGATTTTAGTTTTACGTTTTCTTCTTCGAGAGCTTTTGCTTTCGTCTCGATCTCACCAATTTTCTTTTTGGTTTCTTCTTGATCTTTTAAGATTCCTTCTAATTGTTCTTTCGTTAACATGATTTTTCTCCTAATAAATCAATGACTTTAATCGAAGGTTTAAATCTTCCTGATTTTCCCTAATTCTACGAATAGCCTTTTTCATTTCCTCGTCGTCTTCTTCTTCGTTTTCTTGTTGCCTATTTTCTTGCCTATTTTCTTCCCTTGTTTCTTCCCCTGTTTCCTCTTGCTGTTCATCAACTCTAATCGGTACTTCAACCATTTTTTCCATCGACATGTTGAGCTTTTGCAATTGATCGATCACAACACCCAAAAGCACATTGGTTTGTTTCGACAAATCGATCTGGGGATTGACTGTTTCTTGAACAGCTTCAGCGCCTGTTGCAATGACATTTTTTACCTCTGGATCATTTGCGCTTTTTGAATCTGAATTTTCATCAGATTTTTCTGGTTGCTTAACACTTCCACCGAACCGATTGAGATATAACCAAGTGACCACTGCCCAATATTTTTCTGGATCTTCCCTTGAATAACCTTGATCGGCAGCTTCTTTTGCCTTTGCCCATGCCGCCTCATTTCCTACCCAAGATGCCGGATTTCCCTCATCATTATTAGCGCAAGCCGAGGCTTCCGCTTGCATCTCTGCAATAGCAGATTCAACATCTTCTTTTTGCATCATTTGATCATCAGCCTTTTGCTTTTCTTCTTCTGATGATTCGGAATCGTTTTCACCAGGCTTTTCTTCTTCGTTTTCACCAGGCTTTTCTTCTTCTTCCATTTGCTTGCCCTTGATGATTGCCTTGATCGTCGGTGTTAGATCAATTTCAATTGTTTCAACATTATCGGCATGTTTTTGGATAAATTTCCAGCAATTATCACTCTCATCAATTTTTTCTACTGAATATTTCTTTTCTGCCAGAAATTTTTTTGCTTTTTCTAAACTTTCAAACCCATTCTTTTGCACGATCAGGCTCAATAGTTCTAGTGTACCACATGGGGAATTTTTTTTGACAGTGCTGACAATTTCCCTCTGCACATTTTTTTTGTAATTGTCCCACCAGCGGCGCGCTGTTTTTGTGCGCGAATCAGATAGCGATTTCGATAGCATTGAAAATGTTGAATCTTGGTTCATCGGTATCGGCACAAATGAAATTTCTAAAAGCTCTGCATCCGTAATCCTCTTTATGTTTTCTTCTTTTGCTGAATTTTTTGGATCAAATCCAACGGAAAAGGTTTTAAGAATACCTTCTTCAACAAGATCTCTTACAGCGGTTATTTTTTCGGTTTTGCTGTTAGATATCTCAACTTCGCAATAGAGCCCTTCCTCTCTTGGTTCTACTTTAATTGCTTTACCAACCGGCAAAGAACCAAAAGCTAGATCCATTCCATGATCAAAAAGAATAATTGGATTCTTTTTGTAGTTATCAAGTCGCCATGCCTTAGGATCTATAATTTCCTCGGCTCTATCAATTGTTGCGGCGTTTGCAAAACCAGCAACAACAATGCTTCCGTTCTTTTTTGATTTGACTTCAAAATTAAAATTCAATCTATTCATTTGGCTGTGCCTCGCTTTCTTGACTTTGAAATTGCGCCATCTCTTTCGCTGGTAAAATTATGAACGTGCATCGGCAATTTATCACATTTGCCGCGCTTCCGTTTGGATCCCTTGGAAATTCTAGCATCTCACCAGTTCTCGGTTCTCTGAATGATTTATCATGATCAACAACCTGACCATGAAGCCCCCAATGATCGCATTTACTATCTGCATATAAGCCGCCTGGATTTCCTCTTGTGCGGTTATCTTCTGTTGAAATCCATAGCTTCTTGAGATCTGGGATTGTCTTTGAAGCTTCTTTTGTGAGATTGTTCTGACCAATTGAGAGCGCGCCTAAAACTTCAGTCCTTGAAATCCTATCGGCTCGGTACATAATCTTATCGGCGTTAGAATAGACACCAGCAATTTGATTTGCTATTTGCTGAACAGTATCAGAATTATCGATCCCTCGACGAATAATGCGATAAACATCATTCGTTGTTTTTTCATTCATCAATTCAAATGTTCTTCTAGCTCTTTTCTCCAAATCTTTTTTCATTTCGTTTTTGACTTTCTCAGTCAACTCTGGGAGTTTTTCCTCTACCCTAAACGGCAAATCTTCGCCGAGAACATAACCAGCAATGCTTACTCCATTCGCTATTGTTTTATACTCATTAAGCCAATCGCTTCCATAGCCAGAAATTTCAGCAGCTATGATTTCTTTTATAAATTTTTCTTCTTTTGAATCTGTTTCTTTCGCTTTTTTTGGAGATGCTTTTTCGAGAATTTTATCAAGCTTTTTTATCACTGATACTGATTGATCAGCGAAAAGCTTAACAACATTTTGCGCTATTTTTTTTTGAGGATCATTTATAGCTTTTGCGATTTCTCTTTTATGTCTTTCAAACCAATCGCCGTTTTTTTTGATCAGAATATCAGCGGTGTTGTCTTTTGTTTCTTGAGATTCAATTGCTTGAACATCTTCAATTTTATTGATTGATTTGAGATTATCCGCAAATGTGTGAAGACCAAAAAAAGGCATTTGCTGATTTTGTGTTGCGCCTGGTAGCGCATCGCCGCCTTCAATTGGCGGAAGTTTATAAAGCTTTTCTCTTACTTCGTTTATCGTGTGTGTTTTGAGAAGTCCGGAAGCAATATTAGCTTTTTCGATCTCATTTTCCTTGAGAATATCAACATTTGAATTGTCAAACTGAACAAAATATTGATCACCCAAAAGCAGTTTGTATGATCTATTGAATTCTCCAGAAATAATATTTTGCATAGGAATGATTGTTGATGACCAGAAATTTTTCAGCGCTGTTCGATACTCCTCAGATCCTAAAGAACCAGCTGTTTGCAAACCTACCTCATGTTTTGGAACCTTGAGCAGCGAAAGGATATCTTCCCTATTAAGCGTTACATAGTCCTTCAATTGCTGATCTGCAAGCGTAGCAGCGATCTGTTTAGCCGTTACACCCTTTGGAAGCACCATTGTGCGCCTTTGGTTTTTCCTGCCAGTGTATGCAGCCTCAAACGATCTCAAAAGCCTTAGAGCGCTATGCTCGTTAGCTTCTCCTGTCATTTCGAGAGCCGTTCCAGATGTCGCGCCTTTGAGATAGAAATTGTTGAGATATTCGCTTGTGAATCTGCCAAAAAGAACAGATTTTCTGCCTGGAACAAATGGCGAAAGACCCCAAAACATTGAATCTGGGTTTGGTCTTCGCGCATGAATAATCTCTTTTACCGGATATGTTCCCTCAAGCTCTTTTAACTGTTCCAACCAATTAAAATTGTACCTGCGATATTGCGATAGATTTTTTTCTTTATCAAAGATCAAAAGAATTTGATTTGATGGGAGATGAAAAAGCGTTTGTCCAAATGGACCTTTCCATAAAATCCCATTACCCATAAGCACTAGGTCAACAGCGTAACAATACATTAGCTCATGATAATCTTGGAACGAATTCGGGTTATTTATCGTTTTTTGAAGCGGATGGTTTGGAGCTGGCTCAACCATCTCCTCGCCGTTTTCCTTTAAGATCTTTCGATAAACAACAAGCTTTTGTGTGCTTATTTTTAATGCAACAAGATCACAAATAACATAAACCCAATGCTCATCTGAGAAAAGGTTTTTCAAAGATTGCTGATCGATCAGCGCCCTTTCTTCTTCAGAAAAAACACCCGACAAATCAGAATAATCTGTTGCATATGAGAAAGATTTTATTTCTCTTTCTGCTTGCTGATTTGTTAGCGCCGAGTATTCGCGTAAAATCTTGTTTAGCGATTTCACTTCATTGTTTTCTATAGTGTCCATTTTCGTTCCTATAGATCATCATCAATTAACTCATTGTAATATTTCTCTAATTCTGTTTTATCCGCTTGGGATTCTTTTTGCAAATCATCAAGATATTTTATTTCCAGCGAGTGATCAGAGTACATGATAGAACCGTAATAGCCAAGCACCAAACTCATAACAATATCATCATGTTTGCCAGCTTGGGCATTGTAGCTAACAGTCCCGATTGAATTGGTTTTGCATTCATATGATTTCAGTTCGTCCAGCGCCAATGACCAATTAGGGATACTCAAATCGGATTGCTCAAACCCCGTTATGAGCTTTAGCACATACTCAGATTTTAACGCATTGTTCCAAGTTATGCCACGATATGGCTGGTTAATATATGCCATCATGTCATCTATCGCTTCCCCGACTCCGGTTTTATCGTGCAAGATCATTTCAACGCGCATAAATTTGCGACAAAAAAAAGAGAGCATTCTGACTTGTTCGGTGTATGGTCTTCGGTGAAAATGCATAAACCCAACAAGCTTTTTTGTTGCGATGTCGAAAGCAGTGAAGCATGAAAAATCTATCGTCTTCGCCCAATCGGCACCGACAGTAACAACGCAATGGATTGCATTTTCTGCATACCAACTTTTAACATCGCCGCTAATGTCAAGAGGATCACCAAAAACACAATCGGAATAACCGCTAAAAACCGTACCATCGCCGATAAATTCGGCTAAATAATATTGCTGGTAAAGTCTCCATGGCATTTCCTTTTTTGCGTTTTCAACGACTTGAGGATCAATGTATTTATTTTCTATTGTCCGCGCATGAATAAAAAGTTTTTCATATGGTTTGTTGTTTTTGAAACACCATTCCATTGACTCTTTTGCTTCCATGCATTTGTCATAAAACCAGTTCTTGCCGAATGGATATGATATAAAGATCATCGGTCCTTTTGTTTTTGTGACCGTTGTTCTTGCCGATGCATGTACTTGTGCGGTTTGTTTTGCAGCCTCATCGACGACATAGGAATGAATCCCATCGCCTTCTAAACTTGATGGATTCTGACCATGCCAAAATTCAAAGCGAATATTTTGTCCTGGAAGTGTAATCGAATTATCCGATTTGTTCTCTAATGTATCCGGTTTTCCTGGTAGGATTTTTCTGAAATACGCTTTTGGTTGCCTTGTTTGCGAATAGATCGGAGCAATCCATCGATGAACAGTATCTGGCTTTGACATTGCGTAAACAATTTGCGCAACACTTGACGAAATCGTCTTTCCAAACTTTGTTCCTGCACATATCCATATTTCTCTAATGCCAGGATAGGAAAGTGATTGGTAAATAAATTCCTGTTTTTTAGAATGAGATTCTGGCGGTTTTATTTCTATTTCATGCAGTTCATTCAATGCATTCACGCGCTAAATTGTGTATCCCTTTTGGGTTTTTTAACCAGTGTCCTTTTTCGTTAAACCAGTGATACTTTCCTAATAGTATCTCATGTCCGCTAATCGTTTCTACAATTCTGCCTTTGTATTCATATTCAGGTTTTCCCTGTGCTTGTTTTCTCTCTAAAATATGTACTTTGTTACCAGCTTTAGACCAATATTTTTTACCAACATTTATATATTCACCGATCACTATCGATTGTACTATCATCTTTTTTTCTCACTATTTTTGCTGCGCGAGTGATTTTTATTTCTTCTTTGGCTGTGATCGCTATACCAACTTTTCTACCCAATTTTTTAACATACTTGATTTCGATATCGCCGATCTTTACGCTATCGCCGATATCGATGGTAGTCATCAAAGCCATTATCACTCCTCAAGTTTCTGAGTATTCCGCTTTGATAATATGACCGGAAATTTCTTCTTTGACAATCTCTTGTAACAGTGTTCCATCGGGGGTAATCGAAGTCTTATATGCAATGATCCGATCTTTTATAGTGTCGGGTAGGCTATTAAGATGCCTTGTGAGCGCAATTTTCACCGCTGCTAAAGATATTGCCGGATTCTCATGATCGATCAACTCAATCAGTTTTCTTGCAGCTTTTTGCGCGGCTTCTTCAAGCAAAGAATCCGTTGTTGCTAAAATTTTTTGCAGTGCCAATCTGAACGCTGGCTTTTTACGCCTTAGCCTTATAAATGATTCTGTTGTATTAAAAATCTTAGCAAGCTTTGTCGATTTTATATCTGGATAAGATGCAATCATCTTTATCATTAGTCTGTCAAAATCATCTAACTCCAGATAATATTCAATAGAATTTTCATTACTCGCCGTCGGTTCAAAACGGCGTGACTGTTCTGAGGTTTTTTGCGGTAAGTTAGTCATTCGTCACGCCCTAGAGAGTTCTATTTTCATTTTGGCATGTCTTCGTCCCACTCAACAAGCTCATTTTCATTTTCATTTTCATCTGTAGTTTCAACTTGCTCTAATTCCCTTGGAGCATAAAACCGATCAACCAAAAACTTGACATTACTGCTAGCCTGTTCTTTGCCCATCTTTTCGATCTTATTCACGCAAAAACTAAGCGCTTTGATCTCTTGTTGATAGTTATCTTCTTCACCACAAACCATCTTCAAAAGAGCATTCAAAACTCTTTTTCTTTGATCTTCGGACAAAGACACTAGCTTTTTCGCCATTACTTGCAATACTGCAAATTCCATCTTAACTTGATCAACAGTCATATAGAAAACCCCCTTTTTTCTTTCACAAATAGAAAAATCAGTTTATTCCTATGCTATTCAATTCAAAAATGCAACAAAATTGAGGTGGGTTTTATGTTTACTTTTCCAGGCAATTCTCGGAATAATTTATCAAACACCAAAAAGCAAACAATCCAAAAAATATCCTACACGCCGAGCTACTTGATACCGATATCGATTAGGCGAGTTGGAGCCGATCAGCAAATTAAAAAAACAAAAATCACAATGACGTGCTGTTTCGAGGTTTTTTCTGAAAAATTCGATGATGAGCCATCATTTCTTTTGGATGACTTTCTCGCCAAATATCTAAAAAAATATTGGAGCGGTTTTGTTTTGTTAAATCCATCTGACAGCGAGTCGGAAGCGATCTGCAATTTCCATGATTGGAAATATAGACATATGATGAGAATAGACAGTACTAATTTTGCAAACCCTACAATCGAAAACATCTCATTAGAGCTTTATTTTTGCATAAAAATGTTGATAGATTTTTTCGATCATAAATTAGTTTCTCTTTCTGTCGCTGAAAATTTTGTCTTTCGTACCGTTCATGAGCTATCGAGAAATCGATCAGATATCTACAAAAACTCTCTTTTATCACGATGGGTAGAGTCGTTTTATTTCCATGAAATGAACAAAGTCAATTTGAGAAATCGGGAGCAAAATTGAAACGATCGTTTCAAAATACTCGAGCTTTGCACCAAATTTGATGCTTGACATATCAGCATAATAATTTTACATTTCGGAAACGTGTTAACAATAATAACGAGGATTTACATGCAAAACGAATATCAAATTGAGTTTATCGAATTGCCAGACAAAGACTATCGAGAGATCAACGCGCTTAATCACAGTTCGTTGAAAAATCTGTTCCCACCAAAGACACCGCTTGATTTCAAGTTTTTCAAGGAACAGCCAGCAAAATCAAGTGAGGCTATGGATTTCGGGACAGCGGTTCACCTCGCTGTTTTTGAACCGTCAATTATCGAATCAAAAATTGCTGTAGCGCCTGATTGCGACAAACGAACAAAAGCCGGAAAAGATCAACACGCCGAGTTTTTATTTGCGAATGATGGAAAGATCATCATCACACAAGAACAAGCAGATTCCATTTTGTGGATTGTCGATTCTGTTGAGCGCAACGCATTTCTACAATCGATTTTTAGAGAAAAAAGACTGAATGAAATGGTAGGAAAATTTATCTGGGATGATGTGAATTGCAAGTTTAAAGCAGATTGTATTGTTCCGAGTCAAAATTTGATTATCGATCTCAAAACAACGCAATCAGGACATGAGAGAGCGTTTTCCCACTCTGTGCATGAGTATTGCTATCATACTCAAGCCGAATTTTATATGACAGGATGTGAATTTATTACAGCGAACACATGGGATAATTTTTTATGGATTGCAGTAGAAAGCAAACCGCCGCACCATATCTATCTCTATGAGCCAGAAGCAACATGGCTGAATACTGCAAGAGATCAATTGCAAAATGCGATTGATCTTTATATCGAGTGTGAAAAAAATGCTTGCTGGCCAGGAGTTGAGCCCATCAAGCGAATACTGCAAGCTCCAAAATGGTATTAATAAAGGATAAAAAATATGGATAGAGATTTAATAAAAAGACTTTTTTGCAAAGATTTCACCAATGATGAAGCCGATCTTTTTGTTTCTGTTTGCGAGAAAACTGGTCTATCTCCAGAAGCTAGGCAAATTTATGCTATGGCTAGATACGATTCAAAAAAAGGTAAAAATGTAATAAATATCCTTACGTCAATAGACGGTTTTCGAGTGGTAGCTGATAGGACTGGAAAATATTGTGGTCAATTGGGACCATTTTTTTGCGGTATCGACGGTGTATGGTCTGATTGTTGGCTTAATGATGGATATCCATTCGCTGCAAAAATAGGAGTTTTGAGAAAAGATTTTAATGAGCCAATATGGTCAGTCGCAAGATGGTCTTCTTATGTTCAGGCATCTAAGGATGGTAAAGTCGGTCAATCTTGGCATAAGATGCCAGATATAATGCTCTCTAAATGCGCTGAGGCTTTAGCTCTAAGAAAGGCATTTCCGCAAGAATTGAGCGGCGTTTATACCGCTGATGAAATGTCGTCTGTTGTTGATGAAGATCAAAAAAATGATGATGAACATGGTATTGAAGT
>Ga0209288_10000298_pt1 | contig 15283 bp, 22 predicted proteins | sample PPLLaktember2015_4_FD_187261 | JGI IMG/M metagenome (GOLD analysis project Ga0209288, IMG submission 187261) | Freshwater sediment microbial communities from Prairie Pothole Lake near Jamestown, North Dakota, USA - PPLs Lake P8 Core (1) Depth... | ecosystem: Environmental > Aquatic > Freshwater...
GTGTCCGAGCACTCTCAAAAAACCCACCCCCTTTGCTTAGATTGCATTGCTTACACAACGCTTGGAGGTTATCCATTGAATCATCTCCTCCTAAGCGTCTTGGTATCACGTGGTCTACGTGAGTAGCCTCTAAGCCACATCTCTGACAAGTATGTTGATCTCTAGTCAGTACGCGTTGCCGTATCCTACGCCATAGCGCAGTTGAACCGTCATCTCTCAATGCTGATTGCTTAGCCATTAGTGATAGTTATTCTTTTGGAAGAAGTCCCAAGCTGCACAAGGACTACCGTATCTGTTATCGATATACTTCAATCCCCATTTAATTTGTAACTCTGGAATTGCAGTCTTTAGATATATAGATCGTCCTTGTGGTATTCCATAATGAGAACCATTAACAGCATGTGGATTCCATGCTGACTCTTTACCGTATAACTTACCTAGGCAACTCATCTGCTTCTTATCATCTACCAAGATAGCTGCATATTGTTTAATTGTTAATCTTTTAGCCTCTACAGGTGCATCGGCGTAAGCAGGTGTAAACAGAGATATCCCAATAGCAAGTAGCACCGAGCGACCTACCCGCCTCAGCGGGTCGCTCTGAGCCCCTGATGGGCTCTGCGTCCAAAGCGTACCATCGCTGTCAAGTTTTACGTTTAATGTTGGGCGTGTCATAGATATTTAACCCATCTTTGTTTTGGTTCTGTTGGTTGATCTGTCCGATTAACAATACCGTCATTTCTAACCCATTGACCTCCTGGCGATAATGCTTCTAATTCCCAACCTGATGCTTTTAAACTTACGCCTAATTCACTATCTAGAATGTAGGTCTGGATTTTGCAATAACCCATCGCCCTAGCAACACGCGCGCAAGCACCATAAAGCATAGAACAGCCGTTACTTATGCCATTTGTTGCCAAACGTGTTACTTCAGCTGTTAAACCATCGTCTAAGTGCCTTGATACAGGTCTGCCAACTATTGCAACTCCAACTATTTCGGCATCATGCATTAAACCTATTGACCATTTGTGACCAACTGCTGGCTTATGATGCCTGTGATGGTTTAGAACAAACTCATTAGCTTTTTTCAAGGTCATTGGGTAAATATGCATTAATCTTTGCCCCAGCCTGTACCCTTAAACGATATTCCAAACGTACCCCAAACGCGGTGCATCTCCATCCCACAACAGATTGGTTGATGCTCCTCATGGATCGATTTCTCAATCTCCATGGTTATCTGGCAAGTTACGCATTTGTATTCATAAGTTGGCACGTTAAGCACTTCCTTTCCATAACAGTCCAAGATCCGCATTTATCGCATCGATGTACTCCGTCGTTTGGCGCAGCTTGATGGATTATTGGCATGATGTCCTTGACTTTAACAAAAGCAAGGTATTCGCCTGCATCCTCTCCTTGCCCATTGCATCGCATGATGACCATTGGTAGTTTTCCATTAGCGTTGGTCTCAGCCTGTTTAATCCAGGCTAAGGGCTGAAAGTCTGAGCGAGCCTTTACCTCGATGCTAATCGTCGGGATGTTGAGAATGTCCTCACCCTGCCGACCCGCACCGGCAGTATCTGCATACTGCCACCATTGTTTAAGGTATTCGGCTATAACCTTTTGGGTTCTATAACCTCGATGTTTGCGATGATTAGCCATTGACTGAGTGGCATCTCTTGCACGTCCAAGTCGCATTAACTGGCGTATCTGCGTTCTCAATCTTTGCCACATGAGCCAGAATGATCTCCTCATTGCATAATTGGCAACGCAGGGTCAAGTGCATAAGGTTCATCCATTGACCATTGATATTTACTTCAACAAAGCCCATCACGCTCTCGCCTTCTGCTTGCCCCATTTGCCGTTAGACTCTAGGTTGTACCAGCGAGTAGGGCAGTTCTGTGCTGGTGCGACGTTCCCACCTGGGCAAAAGAATCCGCCCCAAGCGCGTCCATTCTTTTCGCCTTCTTTCCATTTCATATCACCATGCTCGCACTCCTCATGGTTTTGAACTCCTAAGATGTTTTCAACATTTGCAATAGCCTCTGCTGCACTTACTGCCTGAGGTTGCTTAGGATCTCCGTAAATAGGTTCATTACTCCAAGGGTCTGCAGCTAATGCTTCCTCTTTCGTAGCAAAACTTGGCACTTCTTTTGCCTTTGCGATGTCCTTGGCACTTAGGCGTTCAACCTTGCTCATTTCTTCTCGGCTTGGTCTCTTTCCTTTAGCTGCATAACCCCCGTTTGCAAGTGCTCTACCGATCGCTGAAGTCTCACAGTTCTCCAGAGCTGAAGTTGAATTAACACCCCGATCAGTAACCTTCTCCTCCGCGTATCCTGTCGAAAACGCCACGCTATCTGCGAAAGTTCGATATAAGTATGCTTTAACAATAAATCGATCATTCTGAAATGACTCCAATTCTGTGCTTATGCGAAAGTCCGGGAAGTCTTTGATGAACTTCTCTAAACGGGTTTCAACTGTCTCGTAATCTGCCAAATTAAACACTTGGTAACTCCTCTTGTTTCATTAGATAGTCAGTTTGTTCTGGTAATGACCAGACTGTACCGTCTGCCCAAGTCTGAACCTCGATGGCGCAGCTGTTGCAGTAGTGACGGCGTGTTCCTTGGCTTCGTGGATGGTTGCTGATAACTGTGTAACTAGCAGCCTTTTGCCCAAGTAATGAATTAGTCCCATATCGGACTTTGCAGTAATCGCACCAAACTCCAGGGGCTGACTTAATAACTGTCAAGGTCATTCCAGTCAGTTGTAACAATTTGTCCAGCGAGCGCAAGGTAGCAGACGCCGTCCTTGTAACTGTCTGCGTGGTTTGGCGACTCTTGTAAGCGTGAGATTTTGACAAGTGCCATACAGATTGCGACTTCGTGAGGCTCGATGTTGCGTTCAAGATAGGCTGACCAGAGTTTGGCGATTCGAAGGTGATTGAGAGCTGCCAAGCCGTAATCTTTACCGCGGTCTTGGATGAGGTCTTTTGCTTCGTCAAGGATGTCATTAGCGCGCATTAACACTCACGCGCTGACTGTTCTTGCCAATAGCCAAGCCTTCGCGCTTGCCTTCTGTGAAGCCTTTGCCCCAACCCACAATGAACCATAAAACATTAGCAACTAATAGCAAAATAATAATTGGCATCTCGAATGACATTATGCCACCGCCATACTTGTAGCGCAGATTTCTTTCGCTTCTTTCAGCGTTTTTGCTGTGCCCCATATCTGCCCATGAGATCCATAAGCCCAGCCATTCTTTCCAAGCTGCGCGATTGCGTTAGCGTCGCCCTCGTGCATGTACCAAACATCTGTAATCCAGCAATTTGCACTCTCGTACATTCCGCTTCTGATCTTTTTGAATTCCATTTTTTGCTCCCGTTCTTGTAACCGTTGTTGGCTACAGGATTACGGTCTCACGTGGGTCAGACTAAATCAACCCAAAACGCGACTATTTAGGTAACGGTTTGATAACGCTTTATCTGGCCCTGCCGTATGACTTACCGGCAACAATAAAGGTTCCATCCTTCTCCATGTTTATGATGTCTACTTGAACCTTGTTCTTGTTTACGTACATAATGGCAAAGGCTTGCTGCCAGTTAGCCACGCCTTTCGTGTACGCAGCTTGCTTAAAGTCCATTAGGTTACCTACTTCGACACCATGCAAGACTCGCCCAATACGACCACCAGATGCCTCTGAGAATGCTGAGCGCCCTGCTCTGTGAGTGTGTCCCGAGATTACGTTCTTGCCATGTCTGCGAGCTGCTTCGAGGGCAGATAACCCACCCTGAGGCTTGATTGGTGTGTGATCTCCATGCACTGCAATCCAACCAGGAGCAATAGGCATCGGGTTCTTATGATATGTAATACCCAGTTCATCGAAACGCATAAACTTCTCAAAGCGTAATTCAGGCAAAGCGCCAAAGGCAGGAACCTTAGCCATAATCACGTTATACAAACGGTCTGTGTGGTTTGATCTAATGCAGTCAGTAACGCCTAATTCCCAAAGCAACTGAACAGTCTCGTTCCGGTCATCGTCTAGGGTCTGGGCATAAGAGCCCATCCGACCCTCTTCCCATTTACTTATCTGGGGCAAGTCAATCTCATCGCCAATAGTTACTACTTGATCCGGCTTAAACTTAGAGATAAAACTAGCAAGGTTACGAGTGGCAACCCTGTCATGGTAAGGCACTTGCAAGTCTGAGACTATAACAATGCGCTTAATCGTCGTACTCGTCATCCTCGTAATCCCCAAACTTCTCGGGATCAACTGGGTCTGGCAGAATCCATCCAGGATACGATTGAACGTCAGTAATCATAAACAACGCTAAACCCTCGTTAAAACCAGCCTTACGCAAAGATTTATAATACTCATTTAACGCAATGCAGTAAGCATCGAGTTTTGAGTAACCTTGATCCTCTAGCGCCTTAGTTGGTTTTCTTGCCATGTGAATAAGTGTCCCTTACTTCTTTAGAAGTTCCATCATCTGTTCCTGGCGTGTCTCTATTCTTGCCAATCGGTCTGCGAGAGATGATCCACCATTCGGCGTAAGAGTCCACAACCAACCGCGAACCAAATAACGCAAACCGCCAACAACAATAGTAAGCGTTGAGGCAATAGCGAGAACCAGTCCCGCCCAATCATTAGCGGTCACCGTAGACCATAGGCTTCATCTTTAGGATTCAACCAACGCATAATTGGCGGGATCGTTGCTAACGCACCAGCGTAAGCGATGTTCTTTAGGTCAGTCTCTCCGGCAGCGACAAGTGCAAGAGCAGCTGTTAGGAACGCTCTGCCCCAACTTGCTAGCATCTTTTTCAGGTCTTGGCTCATCTGTTCCTCCTAGTAACGGGATGTTAAAAAACTTCGAATCCGTATCGCCAGCCTTTGTAAAACTGACGTGGATGTGCTTGGTGTGCGGATTGACTCCCGTATATTTGCGCCAACGCCAGAGGCTTCGAGCGCTTGCAATCTTGTGATTAAAGATGACATAAGCAATGCGTTTATCTGACTTGGCTGCAATTCGTATCTGGTCGGCAATGTAAGCAGCTGTAGAGGCTTGTTCATTGAAATCAGCATCGAGATCGATAGCGCGGACGTACCCTGTATCAGGGTCAGGGTTATGATCGCTCTTGCGGGTTGAGTGCTTTGCATCTCCGATTGTCCCGTCAGAGTGACGCTTTCTGTCAGGATAAGCATCGTCTGCCTGCTCTCTTAATTGGACAACTGACTTGGATAACTTAGCCATTATGAGCAGCTATAACCGTTTCGGCTTTTGACTTATCTTTAGATGCTAAATCAATCCAAAGAACGTTATCTGCATCTAATTCAACCCACTTTGGTTTGCCGTTTTCTTTTTCAATAGAAACTCCTGCAGCAATTAACTCATCAACCAAGGTTGCGCCATTTAGATTTGTTGGCTTTGTGAATGCAATTTTCATTATGCTCCTAAGTAAGTAACTGCAAAAGTACAACCGATGGCTTCTCCACTGTTGGCATCTAAATTGCCTCCGCTGCCTTGACCAATAAAAACTTGTAAATAATCACCTTCTGCTAAATTAAGAATTGCATTATTATTCGTAACTGTTAGATCAACACCCGAAAGAGCGTTCATCCAAATACCCAAAGCAACATCACTGCCATTTTTTTGTATTTTTGTATTTCTACTGCCAGTGGCGTTTCCTGCCCATACTGTTTGCCATTGCACAGCATATTTTCCAGCCTTGCCAGATGGAATTGTTATTCTGCTGTTATTAGTTGAATTATCATGAAATGCATCTGTGTCAAAACTTTCTGAGTCAAATGACAAAGCTGTAAAAGTAGCGTTTGCAATTGATTGTGCAGCTGACTTGTAAACCTTTGCTCCAACAAAGCCCGTTGATGTAGGTGTTGACCATGCTGGTACTCCGCCGGAAACCGTCAAAACTTGTCCGGTTGAACCAATACCTAAACGCGTATTTGTGTTTGCAGTAGATGAGCGATATTCGATGTCGCCAAGAGTTGTAGATGGGTTTAGAGCCTTGGTTGTTGTATCGATAGAGGAGCCCAGCGTACGGATAGCAGCTGCGCCGTCCTTAACGAGATCGGTATCGTCCGGGGTTTCCCAGGAGTAGTTAGTTGTCGTTGCCATGTTTCTCCTTTATCAGGCTACTATTGTAGCGTCAATCCATTCTAGGGTTGGGCTTAAAGTGTTCCATGTCTCGGTTGCTGAGACTCCGTTCCAACGAGTGGACTGGAGGCTGTAAGCAGTTGGTGAGACAGTTAAAGTCAAGTAAAGCGCATTGTAGCCAGCGGTAAAAGTCCAGCCCTCAACGAAGCCTTGGAATTGACCATTAGTAATATTTGAAGGTAAATCAATAATGTTTACCGGTAAACCCATAAATACTTCTAATAAAGCATCTCGATCGCTATCGTCGATCTCTGGGCTTGAAAGTGGAAAAGTGATTGACTTAAATTGAGCCTCTGGAAATGCGCGCAGACCTAGATAGAACTCAGCCTGATCTAAAGCGTCTGCACCGTTTTCAAGTGAGGTATTTATCTGGTAAGCCTGTTGCCCATAAATAGCGATTGAATCAGGATCAGATGCCGTCTCCTGAGCGTTAGCCTTATAACTGATAGTGACGTTATTGCGTACATCGCCTGAGCGCTTTGACGTTCTAATACCGCGAGCCAAAGCATGAGAACCAGTTAGATCGACATAGCCGTTAGTAGCAAGATAAGAGCTGCGTCTAGTGCTGTCCGCATACCCGATTCTGCCCTGTGAATCTTCGTAGAGGTAACCAAGTCCAGAAGTAGCCAAAGCAGATACAAGGCTGTAAATGTCTGTCGTCTCGGCAGAGCGAGCAGTTAATTCATAATCTCCTGGTTGGTCAATATCACCAAGTCCAGAGTTCTCGGCATTAGCCCATGTTATTGTTGGGTTGTATCCAGCCCAAGTTTCAGCTGCTGGGACTTCATTCCAAGTATCAAACAGCGCCTCACTTAGAATCGTGTAAATCTGATCGCCGTCAAAGTCTTTGCTTAAAACGCCTTCTGTAAGGGTTTTAGGCAGTTTAGACAAAGCACCCAAGGCAACTACCTTGATTCGCTCTGAAATAGCCGTAGATGAGGCTTGTGTGACTTCTACGTCAATGTCTGTTACATAGCCACCAAAGAGGTTTACAAAGGTGCCAGAGGAGTCTTTGACCTGAATATTGATCTGGTCATTAACGTCCATCTCAATAGGAGATAGATCTAGGTTAAGGATTTCGACGTTACAGTAACCGGCGTAAGGCTGCGAGTAAATGTCTTGGCGACCAGAAGTAATCGTAAGGTTAGAGAGCGTGAGGTTTGTGTAACTGCCTCCACCATTGATAGTGAGGTTCCATTCAGGAGTCCATTGACTCATGCGATTAGAGCCGATCCAGGTCCACCGCCACCGCGGTAAGAGGACTCGTTAATAATCTCTACGATTTGACGGGCTACGCCTTCTTTGTCCAAGGCTCCTGTTACGTTTATGTTGTAAACAGGTGCCATTGATGAAGCTTCTGACATACGGAAAGATCCGACATTAAATGAGCCAGAAGCAACTGATGCAGCTGCAGCGCTAGAGGCTACCTTGGCTACTGAACTAGATCCTGATGTCGTTCCAGATGTACCAGTTGAGCCACCGCCTCCGGTGCTTGAGATTGTTGGCGCTGTGTAGGTTGGTGTAGTTACCTTTGGCGCTGAAACCGTTGGGGTCGTAAATGATGGCTTAGAAATTGTTGGGATGTTAGGCAAGATTGGGATTGCGTTGTAAGCCTTGATAAGAGCATTGATTCCATCGATGGCGCCAGATACCAAGGTGCGGATTACGTTGATGACACCTCCGACGATGTCCACGACGCCAGCAGCAATCTTGGCAACGAATGAGATCGCTCCACCCAAAGCAACCGTAAATACTGGCACGATGTAATCGACAATAAATGAGCCTAGCGCCTGAAAAGATTCTTTATTATCTGCAATCGCTTTTTTAAGTGGATCAAAGAGTTTAATGAACTTCTGAAAGTCTGGGATTACTTTATTAACAATTAGGTCAATAAGTTTCTGAATAATCGGCAAAAGGTTATAGCCAATTGTTTCAACACCTTCATCAAAGGCTACCTTCAAACGATCCATACGACCTTGGAAGGTTTCGGCGTTCTTAGCAGCTGCGCCACCAAAGAGTTCACTAAGTTTAGTCTGAACATCAGTAAAGGACATTGCCTTTAATTCAGCAGCAGTTAATCCAATACCCAAACGACCAAGAGCAGCGCTGTTGCCGTCATAGGCTTTACCTAGGGCATTGGCTACGCCTTCAAGTGGCTTGCCTGTCTGTGTAGAGATATCAAGAGCAAGGGATAGTAAGTCCTGAGCCTTTGAGACGTTGCCAGTTGATAAAGCCAAACGAGCAAGGGCTGGACGCAAAGTATCGTCTGCAACGCCAGTCGCTCGAGCCATTTTATCGATTGACTGCTCTGTAGCTGCGATCTGTGCCTTGGTTGCGTTAGTAGCGTTCTCTAATGCTGAGGCTAATTTAACCTGGCTTTGTTCATCGGCTAGTGCAGCCTTAACGCCATCTACGCCAATCTTAAGAGCATAGGCTCCAGCAGCTGCAGCAGCCGCTAAAAACGCAGCGCCGGCTACTTTGCCAAACTTCTCTAAGCCACTAGCGGACTTTTCAACATCTCCGTTAGCAGCCTTTAACTTCTTATTAAGATCATCAACATCAGCAAGGATCGAGAGTTTAAGGGTTCTATTACCAGCCATTAATCCCACTCCTTCAAAATCTGACTAAATGCTTCCTCCCACTTACGAACTAGATCCGGCTGGATCTGACGTAGGGTTGGATAAATAAAGTAACCAGAGTTTCCTCTGCCTTTGTTTGGTGTTCGCTTTGGGAACTGCTTAAAGCGGTTAGAACCAAACTCCATACCGTAAAGTAAATCTAAAGTAGAACCGCCACCACTAAACTTCTGACGGGCAAAGCCATAACTAAACTCACCAAGTTTGGAAGTCTTGCTTACTTTAACTCCATCAGCAATACGGCGAGCAGCAGTCCCTGAAACCGTACGAGTCGCTGCTGCGACCTTAATACGTTGAGAAGCATATTCAGCAAGATTAGAAGATTCCTTTTTAGCAGCTTCAACTGCTTCATCGGACATCCCTTTAAAAGCCCTGGCGATACCGCGTAAATCTGTTTTATCATAAGCGATCTTGACTTCATCTGCCATCCGATCGCTCCTTCAATATATCTATCGCCGTTAAAATGTCGTCTGCGTCCTCCCAGTATTGCATCGGTATCCCCGTCTCTATTGCTAGATTAACGAGGATCCGCCTTATGCTTCCTGGTTGGTGGCTTTTGGGCTATCGTCTCCGACTGTTACATCAGCAACGGTCTCTGACCAAACATCGTAAGACTTAACAGGCTTTCCAGCGTTCTCACGCTTATAAGCGTTGTAAGCCAAGAACATAAGATCCCAAATGCCAATCTTGTCATTAGCCTGAGAAATTGTGTTGCCTGTTGCCTTCTCCCACTTTGCCCACTCAGGAGGCTGAGCCGTATAAGTTGCTGCGTCGCCTGAGTTATATGTAATTGTTATTGGTAGTTTCATCTGTGCTCCCGTTGGTAGATTTTAACTGAATGTGTCTGCTGGTGTTCCAACAACTGTAAGCGCCCAAGTATCAGTCTGAGCGCCTGGAGCGCCTCCGCCGATTGTTGGAAATACTGGCAAGACGTTGCAAGTAAAGACTGCGCCTGTAACTGCTGTTAGAGATACTGCAAGAGTTGTGTTTGGGTTCGCATCAGCTGCGCCCCACATTGCTTCAAATAGTGATGAGGTTGCGCCCCAGTCGGCAAGTAACTCGATGTTAAGAGTCCATTGGTCGTCTGTGTGCTTGTAAGCCTTGCCATCGAGAGTCTGGTAGACATCGATAGTTGGGCTGTTTACGAGAGTCACGCTAGTTGTCTGAGCATCGTAGTTTACTGTTGCGATGGTTAGAACGAGGTCGCGACCCGTAATGACTGTTGTTGGCATTATTGGTTCTCCTTATGCTGTCTGTGTATACCAGGTGGATACACGTATGTCCGCGACTAGCAAGTTACTAGCGCCTACTTGTGTGACTGTTGGTCGGTCTACTACCTGGAGATCGTATCCAGCCGGTATAACCGCCACAACGCTTGTGATGAGTTGTTCTATGTTATCAAGTGATGCAGGGTTGCTGTTATAAGCAACGCAGCAGGTAATCGTGTAATTCAACTTGCATCGAAAGGTGCTCTTGCCGATAGTCTCAAACTCCATGTATGGAGAATCCGGAACGACGACTACTGCAGGGACTGGCACTTGCTCAGGAACGTAACTAAATACGTTTGCTGAAACTCCAGATAATGCTGTTGCAAGTGGAGTACGAACTGCTGAAAGAATAGTGCTCGGCATTACTGAGCCATTGTTTCAACGTCAATATATGGCCCGAGTAAACCTACGACGCGATTAAACAAGCTGCGTCCCATACGGTAAGGAGATGGAGCAAAATCTACGCCTTCAATCTGTCCGCCTGGAGCAGTACGAGATTGGAATACTTCAACTGAAACTACGATGATTGCGGATTCGACCGCAGCAACTCCGACATATGTAGCAGCGCCTGTAAGTGTTGCGGATCCGCTAGGAATGACATTTCGCTCGACAACATCGGCATTAGTAATGTCTGCTGTAAATGTGTACGCATCGACATCAGCATTGACTGTTCGAGTGCCGTTAAATGGTGTTCCGCATCCGGCGATGACAACTGACTGTCCTTCGGTAAACTCATGGATACCTACTGTCGTAAAGGTCGCGATATTATCACTCAGCGAAACTTTGGCGACTGGTGATGCGAAAGTTGTAAGTAGAGGCAAGATAACTGCCTCAGATGTATCGATAATGTCATTCAAATAAGCATCTGAGTAAAGAGCAGACGAAACACCAAGCACCGTTCTCAGTTCTGACGCTGTGATAATACTTGGCATTTCATCCTCTCTAAACTGCTGGGGGAGCGATCGGGAGCAACCGCCCCCCCATGACTAAGTGTGCTATTAAGGTGTAACTGTCAAGTAACGGAACGCTGTTGGGTAGCGATTAACTACACAAGCATAACCGTACAGACCGATCTCTAGCTGACCATTTGAAACGACATTTGTGCGCAACTGAATCTGTGCGCTCTCATGGAATCGCATTGCATTTGATGGATAGACTAGAGCGTACTTTGCTCCTGCATTGTTTCCTGTGTAATTAGGATCTACTACTAGAGATAGTCCTGCTACTGAACCAGCAGTTGATCCCTGAGTGATTAAACCACCGGCATTCTGAGGTGCTGCAGCTGCAAATAGTGGACGCTGTGATCCATCTACTGCACCAAGAAGTCCAGCGAAGTCGATGTCATCTTCTCCACCTGAGTTAGCAACTAGCAAGCGATCTGGAGTCATACGCATTACGCCAAATGAATCTGCGATTGCTTTTGCGATTGCCTTGTATGTTGTTGTTCCATCTGATGGCTGTGAGTTTTGTGCTGCAATGTTTGCTGCGTAAGCATCTGTCTTTTGTGCGTATGATGCAGCCAACTCGCGGATGTATAGGTCTAGGAATGCTGGGTCTGAGCGGTCGATCAATTCGACATCTAGGATTCCAGCGCCTGCAAACTTAACTACGTTATCCTCTTGGAATGTGACTGCTGTATCAGTTGATGAAAACTCTGCGCCTTCTGCTGTCAAAGCAACAGTCGCCTGAGCGCCCAACTTTGGAGTAAAGACTTTCATTCCACTTGCTGGGAGGGCTGCCGATTCGATCGAATCAATAAATGGACGTGATGAATCGATAATACCAATAACATCGCGTAGGTATGTTGGAGGAACCATACCTGTGTTTTCTGCAACTGTTGCAACTGCAAGAGCAGCAACTAGGTCGCGAGCATCTGCGTCGCCACGTGATGCAGCAAGTTGCGCCTTAGCGTACTCGCCTGCTGAAACGTTTAGGTTAACGCGAGGATTTGTAAAGTAAACTGGACGTGTTGTCGCAGCTGTTACTTCTGACTTTGCAGCTTCAACCGCTTCGGTTGATACTGCCTCTGAAACGGTTTCTGACACTAGGTCATCTCCTTCGGTCTTAGGATCCTCGATTTGAGGCTCCGGGGTTGATTCGCTTGCAGCTTGTCCTTGTGTTTCGGCTGCTGCAACCTTTTCCACTTCTGCTCCTGGGATTGCTCCTTCAGTTACAAGTGAAACTTCGATTAACTTCGATGCGCTGATAGCCATAACGCCATCCTGGTTATCCCAGGCATCTACCTTTACGCCAACGCTAAAATCTGAGCGCAAACCAGTTGCAGCCTCTTCTAGAGCGTCATTACCAGCAGTTGTCTTTGCGATCTTGAATGATGCAGTAATACCTGTCTCATCCTGTGACCACTCCATTAACTTACCGATTGGCTTTGTCATTTCATGTTCAAGAACCAATTTCGTGTTCTTGCTAAAAGTAATTGAGTTTGGAAGGAATACTGTCTGACCAGCAGATGTATTACCGACTGAATCCCATTGAACGATGCGACCTGCAATAATGCGTGATTCAGAATCGCTGGCTGTAAGTGTTACTGGCATTGTTATCTTCATGCTAGTAAGTCCTCCTGTTGTCTGATTTCATCAACGCTCATCGCGCCAATTCTGTTTAGGATTTCGTAAACCTGTGCGCGCTCCAAAGGATTACCGCGTAGGAAGTCATCTAGCGCGTAACGCACTTCATTTCCTTGACCAACAAAATCCGCCATTGATAAACGTTGTTCAATGGCTGTTAAGATTGGACGTAGTGAGAAATCAACAAGTGAACGACGCTCTGAAATCGCGTTTGAGTACGTCATTGTTGTTGTTTCAGCGCTTGCAAAGAATGCCGGAAGTCCTGCTGCTCTGCAGAGTTCCAAACTGACGTACATTCTGGCTTCATTTAGTTGCAGTTTATTAGGATCAATTCCCATAGCCTGCAGTTCAACATCGGCGTTCAGAAATGCTGTGCTCCGAGTGCTGCGGGCTACGCGCCAGGCTTCAAGCAATTTGCCAATACGCTCGCTAGTAAGATTTGTTCCATTTGACTTTAGAACCATCATTGGTACAGGTTCTTTAGCAAAAGCCTCTGACGCATTTTCTAATGCAATAGCTGCGCGAATTGTGCGACCTGCGCGATTTAAGAATCCTTCATCCAGACCGTTAAATACAACCATAGATCCAACGCCCATAGGTGGGACATCTTTTCCATCGATTGTGTAACCAACGATCTCGGTTTGTAGCGAGTTTGTTTTGTATGAAACGCGATCTACTGCAACGCGTGTCCATTCCTGGATTCGTCCGTCTGCATACATAGACATAACTTGTCCATACGCCACGCCATGAAATAGTAAATCTTCTGCGATAAACGAATAGATAGATGATCCGGGAACGCGTGAATCTGGTTGGTTAATTACGCGGTTGGGTTCAACTCGTACCCCGGAAGATTTGATTCTCTGCTCTAAAGGCAAAGAGGCAACCGTAGAGCAGATAATGTTACGCGCTCTTGCGATTGTAGGAACAGCCATCGCTTGCTGACGTGTAGCAGTCGATGCTGAGAAGTAAAAATTATTTAGACTTGGGTTTAACGGTGCGGGAACCGCAGCTGCATCAACCGTCATTACTACCGGTTCAGGAGCCTTTACGAATAGATCTCTGATAGCCATTAGCATAAAATTATAGCATAATCAACCCAACACGATGTCCACTTCTGTATCAGGTCGTGTCGCAAAGTGACTGACCATAGCCATTCCAACGGTTGCGCAGATTGTAGCTGCGCTGGCTTTTCGTCCAAGGTACCAACCGCCATCCTTAAATGGCAATTTGACCGCAGATAAGACTTGTTTGTTTAACTCGACTTGGTTGCCATGAACTAGGCGCTGGGAGGTAACAGCCGACAACATTTCATCGCAGGCTTGCCCATAAATAGCGCCATCGATCGGCGTAGTCGGGATTCCTGCTGGAATGAGACGGGAAGCAACCGCGCCAGCGGTTTGACGAGAATAAGCAACAGTCTCTACTGAGTATTTACGCGCCCACACAGCGATACTGTTTGCTAAGTCTTTATCGTCAATGTTTACTGGATTCGAATACGTTTCCAATAACACAACACAGAACTTGTCCCCATCAAGTCTCTGGGCTGCCATTAACGCGGCTGCTTTCCTGTCCGGTGATAGATCGACCGCCATCCAAGTTGGTTGCTCCCGATCTAGAGCGAGCGTACCCTCAGACGCGCACTCTGTCCAACTTGACGGATTGATGGCTGGGTTGATCTGTGACACCCATTGGCACAAAAGTTCTGTGCGAATAATAGACTCATCATCTGACATGGCAGATTTGAGGTTATCGATGTGGATCGTATATCCAAGGCTCGGGTTGGCTTGTTGCCACCCCTTCATGTCGTCGATTGGGCAACCAGGTTCAGCCGACCACTCAAACCAACCGATAGCATCATCTGAACCCGCAGCAGCTGCAAGCCCGCGCTCACGCATACGATTCAGGATTACTGAGTGCTGGTCTCCGGCATTAGAATACATAATTGCCTGAGGATTCTTTGAAGCCATCTGAGTAAAGCGAAGCGATGCCCAAACTTCGTCGTCCTTGTATTCACGTACCTCATCAAGATGGATTACGTCCGGCGCTGCAATTCCACGCGCTGCCGAGTTATTGGCTCTTACCAGGTAACGAGTGCCATCGTTTAACTTGATCTCCTGGGAACCTTTGGTCTCGTACTTCTTTACAAACCGAGTCACAAGTTGTTCGTTGGCTTGGATAATCTCATCGATCTTCCAAAAGATTTCAGATGAGGTTGTAAGTTTGTGCGCGGTGTGAACTTGTAGGCGCTCACCCCACAGGAACATCCCAGCCAAGATTCTGAGCTGCATAAAGGTAGACTTGCCATTCTGGCGGGCAATAATCACGCCAATCTCGTTGTGGTACCAGCGCCCGTCCGGCTTGACGCGGTGCATCTCCATAGCGAGCAATTTCTGCCAAGGGAGCAGCTTAAAGGTCTCGCCAGTCACCGGATCGATCAATTTCTCCACAAAGTCAATCATTTCCTGCCCGCGTGACGGTAAATCGACCGGTTTTGACCTAATACGCGGTTCTGTCGCCCCTAGGTAAACCTCCTGAGGGCTATTTAAGGCTGTTTGAGGGTTTTCAGTCATATCTAGTCGGACTCTTCCTGATAGTGGCTTATTGAGCCGTTTTTGGGGGCAAAAGATCCAA
>Ga0209288_10000299_pt1 | contig 15241 bp, 11 predicted proteins | sample PPLLaktember2015_4_FD_187261 | JGI IMG/M metagenome (GOLD analysis project Ga0209288, IMG submission 187261) | Freshwater sediment microbial communities from Prairie Pothole Lake near Jamestown, North Dakota, USA - PPLs Lake P8 Core (1) Depth... | ecosystem: Environmental > Aquatic > Freshwater...
TCGGTCTTCGTTTTCAGCTGCGCGATGCTGATCCCGGTGCGGCTGCGCTTAATGGCGCCGAAGACGGAATCGAGCACGGTATCTCTTCGCACCCGAGCGCCTGTGCCGGGCGCTTTCTTGGCCGCACTGCGGCCAGGCGTCTCCTTAGCGGAGGCCGCCAATTTTTCGACTTGTTTGGTGATCTTGCTTACCTGCTTGGACAAAGCGGATAATGTCTGCGAGATCCACACGAGTTGGGCCTGTAGTTTTTTCATGGGCTCGGTCCTCCCGAAAGAAAGAATTCTTCCCCGTTCGATCCAGCATATCGGAAGAGTAGTACAGCCTGTAAAACAAGTCAATCTGAGGTTGATTAAATAGGGTTGCCGCCCTGAAAAAAGACATGACCTTCACTACCATTTCTGATAGGGTATACGGCAACGTCACCCCGCCGAACCGCGCCGTCCATGCTAGAGCGCCGGTGGTGAAGGGCCTGCTCTATCATGCAAAAGCTTAGCGACAAAAACTGTCTCGGGCACGCGTCAGCCTCTCGATGGGGGGAAGCGCTAAACGATGCCCAGCGTGCCGCTGTCCATCACGCCGATGGCCCGCTGCTGGTGATCGCGGGGGCGGGCAGTGGGAAAACCCGAACGCTGACCCACCGAGTGGCGCGGCTGGTGGCCGAAGGCGTTCATCCGGCCGCCATCCTGCTGCTGACGTTCACCCGCAAGGCCTCCCAGGAAATGCTGCAACGGGCTACCCGGCTGCTGGACCAGCGGTGCGAACGGGTATCCGGAGGGACCTTCCATTCTTTTGCCAATCTGAAACTACGCCAATACGCCGCGCACGTCGGGCTGTCGGCCGACTTTGCCATTCTCGACCGTACCGATGCCGAAGCCCTCATCGGGCTGATTCGCAAAGAAAGCGACCGTGCCGCAGGACAGCGGCCCCTGCCCCGCAAGAATACCCTGGCCGACATCTTCAGCCGCGCTGCCAACAAGGTACGATCCGTCGAGGACGTGATCCTATCTGATTATGTCCATCTATCCGAACAAGCGGATGCGATCGTCACGCTTTTTGAATATTACGCCCAGCGCAAACGCGAACACCACTTCCTGGATTACGACGACCTGCTGGTCTGGTTTCAAAGGCTACTGCAGGATTCTTCGGAGGTGCGCCGCCGCATTTCCGCTTCTTATCGTTACATCATGGTCGATGAATACCAGGACACCAACCGGATCCAAGCCGATATCCTGTATCACTTGACCGACACCAATCATAACATCATGGTGGTGGGCGACGATTCCCAATCGATTTACGCCTTTCGCGGCGCCAACTTTCGCAACATCATCGATTTCCCCAAACTGTTCCCGGAGGCCCGCGTCATCGGGCTGGAAGAAAACTACCGCAGCACCCAGCCGATCCTTAATCTGACCAACATCGTTATCGAGCGCGCTCGGGAGAAGTATTCCAAACACCTTTTCACTCGCAAGTCCGGCGGGGCGCTGCCCGAACTCATCGAGGCCGAGGACGAAAACACCCAATCGGTGTATGTCGTCGAGCAAATCCAAAACCTCACGGCCCGGGGCGTGCGATTGGAGCAGATCGCCGTTCTCTTCCGCGCCGGCTTTCATTCCTTCGACCTGGAAATCGAATTGAGTCGCCAGGGGATTCCCTTTATCAAGGTCGGCGGGTTCAAGTTCACCGAATCGGCTCACATCAAGGACGTTCTGGCCCACCTGCGGGTGATCACCAATCCCTACGACCGCATCAGCTGGTATCGCATCCTGCAGCTGATCGAAAAAGTCGGACCTCGCGGCGCTCAGCGCATCTATGAATCCATCCTGGCCGCCGGAGCAGGCGTCAACGGCCTCTTCGCTCTCAAGCTGAAGAACGCTGGGGTCGAGCGCCTGAGAGAGCTCTACCGATCCATCCACGCCAAAGAAATGGCGCCGGCGGAAATGGGGGGCGCGGTCGTCCACTACTACTTGCCGATTCTGAAGCAGCTTTTCGACGACCACCCCAAGCGGGCGAAAGACCTCGAGCAACTGCTGGGCATCCTGGAACGCTACCGCCGGTTGGAGCATTTTCTGACCGACATGGCGCTGGAGCCCCCCAACATCAGCGCGGAAGAAACGCTCTTCACGGACGAGATTCAAGACCGCCTGGTTCTCTCCACCATCCATTCGGCCAAGGGCTTGGAGTGGCAATGCGTGTTTGTCATTTGGGCTCTGGACGGCCGATTCCCGTCCTTGTACGCGATGACCAACGAGGAGGATATGGAGGAAGAGCTGCGGCTCATGTACGTGGCCGCCACGCGCGCCCGCGAGAGCCTCTGTTTCACCTACCCGCGCCAAGCGTATGACCGCAGTCAGGGAATCCTTCTCAACCGCCCGTCACGTTTCATCGACATGATTCCGGACGACATCCTGACGAAACGCTCCATCGGCTTTTGCGGGGCTTCGCAGCTCCGGTGGTAAACACAAGAGGCCAAAAGCCCTAACGGGCCCCTGGCCTCTTGTGTCTTTAGTTTAACGAATAAATCAGGAACCCGGCCACAGCCGGCATCCTATATTTATTCGGTGAAAAACCCCCACCAAACAAAAATAACGAAGGCCAAGATGGCGACCGCCGCCAGCGCATACCCTTTGATGTTCGGCGGCTTTTCAGCCAAACCCAAGCGATTCACCGGCCCGACGGCTTTGCCGCACGAATGGCACACCTTGGAGTCCAGCGGCAGATAGGTGAAACACTCCGGGCACTTCTTGGTCATGTGAATATGGGAGGACGGGTTCAACGTCGTCTTGGGTGCAGCGGCCATTAAACCTCCTGGGACCGGTCCTCCGGCGCGGTGTCGGAAGGCGTGGTCCGATCGGCGCAGAACGCGGCGCCGGTTGGGTTCAGATCAGGTTGAAGTCCCGTTTTTGATCGACCTGGCTGCGGTCACGCAGCTGGCTCATCCAGGCTTCCCAGGCCTTGAATTTCTTCTGCTGCAGCAGGCGCTCCACAATTTGAGTACGCTCCTGCTCGAAACCCGCCATGTCCGCCGGCCGGCGCTCACCGAAACGAACGACGGCGAAGCCTTTGGAGGTCGGGATCGGTTCGGCCGGCAGCGGGCTGCTCCCGGATCGTTCAAAGGCGATGCGAAGCATTTCCGGCTCCGGGCCCAAATCGGCGATAGGATCATTCCGTTTTAGGAAACCGGCTGCCCGCGGCGCCAATCCGAGTTTTTTGGCAGCCTGCTCCCACGCCACGCCGCCCTTCAGGTCTTCCAGCAGCGCCTGGGCGTCTTTGCGGGCTTGCTCTCGCTGTTTTTCTCGAATTAAGTCCTGCTTGACGCGGGCCTCCACAGCTGCCAGCTCGGGAATTCGAGCAGGCCGGTTTTCAACGGTCTGCAGCAGGTAGTATCCATCTCCGAAATCCTGGATCTCACCGACGATCCCGGGGCTCACCTGAAAAGCCGCTTGCGCAAACGCGGCCCCCTGCGCAATTCCCTTGACCGGCCCGTTGCGGCCAAAGAATTCCGTGGTGCGCACCTCCAGCTGCCGGGCGGCAGCCGCACCGACCAGATCGTTGCCGACCGCCGCTGCATCGTAGACGGCTTCGGCATCGTCGTAGGCCAGGCTCCGAGCCCGCTCGTTTTTTAGATGATTCTGGATTTCAGCGTGCGCTTCCTCCAGGCTGCGCGTGCGCCCTGCGTTGGCCTTCGCAACCTGGATCAGATGCCAACCGAAGCGCGTTCTCACCGGTTCGCTGATCTGGCCGGGAGGGGTGGCGAAGGCGACCTCGCCGAAGGGCGGGACCATCGCCTCCTTGGGAAACGCCCCGAGGGCGCCCCCCTGTTCTTTGGTGCCCTCGTCTTCCGAGTACTGCTTGGCGAGCTGCGCGAAATCCTGGCCCTCGCGGGCCTGCTTCAAGATGGCCTGGAGGCGTTCGCGCGCCTTCTCGACCGCCGCCGGGTCGGCATCGTCCGGAACCCGGATCAGGATGTGGCTGGCCTCAACGGTTGGGGCGATCACAAATCGGTCGGGGTTGGCCTCGTAGTAATCGCGGATCTCCTCGGGCGGAATCTGGATCTGTTGGCTATATGCCGCGGGGTCAAAACGAACATACCGCACCTGGACCTCGGGCGGAATCTGGTAGGCCTGCTTCGTCCGCTCGAAGTATTGTGCAACGTCCTCAGCCGTCACGGAGATGTTTTGGGCGCGGTCGGCGTCGACCGTCACATAGTCGAAGCGGGTCGCGGCATGATTCCATTGGTACCAGCTTGCCGCCTCGCTTTCCGAGACCTTGACCGTGTCTGTCACCAACCGGACCAGTTTTCCGACCAGCAGACTGTCGCGCTGGTTCAACTCGAAGACCTCGGGCGTCGTGCGGTTGAGGGAAAGCACCTGCTGATAGCGCCGGCGATCGAACGCCCCTCCGGTCTGAAACGCCGGCGTGCTGCGAATCGACTGCGCGAGCTCCTCGTCGGTCACCTGCATCTTCAGACGCTCGGCGGCCTGCTTGAGAAGCGTTCGATCAATCAGCTGTTCCATGGCACGTTTCGGGAGCTGCAGCGTCTTAAGCATCTCATCGCTGAGATTGGATCCCAAGCTCTGGCGCGCCTGGTCCATCAGGCGGTTGTATGCATTGCGGTAATCCTCCAAGGATATGGATTCGCCGTTCACCGTGGCCACAATCCCTTCCCGTTGACTGGTCCAGCTTCCAACTCCCCAAAAAACGAACACCACCACAATGGCCCCGAGCAGGGCTTTGATCATCCAAGTTCCCGCGTGTTTGCGCATCAAATCTAACATACGTTCTTCTCTCCGCTGCAAGTCTTATTTCGCTGGACATGCAATCAGCATTCGGCGCCTGACGCCCATTCTATCGATAATGAAACCGGCAGGATCGCTGCCTGCCTTCTCGCCCATAGACAAGGGAGGATCGGGGGATTTTGGAACCAGCTCTCACGCAAGCCGTGCTGGCTGCCGGCGGCAGGCAAGGTCATACGATCAGCCGAATCGGCGTCTCACCGCGGCTGGTCTTGGTTCCCACGGTGCTGGAGCACAAGGTGCACAGGTATTCATACTTGTCGCCTTCCGGAAGCACCAGAAGCAAACGCTTGCGCACGGGAACCGCCCGGCGGCAGCGCGGGCAATAAAGTTCCGTGGCGTCGAATTCCCTGAAGTCGCCTTCGTTGCGCCGCGGGCCCCGAGAGGGTTGCGGCGGTTTCATATACGGATTCAAAGCGGTGCCTGCCTGTTGATGACTGAATTCGCACGGCTTGCTTCGTCGGATGCGAAGCAGCTGCTTTCATTCTGTTCCGGTAGATGCTTAAATTGTTATAGTAGGTTTTAATCTTGCAATTTGTCAATACTTGAAAAAAGGATTGACACTCAAAACCGTCGTTGATACATAAAAAAAGTTTTGTGTTGGGGCTGTAGCTCAGCTGGGAGAGCGCATGAATGGCATTCATGAGGCCAGGGGTTCGACCCCCCTCAGCTCCACCAGGATGTAATCCAGCTGGACGATCAGCTGTCGTCGGAAATACCAGCTCAAAGCAAACGGCCCGCCGAACCATCGGCGGGCCGTTTGCTTTTTCGCAGCCAGAAATTGCCCATGGTCCCAGCTCGGTCACCGACCGAGTCGGAAGTTGTCAGCCGCTCGAAAGGCGCGTTAAAATATCGTAATACGAAATCTATTTTCTCAATACGATTTTTTTCTTGACAGTCCTGGGCCTCACTATCTAAAGTGTTTCGAAAAAGCCGAACCGCTCTCATCTGACAAACATCGCCTAACCCCAAGAAAGGTCCTCAACGTGAAAAAGGTAACTGCCCACACTTTGATCGAAAAAAAGAAAGCCAAGCAACCCATCACCTGGCTTACCGCCTATGATTTCCCCATGGCACAGTTCGAGGAAAAGGCCGGCATCGACATCATTCTGGTGGGAGACTCCATCGGCATGACGACCTTTGGCTTCGATTCAACGCTTCCGGTGACCATGGATCTGCTGATCCCCCACACCCAGGCGGTTCGCAAGGGGGCACCTAATGTCTTCCTCATCGGCGACATGCCCTACATGACCTACCAGGTCTCCCCCCAGGAGGCGGTTCGAAACGCGGGGCGGTTCATGGCCGAGTGCGGTTGCGACGCGATCAAACTCGAAGGCGGCCGCGAAGTGCTCGACACCATCCAGGCTATCATCCGGGCCACCGTGCCGGTCGTCGGCCACTTGGGATTGACCCCGCAGTCCATCGCCATGCTCGGCGGTTTCAAGGCCCAGGGCCGCGATACGGCCGCGGCGATACGTCTGATCGAGGACGCCCGGCTGCTGGAAGAGGCCGGGGTATGCATGATCCTGCTCGAGGCGGTTCCACCGGAAGTCGCCAAGGTCGTCGCCGAGCGGGCGCAGATCCCCATCGTCGGAATCGGCGCCGGACCGCATGTCGACGGCCAGTGCCTGATCGTACACGACATGCTCGGCATGTTCGAGGCCTTCACGCCGAAATTCGTCAAGAAGTATGCGGACATCGGCGGTCAGATCGTCACAGCGCTGAAAGAGTTCACCCAGGACGTGGCCCGCGGAGGCTTCCCGGCCGCTGAGCACTGCTACAAGATGCCGGAGGCTGAGCTCCTCAAGCTGAAAGAACTGCTCAAAAAGAACCCGTAGCTCCTGTGAAGAGAGCCCATCCGTGGCGGGGTGATCCTTCTTGCGGCGCGCTCCCAGGCAAGTTCCCCGAATCGCCGTCATGCCGCGGGCGTCGATGAGGCTGCCGGTGCTCAGGGAGAACCATGTCTGACGACGTCCAAGGGGGAGGCACGATCAAATCGCTGGTGAAGACGCTGCGCCTGCTGAAGCTGTTCACGCCCCAGCGCAACGCGTGGACCGCCGAGGGCATGGTTGCCGCGCTGGGATTCCATAAAAGCTCGGTACAGCGTATTCTGGCAACGCTCGAAAATGAAGGGTTCCTAGCCAGGGTCGCGCCTCGCCGCACCGAGTACCGCCTGGGTCCGGACATCCTGTTCCTGGGCAATGTGGCTGAGATGAGCCTGGATCTGCGCTCCGTCGCCCAGCCCATCATGCTGGACCTGGTGCAGCGGGCACAGGAGACTTGCTATCTGTGCGTGGCCGACCAGGGTCAATGCCTTTATGTCGACAAAGTGGAGTGCTCGCAGCCCATCCGCATCATCAACCAGGTGGGGCAGCGCAACCCCATGCACTGCACTGGAGTCGGCAAGGTCCTCTTGAGTGGGATGGCCGACGATGTCATCGACCGCTTGATCGAAACCCGGGGCTTGAGGGCGCATACTCGCAACTCCATCACCGACCGGTGCCGCCTCAGACAGGAGCTCGACGGTATCCGTCGCAACGGAATTGCTTTGGATAACGAAGAGCTGGATCTGGGGGTGAAGTGTGTCGCGGCGCCGATCAAGGACAGCTCCGGAAGGGTGGTGGCAGCCATCAGTCTCTCCGGCCCCACGCAGCGCTTCACCCCGGCGGCCATCCGGCGCTTCGAAAAGGACATAAAAGAAGCGGCTATCACGATATCCAGGGCCCTCGGCTTTAATCCGGGCCCGGGGCCGAACGGCAATTAAGGTCTTGACAGGCGATGGCGATCCAAAATAGGTCTTGGCGTTGATCATCAGCGGAATCGTATTCCATCTATCAAACTCATCACAGGCAAGGAGGAGCTAACATGAAGAAAGCATTTGTATTCGGTTTAGCAGCACTGATCGCGATGACACTGGCCGGGCCGGCGGCGGCTCAGTACAAGGCCACCATGAAGCTGGCGTCCACCCAGAGCATGGACCACCCCTACATGGTCGGCGCTAAAAAATTCGCCGACCTCATCCAGGAACGGACGAACGGCCGCATCGAGATCAAGCTGTATCCCAGCAACCAGCTGGGCAAAGGCGAGCGCGAAATGACCGAGGGCATTCAGCAGGGCGCGATCGACCTGCTGGTCACCTCCACCGGCCCTCTGGGAGGCTTCAGTCCCTCCATCAACATTCTTGATTTCCCGTTCCTGTTCCGCGACAACGCCCACGTCGACCTGGTGATGGACGGCCCCATCGGCCGGAAGCTCCTGGACGACTTCGAAAAAGCCAACATCAAGGCCCTGTCGTTCTGGGAAAACGGCTTCCGCCACCTGACCAACGCCAAGGTATCCGTGAAGAAGGTGGATGACGCCAAGGGGCTTAAAATCCGCACCATGGAAAACAAGGTCCACCTGGCAGCCTGGAAGGAAGCCGGCCTGAATCCCACTCCCATGGCCTGGGGCGAAGTCTACACCGCCCTGCAGCAGAAAGTCATCGATGGCCAGGAAAACCCGATCGCCGTTTACTATGCTTCCAAATTCTGGGACGTGCAGAAGAACATGTCGCTCACCGCCCACGTGTACTCGCCGTCCCCCTTCCTGATGAGCAAGAAGACGTTCGACGCCATGCCGAAGGCGGATCAGGAGCTGTTCGTGAAGACCTCCTACGAGGCGGGCACGTTCCAGCGCAAGACCAATCGCGACGCCGAGGAGGCCAAAATCCAGGAGATCGCCAGCAAGGGCGTCACCGTGGTGCGAGACGTGGACCGCGAGAGCTTCAAGAAGGCCATGGCCCCGATCTACGATCAATTCAGCAGCCAGTTCAGCAAGGCCGACATCGAAGCCATCATGAACGCGAAGTAGCGCTCGTGTGATTCAAACGGGCGCCCTTTCGCATCGGCAGAGGGGCGCCCGTGGTTTATCCTGAGATCTCAGAGAGGTCGGCCATGCGCGCGTTGCAGGGGTTCAATGAATGGTTGGTTAAATTCGGAAGCTGGGGGACGATTCTCTTCATGGCCGTCATGGGCATCGTCATCCCCTACGAGGTCGTCGGCCGCTACGTGTTCGAAAGCATGAGCACCTGGTCAGGAGAGGTTTCAACCTACTCCCTGGCGTGGGCCTCCATGCTCGGGGGAGCGGTGGGCCTCAGAAAAGGCTATCAGGTCAAGATGGACTCGGTGGTGGATTCCGTGCCGCCGGGGGTGGCCAGGGCCCTAAAGTTCCTGGCCTACCTTTCGGCCCTGTTTTTTTTCGGCATGATGTTCGGCTTCGGCCTGTTCCAGACCATCTACAACTGGAAGCAAACCTCGCCGGCCATCGGCCTCATCATGAGTTTCCCCTACGCGGCCCTGCCGACGGGCTTTTTCATCATGTTCTTCCTGACGCTGGAAGAATTCTTGGCACTCCTCAGGTTGGAATCGAAAGGAGCGGCCGCATGATCGCTGTTTTCGCGTTTTCCTTCATCGGACTCTTGTGCATCTCCGCGCCCATTACCGTGGCCCTGGGCGGCTCGGCCATGGCCTACGCCCTCATCAGCGGCAACGTCCCGATCACCACGCTGATCCAGACCACCTTCGGGGGCCTTGCCACGTTCCCGCTGCTGGCCATCCCGCTCTTCATGCTGGCCGGAAACCTCATGAACGAGGGCGGCATCACCCCGGATCTGGTGCGCTTCGCACGCCTGCTCTTGGGGCACATCAAGGGCGGGCTGGGGCTTGCCACCATTCTGGCCTGCGCGATCTTCTCGGCGATCTCCGGGGCCGCCGTGGCCACCGCGGTCGCCATCGGCGTCGTCATGATCCCGGCCATGAAGGCCGCCGGCTACGACGAAGACGTGGGCGCCGCCATGACCAGCGTAGCCTCCTGCATGGGCCCCATCATTCCTCCCAGCATCCCGTTCATCATTTACGGGGTCGCGGCCAACGTCTCGGTCGGCGCGCTGTTTTTAGGCGGCGTGTTTCCGGGGCTGCTGTTGGGCCTTGCCTTGATGATTTATATGTACTACGTGGCCCGCAAGCGCAACTACCCCATCGACCCTAAAACACCGGTCCGGGACGTTTGGGTCGCGGCCTGGAAAGCCATTCCGGCGCTTTTCATGCCCGTTCTGATCATGGGCGGCATCCTGAGCGGCATGTTCACCCCCACCGAGGCGGCCGGCGTCACCGTGATCTACGCCGTGCTGGTGGGGGTCTTCGTCTACCGGAAACTGAAATGGAGCAGCTTTCCCAAGGTGCTGCTGCAGGCGGGGCTGGAGTCGGGCATGGTCATGTTGCTGATCGCTCTCTCGGAGCCCTTCTCCTGGATCGTAGCAGCCGATCAGATCCCGCAGATTTTGATCGAATGGATCTCGAAGCTGACCACCTCGCCCTACATGATCCTGCTGCTCATCAATATTTTCCTGCTGCTGCTGGGCATCCCGATCGAAACTGCGCCGGGCATTGTCATCGTAACACCGGTATTGGCGCCGATCGCGGCCACCATGGGTATCGACCCGGTGCACATCGGCGTCATCATCTGCCTCAACCTGGTGCTGGGGCTGGTCACACCGCCGGTAGGGGCGGTTTTGTTTGCGGTCTGCGGGGTCGGCAACGTTACCATCGACCGCCTGAGCAAAGCGGTCTGGAAACCGTTTTTCGTGTCCCTGATGGTTCTGGCCATGGTGACCTACATCCCCTGGCTGAGCACCTGGCTGCCGAAGACTCTGCTCGGGTATTGATGCAACGGGCGGCGGCGCCCTCCGGGCAACCCCGTCCGTTGATAACGTTTTAACCGCATCGGGCATCCGGGCTCTACTAACGTCTGGGGCTGATGGGTTTCGAAAGGATTCGGCCATGGCAAATCAACAGAATCCCCGCGGGCCGCTGCGCTCCTCTGAAATGACCAAGGGGGTGGACCGCGCGACCCACCGCTCCCTGCTCTACTCCATGGGCTGGCGTTCCGAGCATCTGGACAAGCCCCTGGTAGCGGTGGTCAATTCCTTTAACGAGCTGATGCCCGGCCACATTCATCTCAACGCCCTCTGCCAGGGGATCAAGCTCGGCATCGCCGAGGCCGGCGGCACGCCCCTCGAGTTTCCGACCATCGCCGTCTGCGACGGCCTAGCCACCGGCCACAAGGGCATGAAGATGCCCATGCCGAGCCGCGAGCTCATCGCCGACTCGATCGAGATCATGATCACGGCCCACGCCTTCGACGCCATGGTGCTGTTGACCAACTGCGACAAGGTCACCCCGGGCATGTTGATGGCGGCCGCGCGCCTGAACATTCCGGCGCTGCTGGTGTCGGGCGGCCCCATGGACACGGGCTGCTTTCACGGCAAGCGCGTCTGTTACAACGACCTCATGGAAGCCGAAGCGTTGGTGGAACGCGGCCGGATGGCACCCGAAGAGCTGGCCGCCTTCGAAGAGGTGGCGGTTTGGGGCCCCGGCGCCTGCGCCATGATGGGCACGGCCAACACCATGAACATTTTGACCGAGGCGCTGGGCATGACGATGCCCGACGGCGCCCTCACCCCGGCCACCTCCGGTGCCCGCATGGCGCTCGCCCGCCGGGCCGGGCGGCTGATCATGGACCTGCACGCCCGAAACATTCTGCCACGCGACATTCTGACCCCGGCCGCCTTCCGGAATGCGCTGGCCGTAGACATGGCCGTCGGCGGATCCACCAACACCTGTTTGCACCTGCCGGCCATCGCCGCTGAAGTGGGCCTGGTGCTCGATCTGGATGAATTCGCCCGGGCCGCCGCTAAAACTCCGCACCTGGTTCTGCTAAAACCCGCCGGCCGACATTTCCCGCTGGATTTCTTCAATGCCGGCGGGGTGCCCGCTCTTATGAAAGAACTGCTGGACGGCGGGCTATTCCATGGGGACTGCATGACCGTCACCGGCCGGCCCATGGCCGAAAATCTTGCCGGCCGCCGCATCCTCGATGCGGAGGTGATCCGCCCGCTGAGCCAACCCCTCAGCCCGACCGGAGGGCTGGCGGTCTTGACCGGAAGTCTGGCGCCGGAGGGCGCCGTGGTGAAGAAAGCCGCCGTGGCTCCCGAAATGCTCCGGCACAGCGGGCCGGCGCGCGTATTCGAGCAGGAGGAGCCGGCCCTGGCGGCTATCTTCGACGGTCAGATCAAACCCGGCGACGTCGTGGTGATTCGCTATGAAGGGCCTAAAGGCGGACCGGGCATGCGCGAGCAGCTGCTGCCGACCTCGGCCATCATCGGCATGGGCCTGGGAACGTCCGTGGCGCTGGTGACCGACGGTCGCTTCTCCGGCGCCACTCAGGGTGCCTGCGTCGGCCATGTCACGCCCGAAGCTTTTCTGGGCGGGCCGATCGCGCTGGTTGAGGAGGGTGACCTTATCACCATCGACATCCCGGCCGGCCGTTTGGAGCTTGAGGTACCGGCCGACGTCCTGAAACAGCGCCGCGAAAGCTGGCGTCCACCCAGCCATGTCGAACTGCCGAAAGGCACCCTGCTGGACCGCTACCGCCGCCTGGTGGGCCCGGCCAGCCGGGGTTGCACGCTGGAATAAGTCAAGCCTCCCGCCGCCCTCTCTGGAACACGGACGGCGGGATTTAAACCCTCTGGCTCTAAGACCTGATTTCCTGTGGATACCTGCCTTTCTTGACATCCCTCGCCCTTTGGCTTAGATAGTCGAGTCTCCCGCCATCCAATGGCTGATATTTCGATGCCGACGGGCCGCAGCCGCCGGTCAACCGCACTTATGAAAAAGACCAAAATCACCGCCATTCGCAACATCGGCATCATCGCCCACATCGACGCCGGCAAAACCACGGTGACCGAGCGGATCCTTTTTTACACCGGCCGGTCTCATAAGCTGGGCGAAGTCCACGACGGCGAAGCCGTCATGGATTGGATGCCGGACGAACAGGAACGCGGTATCACCATCACCTCGGCGGTGACCACCTGCCTTTATAAGGACATCGAAATCCATCTTATCGACACCCCCGGCCACGTCGACTTCACCATCGAGGTCGAGCGTTCCCTGAGGGTCCTGGACGGAGCCGTAGGCGTCTTCAGCGCCGTGGAGGGGGTCGAGCCCCAGTCCGAAACGGTCTGGCGCCAGGCCGACAAATATCAAGTGCCCAAGATCGCCTTCCTGAACAAGATGGACCGTATCGGAGCCGATTTTCCCGGCACCGTGGAGATGATGAAAAGCAAACTGGCGGCCAATCCGCTGGTGCTGCAGCTGCCGGTCGGAGGGGGCGAGGATTTCCGGGGGGTGATCGACTTGGTGCGCATGCAGCAAATCCGCTGGGACGAATCCTCGCTGGGAACCTTCTTCACAAGCGCGCCGATCCCGGCGGACATGCTGGACCAGGCGGCCGACTACCGCGAGCGATTGATCGAGACGGTCGCTGAGCAGGACGACGCACTGATGGAAGCGTTCGTGGCCGAAACGCCGATCGATGAGACTCAGCTGCTGGCCGCTATCCGCCGCGCCACCATTCAGCTCAAACTGGTGCCGGTGCTGTGCGGTGCCGCGCTCAAGAACAAGGGCATCCAACCGCTGCTCGACGCCGTCGCCCAATTTCTTCCCAGTCCTGCAGACATCCCGCCGGCTCGGGGGATGCATCCGGAGACCGGCGAGCCGATCGTGTGCCATCCCAAAGATGCCGATCCGCTGGCGGCATTGATCTTCAAGGTCTCCATGATGGAAGGGCGCAAACTATGCTTTGTCAGGATCTACAGCGGACGGCTTAAGGCCGGCAGTGACCTTTATAATCCCTCGCTCAAACGCAAGGAGAAGGTTGCGCGCATCCTGCTGATGCACGCCAACAAACGCGAGCGTATCGAGGAGTCCGGCGCAGGCAGTATCATCGGAGTCATCGGTCTCAAGGACGCCTCCACCGGCGACACGCTTTGTACCGCCGAGCACCCGGTGCTGCTTGAAAAGATCGGATCCTACGAACCGGTCATCTCCATCGCCATCGAACCTAAAACTCACAGTGATCAGGAACGAATGGACGAGGTCCTCGAAAAATTCACGGCCGAAGACCCGACGCTGAGGGTCCGCAAGGACGAGGACACCGGCCAGACGATTCTTTCGGGAATGGGCGAGCTGCACCTTGAGATCATAACCAGCCGCATGCAGCGCGAGTTCAACACCAATGTCAATGTCGGCAAGCCCCAGGTCGTCTACCGCGAAGCGATTGCCGGACCGGCCCAGGCGACATCCGTTTTCGACCGGGAAATCGCCGGCCAGCGGCACTTCGCCGAGGTCAGTCTCTCCGTCGCTCCGCTGCCGCGGGGCGCGGGATCGAAATTCATCTCCGGCTCCCCGGGCGAAATGCTGCCGGCGGCCTTCATGGACGCCGTCCGCAAAGGTGCCTTGGGCGCTCTGGACAGCGGCCCGCTCTCCGGCTATCCGGCGGTGGATGTGGAGATCCGCCTGGCCGCCGCCGCCCCGAAAGACACCAGCACCGAGCTCGCCTTCACGGTGGCCGCTTCCATGGCCTGCAAGGAGGCGTTGTCCAGGAGCAATCCCTTTCTGCTCGAACCGATCATGACCGCGGAGGTGCTGGCACCGGAGGCCTTCCTGGGAGAAGTGATCGGCGACCTCAGCGCCCGCAGCGGCAAAATCGAATCCATCGAGCACAAGCTGGGGGTCCAGCTCATCACCGCGACCGTTCCCCTTTCGCGGATGTTCGGCTATTCGACCGCCTTGCGTTCCGCCACCCAGGGACGGGGGACCTTCTCGATGCATTTCAAACGCTTCGACCGCCCATAAAAAAAAAGGGTTCTTCCGAAGCCGTTTTTTTTTAACCGTCCAGGGCTTTTTTCTCTGCTTTGATCTCTGCTTCCACCTGCTTCAGGAGACGCTCGGCGCGCTCGCGCTTTTCGGGAGCATCGCTGTTGCGCAGCGACTGCTTGAACTGGGTTGCCGCTGTTTTGAAGTCCCGCGCCCGCAGGTGGTAAATGCCCAGATAGTAATGAGCATCGGCGAGAGCGCCTTGCCGGCCGAGGTTTTGACCCAGGAAATAATAGGCGTCGCGGTAGTCCGGCGTTTTCTGGATGACGGCGGTGTAAAGGCCAACGGCCTCTGCGGAACGGCCAAGCTCCTGCTGGGTGCGGGCCAAAAAGAACAAGGTGTCGGGATCCTCCGGAATCATGCTCCGGGCGCTGTCCAGCGCGCTCAGGGCGGCCTCCAGCTGCCCGCCGAGAAAATAGACCTTGCCGAGGTCGCGCAGCAGGTAGGGGTTGAACGCGTTACGGGCGAGCACCGCCTTGAGCTCGGCGGCCGCTTCGGTGGTCCGGTTGGAACGGGCCAGGACCAGGCCGTAGCGATAGCGCGCCAGCGTGTTTCCCGGCTCGCGCTGCAGGATCTGCTCCAGGCGGCCCAGTTCGGAGCTCACGTCGTTGTATTCCACCATCAACCGGGTCATGATCCGTTCGAACTCCGCCGGGTTCGCTTTCTGAATCGTAGGGGGACTGCCTTTATGATCCT
>Ga0209288_10000310_pt1 | contig 15120 bp, 10 predicted proteins | sample PPLLaktember2015_4_FD_187261 | JGI IMG/M metagenome (GOLD analysis project Ga0209288, IMG submission 187261) | Freshwater sediment microbial communities from Prairie Pothole Lake near Jamestown, North Dakota, USA - PPLs Lake P8 Core (1) Depth... | ecosystem: Environmental > Aquatic > Freshwater...
GCTGCGACGCGGTGGCCAGGCCCGATACCAGCAGCAGCGCCAGCGCGGCGCCGATTCGTCGCAATCCCTTCATGGCCGGCTCTCCTGCAGCGGAACGAGGACTTCGAAGCGCACCCGCGACCACGGGTCGCGCACCTCGGCAAGACGGGCGATGCGCGCCTCCAGCGCCTGGCCGAGATCGAGCAAGCGTGCCACATCGGTATTTTCCCTGCGCGGCACATAGCCGATCTTGTGCCCCTGCCATTCCACCCGCACCGCATTGCCGTCATAGGGGTTGTCGGCCTCGCGCACCAGGGTGAGGGAATCGCCGACCCGCATCTGCGGCCACATCGCCTTGCCGGCGTGATACTGGAAACCAGCCAGCGGCGAGTCCTGCAGCAGGATGTGGCCGGAAATGTCGGCGTGCGCCAATACGGCCACTGCACTCGCCGCCCATCCCAGCGCAAACAATGCGAATCGCTTCATGCCGTGTCCCCTGTTTCAACCTGGATCATCTCAGCGACCCCACCCGAGGCAAAAGATTCACTGCCGGTCAGCGTCCGTCAAGCCGGAGATTTCACATCAGCCCGCCGAATCCTCGAGGTCGTTGTCGTGGAATTGCATCGCATGCAGCCTGGCGTAGGCGCCATTCTGTGCAAGCAGTTCGACATGCGTGCCACGCTCGATGATGCGACCCTGATCCATGACCAGAATCAGATCGGCCTTTTCGATGGTCGAAAGGCGGTGGGCGATGACCAGCGTGGTGCGTCCCGCCATCACCCGATCGAGCGCCGCCTGGATATGGCGCTCGGATTCGGTGTCGAGCGCCGAGGTCGCCTCGTCGAGGATGAGGATGGGCGCGTCCTTCAGCAGGGCGCGGGCGATCGCCAGACGCTGGCGCTGCCCACCGGAAAGCGTCACCCCGTTCTCGCCGATCAGGGTGTCGAACCCCGCTGGCAGCCGATCGATGAATTCGCGCGCGAAGGCGGCTTCGGCCGCGCCTTCGACCGCCTCGCGCGGCGCGTCCTTGAGGTCGCCATAGGCGATATTCGCTGCCACGGTATCATTGAACAGCGTGACCTGCTGGGTGACCAGCGCGATATGCCGCCGCAGGTTGCGCAGCGTGTAGTCCTCGACGTCGACGCCATCGATCAGGATCTGCCCCTGCGCGTGGTGATAGAAGCGCGGGATCAGGTTGGCGAGAGTCGACTTGCCGCTGCCGGAGCGTCCGACCAGAGCGATCATCTGGCCCGGCTCGGCGCTGAAGCTGATGCCGTCGAGCACCCGCTCGGAACTGCCGGGATAAGCAAATCCGAGGTCGCGCACCTCCAGCCGGCCGCTGACCCGGTCGCGCTCGATCGTGCCCAGATCGACTTCCGGTTCTTCGTCGAGCTGCTCGAAGACGCTCTCCGCTGCCGCCAGACCGCGCTGTATCGTCGAGCTGACTTCGGAAAGATGACGGATCGGCTTGGGCAGCAATCCTGCCGCAGTGATATAGGCCACCAGATCACCGGGGGTGGAATCGCCGCGCAGCAGCAGCACCAGGAACAGCAGCACCGCCATCGCGCTGAAAGTCACCAACTGCAGCGCAGGAACGAAAGTCGCGGAAGTCTTCACCATGCGCAACTGCTTTCTTGCATTGTCCGCGCTAGCCGACGAGAAGCGGGCCGACTCGCTGGCCTCGCCGCCAAAGCTGCGCACCACGCGATAGCCCTGGATCATTTCCGAAGCGACATGAGTAACGTCACCCATCGCGGCCTGGATGGCTCGGCTCTGCTTGCGGTACTTGCGGCTGGCGCTGCGGACCATCAGGCCGATCAGCGGCAGGATCACCACCATCACCAGCGTCAGCTTCCAGTTCATCCACAGCAGGTAGGCGAAAAGGAAGGTCACCGTCAGGCCCTCGCGGATCACCACCTTGATCGCGTCGGTGGCCGCCCCTGTAACCATGGTGACGTTGTAGGTGATGCGCGAGATCAGGTGACCCGAGTTGTTCTGGTCGAAATAACGATTGGGCAGTCGCAGCAGGGTGTCGAACAGCGCCCGCCGCAGGGTGTCGACCACACCCAGTGAGACTTTGGCGATGAAGTAATTGCCGAGGTAGGTGCCCACGCCCTGCCAGACGGCGATCAGCACCAGCATCAGCGGCACGGCGTACAGCACTTTCATGCCGCCGAGAAAAGCGACACCCGGCAGCACCGCGCCTTCGGGATGGATCAGGCCGTCGACGAAGAATTTCAGCAAGGCTGCCTGCATCGGCTGTGCCGACGCAACCAGGAGGTAGCCCAGAATACTGACTGCGAATGCGCCGATGAAGGGCCGGACATAGCCCAGCAGCCGACGATAGACTGCAAGGGATGACTTGAAGGTATTGGGTGAAGCTGGCATCGGCGATGCGTTAGGAGCCGGGCGACTGGGTCGGCGGATATTAGCACGCAGCGGAATGGGCCCGGAGCGGCCATTCCTATCCGGGCAAACCGTGCGGATTCAGTAAAGCGGCGGTTCTCCGGCAGGCCGGGTCTTGAAGCGCCGGTGCACCCAGTAATACTGTTCCGGCATCGTCCGCACCGCCTCCTCGATCCAGGCGTTCATGCGCCGGGTGTCGGCCTCGATATCGTCGGTCGGATAGTCCTCCCACGCCCGCGCCACTTCGACCACATAGCCCTGACCGCCCGGCAGCATGCGCGTGGCGCAGGGCACGACGGCCGCGCCGGTGAGCTTCGACAGGCGCGACAGGCCGGACACGGTGGCGGCCGGGACGCCGAAGAACGGCACGAAAATCGAGTCGCGGGTACGGAAATTGACGTCCGGCAGATAGTAGAAAGGACGACCCGCCTTCATGGCCCGGACGATGGTGCGCAGGTTCTCGTCGCGCGACAGCAGCAGCTGGTCACCGAAGCGCTTGCGTCCCTGGTAAAGCAGGCTGTTGAACACCTTGCTCGACTGCTCGGCATACAGGCTGGCGCAATCGAAGCGCATCGCGATGCCGACCCCGCCGGCATCAAGTCCGACGAAATGCGGCGCCAGCAGCATGATCGGACGTCCGGCATCGAGCAGTTCGCGAATGGTTTCGGCGCCCTCGACGCGAATCAGCCGCTGCAGTCGTTCGGGGCGGCTCCACCACAACATGCCGCGCTCGAGCATGCTGCGCGCCAGCACCTGAAAATGCGCTTGCGCCAGGCGTCGGCGCTGCCTGTCGTCGAGCTCAGGGAAGCACAGGGACAGATTGGTCTCGACGATGCGCCGGCGCCGTCCCGCGACCCGGAAAAGCGCCCAACCCAGGCCGCGCCCGATTGCCGCCAGCAGCGGCAAGGGCAGGCCATGCAGCAGCCACAGCAGAAACACTGCCAGGCGGCTCAGCATGGCTGACAGGCTGTTGCGATCAGGAGTCGAGGCACGTTGGAAAGGTGAGTTCTTATTTCGGGTTCGGACGGTTCGCGGCGGAAAAGTCTGCCGTCCGCTGGCGTTGAACGGCCATTGTAGGGGCAAGCCCGGGGCGCGTCATCCTGTCTTGAATCAGTCCGATTCGCCCGCCCCGCCCTCCCCCATCCCCATGCCATCTGCCTGGTGTAGGATTAGCACATCCCTGTTGAGCCCTGTCGACCATGCCCCGCAAATCGCCCGCCCAGACCAAGCTTTTCGTCCTCGACACCAACGTGCTGATGCACGACCCGACCAGCCTGTTCCGCTTCGAGGAGCACGACATCTTCGTGCCGATCGCCACCCTGGAAGAACTCGACCACAACAAGAAGGGCATGAGCGAGGTCTCACGCAACGCGCGCCAGGCCAGTCGCTTCCTCGACGAAATGGTGTCCAAGCTCGACAACATCGAGGAGGGCGTGCCGCTCGGCCCGCACAGCCACAATGCCGCGACCGGCCGCCTGTTCCTGCAAACCCAGGCGATCGACGGCAATGTGCCGGTCAACCTGCCGACCAGCAAGGTCGACAACCAGATTCTCGGCGTGGTGCTGTTCCTCGCACATCACCACCCCAAGCGGCAGGTCATCCTGGTGTCGAAGGACATCAACATGCGCATCAAGGCGCGCACCCTGGGACTGCCGGCCGAGGACTACTTCAACGACAAGGTGCTCGAGGATACCGACCTGCTGTATGCCGGGGTACGCGAACTGCCTGCCGATTTCTGGGACAGCCACGGCAAGGGCATGGAATCCTGGCAGGCCAACGGCCACACCTATTACCGCATCAAGGGCCCGCTGGTGGCGAGCCTGCTGCCCAACGAATTCGTCTACCAGGAAGGCCCGAATCCGCTATATGCCAAGGTGCTCAAGGTCGAAGGCAAGCTGGCCGAACTGCAGACGGTGCGTGACTACACCCACCACAAGAACAACGTCTGGGGCATCAATGCGCGCAATCGAGAGCAGAATTTCGCGCTCAACGTGCTGATGGATCCCGAGATCGATTTCGTCACCCTGCTCGGCCAGGCCGGCACCGGCAAGACCCTGCTGACCCTGGCCGCCGCCCTGGCGCAGGTCCTCGACAAGAAGATCTACAGCGAGATCATCATGACCCGCGTCACCGTTCCGGTAGGCGAGGATATCGGCTTCCTCCCCGGCACCGAGGAGGAGAAGATGACACCCTGGATGGGTGCCTTGGAAGACAACCTCGACGTTCTCAACAAGAGCGACGACGATGCTGGCGACTGGGGCCGCGCCGCGACCCAGGACCTGATCCGCTCGCGCATCAAGGTAAAGTCGCTGAACTTCATGCGCGGCCGCACCTTCCTCAACAAATTCCTGGTCATCGACGAAGCACAGAACCTCACCCCGAAGCAGATGAAGACGCTGATCACCCGCGCCGGCCCCGGCACCAAGGTGGTGTGCCTCGGCAACATCTCGCAGATCGACACCCCCTACCTCACCGAGGGCAGTTCCGGCCTGACCTACGTCGTCGACCACTTCAAGGGCTGGCCGCACAACGGCCATGTCACCCTGCAGCGCGGCGAGCGTTCGCGCCTCGCCGACTATGCGGCAGAAGTGCTGTGAGCCCCGATATCCGATGAGGGGTAACGCGAAACACTGGATCATCCTGGCTGCCGCTCTGGCACTCGCCCAGCCGGCCCACGCCGTCGACTGGGACTCGCTGCTGCGAGGGATCTTCAGCCCGCCCGCCAGCGAACCGGCCACCACCGCCGGGGAGTCGCTGTCCACTGCCGAGATAAATGCCGCCCTTAAGGAAGCGTTGACTCGAGGCGCCGAGGCCGCGGTCGCCCAACTCGGGCAGAAGGACGGCTTCTTCGGCAACGACGCGCTGAAGATTCCGCTTCCCGAGCCGCTGCAGAAAGCCGAGCAGGCCATGCGCCTGTTCGGTATGGGGAGTCAGGCCGACGAACTGGTGCTGGCCATGAACCGCGCTGCCGAGGCTGCTGTGCCTGAAGCCAGGACCCTGCTGCTCGATGCAGTGAAGGAAATGACGCTCGACGATGCCAAAGGTATCTTGAACGGAAGCCAGACCTCGGCCACCGAGTTCTTTCGCAGCAAGACCGAATCCAGGCTGGTCGAGCGCTTCCTTCCTGTCGTCAAGGCCACCACCGACAAGGTCGGCCTGGCGCAACAATACAACCGCTACGCCGGCATGGCCGCGCAGTTCAAACTGGTCGACAAGAGCCAGGCCAAGGTCGAGGATTACGTCACCCGCGAAGCACTCGACCGCCTCTACACCCTGATCGGCGAGAAGGAAGCGGCGATCCGCGCCAATCCGATGCAGGCCGGCAGCGACCTGCTGAAGAAAGTCTTCGGTTCGGTGCTCGGCAAGTGAGCTACCCGTTCATGCAATGGACATGACCCGGACAGACTGAAGCCCGAACGCACCCTATCCATGAAGCTCAAGCTTCTCGCTATCCCGTTTGTCGCATCCTTGCTCGCCCTGCCTGCACAGGCATGGGAAGTCGGCGAGTTCAGGAACGGCATGACCCGTGCCGAGGTCATCGCCACTCTCAAGTCATGGAATTTCGACAAGATGCTGCCGGCAGGCAATGACGGGCTGTTCGCCTATGACCTGCCGGACAGTCAGGGTGGCCGCCGCTTCCTCTTCACCTTCTGCAGCGACCGCCTGGTGTCCTTCGACCAGGAAGTGGCGCCCTCCTTCCGCCACTTCATCGTCATTGCCTCCAACTACTCCAATATCTACGGCAACCCCCTCGAGGTCATCCCCTACTCCAGCGTCGTCGCCACCGGCGAGAAGAACGTCCTGGCGATGTTCTGGCGGAAGGGCGGCGACTTCATCGGGCTCAAGTACGCGCTCTACCCGACAAGCGAACAGTTGTCGATGACCTGGCAGATCAATAACAACTGCTGGCAGGCACCGCGTTAACCCTGGTTTTTTGAGCAAGACCAGGTCACGACGGGATCGGGATTAGCAAATGGGCTCGGATCGGTCCTGAGCGGCCGGCAAGACGTTACGCTGCAAACCTGACCCGGTATCGCGTGAAGACCGAGCCGCACCCAGAATCGCCCGGCCCGGCGATCAGGCTGCCGCCGCAAACCGCTCGCGGCCGAGCACATCCATTCCCACCCTTACCCAGCGTTCATGACTTTCATACACCTGGCCGAGACTCGCGCGGAAAAGGCTATCGCCATCGCGGAAGCTGATCTGTGCCCCTGGCTGGTAATAGGTCTGCGGCAGCAGCAGGTTGCTCAAGCGCCCCTCCGTATCGGCCCCTGGCAGAAACACTGCATGGGTCGGCGCCCTCGGTGCGTCGGACGTCGCCTCGGCGATGCTGATTTCGACGCGCCTGGGGCGGCGCGACAGGCGCTGCGCGCCGACCAGAAGCTGCCCGCCAGCTTTGCGATTCCAGCGTATCGCCAGCAGTTGCCAGTTATTTGCGGAGGGGTCACTGCTGACTGCGATCAATCTGCCGTGCGGCAGGGCAGTGGACGCCTCCAGACTGAAACCCATGCCGTCGGCACTCTCATCACGCAGCATCCAGGGTTCCATCGCCTGACGCGGGTTGCCGCCCGTGACGCTGGCGAGGGATGCCAAAATATTGCCCATGCCGGTCGCGACCCATACTCGCTTGAAACGGTGGATGCGCTGACTGCTGCGACGCACGTCATCACGCGAAACCAGTTTGGCTATCTGGCGATAGAGTCCTTCCTCTCCCTCTCTATTCGAAAGTGGTTCGATCGATTGCAGGTGTTCGACCAGCGGAGCCAGTGCAAAAAAGCGTAGCTGCTTGCCAGTCGGTTGATTGTCATCCAGGACGAAAGCCCCTTCATCGACCGACAGATCGACGGCGTGGGTATGCCGGCTGGACTGGAAACTCGCCTCGGGCAACGGCAGATCGGGAAAGCCTTCGAACAGCTGCGCGATGGCCTCGAGTTCCTGTGCCTTGCAGCCGAGCGGATTCATCATTCCCATCATCACAGTCAGCGAATATTCGCGCGAACAATTGGTCCGGCGGGCATTCAGAACGACCGACTCATCGGCAAAACCATCCCGTTCAACCATGCGGTAGATATTGTGGACGATATGCCAGGAGGCAGCGCTCGGCAATTGCGAATCGTGGCAATCCCAGCGCATCGACAGACCGGCGTAGCGCAACGCGCGCGTGGCGATCTCCGCACGCCAGGGCTGCAGCTCAAGACGGGCGGGGCCCTTGTAGGCATGCTTGAACATGTTGAACCAGGCAACGCCGAGCAGCGACCAGAACTTTCTGGACTCGTTCCACAAGGTCTGATTCGCCAGAGGAAACGATGATTGGTAGCGCATATACAGTTCCACGATTCGGAACTGCAACGGCAAGCCGGCTTCCTCGATTGCCATCAGCATCTTGAGGCACTCGGCATTGGCATCGGCATTTTCCGCATTGAATCGCTCCAATCCATCCACCAGCGCGTGATGCGCGTCGTAGTCGGACTCTTCGGGCAGGGACTTCAACCACTTGCGGACAGTCCTCTCAGAGTCGAACGGCGCCCAATCCTCCGCGCTTTTGCGGCGAGTGATCGTACTCAGCATTTCGAACAGATTGGGCATGACAGACTTCGTTTTGGTACGGATGACCACATTAACAGCATGATTTGTGCCACCCCGGCCTCACCGCTCAAATGCCGGGGAATGCCGGCTGATACGGGCATTTCAGCTGCCGCTCGTGCTCTGGCTGACGAAACTCTGTCATGTTACGACGAAGAGTAGCCAGCGCTGGAGGTGAACAGTGACGCGTTCCACCAGGCAAACCCGAACGATTCACCCACGTCGCATCGCGGAGAAGCGCGGCCAAGCGGTTTAAGGCATCGTTCCTGGCTACACAAACCAGAAGATGATGGTGATATCGGCATCGTCACCAAGTACGAAAGGTGAATTGCCACGGCCTTTCTGGAGACTTCCAGCCTTCGAATTCCGCCAGAAGTGGCCGGTAAGTCCAATCACTTAAGCCGTCTGCTCGTCGGCCATTGTGGCCGGAGGGTGCCGGGCCGAACTGGTCCGCTAAGCGCTCGAAGCCGCCTACACTACCGTGCCCTTCACCTGGCTCGACACCGAAAGCGGCGACCAGTTCGTGTTCATTTTGCGGCGCGAAGACTTACCGGGCAATCGTTCCGACGCGATTGACGCTTCCGGGCCGCGCTGTTCCGTGGCTGGCCCACCCATTTCCCAGATGCGGTCAAGCAGGTCCGGAATATCCGCAGCGGGCACGGGCTTGCTGAAATAGTAGCCCTGCAGGCTGTCACAGCCCATGCCCTTGAGGGTTTCGAGTTGTTCGAGCGATTCCACACCTTCCGCCGTGACGCGGAAGCCGAGGTTCCTGGCCAGCGAAAGGATGGCGCGAACAATCGCATGGTTGTCGCGGTCGTTCGGCAGGCCCTGCACGAAACTCTGGTCAATCTTGAGATTGCTCAGTGGCATGCGCTTGAGGTAGTTCATCGAGGAATAGCCGGTCCCGAAATCGTCCAGCGCGATTTGAATCCCCTCGACAAAAAGCGCGTCAAGCGTGGCAAGTGTCGCCACGCTGTCTTCCATCACCGCGGTTTCTGTGACCTCCAGTTCGAGCAATTCCGAAGCCAGCCCAGTCTGCGCGAGGATCTGCAAAACCGTGCTGACCAGATTCGGATCCTTGAACTGCATCGGCGACAGGTTGACCGCCACTGTCAGGCCATGGCCCTCGCGTTGCCAGCGTGCAGCATCGCTGCAAGCATTGTGCAGCACCCATTCGCCGATCGGCACAATAAGGCCATTCTCCTCGGCCAGTGGTATGAAATCCATCGGAGAGATCATGCCTTCAGTCGGATGGTTCCAGCGAATCAGCGCCTCAACGGAATGGATGCGACCGCTTGCGAGGTTGAACTGGGGCTGATAGACCAGGCTGAATTCGTCGCGTTCGAGCGCCTGGCGCAGATTGCTCTCGAGATTGAGCCGCTGCTGCGCGCGCTGGGTGAGCGATGCACTGTAGAACTGGCAATTGTCCCGCCCATTGTCCTTGGCGTGGTACATCGCCGTGTCCGCGTGCTTGAGCAGGCTGGATGCGTCGACACCATCGTCAGGATACATGGCAATGCCGATGCTGGCCGTGAGCACAATGTCGTGACCATCCAGCAAAAAGGGACGACGCATCTGCTCACGGATGCGATGCGCCACCCTCAGGGCATCTTCTACCTGCGTGACGTTCAGGATGATGGCTGTGAACTCATCGCCACCCAAGCGGGCAAATTCGACCTCGATGGAATCGGCATCCAGGCGCGACACCATGTCCGAAGGACGGATGCATTGATGCAGGCGGTCGGCGGCCCATTTCAGGATCATGTCGCCGGTGTTGTGGCCCATGGTGTCGTTGATCGCCTTGAAGCCATCCAGATCCATGAACAGGATGGCAAGCCGGTTTCCCTTCATGCCAGCCTCCCTGACTTCTCGCGCGAGCCGCTCGAGGAAGGATTGCCGATTCGGCAAGCCGGTGAGGCTGTCGAAATAGGCCAGCTGGTAAGTCTGCCTCTCGGTTTCCTTACGATCGGTGATGTCCTGAACGCTGCCGATCCCGGTCAGCAGTTTTCCCGTCCCATCGAAGTCGAGTTCAGCCTGCTCGATGACCCACCGGACTTCACCATCGACCAGGATACGGTGCTCGAGGCGATAGGGTTCCCCCCGCATGGCAGCTTGCCAAGCCTGGTCGACGGTTTGCCGGTCATCGGGATGCACGTATTGCAGGAACGCCTCGTAGGTCATGGGCTGGCCAGGCTTCAGGCCAAAGATGCGGTAGGTCTCCGGCGACCACTCGAGAATATTGTTCTGCAGGTCCAAGTGCCAGCTGCCCAGATGCGCCACGGCCTGCGCCTGGTGCAGACGGCTTTCGCTGACACGCAACGCCGCCTCGGCATGCTTGCGCTCGGTGATGTCGCGGGAGAGCACGATGAAATGGGGCGTCTGTCCAGCGTCGGCGGGCTTGGAGGCGACGGAAAGCTCGAACCAGAACTGGCCATGTGGAAGCGGCAGCTCGAACTGTTTGCCGGTCGACACCCCTTTTTCATGCGCCTCGCGTAGGGCCAACATGCACACCTTAGCCGCTTCGGGAGGAAGCACCTCGGCGATCGTCCTGCCAGCCAAGTTTTCGGTAGGCGCGGCCAGCAAATCGGTACGTGGCGAGTGGAAATCGATGTAGCGACCCTCGAGGTCGATCTCGAACAACAGATCGGGGATGGCGGCGAGGACGGCGGCGTTGCGATGATTCGCCTCGCGCAGTTCCAGCGCAGCCTGGTAGCCGCGCATCAGGTATTTCACCCGATGGCCGATCAGCGACCAATTGATAGGTTTTGCGATAAAGTCAGTGGCGCCGCATTCGAAGGCCTGCTCGACGGAATCGGCATCCTCCATGGCGGTCACCATGACGATGGGCAACTCATGACCAGCTTCCTGGCGCAGGGCGATGCACACCTGATAGCCGTTCAGGCCCGGCATTTCCACATCCAGCATGACCACGTCGAAGGCATGCGCCCGGAACTGGCGCAGGGCATCCTCGCCATCAACCGCGACGCACACCTCGAAACCGGCCTTCTGCAGGGCCGCAGCCATGAGCAGACGAGCAGTCGGCTCGTCGTCCGCAATCAGGACTTTGACAGCCGGCTGTTTCATCCTGCCTCCATCAACAGGGTCTGCATGTTCGACACCGCACGCTGATGTTCCTTTCTGACTTCATCCAGTAACGCTCGCGCCTCCTCGAGCCGGTGCTCGCGCCCCAGCCTCTCCAATTCTTTGTAGAGACGGGACAAAGTTTCGGCACCCACATTGGCCGTGCTGGATTTCAGTGCATGGGCGGCCTGGCCCAGAGTTTCGCTGTCACCGCAAGCGATTGCCTGTTCGATATGCACGACCCGCTCATGGGCCGAGGCCAGAAAGGTTCGCATGATTTTCCGCGCCAGCCCCATGCCGCCATCGGGATCGATCTCGCGCAAGGCCTCAAGCACTTTGAGATTGATGGCAGGTACGCTCGCGGCACATTCCTGCTGGACGACGGGGGCGCCCCCCGCGGCCTTAGCGGGCTGCGCGGCAGGCAGCCAGCGCGCCAGGGTCGCCTGCAACTGCGCCAGGCTGTAGGGCTTGGGCAGAAAGTCATCCATCCCCGCCTCCAGGCATCTTTGCCGGTCGCCCTGCATCGCATTGGCGGTCAGGGCAATGATGGGCAGGTGCTCGCCGCGTCCATTTGGCAGGCGCCGGATGGCAGCCGTGGCTTCATATCCGTCCATCACAGGCATCTGGCAATCCATCAGGATCAGGTCGTAATCGTTCACCTTGACCTGTTCCAGCGCTTCCTCGCCATTGCTGGCGAGCGCCATCGGCATGCCCAGCTTGGTCAGCATGGCTTGTGCCACCTGCTGATTGACCGGGTTGTCCTCCACCAGCAGCACCGCACGTCGCTCGAGGAGTTGGGCGAAGCCCGCTTGCGTTTGAGGGCTGGCCGGTGCGGACGGGCTGGCCGCGAGCACGCTGCCGACGACACGGAACAGATCTGCGCGGCGGATCGGCTTGTTGATATGCCGCAGGATGCCGGCGTCGTGGCGCGCCTGCTGATCGGCATTGGAATAGCTCGAGGTCAGCATCATCAAGCGGGTGCTGGCCAACTGCGGCTGGGCATGAATTGAACGTGCCAGCTGCAGGCCGTCCATTTTCGGCATGTGCATGTCGAGGATGGCCAGATGGAAAGGCACGCCGGCCTCGACCGCCTGCGCCATCAGCAGCAGCGCCTCCTCTCCGCCTTCCGCACAGGTCACGCGCATGCGCCAGCCTTCCAGTTGCTGCTGCAGAATGTCGCGGTTGGTCTGGTTGTCGTCCACCACCAGCACCCGCACCCCGCTCAGCACGCTGGACGGCTGTGCCTTCGCCAGAGCCGTGGCCCTGGGCAGGCGCACATCGATGCAAAACCTTGATCCCTGTCCCGGCGTGCTTTCAACCCGGATCTGGCCGCCCATCAATTCCATCAGGTGCTTGCAGATCGCCAGACCGAGGCCGGTGCCGCCGAACTGGCGGGTGGTGGAGCCGTCGGCCTGGGAAAAATGCTCGAATATCCTGGACTGCGCCTCGTGCGGAATGCCGATGCCGGTATCCTCTACGCACAGGCTGATGGTGGCCGACTTGTCTGCCTCCGCCTGCAGCCTGACGCGCACCACGACTTCACCCTCTTCGGTGAACTTGATCGCGTTGCCGATGAGGTTGCTAACGATCTGGCGCAGCCGGAATGGATCGCCGCGCAAACCCATGCTGATGTCGGGTGGGAAAAACTGGCTGGCTAGCTCAAGGCCCTTGCTCTCGGCCTGGTGCGCGAACATCGACAAGGCGTCTTCCACCAGTTCGACCAGGTCGAAATCGACCGATTCCAGTTCCATGTAGCCCGACTCGATCTTGGAAAAATCCAGGATGTCGTTGATGACGTTCAGCAGGTGCTGGCCGGAGTTCTGCACGGATTCGGCCCACAAGCGCTGCTGGGTCGCCAGCGGGCTGCCGAGCAGCAGTTCGTTCATCCCCAGCACGCCATTCATGGGGGTGCGGATTTCGTGGCTCATGGTGGCGAGAAACTCGCTCTTGGCCTGACTGGCCGCCTCGGCAGCCTCCTTGGCCAGCGTCAGCTCGATGGTGCGGTGGGTCACCTGATCCTCGAGGTGATCGCGGTGGGCAGCCAGTTCCTCATCGCGCTGCTGGATTTGTTGCAGCATGTCGTTGAAGCCAGCGGACAGCGCGTTCAGCTCGGCAAGGTCGCTCGGCTCGGCGCGAACCGAATAATCCTTGTTACTGGAGACCTGCCCCATCAGCGTGGAGAGCCCATTCAGGGGACGCAGCACCGATTCGTTGAAGCGTCTCAGCAACAGGCTGGCTGCCCACATCGCCAGCACCGCGGCAGCCAGGGTAACCAGCGCCTGCCAGGCAATCTGTGCATAGAGCGATTCCAGATCGACCATCAAATACAGGGCACCGATCACTTCGCCATCGTGAATGATGGGCTGCACGAGGCTGACGTGATCGATCCCATAAGTGTTCTGTTCCTGCAGGGTATCCAGCGATGCAGGAACGGTATGGCCGGGGATGAGGTACCGAACAAATTGCTGCCGGTCCTTGCGGTAAATTGCGGCGCTGCGCACATCCGGCGAATGGTGAAGTGACTGGAGCAGTTCCTGAGCCGAACGTGTATCGCTGAACATCAGGCTGGCGGCGGCGTTCTCGGCCAACACCCTGGCCTTGACCTGGGTCGACTCCACCAGGGCAAGCAGGCTCGTCGTGAAGCTGCTGGCGACGATGATCACGGCGACGATGGCCAGGGCAACGCTCAACGTAATCCGATTGATGCGCCGCAGGCGGCCACCCAGACTGGTCAGGCCAGAGGCCGGAATGACGCGTTTCACTGCCGCACCTCGCTCGCCAGCCGTAGCAGCTTCGAGCTGACATTCAGCTGGGCACGACGGGTGGCGACCAGGTTGACCTCGAAAGCGATCTTGCTCTGCCGGACCAGCATGTTGATGCCCACCCCGCTGTCCAGCGCGCCTTTGCTGTCCGCCACGGTCAGCACCGGTTCGCCCTGCAGGGCGTCGAGTATGCGTGGCAGGCTGTCGATGGCCGAACCGGCAACGAACACCACCTGGCAGCCCTTCGCCTGAGCCGGATTGCTCACGCTTCGTATGGAAAGACTGCGTCCTTTGACGCTCTTGCCCCGCAGCACGTTCAGTTCCTCGCCGAAGGGATCGGCGCCATAGACGCACAGGGACAGGGGGCCGCCCACTTTGTCTGGCCACTCGGTGAAGGCGATGAAGTTATAGAGAAAGCCCGCCTTGGCCCGGTATTCAGGGGTGGCCTGGGCAAGCGCCTGGCCGGCAGCTATCAGTATGCCGGCTGCCAGCAACAGGTGCTTGAGCGAGGGGGGTCTCACAATACAATGCGCGATCCGGTCAGAAGCGGTAGGACAATTTCAGTCTGGCGCTGCGGCCATCCTGTTCCAGGGCATTCTGCCAGTTGATGTCGGCACCCGGGTGTTCGTAACGCGTGTCGAACAGGTTGTAGAGGCCGAGCGACACTTCAAGTCCCCTGACCCAGGTATACGAACTCAACTGCAGATTGGACAGCCAGTAACCATCGAGGTCGCTGCCATCGATGGCCTGGCGCTCGCTCGTGTACTGCAACTCGTAGCCGAAGCGAAGGCCGGTCGCGGCCAGTGGACCGGACAAATTCAGCTTACCAAGATACCGAGGGGAGTTGTCCAGTCCGGTGCCGCTTGCATAGGCCACGTCCTGATACGACAGGCTGCCGCGCAGACGACCGCCCCAGTCCCAGGTCGTGTCGGCGGAAAGCTCGACACCGTTAGCCTCAATATCTTCACCCGACTGATATTGCGACAGGCCGCTGAGCGGGTCCGTCCCCAGCGTCACCAGGCCTCGCATCTTCCAGTGATAAAGCGAGGCGCGCACGTTCAGGTTCCGTCGCACGCGCTGGTCGATCACCAGTTCCAGGGTGTCGATGCTTTCGCCCTCCAGGGACGGATTGGCGACCTGGCTCACCGCGTCTTCAAAGTCAGCCTCGTAGGCGTTCGGCGCACGATGGGCGCGACCATACAGGCCTTTTACGGTCGTGTTGGGTGAAGCCTTCCAGATCAGCGCGGCGCGCGGGCTCCATTCATTGTCAGTGACGTCGTTGCTGTCGAAGCGCAGTCCCAGGGTTGCG
>Ga0209288_10000312_pt1 | contig 15104 bp, 7 predicted proteins | sample PPLLaktember2015_4_FD_187261 | JGI IMG/M metagenome (GOLD analysis project Ga0209288, IMG submission 187261) | Freshwater sediment microbial communities from Prairie Pothole Lake near Jamestown, North Dakota, USA - PPLs Lake P8 Core (1) Depth... | ecosystem: Environmental > Aquatic > Freshwater...
AATATTTTTGATTATCGTATTGAATGTGTATAAGAGCATTTCTGATATTATCAAAGCCAAGTTTCTTAAACTCTTTAAAAGATACTTCACATATACTCAATAAATCATTTGATTTATTCATACCCATTGCAACAGCGCGCACCCTTTCCAGTGAAGCTTCAATTTGCGCTTCTCTTGCCTGTGATTCTGCTTTTTCAATATCCAGATACCTTTGATATGCAAGTTCGAACACTTTAAGAAATCGCTTGAATAAATTTATTTCTTCTTCTATTAGAGGGTCATAAGTTGAAATTCCTAATGCAACAGGTCCAAGTGAAAACCAATAATAGTTAAGAGAAGATGCGGTTTCCAGGTATTTATCAATGAAAACATTCGTAGTTCTTTGATATGCAATCCAGTCTTTTACTTCATCGCCCTTTACATTTATGATAAAGGTTTCACCCTTGCCCTTCAGCATTTTTGTTGCGAACTCATAGTGAGTTTCACTATCGGTAAATACTGTTTCTGTGATAAAGGTTTTATCATGCTTTGAATAAAACTGGTAATTCATATAAGTGCCGCGCTGCTCATAAAAAATGGCTGTTTGAACATTGCGAATTTCCTTAACGCCCAAAGATTGAAGCTGAAGTGAAATTGTCTTGCACACATCAAGCATATCATCTGGTTTCCTCATTCCCATTGCAATTGTTCGAACCTTCTCCAGCGCAGTTTCTATTTCGAGTTCTCTGTTTTTGTTCAATAGCTCTGATGTTTTTTCATCTACAAGTTTCTGGAGTTCTTCATTTTTTCTTTTCCATTCATTTACCAGCCAGGTATCAGTTTCAGCCGTCGTTTCAGTCGGTATAGATCCATGCCAATGCACTACTATCCATTTACTATCAATGTATTCTAAAATAGTAGTGATTCTTAAAAAGAGTCCCTGTTTATCTTCATTTAAAATTATGGAAACTTTTATCTCATCAACAAAAATGGCGGAATCTTCTTTATTTGATATACTTCTGAAAACAGGAGTAATTTCAATACTCATTTCAAGACCGACTGCCTGTTCTCTTTGCGTGTTTATCAATTCACGATAGTCAGATATGGAAAGAACTTTTTCATCAATGGCAGTACCATATCCCATTATCTCGGGATCAACAAAATCATTTGCTGCTTCTAATGGCAAATCATATAAACCGATTTGCATCCATTTATGGTAAGTATCGTTCAGCAATTTTTCTTTTTTAGGACTCATAGTAATTGTTCTAAATTAATTTTTCTTAAGTCATTTAATTTTTATTACAACAAATGTTACATCGTCATCAGGCTCTTTATCATTTGTCCAGTTCCTGGATTCAGCTCTTAAATGTGTTATTATTTCTTCCGGATCTTTCGTTGCCGATTCTTCAAAACTATTTCTTGCTCTTTTGTAGCCGAAAATTTCATGGTTTTCGTTCCTCAGTTCTGCAAATCCGTCACTCATTAGCAAAAGAGTATCTCCTCTTTCTATCTTGATTTCTTTAATCTCATAAACAATACCTTTCATAGAACCTAATGGCATATTATTTATGACAACCTCTTCAATTGTCTGAGAATTTTTTCTATAAATAAAGAGAGGAGGCATGCCGGCATTTGTTGTAATAATTTTATTATTACCGATCTGCACACAAGTTAGCGCCATCATCAATCTGCCAAGCTGCATATCTTTAATTGCTTCATTTGCATTTTCAAAAAATGGTTTAAGTTCTTTGTTGGTTCTGTCTGACATAAAAAGAGATTTCATTATTGAAACCATCATACCGGACATCATGCCATGTCCTGTTGCATCACCAAGTATTACGGTTAAGGTTCCATCCATATGAACGTGAAAATCATAATAATCACCACCAACTTCCGTCGCCGTTTTCATAAATACTGCAATATCAAGATGCGGAATGCTTGGGAGTGATTTTGGCAGCATAGAAAGCTGAAGCTGTCTTGCTTCATCAAGTTCTTTTGTTTTTCTATCATTCTCAATCTGAAGGAATTTCTTGTTTTCGTTTTCTTTCCTTCTTTCTAACTCATACTTTCTTATTCCGACTAAAACCAATCCAAAAGCAATAATATATAACATATATGCCCACCAGGTCCGCCAGATTGGTGGATTGATTTTAAACGAATAAGATACTTCATTTGTTTTTACACCATTTGATGTAACACCTCGTACTTTAAATGTGTATTTGCCAAAAGGAAGATTTTGGTATTCTGCAAAAGGCAGCGAACTTGCTTTTGACCAAGCCTTATCAAATCCTTCAAGAAAATGTTCATATGTAGTTTGCTTTGGATCTTTATAATTTAAAGCAGCGTAATTGAATAGAAAAGAATTTTGAGAATATGGTAATTCTTTTGGAAAATTGTAGTAATGAGATTGCCCGCTGATAGATACAGATGAAATTAATAAAGGATAACTTTTCTCCTCGCTCTTATTAATGTAGAGACCAATGCCATTATAAAACTCAACCATATTCCCGAATCCATCCATAGCTGAGACATATGGACCGCCGCTTGCAACGCTCTCATCGTGATAGAATGTTTGAAATTTATTACCGCTTATTTTTGTGGCACCGGAGGGAGACGAAAAATAGACTGCGTCTCTAATTTCATCGACTATGGGATTTGAAAGGTTAGTTGATAAAAGCCCAGTTTTCTTTGTATAAAAATTTAAATTAGTTCCATCAAATATTACAAGTCCTCTGCCTCTAAGCCGGATATATAAATAATCCCCTGCCTGGATATCGGTTTTAGTACCGGCAACACTGGCACCTTTTAATATTCTGAAATCAGCGTTAGCATTTACACTATCACTAAGATTCACAAATTTTTTACCATCAAAAACATAAAATCCTCCAACCGTTAAGAAGTACATCCCATTTTTTAAAGTTCCCACATAATTCAATTGTTCGGAAGGCACATTCCAACTTTTCGGCGGCTTTGTCCACGATTTACCATCATACAACATTATTTTAGACTGAACAGATGTTATATCCTTAATATTATCAGAGAATAAACCGAGGAACCATATCCTCCCTTCATTATCTTCCTTAAGATTAAAGAGCTGAAATTTTTTACTATTATCATCATCATTAAACGGTGATTTAATTTTAACAAAATTTTCTCCAACCAGTTTCCCGAAATAATAATCTGCTTCAATAAGATTATCTTGAGCAGGACGCACATAATTATTCCATGTATAAATATCACCATTCCTTGTTTCAAGAATATTGGAAGTATTGTAGTATTTATTATCTCCATCAGAAATATTTTTTAACTTTAAAATCTGTTCACCATCACTGTTCGAGATCTCTCGAATCATTGTTATACCTTTGGAAGTTGGTATCCAAATTCTTTTCTTGGTATCCTGAAAAGTCTTATAAGTTATGTTACTTGCAAGCCCGTCTTTTTCTGTAATTGTTCTTAATTTTTTTCCATCCCAAACATTAATACCCACATTAGCAGTTAAAGCGTAAGCCGGCAAATCGGTGTAAGAATATGAAAGCCAAACTAACCCACTATAATCAATATAAGGTGTTACAATTCCCGATTGTGTAACCAGCAAGCCATCTTTTGAGGTAAGCATTCTGGAATAGTTGGGATAATAAATTGCGATGCCTTTTGAAGTTTTCATTGCAACGCCATCACTTAATACTATTCCGGGTGCTGATTCAAATGAATCAAATTTTTTCCATTTGTTATCTGCAAACGAAAATAATTGATTAGGATATTTTGAGCTTTGATTTTGGGCTGTAACTTGAAATATAAGCCGCTCCGGAAAATATATAGTTGATTTCAGAAAAATCACGCTCTGGTAATTAAAGTCATTAATAACTCTATCTGTTTTCAGATCTCTGATCTCATTAATTTCCTGTAAAATATATGAAACCTTCCACTTACCATTTTCAAATTCAAAAACACTATTATTTTTTCCATTAAATATTTCACCACCTCTGGTTAAAGTTGTCATAAACAGCTTATTCATTTTTGAACTATAGTAAACTTGAACTGGAAATTGATCTCTTTTAAGTAAATTCTTGAATTCTGTGAATTGATAAAATTTATTACCATCATACATCAAAACTCCGGAATATTTTTCAGATCCCTCTGCACCACGTACAACACCAGCACAAGGCAGCCAGGTATTCCCGTCTTTATCGATTGCTGTTACATTTCCAATTGAATAAAGAGCTGCGTTCTGCAAATTTATGCCAACTGATTCATCGATTCTTTTGAACACACCATTTTTAAATAAAGCAACATATGAACCTTCGCGTGTTTGAGTATTGCGACCGGCTGAATTAAATATCAGATCACCATAAGGAGTTTCAATAAAGTTTGTTGCATTATCAAGGGGAAAGTTTTTAGAATCGTAAACTGTAAATTTTCCGTTTTCAAATTTTGTAAGTCCGCCGTTATTATTTTTATCTACGAATGGTGTTGAGGATCCAATCCAGATACGATTTTTGCTGTCAGCCTTAACAAAAGTTATAAACTGACCGGATAATCCATTTATTTTATATCCTTCTTTTTCAGTATATACTTTGAATTCTTTTCCATCGAATGTTATAAATTTAGCAGGCGAAGCGAAGTACATTACATTTTTTGTTGAATCGTAATACATATTCTGCATTGTGGGTAATCCAATATCAGTTCCAACTTCTTCAAATTCATATCCGTTAAACCTGTAAGTTCCTTCAACACTTGAAATCCAAATAAAACCATCTTTTGTTTGAATTCCATTGCTAATATTAGTGGTAGGCAAACCTTCTCTGTTAGTGTATTCAACAATATCTGCATTGGCTTCAGTTTTTAGTTTTTGCTGCGATATAAGCAGCGATGAAAAAACAAAAATCATAAGTAGTATTAGATTTTTTAAATATGTTACTTTCATAAAACTTTCCTTATATAAGATTTTAAATTGCTTTAATATTTTTGGTCTGTTGTAAAAATATTCTTAAAGTCTCAATAGCCACGTTCTTTAGAGCGTGGTTAAAAGCAAAAAAGAAAACCAATGGACTTTAGTCCAATTACATTATTTGCTTGGGCTGAAGCCCGCAACTCACGCGTTTAACTATCCCCCGACCTAAGGGTCGGGCTATTAAAATTTTTACTTAACTTTTATAACTACAAACGTTACATCATCGTCCGGCACATTTACACCTGACCACTCTTTTACCGTGTTCTTTAAGTGCTCAATTATTTCTTCTGCTGATTTTTCTCCGTTTTCCTTAAATGTTTTTATAACTCTTTCGTAACCGAAAGTCTCTTTCTCTTTACTTTTCAATTCAGGAAAACCATCGCTTAACAAGAATATTACATCTCCAGAGTCTAATTCGGTTTTTGTTTCTTTGTATGGATAATTATTCATAGCCCCGAGAGGCATTCCCTTGTTATCAATTTCTTCAACTTCATTATTGTTATGCCTGTAAATGTAAACCGGAGGGATTCCAGCATTCGAAAGCGATAACTGGTTTTCTCTAATTTTCAGGAAAGCAAACGCCATCATCAATCTGCCTAGTTTAATTTCTTTAAGTGCTTTCACTGATTTTTCAAAGAAAGAGAGTACGTCGCTGTTTTCTGATTCGAGAGTAAATATTCCTTTCATAATTGTTACAAGAGTTCCCGCCTGCAAGCCGTGGCCAGTGGCATCACCAAGAGCGATATTTAATATTCCATCCTGACCAACACGAAAATCATAATAATCTCCACCAACTTCAGTGGCAGTTTTCATATAAACTGCAATATCAAGGCTCGGAAGATTTGGCAGTTCTGTAGGCAGCATTGAAATCTGAATCTGTCTAGCCGCTTCTAATTCTTCCGATTTACGTTCATTCTCAACACGTTCCCGTTCAGCTTCTAATTGCAGCTCGGAGTTTTTCCTTTCCTGTTCAATTTGTCTCTCAGACATTTTCTGAATTGTTATTATTTGTTCCCCGAGATCTTTATTTGTTTTAGCAAAAGTTTTAGCGAGATAAATAGCCATAGAAAGAGGAATTGAACAGATAAGTATTGGAAACAAATAGTCAAATGATGTCTCAAGCCATTCAAAATAAAGTTCACTAACAAACAAAGTAACAAAGAAAAAAATCAGTGTTAGAGAAATGCCTATTCCGCCGGCTATTATTTTAATGTTCGGTATTTTTTTTCTAATACCAATGACAATTACTCTCACAGTCTCTATTCCAAGAATTGCTACCCCAATTAACATAGGAAGGCTATATGAAGTTAGTTGGTCAAAGCTAAAGAATATTATAAGATTAATAATGAGAAAGACGATTAGAAAAAACCAAAATAACTTGATTGTTTTTTTGTAAACGATTTGATATAAGAAAAGTAATAAGTTGATAAAGATGATAGTAAACGAAATAAAAGCTAGAAAGCGCGCAAATACGACAACATAAAAAGAATTTTTAAATATATACTCAATTGTTGCCGCTGCGAAAATTAAAAATATACCTAAGACAAATAATGAGAAAAAAAGATTTTCTTTCTGTTTTGAATAGAAAAAGTATAGTAAAATAAATATTACAGCGAAGGCTAAACTAAATCCCTTGATACCCCAATCAAAAGAAAATCCTTTATAATGATTTTCTAATATCTTTTTACTCTGAGTATTATTATCGAACAGATTAATACTAACCCCTATATGACCAATAAATTTATTATAAAGATATTTGTGCTTTACTGCTTCCTGATTTGAAATTCTTACAGCTAGTGTATAAACAGAACTAGTGTCAAGACTTATTGTTGTAGGAAAAAAATTTGGATCATAAGGTTTTTCTTCATCAGCATTTTTACCGATTTCGCCAAAGGTTAATACTTTTTTACCATTTAAATAAATTTCAGAAGCTCCGTCGTGGTGCATTTTAAAACCGACCGCTTTACCTTTAAGCGAAGAATCAATTTCAAATACTATTCTTAACCAGGCAACACCTTTCCATTCGCTTTGATCAAATTTCCCAATTCCCAACCACGAGATAACCGTATCCCAATTACTGTGGTTATATTCTGGAAACGCCCACGAAGGATCATCTCCAGATTTATAATACCAATCAGCTTTATCCCACCTACCTAAGTAATACTCAGTACTAGCAAGACTATCAACTGTTATAAAGAGTGTATCTTTATTTTGGGCATAACTAATTGCGGTAAAAGTCAGCAAATACAGAAATATGAAGCCCATGTTTTTTTTCACTAAATGAATCCTTTATAATAATTTTCAAATATTGAGATATAATTAATCTCCGGTTCGGGATATAAGATATACTCATGATCTATTTTACTTAACTTTTATTACCACAAATGTAACATCATCATCTGGTTCTTTATTATCAGACCAGCGATTACCCTCATTTTTTAGGTAATCAATAATTTTCTCTGGTTCTTTTTCTGCAACTTCTTCAAATGAATTTCTGGCTCGTCTGTAGCCAAACATCTCATTATGTTGATTGTTTAGTTCCGGAAAACCATCGCTCATTAATAAAATTGTGTCACCAGAAAACAATTCCAATTCCTTTAATTCATAAGGAAAATTATCCATCGTTCCCAAGGGCATTCCTTCAATTAAATATTCTTCAATTGTTTTATGCTTGTTTCTGAACAGATAAGCTGGAGGCATTCCCGCAGAGGACATCAGGAGTTTGTTGTGCTTAATTTTTAGCATCATCATACTCATTGCAAGAGATTGAAACTGCATTTGTTTAATGCAACGCGTCATTTCTCTGAACGTAAAAATTATATCCGGATTAGCAGCATAACTGTTAAACAAAGATTTAGCAGAAGTAACCATCGTTCCTGCACGCATTCCGTGTCCGGTTGCATCTCCAAGTACAATTGTTAAAGTTCCATCTATTCCAACATTAAAATCGTAATAATCACCGCCGACTTCGGTTGCTGTTTTCATATACACAGCAATATCAAGATGAGGGAGATTAGGGAGAACTTTTGGAAGCATAGAAAGCTGCAACTGTCGAGCTTCTTCCAATTCTTTTGACTTACGTTCGTTTTCAGTTTCTGCAAGCTGTGCACGAAGGTTAGCTTCTTTAATTGCGGCGGCATTACGTTCTTTGTTTACAATTCTTCTTCGTTGAACCCGATCTATTCCAAACACTACTCCAGCGAATAAGAAAAAATATCCAACATAAGCTGAGGTGGTTCTCCACCACGGCGGTGATATTATTATTCGAATTGATTTTCCTTCATCATTCCAGATTCCATCACCATTTGAGCCTTTTACTCTAAAAGTATATTCACCTGGATTTAAATTAGTGTAAGAAGCAAAATTTCTGTCCGCTGTTATCCAATTATCATTAAACCCTTCGAGCATATAAATAATTTTATTTTTTTCAGGTCTTGAAAAATGAATTGAAGCAAATTCAAATGAGATATTATTCTGAGTATAAGAAAGAACCAGCTCATCGGTTTTCATTAAACTTTTTTCCAGATTCACAACAGCAGAATCTGATTTAAGAGATACATCAGAAACTTTTATATCATATATAACTACATCCGGTTTTACTTCGTTTATTTTTCCGGGATAGAAATAGGTAATGCCCTCAGTACCTCCTAAAAATATCTCGCCATCTTCTTTGATCCAGCTTGCTTTACTTGAAGTAAAGCCCTGAAGTCCGTCTTGAGCATTAAAGCTTACAAAGTTCCACTTATCTTTTGGAACATTTATATTCAGTTTGGACAACCCGGCAGATGTATTTATCCAAAGATTTCCCTCAAGGTCTTCTATAATGGAATTTATTTGATTGGAAGGCAGTCCATCTTTTTGATCGTACCTGTCAATTTTTTCGGAAGCGGGATCAAATCTTAATAAACTGTTTGCAGTTGCAATCCATACTATTCCTTTACTATCCTCAAAAATGTAATTGATATAATTGTTTAGGGAAGTGATGCTTTTGCGATCATAATTGTATTGTTTAAAATTTCCTGCTGCAAGATCATACTTAAAAAAGCCACTTATGGTGGAGCCTAGCCAGAGAACATTGTTGAACCGCTTACTAAATTCAATACAAGTTCCTACTTCCATTGGCATAAATTTATCGGAGTTAATTTCCTTTTCGTTCATTTGACTAATGGCGTTATAATCAGATTCGTTTAAACTCAAAACCTGAATTCCGTACCAGATAGAATCCGGAGGTGCGATTGCATTCCAATTGCCGAACGAATGTCCAACATCGGTTGCATACGTGATTTTATAATTACCTTTTTTCAAATCTAAACACCCAAGTGCAATTCGATTTTTAAATCCTCCTCCGTTGTTGAATGTTTTGAATAAATCATTCATTGACCAGATTGTTTTGCCATCTTCAGTTAAAAGTGATCCGGCATCTGAAGGACCTATGCCGGCATTATTCATTTCACCTTCACCAACACAAATTATCAAAACTTTTTTATCCTGATTCAAAGAAAATGTTTTTTCTAAATTAGATGCTTCACCAACTTTTAATATTGAAGCTATTGGCTCACTGGATTCTGATATTTTATGAATTTTATATTTAAGATCTTCACTCATTGGTTTATTCATGATAGTAGGTAAGAGTGTGTATTGATTTTGGACAGGATTATATTTCTCGAAACCCTGTCTCGATGCCATCAAGATATTACCCGATAAATCTATTTTAATTGAATTTATATAATAAATTGAAGTTTTATTTTTATGAGGTGATTGAATAGTGCTAAGTAAATTATTTTTATCAATTTTGTGCAGACCTAGATTATTATATGCGAACCATTTATTTCCTGCGTTATCAATAGCAAGTCCTTGAATATTTATCTTCTCATCTGAATCGTTAATTTTGCCCAGATTAAAATTCAATTTATCGGACTTTTGATTTTCGAGATTGTAATTAAATAAACCCTTCTCAGATGTTCCAACTACTATTTCCCTGCTCTGATGTGAACCCGAAATTACGGTTGAAAAATTTGCATTAGAATTTGCAATGTCATTGGTGATAAACTTATGGAAATTAAAAGGTTCTCTAAGCGGGTCGAATTTTGTAACTCCTTTCCCCCAAATGCCAATCCAGATTACTCCGTATCTGTCTTTATAAATATTCGAAATAATATTGCGACCAAAGTTGTTTAATTCATAAATATTGTAATCAAATTGCTGAATATTTTTTGTCTTCGGTTCAATTCTATAAAGTCCTTGTGAATAAACCCCAGCCCATAAATAGCCCTCATCATCTTGAACTAAACCCATAACATTATCATAAGTGGTAGGGTTTTTAAAAAGACTAAATACATCGTAATCTTCGGTGCTGTAATATTGGGGAGAGTATCTGATTAATTTACTTCTACCCCCAAACCAAATATTGCCGGAGACGTCTTCGTAAATGAGATTAATTTCATTCGGACTAAAATTTGTTTTAAGATAATATGGTTGAAACAGGTTGAGTTTTTCATTATAAATTTTTATACCATTTCCATAATCGGAAGCTAATATATTTCCATTCTTCAATTCAACTATGCTATAAACATTACCCCATTGAGCATTATTATCAGAAACTTCAAGACGCACCTGTTCAAATTTATTTTTTGATCTGTTAAATTTTTGTAGTCCGTGATTTGAAGATCCAAACCATAAATTTCCTTTAGAATCAAAAAGAGCAGAATAAAAGTATGATAGATTAGCCACACCGGCGGTTTCTATACGATAACTTTGAAAGGTTTCATTTTTAGGATTGAATCTTGTAATAGCATTCCTGGAAACACCGACCCAGATAAATCCATCTGCATCTTCTGCAATGGCAGAACAATCATTAGTGGGAATCGTAGTAGAGTCATTTGGATCGTTTTTAAATACCTTTATACTATTTCCATCATATCTGTTAAGTCCATCTGCAGTTGAAATCCAAAGAAAACCATTACTATCCTGAAAGATATAATTAACTGTTGAATTTGAGAGCCCTTCAGGTACAGAGATATTTTCAAAGAGGTAGTTTCGCTGTTGTGCGTAAATTGATGAAGCTAAGATGAAACTTAATATCACAAAGAATAATTGTGATAATTTTTTAGTTATAAACATTAGATTCCTTTTCATTGATCTTTCTTTTAAAATTTATTTACAATTGTTTGTCATTGCGAATCCCCGACCTGCCTGTCGGCAGACAGGTTCATCGGGGTGAAGCAATCTCATTATTTTTTTTACAAATAGTTAGAGAGTGCTTTGGGCTAATACACCGCGGCGGATCAATCGTAATGACATTAAAAGAATTAATTTCTTTTAAGTATCATAGCGGTAATATCATCGCTTTGAGGAGTGATTCCTGAATATTCTTTTACATCTTTTACTAAAGCGCTTATAAATTCTTGTGAAGGATTTTCAGAATACTTTGTGAAAAAGTTTATCATTTTTTCATCAGAATATTCTTCTTCTTTTTCATTCATTGCTTCAGGAATACCATCTGTGTAAAGGAATAGTTTGTCGCCAGGATTCAGAATCGTTTTTTGACCGGCGAAAGGTATTCCAAAATCAAACATACCAAGTCCAACGCCGCCGGCGTCAAGTTTTTCGAGAGTTCCATTTGTTCTCAATAAAAAAATCGGATTATGTCCTGCATTAACAATATCCAATTCACCTGTTTTTGAATCAAGCACAGCAATAAAAAAAGTAATGTATTTATCAGATGGTGATGATTTGTAAATTAATTTGTTTAATCTGTCCGCCATTTCTGTAAGTGGAATATCAAATTCAAGATAGGAGTAAAGAGCAGCATCTAAAGTACTAACAAGCAATGCAGCTCCGATTCCTTTACCAGCGACATCGGCAATAATAAAAGCATATTTCCCATTTTTCAAATCAACACAATGATAATAATCTCCGCCGACCTCTTTTGATGGTATGTTAATTCCTGCCAGATCATAACCTTCAATCTTTGGTAATGAAGTTGGAAGAATTCTTTGCTGAATTGAAGCAGCTACGCTTAACTCCTGCTCCATTTTTTCTTTCTCTATTGCCTGTTCATTTAAAAACTGGTTTTCGATTGTTGCCTTAACTTGTCTTGAAATTGCATCAAGTAAGAGTTTATCAAGATCATTAAAGTGTGTAACGCCTTCGCGAGTTTCCTTTTCAGCTAAAGAAAAATGGTAGGAGTGATTATCAAACTCAAAAGAACTATTAATCTTAAATTCTGAGTTAAGAATATCATCCGGACTAATATTAGGAGGGAAAGAAAATTGTTGTATAATTTTTTTGCTCACAAATACCTGCATCAAAGCTGAAGATGCATTTGTAAGAGAAGCAATTCTTTCCAGTGCTAAATCAAACAAAACATTTCTTTTATCATATCTCGAAACTTCTATTACAGTATCAATAAGATTATTTAGCTGAACAACTTTTTCGTTCAATTCAAAAATCAGTGCTTTTACTCTTTTCTGATTGAGGAAAGATCTATAAGCAGCATCAAAGACCTGAAGCAATATTTGCAGCGTGATTTTATCAAGATCATTGAATCTGCTTTTATCCAATTTAGACCCGATCAAGATTCCCAAAAATGATTTATCAGCCAAGGGAAGATAAATAGACACATTATATTTTTGTTTTTCAAAATAACTAATAGAAAAATTTTCTATACCCTTAAAGTAATCAAGATATTCAGGATCAAAGTTTTTATTTGAGGAAATACTAGTCCAATCAGAGTCACACTGCTCTTTATGAAAAGCAAATATTTCTGATATGATAAAATTTCCGCGCAGCAGATGCAGAAAATTTTCAACCATCTGAATCAGGCTGATTGATTTTGAAAGGATTTCAAATCCCTCCTGAAAAGATTCAGCCTGGAGAGAAAGTTTTTCTACAAGGTTATTATTTTCCAATGTTATTAATTTTTTATGAAGAATTGATAATTACTTTTGAAGTTAAAAACAAAAGTAAGCTAAAAAGTTAATCAGCTATTTAAAGCAGACTCAACAGTATCAGTTTTGTCAGCAAACTGGAATAATCCCATTATTGAAAATGTTTTTTCTATTGTTGGATCAAGATTAGTAAAAACAAGTTTACCATCTCCCTGATTTAGTTTTTCAATAATTTCTATCAAGTGCGAAATACCAATTGAGTTAACAACCTTGGAATTTTCCAGATTAAGAATAAGTCTGTTAACTCCGTTATGTTTGGCAAACTCCTGAACAATTTTTTCACCACCAATATTATTGATATATCCCTCAGTTTTAATTACAAGAGTTTTATCGTGTAGTTCTGAAATTAATTTAAATTCTGTGCTCATTAAATATCTCCGGTTAGATTAATTTTTTAATAATTGTAATGCGTGTTCCGTTTGGACCTGATTCAATAATCAGATCATCAGACATAGATTTCATTAGTTTAAGTCCCCAACCTCTTTTATGAACGCTATGAATTTTATCTGCAATTTGCGGATCTTCAACTTTTTCTGGTTCAAAACCCGGCCCAAAATCGGTTACCAGTATAATTAACTTTTCCATTCCCATATCGCACTCAACGTTTACATAAGAATTATTCGCCCCCGAATGTTCAAGAGCATTAATGATGGCTTCAGTAACAACTATTTTAGCTTCACTGATCTTTTCATCGGAAATACCCAGGTGCCTGCCCATAATTTGTAAGCTCTCAATAGCAACCAGTTCAACATCTGGGATATTGGGAAGCTTGATTTCTAATTTTACATTTTCCTTCATGAAAATTCTTTCTAACTAATTGATTAATGATTTATTAAAATCGGATTTAAGCTTTTGGAATATAATATAATTTTCAACATTTCTAACAACTATGAGCCTGTTTATTAAGAAATTATTTAATCCTGATAACAGCAAAAGTTATATTATCATCCTTAACTCTGTCATTCATCCATTTATCCCCGGCTGCACTTGGATAAATAGTGTTTTACCCGGCTCATTCCAGATGTTATCAATATTTGAACCAATTACTCTAAGCTTATAATCACCTGGCGAAAGGATTGTAAAAGTTATTGTATGTTTGTTGCCGAGTTGAATCCAATTTTCATTAAATCCTTCGAGCAAATATCGATATTGATTTTCGAAATTATTGTAGAAGCTTAAAGTTGCAAAGTCTATGGTTACAATATTATCTTTATATTTTAGTATAATGCTATCTATTTCGGAAATACCTTTTTCAATGATTGTTTTGCTTTCTTCATCGTCTGTGTTATATCTGATATAGTTTGTAAAAAAAGATGAATTGTTATTTGGATCATTTCTCCAGTTTTCAATTTTTTCAGTTACAGGATCGAAATGGTATAAGCCGCTTTTATATGTTCCTATCCAAATCGCTCCGCGGCTATCTTCATAAATGGATTTAATACTGTTTTTTTTTACAACCTCAGATTTTATTTCCCAACTAGTAAACTTATCGGTATTAGGATCATACCAATTTAGCTCTCTACTCTTTGTTCCAATCCATATAAAGCCGGATTGGTCCTCATACAAAGCCCATACACTATTATTTGATAAAGAACTTTTATCGTTTGTTTTGTTGCAAAAGACTTTAAAATTGTAGCCATCAAAACGATTTAAACCGTCATCAGTAGCTAACCAGATAAAACCGGTATTATCCTGAATAATATCGTGAATTTTATTATTGGAAAGTCCATTATCTGTTGTGATTTGTTTAAAAGAAATATTCTGACCAAATACACACACAGAAAAGAATAGAAAAACTATCAAAACGTAATACGATAATTGAATAATTGGATTTCTGTTAAACATATAAATAAAAAATTAGATATAAATTATTAATCGGCTCGAGTTGAAAGTGAATGGGCAAATATAGAAGAGTTTGTAATAACAAAAAACCACAAACTAAAGTAATTAAGAACCTTCTTTTCGAACAATCAAGAGCTATCTGCTTCTCAATATTGCGTTAAAATGCAGAGACAGATGTTTTTCTTAATTTTATCAATCATAATAACGTAACAAGATAATTATGTAACAAAAACAATTACCGTTAGTCTACTGTTAGTAGAAATTAACAAGAACAAATTTTTAGGTGCAAAATGAAAACGATAGTATTTCTAATAATCTTTTTATTTGACTTAATTACTAATGCCAACAATGTTTCAAGTATCGTTGATAAAAAGACAGTTCGC
>Ga0209288_10000315_pt1 | contig 14949 bp, 25 predicted proteins | sample PPLLaktember2015_4_FD_187261 | JGI IMG/M metagenome (GOLD analysis project Ga0209288, IMG submission 187261) | Freshwater sediment microbial communities from Prairie Pothole Lake near Jamestown, North Dakota, USA - PPLs Lake P8 Core (1) Depth... | ecosystem: Environmental > Aquatic > Freshwater...
ATCTTTGACTCTCTGTTCTCGATAAAAGTCGTCGTGATTATAAAGATTGAACCACCGTAGATACTGGGGAATCCCACCAAACTCTCCCCAGTTGTTTCCTAACGGTAAAATTAATTTAATTCCTTTTTGCCCCGCAGATGCGATGATGTAATCTAATTTTTTAAATGTGGGCTCATGATACTCATATGGATTTGGTTGAAAGCAGTAGCCATCATGACTTGCTCCTGCACAAAAAGCCCAAGTCCTAATAACAGTCAGACCAAGAGATTTAGCATCTGAAAATACGTCATCTATCATATAGTTCGATTTATAAAATAAGTAATACTGGTTAGCACCAGAAAAGTTAGGAAGATCTCTTGCATAGGAAGTCACGGCGGAGAAAAGAAACATCAAAGAAATAAGCCAACGTAAAAGTACCATTACTCCTCCTTGCAGCAGAAGCTGCGTTAGTTAGTAAATAACTAGTAAGCACGCCACTGATCTAGATTTGATGTGATTAAATCCATCCCTTACTTTAAGTGAGTATGTATATTATAATAATCTTGTTAGCCTATTTTTGTCGCAGATATTGATTCAGTTCTTCACTCCACTTTAGAGCGTCTTTAGTATTTCCGTCTAAAATGGCTTTCATCATCTTTAACTGAAGAATGATTTTTTTGTCGTCTCGCGTGCACTCCGCACACGCAGTAGCATTTATTTTTACTAGGATGTTGATAAGGCGCTGTTCAAAAACAGTAGTTTGCAGCGTATCTAAACTTGGGGGGGTTTCTTCTTTCTCGACAATCTGTATGGGTGGCGTATCTTTTGTTATGGGAACGGGAATCATCTGAGGCAAGCTAGGCTGTAATTGTAATGGCTTTTGCTGCGCGATACATGCTACCTGCTGTACTTGTGGTTTTCGGATCGATTCTTGAAGCGTAGGAAACAATAAAAGAAACATCAATCCGAATAAAGATGTCCAAATAATAGATAAAAGTAAAAAGATCCACTGCATGTTTTCGCCTGTGTGTGTAGTTAATGCGGGTCCGTCCGATATGTTGTACACAAAAAAATAGAAACAGTTCAATAGTAATCAAGTATTTTACTTAGGTGAACAAAAAGATAATTGCACATCAGTACAAAATCGTAGATGATGCCTGCTTTTAAGAAGGTGACTGTGACTAGTGAAGAGCTATATGCATTAAAAAACAGTGCCTTACACAAACATCCGATGCGCCTTGCTACCACGACAAAGGTGCTTGAAGGTTCTTAGGGGATGACATTTATCGGACATTGGTAACTGCCATTGCTGCAGCACAGTCTAGCGGTGATCCATCTTTATGGTTTTCGGTTATTTCTGACTTAATCAACAAACAAGAAGCAAAAGAAAAGGAAGATAAGGAAAGAGAAGAAGAAAAACAAAAACAAAAAAAGGCAGAAGCTATCGTACCGAAAACAGTAGGACTAAATGTGGTGATAGCATCGCCAGCTAAACCTACGTCAAATAAGGTTACATCGCCTACAGTAATTCGACGACGAGCCTCATCAGGAGGGGTTTGAAAAAGGCGGAGCGTTAATCACCACTAAAATGAACTGCTGATGCTCCGTGACTCGGACATCGACAGAAGGTATCTAAATGCTCTTCTTGCATAGCCAGTTTCTTCTTTAGCTCTTTTACTGCTAATATCAAATCATACACGGTTTGAGCACAATAATTTCCGCCATCAATCCAGTCTTCAGTCATATTTGCTAAAGCGGCATCAAGTTCCATCTCGGAATCATCAACAAATATTTTTAACTGCTGAGTCATTTTTTCTCCCCTATAGGCCATGGGCCATTAACTACCAAATGCTACGCAAAAAAGTCTCTATTTTTCCTCTACTTTGCGCCCCAACCAGCGATGAGATGGGTTCTCCTCCGTTAAATAGAAATAGGGTAGGAACGGATCTTATTCCTAACTCTGCTGTTATGTTCACATGCTCATCCACATCCGCCTTAGTGAAGCCTCCCCTCCCTAAAGGGAGGGGCTTCTTAAGCTATTAACTTAAGCGTTTCGCTTCCGAAACGGAGATGGTTTTTAGCAGAATTTATATCTCTGTCTAAAACAGAGTTACAACAACTACAAGTCCATTCTCTAATATCTAAAGTTAGTTTTTCTTCTTTTAAATCTTGAATGTGTGAACTAGACATCCATGTCAACATCTAATGCGTCTTCCGGAGAATCACCGTCATCAAAAAATTCTTTATATTGTTCTTTTTCTCCTAAGTCCCATTCTGCTTGTTTTGCTAAATTAGTTAATTCTTCCCACCAAGCTTCAAATGTTTGTGCTTCCATGTTCAATCCTATTTTTTTAAATGTTCTAATATACGGGAGAGGCTATCTCGCTCTACAATTTCTCCGAAATCTATGCCCAGCTCCACCGCGCGATCAAAGGAAGATAAAAAATTATGACACAATTGACTCATAAGATATTTCCCTTTGTTTGCTAGCGCAGGATGAAGTCCTTCGTAATCACCATCGAGACTAATCAAAAACGATCGCTGAAAGCCCTCATAAGCATCTGCTATTTCTGGATAGTCGTCTTCGAATATTCCTCGTTCTACATTGATGTCGAGAAATAAAATATCTTGATATCTATTACCACTATACTCGTCCCAGCCGCCTGCTTTTTTAACGCAAAGTGGCATCCATTTAGTATAATGGTAATAAACGGTGTGGCACTGCATAGACAGATCGAGCTTTGCAGGGAGATCTCTTAGCTCTCCGTTTTTTTCTAAATCCTCTGCAGAATTATATTCCACGATTGCTTGTTGTAGGAAAGAGTAATCTTTAAGCCAAGAGGGTTCTGTTTGATCTAACTTAAACCAAGAATGTTCAGTCGGGGGTGTTAGTTCTAAAATAACTCCCAAATGAGAATCATCTCTAATTATAGCTTCAATTAAAGCATCAGATGCGTATTCTCGCGAAACACAAAGAAATTCCCCATTAGGGCTAATATGATCACAGTACATTGTACCAATGTTTGTTTTATAGGGGCCGAGTTCTCGTGCTGCATGATTCCAAGACGTATAACCCACAACTTCGGATCTTAGATCTAAAATTCTTTTTAGTGCGCGGAGATCTGTGTTATTAGCTTTTCTTTTTAGCTCCGCATAAGTGACAGGCATTATTGACTCCTAGTTAGTGTTCGGCTTTGGATAATACTTAACGAATAATTCTATTTCAGAATCCCTTGGGATTATTTTTATAACTTTAAAATAAGAGTTAATTGTAACATCTATCCAAATCTCTTTCTTTTCTTTTCTCGCGATATTGTGCCCAAAAGTAAAATGGACTTTTATGACGTCTCCCAATAGAAGATGTGTCTTTTTTTTCATAAGTATGTCTTGCTGGCGCACTATGTCTTCTATGATCAACGATCTAACTAATGCACGTTTGTATAAATAATCATATTTATAATTTTTTGGATACATATCAACATCTGTAAAATCTATAACTTGCATTGTGCCCTTCTGTCTATGTATCACGCAGTAAGTGAAAAGTAGTTAGACTAAAACAGAAAAAAATGCTACGCATTTTTTGTATCAAGTGTGTTTTAATTTGTAAAAAGGTGATCTCTATGCCCTTCAATAAAGTTGAATTAGACGAAGAAATAACGATGAAATTACAAAACCTTACTACATTATATAATTCATTAGAGGCATATATTTCTAGTTTAACTGACAGCCGTGAGAAGTTATGGACGCTAGCATGTTTAGAGCAATCACACATGTGGCTCGTAAAAACAGTAGAAAGAGAGCAATTAGAAAAAAACTACCGCACATCATCACAACCTAAAGTAGAAGAAAAACCTGCGAGTAATGTTCAAATTTTAGTCGAAAGTCGGGAGAAGTTAGATAGTTTGCTTGGAAGCATTCAGGCTCTAACAAGGGATGTTGCAGAAAACGGCATTCAACTAAATGCGTAAGCTATTTGCTACTCCTTGACATCACCGTCATATCCGTAATAGTAGGACTAGAAGCAGGAAAAGAGGGACAACGGTTATGGCTTTTTTACAACTTTCTACGGATAATCCGCAATTTTCTTTTATCATTAAGAAAAATCCAGATTCTGGCTTATTTGTACGTGAGCTTAGAAAAAGGATTATTTAGAAATACCCCGTACGGACATTAACGAAACAAATAGTGAATACGTAAACTTATTGGCGAAATTAATGTGTGAAGAGAAAAAAGAAGAGATGTTTGATCCTAGACTTTAGAAAGGGAACGCGATGACAAAATTAACAACAGAAGAACTAAAAAAAGTAATCAGAGACATGTTAACTCATATGGAAGAAGTGGCAACATTTGTTGACTCTGTTTTTCCAGAACGTCAAGCAGGAGCGGAATTAAAACAGTATGCAACCAAACTATGCAGTCATGTTACTTCCCTCACACAAGAAACGCCTACAGTTGAAAAAGACACAGAAAACGTAGAAGTGGGCACTCTGGTAACAATGGCATCTCGCGAATGTAAATCAGCATTTAAAGCACTAGCCGAATTTAGACTACAAAAAGAAGAGGATGATAAAACATTTGATTCTCTAAGCGTACATGCAAGAGAACTATTTCGTACATTAGTTATGTACCACAAAGGGGTTTAAAAAAATGAATGTTGATATCTACAGCTACAACTTTTGGATTATAGGTGCGATCTGGTTTACAGTCCCGATATTATCTTGGCTTTGGTCATTAGTGAGTTTATTTATTTACCGAAGATTGTCTAACTTAATGACAGAGGCAGCAGCAACGCTGGAACAAGTGAAAACACTGAACGAACAGATATTAAGCTACCGTCAAGAAACGCTAGAAATACGAACGAAGGCAGAAGAAGAAATCAAACTTGCATGTCAATACTACGCAAAAGTAGCGGATTTGGTTAGTAAGGAAGATGTCTTATGAGCGGTGGGTCATACAATTATTTTTATTCCAAGCTGAGGACATTTGCTGACGAAATTTTAGAAGAAGAGGAAGATTTCGATGGTGCAAAACCAAAACCTTTTTTAGAGACTAGGAAAGAGTTTTCTTGTTTTCTTCACGATTTAGCTGAAGTGTGTAAAGAGTTAGAATGGGCAGATAGCGGTGACATTAGCTATGAAGACGCAGAGAAAAGTATTAAAGAATTTCTTAGTAGACGCAACACGACGACCTACGAAAAAGAATCACTACGGGCGCTACGTGGTTAGGAGATGTTTATTTTAACGAAGACACCGGAAGAGGTAAAAGATGAAACCAGACCTAACGATTGATCTAAAAGACGATGCCATTCTAGTATCTCTGCAATTAGCCGAGGAGGGATATGTGTTGAAATCCTACTCTCATTTCTTCGCTATAGAGACGGCGGTTTATGTCAACAAGAAGGGTGACCAGATTATTAAGAGATGGTCAGACGGGAAAGAATTGTTTGAGATGACCAAATGAGTATATCAATTTATACAGTCTGCAATAAGGTGTTCACCTTAACCTACTGGGCAGAAGAAGTGCCTTGGCAAGCTACCACCATCGTCTGGGTTCCGATTGAATGTGGCAAAGAAACTCATCCCACAGTTCTTTAGCTCTTCCTTCTCAAAATCTTTAAAAAAAATAGCAGCCGAATTGCTTCTCACTGCTATGTCTATGACTTATATCGTTACTTTTCTAAAAGGACACCTGTGTCCAGGAGCCTGCGATTAATATGCTTCATCTACATAGGAAGGTCTACCAAAAAGTGCCTGTTAATGTAAACGTTCCGTATTAACACAGTTTAATCAGTTACTTATACGATTGGTTAAAGTTTTTTCAAAATTATGCCGACATATTACATGTAGGAAGGTTGATGGACACAACAAGGGAGTAAAAATGAAATTTAAAAAACTCAATGAAAAGCTGGTAGAAACAGTAGCCAAGGCTCTTAAAGGTGCTAGACTTACTAAGTTTTTAGATTCCATTAAAATAATCAACGATTCTCTTGAGCAAGGCGGCTGGGTTAGCCGTGGTTCTGTCAAAGCCAATTCCGGTTTTCATCAAGGCATCAGTAAAATTGGATGTGTGAATGTCGAAGTATGTTCACCCGAATGGTACGCTTCAAACGAAGTTTCTAGCCTATTCACATATGGTGTATGGCACCACGATAAGATGGTAAAAGCAAGAAAGTATGACGACAACGGCAAGGAAATAGCACTCCCATACCCCAGCACCGAAATTGGTGTGCTAGAACTAGGTGTCAAAACTATTCGAGAGCATAGCAAAGTATTTAAACTCAGCGATGAAGTTATTTTAGCTTGGTTCTATTTAGTCCGTGAGAAAGACATTGCTATACATTTACTTGATAGCTTACGACCATTGCCGAGCATAACTTCAATCGGTTTAAGCCCTAAAGTAACAGCTACCTTAAAAGAATGTAATCTTAATTTAGATCTACCTTCACTCAAATTAGCTGAAATCGCTTTCCGTTTTGTTCAAGCTGTAAAGTGGAGCAAGGAACAGAAAAAATGTCTCCCTGTTTTTGATAAAAACGGAGCATGTGTTCTGGAAAAGGAATATTACCCAAAATGGACAGACGGTATTGTTCACGGTCAAAGTCGTTTCGCTGGCGGTCGCCATTGTGAAGCCTGCGGTAAAGCCATACCTTCTGGTAGGTTTGTTGCAATCGAAGGTTTTGACAAGAAAAGTAAAAACCTTATTAGCATGTGGATTGGTTGTGATTGTGCAAAAAATATCTTTGGTATTAAAGATGTTGGCATCAGCAAATAAACGGAAAGGAAAAGTTATGGGCAAAGTTAAAGACATCGCCATTGCAATTGACGACTACTTCAGCTCTAGACAAAAAGAGTATGATCGGCTGGAAACTTTGAGCGAAGCTGATTTCAAAAAAGATCCTGCCGCCATTGCTGCTGCTGAAGCTGTAGGCATTGATGTTGACTTCCTGTCTACCGCCTTTATGCATGATGTGGAGTAAGAATATGGCACAAGGATTCAGCATAATATCTTTGGCCAATGAGTTTTCTAAGTGTCTTAGATCTGTGCTTACACCAAGCCAGATCCGAGAAGCTGTTAAACGAAACATGCACACGGAAAGGCACTATACAAAAACAAAAGCTAAAATTGATTCGTTCATATGTCACAGCCATGATTTCTGTGATGCAAACGATGTGATGATGAAGGCTTTGAGTAACGTTGGTTTCACTGGGTTTGACGCTGAGAATGAAAATCATGCTGAGATCTGGGGAGCGGCTTGGCGTAGAGCCAAGGAGAATGGGTTTAAAAAAATCGTTTTTAAAAGGTAGATATTTATGAAGAGCCTTAACTTTCAAATAAATAAAAAGAACAGGAAATATTTTGCCTGTACTCATAACGGTTTTGAAGTGAAGTTGGTTATCGATGCCGCATCGGAGAACCTTTCGCTGGGAGAGCATGATTTACTTGTCGAAGACATCTCTGTTCGCACAAAATTTGGAACTGATCTTATTTACAAAGTTGTTGGTGAGATGAAGAAGGAAGGCAAAATTGTCACACTCCAATCCCATTGCTACAACGATTGGCTCGTTGATTCTTGCCGCAAATTAGGCGGCAAGTGGGATGCTGAAGCGTCAACGTGGGTTTTTAGCCCACTCGTGGAACAGGAAGTGGATGAGCTAGATCGGCTCTTCAATGACGATCTTATCATTATTGATATTGAAGCACTGGACGATATTACGAGCTACACAAGCCCTGTGATGTTTCTGGGTTATACAATCGCTCGTGCGTTTGGACGATCATCTGGTGCTAAACTCGGAACAGTGGTTAAGCAGTTGGATGGGAGCATTTCGTCTGGCGGCTCGGCAAAGAATTGGTTCACTCTGGTGAAGAAGGGATCTCGGTTCAGGCTTGAGATAAGCAAGAACCTACTTGCTGAACGAGAGCTACCAAAGAATTGGCAGATTGTAGAGAAGTGATGGCTCGTGGTGAGCTATCGTTAACTTATTGAAGGGTAGAATTATGAAAGCAGTTAAAGCTAAGAAGTCCGTGAAAAAAGCATCAGCGAAGAAGAAACCAGTAGCCAAGAAGAAGTAGTTGGGAATTAATAATGGGAGTGTAGATAACATATTGATATTGCTGGTTAATATAAATAATTTAATTCTTTTGTGCGGGAGGCATCGAAAATCTCACATTTAGCCACCCCTTTTCTAACAAAAAACACACCATCCATTTGTCCAGCTCGATGCCTTTGTCGAGTCTGTCAGTAGCTAATCAAAAGGAGAGAGTCATGGCTTACACAAAAGAAAAAACAATCAAATTAATCAAAAAAGGCAACAAATGGTGGTCTGCAAAAGTGCTAGGCGGCAATGGAGAATGGTATAACTGCACAGTCGAGCTCGACGAAGAGACTGACGAACTAAAGGAGGGGTCAACCGTCGATATAACCCTCACGGACGACTCAATCCGCACTAAATATGGAACAACAATCAAGTTTCTTCATTCGTCCAAGGGTGAGACGGTCAAAGAGCGTAAAGCTGCCCTAGAATCAGCCACCCCCGAGGCGCGCCCTGCGCTCCTCTCCTCCTTAGCATCAAGCAAATGGCCTAAACTGCGCTGCATTGCGGCGCCGCGCATCCAGAGCTGCCCAAAAAAACATTTAAAAAGCTTCAAAACGACGATGAGAGCATGGTCCAAATCGCGACACTAAGCAACCCTGCTGCAAGCGACGAAGATATCCTTGCCGGCTACCAAGATTTTAACAGGCATGTCCGAGCTGCGGCTTTAATTAACCCCAGAATTACTCCTCCCGAGGCATCAAAAAGGCTGTTCGGGTTTAACGCTCTACCCATGCTTGCTAAAGAGTCTGATGCCAAAAGCTTGTTCCTTTTGTGTGACCGGTTCAAAAATAACCCAGGCGCTCTGCGAAAGTTTCTGGCAGAGGTTGAAGATTTAGACATTTTGAAAGAAATATCGAGTCTCGCGCTAGAGTCAAAAATACCAAATGCGCATTTACTACGATTGTGCAAAAGCGATAAAAGCGAAGTAAATTCTTTTACCGATGATTTGCGCTCGATGTTCCTTAAGCATAAAAAGCATATGCTTGAAGCAATGGAGCATATTTCAGTGTCGAGAATTGATACTATTAAAAAACTGCATGATTTTTTTGATTTAGAAACTCGCAAAATGAGCCAACCTCTTTTTGACCTCCCTATCCACTCTCATATCGCACGCCTCGACGGTAAAGAGCTGGCAGAAGGACTCAAAATCGCTTTGCCAAAAACTTCTCACGACCTAGTAGAACTCGGTAGAGCGCTGAATTTGTGCGTCGGGAACGGCGATTATGCAGGTAGGCAAAAAAATGGGGAATCCACTATTTTGGCTACGATAGACAGCGATGGCAAATTTAAGCATTGCTTAGAAATCTCAAAAAGAGACAGCATTATGCAGTTCAAAAGTTACAGTAATGCAAACGAGACCGCAAATATTCGAGAGTTCGGCAAAGTTCTGAGCGACCTTCTCGAAGCGAGCAAAGAGGCAGAAGAACAAGAAAAAGACGATATGATTTTGCTAAAAAGAGACCAAAAGAGCACTGAAGCTCAAATCTCGGCAACATCAAGAGTCTGCCCAGCTTGCAATGAGACCCTTATCCAAAACCCCGCTCGCAAGCAATGCCACAAGTGTGACCCCGAAGGACGTTTCGGCAAATAACCAACAAATCCAACAACTTACCAAAAACATTACTCAAGACCGTCATTTAGCCACCCCTTTTTCAACACAAATACACAACATAGTAATCGAGACCGGCGCTTTTGCCGAGTCTTCAAGTGAGAGCCTGGTTGTCGGGCGGTAAAACAAAGGGAGAGAGACAGATGAGTAAGCATGAACAAAACAAATTCCAAAAAAACTATGACGCGAACAGGGCATCAGAAAAGCCGCAACGAGGCAAGTGGGTCGATGCCAAAAAGAAGGCACCTGCTAAGAAGGCAAAGAAGGTTGTAGCGAAGAAGAAACCCATTGCCAAGAAGAAGGCCGCTCCTAAAGCCAAGAAGAAAGCGGCAGCACCTGTTGGAGCCAAAGACCATTTTAGTTCGCTGCCGCTTGCAGCAGCACCATGATTAGCTCAAATGTCATTTATGGACGAATGGCATTTTAGAGGGAGATTTCACACCATTAAAATATATTAAAAAAGGAGACAACATGAAGAAAACGATTACAGCTAAAAAAGCTATGGCTAAAAAAGCCATCAAGAAGGGAGTTTCATCGGTTAAGAAAGCTGCACCTAAGAAAGCCGCACCTAAGAAAGCCGCACCTAAGAAAGCGGCTGCTCCTAAGAAGGCAGCAGTGATGGCTACAAGAAACTAACTGATCACTCCAATTTTCTTTAGAAGTTGTGTTGCATCAGCATAGGAAGATTCAGAATTCCACAATTTTCCATCCATTTTCGCTTGGGAAATTTGAATTATTGTTAATTTTCTTACTAATTCTTTTCTTACTTCTTTATCTGTAACTTTTTCGCAGATGCTCGCTAGAGTATTTTCATTCAGATCGTTAATTGCTTGAGGTTCTACGCAAACATCAGGTTGCGAAGGAAGGAAGATAGAAGTCAGATCTATGCCTTCAATACCTTGAAGCGCATCTGCTATCTTTTTTAACATAGCCTGATCAGCATGGAAAAGTTCTGGATTAAGAATATAAGAATCTGCGCATGGTGGATCATGAGGTAATTCCCGATTAAAATCCACTCCCCACTTTAAAAGCTCTTGTGCGATTTCCTCTGAAATATCTCCTTTTTTCTTGAGGACAAAAAGCGCACTGACTTCTGTGAAATCACTTTGCTGATAGCCTTCAAATGATTGAAGATGTTCTCCTCTTTGAAGAGAAGAGATAAACAAATTTAATGCTTCATCTCGTATTACTTTATCTGCCTTTTCTTTTTTACTTGCGATTTCTTTTTCATAAATAGCGAGAGCGCAGTATTGGTCGAATGGTTTTTTAAGCAGTATACGCTTAAGTTCTTTTTCTTTTTCTGTCTGTTTTGTTTTTTTAACTACCTTTTCTTTTTTAGGAAACAATTTTTCCATGGGTGTGGTCTCCCTATCTTTTTTGATCTCAACTTTCACTTTAGAGGCAACTAATTTTTTCTTGCCTGCCACTTTTTTTATTTTTGCGGCTACTAGGTTTTTAGTCTTTTTTTGTACTGTCTTTTCTTCTTTTTTCTTTTTTATAGCTGCCATGTTGTTTCACCCCCATAAATTGTATTCATATGCCAACCAACTTGACATATAAATTACATATCGTTAAAAAGGGCGAAATACTTGAGAGTTATTTATAAGATATTAATTTAATTTAACTAAATGAGGGAATTTACTTCCCTCACAAGAGAGTCCCAAACCTGTTTTGCAGAATCTAGGTAGGTACGATAATCAAATGGGTGCGACATTAATTTATTGAGTACCTCTCTGAATCGGACATCTGTTATTCCATAATAATCCAATCCTGATAGATTAAGGTCTGCAATAAGACTATTAAATTTATCATGAGTACAAATTGGCAAGCAGTGTCGTTGTTCGATAATGGAATAAACTAGGCCATGGAATCTTTGTGTGACGACAAATGTTGATTTACTGATTTCCGTTCTTAGCTCAGACTCGCCTATAGGAGAGAGTACCCAATCGTAGTACTGAGGTAATGAAGATCTGCCTTGTACCGCAGCAGCAATTCTTCTGTCGTCAAAACGCGAATTAATGCACATAGGAATTAATTTAATTTTATATCCTTGGTGGGCATAACGGTCCATTATTTTAGAGAACTCTTGTAAAAACCAATAATACGAAATAGATCTCCAATCTTGAACTGCCCCTCCTACTGGAGTAAGAAAATCGTTTAGTATGACTGTGATCTGTTTTTGTTCCAAAAGAAGAGGACTAAGATCATTTCTTGAAAATACTAAATCTGTAGCGACGCGTGCATTGTGACGAGAAGAAAGGCTGTTATATGATTTACTGTCTCGACAGATAATCAATTTAGCTCGCTCTAATGCTTTTTTATTGCCATCCGACAAAGAAGAACTGATGCCGACACCAATAAAAAAAATAGGGATAGTAACGGTATCTATATCTAAAATAGGCTGATCTAGAAAGCTACCGCCACCAACCCAAAGTGCATCATAGTTTTGATTGATATTACGTGGTAATTTACTACTACCAAAAGTAAAATCTAACGCGGGCCATAACTGCTGAAAACATACTTTAAATATTTCATCTCCGAGGTTATTACTTCCGTACCACCCAAACACAAATACCTTTTTCATGTTTTGTTCCTTTTGTGGTTAGTTAATTTAAGTTACCGCTACAGTAAGCCCAAATAACATAAGGAGAGAATAACCGAGTGGCTCCAGTCTGGAGATCCCCGAAATTGGCTTCTTTCTCCGCCTCTATTTCAGTTTCTAACTCAGATGGTTGTTGAGTATCAAATACTAGATCTGTTGGTACTCGTTCCCAAGAGACACCATTGTATTGTTCTAAGGTAGCTAAATTAATAATTGCTAATATCCCATCAACAGAGAAGTTAAGATCGTCTGTGTGTAGAAATTGACCACTCTGATGAAGTAATAAGTACCCTTGCTTCTTTTTTCTTGTCTTCACACTTTATCTCCTATGTGGATTTCCTCCCTCTTTGAGAGAGGGAGGGACATTAAAAAAGACGCTTAGGTTACTTAAAAGTCATCATCGTCATCATCATCGTCATCATCATCGTCATCATCGTAAAAATCATTATCCTCTTCGTCCTCTTCCTCTTCCTCTTCGTCTTCGTCAAAGGGAACGCTGTCTAGATCTAAAATATCTTCACTATCTTCGAAAATATTTGGATCCATGTCTAATTCAGAGATCTCATCATCGTTATCAAAGTCCGCCATAAATACCTCCAAAGTTTAATTATTATCGCGCTAATACCGTTACTCGTACTGACGCTTTTGCTGTACCACATCTATTTGTTGCAAACACCGTAAATGTTTGAGAAATCTTAGGTTGAACAATAATGGTGGCGGTTACGAGAGGTCTTCTTTGTTCCGCACTTGATTCCCACCGATATGTAGTCCCTTGGCGTGGTGGCGTACCGAGTCTAATATATATTCCGCGAAATATTTTAACATCGTTACCTGCATTAGCATAAGGTTCAGGAGTACATTTTGTTGGTGGAGGGGGAGTTGGACTTGGAGTTGGACTTGGGGCTGCAGACGAAAGAATTATATAGTTCGCTGCAATACCAATATAATTACATCCGTACTTTATTTTACCATAACCTTGTTCGCCCCATTCTACTCCCCAACTATTTTTTATTATGAAATATTGACCGTCGTCATCCCATCCCACAATATTAATAGCATGATTGGGTCTTGTTCCATCGCACCGAGTGAACACACCAGATGTATGCGACATAAATGCGTTCGAAGCTCCTACTCCTGCGGAGATGGGTCCGTAGGTATAGATGGCATTTTTGATTGCTTCTACTGTAGGGGGCGTATTTTCATTGGCGGAGGGAAGAAAGGCCCAAGATCCAATTTTATAGAGGTGAGACAAGTTTGGCTTACAGGCTACTTGTGTTCCTTGGTAGGGAAAATTGGATTCTGGAACGGCTCCTGGGGTTCTATGATAATCATGAGCAAAAAAACCGCCATCACACGACCATCCTTCTTTGTTGCAGGATAGAAGATATTGCTCCGAGAGATCTAACTGCCCTTTGCCTCTTGTTGCCATTACGTCTTGCAATGTAGCAACAGTGGAGAAAGCCCAGCACGAGCCACAGACGCCTTGGTTTTTAATTGGCGTTAGTGTGGCCTGTTCTCTCCAATCAAACTTTCTGGGTAGCGCGGATTGTGCTGCTACGTCTTTAATCACAACTTTCTTTGCCCATCCTTTACTCAATTTAAATCCTGTCGAATATGTCTTATCTTGTGCGTAACCAGTCGGGATTAGTAACACAATTAATGCTAACCACATATACATGTATACACTCCGTTTTTTAGAAATCTGTTTAAATACACATCATCTTTTGACACAAACACACCGCGCTCTTTCACTTCTTTTGCAATCATCTCGAACATGGGGCAAACTCTAACCAGTTTTCTCTTATACATAATTACCCACCTTTGTTTCGAGAGATATTCGAGATTTTCTTCGATATATTGTATTGCTTCTTCTAAGGTTTTAAACCGTCTTATCGTTTTATACAAGACTCCTAATTTAGTTGACACCTTGAGCGTGTACATATTTACTGTAATCCCCTATGATATCTGTGACATCAATAGATTCTGGATAGTACACCGTAAAGCCGTCATAGTCTGGATAGAGCGAGCCATTATCTTGGTTGCCCGAAAGTAACCAAAAGGCTACGCCATCTATTTTTTCTTCTTTTGCTACTTGATACCACTCACTGAATATTTGCCGCCGTCTTTGTTTGTCTTTAAAGCCGAATTCTCCAAAAAACACAGGTTTACCCAAGTCACGTGCAATTTTAGCGTGGTCTCGAATATACTGTATGGATCGCTCCTGCGAAAATCCCCACCAGTCTGGATAAAGATGAAAAGAAACAAAATCGATAGCCTCGCTTTTATGTGTTTCAAAGACGGGTGTTGCTATTTCACCTTCAGATCCCGTAGAGCGTAAATGGTTAGGATCTAGATCGCGGATGTAACGAGCCATTTCATCTACCCAAAGATAAAAGTTAGGAAGATCGTAACTTCTAGGCTCATTCATAAGCTCCCAAGCTAAGATAGTAGGATCGTCCTTATAGGGTACGCCCGTAATCGTATTAACTCGGTTGATAACATGTGCAATGTACGCTTTATATACATCTTTGACTCTCTGGTCTCGATAAAAGTCGTCGTGATTATAAAGATTGAACCACCGTAGATACTGGGGAATCCCACCAAACTCTCCCCAGTTGTTTCCTAACGGTAAAATTAATTTAATTCCTTTTTGCCCCGCAGATGCG
>Ga0209288_10000317_pt1 | contig 14899 bp, 13 predicted proteins | sample PPLLaktember2015_4_FD_187261 | JGI IMG/M metagenome (GOLD analysis project Ga0209288, IMG submission 187261) | Freshwater sediment microbial communities from Prairie Pothole Lake near Jamestown, North Dakota, USA - PPLs Lake P8 Core (1) Depth... | ecosystem: Environmental > Aquatic > Freshwater...
AAACATACAAAACAATTAGAATTATTGATAATAAAACTAATCGTGGTAAAGGGGCTGTGGTTAAACAGGGGATTTTAGAATCAAAAGGAGCTTATGTGTTGTTTATGGATGCGGACAACTCAACTCATATTGATGAATTAGATAAAATACTGCCAGTAATGAAACAAGGAGTAGATATTATTATAGGTTCTAGAGATATGCATGATAGTAAAATCGAGGTCAGACAAGCTAGATATAAAGAAATTTTAGGCGATTTAGGTAATTGGTGGATACAATTATTATTAGTAGGTGGTATTAAAGATACTCAGTGTGGATTTAAGGTTTTTTCTGGAGATGTTGCTCGGCATATCTTTAGCAAAATCAATATGACAGGATGGTCATTTGATATTGAGCTTTTGGCTTTGGCTCGTCATCTTGGATATAATATTAAGGAAATGCCAGTTATATGGTATAATGATGATAGTTCTCATGTGAAATCAAAAGATTATATATATGTATTAATAGATACCTTTATTATAAAGTATAGATTATTTACAGGTTATTATAAATAAAATTAAATCAATATGCCTCAAAAACAAAAGACAACCCAAGAATTCCGCCAAGATATATTTACAAGAGAGTGGGTTTTGGTTTCTACTAATCGTAATGATAGGCCAAATACATTAGTAATTAATGAAACTCAGACTAGTAACTTGACAAATTTAATAAATCCTTTTGCTGATATAGTGACCTCTAAATCAAAAGAAAAAATTTTATTAGAATTAAAGGACGATAGACAAGAGTCACAAATATTTGTCGTTAAGAATCAATATCCTCTATTGAAGGATATCAAATCTCCAGTTTATGAGACAGAAGGTCCATATAGTTTTGTTGCAGGTGAGGGAATTCATGAAGTTGTAATTTATCGTGAACCTGAAACCCAGATTAGAGATTTTTCTATTAAAAAATTAGCTTTAATGTTTAAAGCATTTCAAACCAGAAGCTTGAGTTTAATGAGTAATAAGCAGATTAGATATATTGCTATTGTGCATAATCATGGTCATAAAGCAGGAGCTACTATACAGCATCCTCATTCTCAAATAATTGCCACCCCGATTGTGCCAGACGGAATTGAGAGGATTCTAGAGGGAACACAACAATATCATCGTTCTCATAATAGAGATTTAGCTCAAGTAATTATTGATTATGAGCAAACTGTTAAAAAAAGAACTATTGTAGAGAATAATTATTTTATAGCTATAACTCCATATGCATCTAGAGTAGCTTATGAAGTTGAGATTTATCCTAAATATCCACAAACTCATTTTGCCTATTCTAATAAGATTGAGCTGTATAATTTAGCTAAAATATACAAATCCATACTCAAATCTTATTATGAAAAAATTGGAGATATAGATTATAATATGACTATTATAACAGCCCCTGTAGATGGTAATTTATATAAAGGATTTAGATGGTTTATTCGTTTGACGCCTAGGATAAATTTTGTAGGAGGTTATGAAGTGGGAACAGATACTGATATTTGTGTGGTTGCACCAGAAATAGCTGCCGGAATATTAAGTTAAATATGTATAAAATAAAATTATTACCAGAAAATCAACAACCTAGAGAAAAGTTGATGAACTCTGGAGCTCAGGCTTTGAATTTAGAAGAACTGTTAGCTATTATTCTAGGAACTGGATATAAAAAAGAAAATGTATTAGAGTTATCCAAAAGAATTTTTAAAGATTATGGCTCAAAAACTATTACCGGCTACAGTAGAGTCTCTGATGTGATGATGGATTTTGATTTGCCAAAAGTAAAAGCCTGTCAGCTTTTAGCTTGCTTTGAGATAGGAAGAAGAATATTTGCAGATAAAAGCATAGATATTCCTACTATACGTTCTCCACAGGATGTTTGGGAATTTGTAAGTGATATGCATAATTTGAAAAAAGAGTATCTAAGAGGCTTATATTTGAACATTAAAAACCAAATTATACATGATGAGATAATTTCAATTGGGACTATTGATCAAAGCATAGCACACCCAAGAGATATTTTTGTCCCAGCTATAAAATATCATGCAGCTGCAATGATTATTGTACATAACCATCCCTCAGGAGATAGCACTCCAAGTCAAGCAGACATATCCTTAACAGAAAACATAAAAGAAGCTGGTAGATTGCTATCAATTTCAGTACTAGATCACATTATAGTGACAAGGTCAGGATATAGGAGTATCTAAAGTTTATATGTTAATTGTTAACATATAAAAAAATAGCTTAAATTAGATGTGTTTAGGTCTTTACTAAAATCAAAAAATGATGTATAATGTTGCTAAATAAGAAGCTTATACATGGAACAAGAAGAACAGTATCAGAGATCAAATCAACAAAAAACAAATATCTTTAAGAGTGAACTATTTGATATAATAAAAACACTAATTTTATTTTCTATTATATACTTTGTAATTAAAGGTTATATAGCACAGCCATTTTTAGTTAAGGGAAGGTCTATGGAGCAAACTTTCTCAGACGGTGACTACCTTATTGTAGACCAAATTACATATAATTTTACTGAGCCTAAAAGGTCTGAAGTAATAGTATTCCATACCGAGTTTATACCTGGGGGTAATGAAAAAGAATATTACATCAAAAGAGTTATTGGAATCCCAGGAGACAGGGTAGTCATTAAAGATGGAGAAGTGCTTTTATATGAAAATAATTCAGAGACCCCTACTATTCTAGACGAAAACTATATCATAGATGGCTTAAAGACATTATCTCAAGAGCCTGTAGATATGGTATTAAAGGATAATCAGTACTTTGTTTTAGGAGATAACAGAGGTAATAGCTCAGACTCACGATATTGGGGGCCAGTGGATAAAACATATATAGTTGGAAAGCCCTTTATTAGACTATTCCCATTTAACACAATTACAATATTTACTCACAATACTAATTGATTATGAGAAGACGACGAGGTATAAGAAAAACCCATCCTGTAGAACAAGCTATCATTAATCCAGAGTTTTCAAATATTTGGGACTGTGTGGTTTCAGATATTAGAGATACTCTAAAAAGTGCAGGATATCAAAATAGTGGCTTTGCATTTACTCAAGAAGCATCTGTATTTAGTAATAAGATTTTAAATAAATTAAATATTGGAGCCACAGAATCTTTATTTACTGTGAAATATAAATCTAAAAATACCATCGTATTAGGAGCTCCTGGTCCAATTGGAATATTAAAAACAGTGATAGACAATAATATGCCATATCAAGAGGAACCACTTAAGTTATTTGATTATGGTATCTCTTTGGTAGATGATGATAATAATAGTGCTACTACTCCAAAGCAATTTCATGTATTTAAAGCTGAGTGTATAGGAGATATGAATCCTGTTAGGGATGCCGAAATGATTTTGACGGCCTATCGTATGCTAGAATCACAAGGAATCACAAATTTAGTTGTAAATATTAATGTATTAGGAGATTCAGACTCTAGAGAGCGTTATTATAAAGAATTAGTATTAAAAACCCCCAAAAGATTTAAAAATTTATCAACCTCTTTATCATATAATCCAACCCAGCTATATAATGAGTTATTGAGTTTAGATACAGATGTAAATATTAGAATACCTCAAATCGTAGATTATCTTAGCACAGAAGAAACTCAGTATTTCAAAGCAGTACTGGAATTTTTAGACACTCTAGATATACAATATAACTTAGATTCTACTTTAGCTGGATCTATTGGGTTTAATGAAGGAGTCTATTTTGAAATTATTAGTCAGAATTATCCAGAAATGATTTTAGTTAGAGGAGGGAGGCATAATGAATTGTTTGAACTTTTGGGTGGACATAAGCGCTCAGGTGCTATTGGTATAGAAATTTATGTTGATCTATTATTGGATTTAATTCAAAAAATCAAACCTAATAAATTAACTAAAGGTAAAAAACCTGATATTTTCGTTGCTTCTATTGGGCTTGAAGGACAGAAAAGTGCATTAAAAATATTATCATTAATTCAAAAACATGGATTGGATGTGAAAGAAAGTTTTGGAATTAAAAGTCTTAGACATCAACTATTAAAAGCTAAACAATCAGATGCAGAAGTTACATTGATTGTAGGACGAAAAGAAGCTGTAGATGGGACTGTAATTCTAAGAGATAAAGAAAGTGAGAATCAAGAAATTATACCAATTGATAAGCTGATATCTATTTTGAGTAAAAAGATAGCTAAATAGATATTAATATATACTATTGCAAAAAGTATTATTCTATGATACAATTTATTTTAAAGTCTTAATATAAGGCCAATTTTATTTGGTAAAAATAGTGAAAGGAGGTTGTAATATATGGTAGAAGTAAGAAAGAGAGAGAGAGAAAATGTGGAATCTATGATTCGACGCTTTACTCGACGTATTCAAAAAAGTGAAGTTTTAAGTCAAGCTAGAGCTTCTAGATTTTTAACTAAAGGAAAGTCTAAAACCAAGCAGAGACAAGCTGCAATCAAAAAAGTACAATTTTTAACTGAAAAAGATAAGCTAGTCAAAATGGGTAAAGTTAAATCTACAGAAAAATTACCTAATAAGTATAAACTAAAAATTAAAGCTAGTATCAAATAATATATTGATTTATGTCTAATATTGCCCTTACAATTAAAAAGGATATTGTGCAAGCAATGAAAGATAGAGATGACCTTGCCAAGACTGTACTTAGAACTTTAAGCTCAGAGTTTAAAAATGCAGAAATAGACAAAGGGAGTCCATTAGAAGACAGCGATGTAATTAAAGTTTTGTCCAAACTAGAGAAACAAAGAAAGGATTCCATTCAAGCCTATCAAGAAGGAGGAAGAGAGGATTTAGTATCCTCTGAGATGTCTGAACTCGAAATCATACAACGATACTTGCCAGCTAAATTAACTGATTCAGAGTTAGAACAATTAGTTGAATCTAGTATAGCTGAACTTGGAGATTCTGCTAACTTTGGGTCTGTAATGAAATTAGTGGTAAGTAAAGCTCAAGGTAAGGCTGATGGGAATCAAATCAAAGATTTAGTTCAAACTAAATTGTCCTAAATTATGGTATTGGAATTTGAATCACAAGTTCCTAATATTCCAGATTATAATAATCTGATAGCTTTATGTGTAGATATATTTAGTCAAAACACTGACCGTAAGTTTCAAGATACGATGGTTAGTGTGGCTATTGTATCAGAAAACACTATTCAAAATTTGAATTCCCAATATAGAAATAAGGATAAAGTTACCGATGTTTTGTCATTTAATTTAATGTTAGATTATTCCACGGAAGATATGACTCTTGGTGAAATTGTGATTTGTTATAATAAAGCTTTAGTGCAATCTCAAGAGTTAGGACATAGTATAGATTATGAAATAGCAACTCTATGTATACATGGACTATGCCATTTAGTGGGTTATGATCATCAAACCGATGCAGATTATACAAAGATGCATTCTAAAGAAGAAGATTTACTAAGAATTATCAAACAACACTATTCATTTTCTTGAAAGTATATGATATAATAAAAAATATAAAAACAATATATATAAATTATGGACCAAAATGAAATAATAGTTGGATTGGACGTAGGAACATCATTCACAAAGATGGCTATAGGAAAGCGTCTAAGAGGTGATAAAAACCCATCTATTATTGCTCTTGGAGTGGCATCTAGTGAAGGTGTTAGAAGAGGTGTAGTAACAGATATTCAAGATGCTACGCGTAGTATCAATCAAGCTTTAGAATATACTTCTAAAATGGTAGAGGAAGATATTAAAGAAGTATATATTTCAATTAATGGAGCACATATCAAGAGTTATGTTGCATCAGAAAGAGTGGCAGTCTCTAAAATAGATGGAGATGTCACAGAAGAAGATGTGAATAGAGTTATTGCTAACGCCAATCCAGGTCCAAGTAGTCAAAATAAAGAAATTATAGGTATAATTCCCAAAAATTATACCTTAGATGAAGAAACAGGTATCAAAAATCCAGTTGGGATGAATGGCATTAGATTAGAGGTAGAGGCTTTAATTGTGGAAAATAATATCTCCTCAACCAGAAATTTGGAAAAATGTATTCATAATCTAGGTCTAAAAGTAGAAGCTCAAGAGATTGGTATAATTGCCTCAGCTCAATCTGTATTGACCAAAAAACAAAAAGATTTAGGCGTAGCAGTAATAGATTTGGGAGCAGGTACAACATCTCTTGCTGTATATGAAGAAGGACATCTGATATATATAGGAGTAATTCCAATTGGAGCCAATCATATCACAAATGATTTAGCTATTGGTCTTCGAACCTCTATTGAAGTGGCTGAAAAAGTAAAGCTAAAATATGGAGTGGCCTTAGAAAAATCCTTAGGAGAGAGTACAAGACTGAAAATTGATTTATCAAAAATTGACTCTGAAGAAGAAGGAATATTCCCAGTAGCTTATATAGCCAGTATAATTGAAGCTAGGTCAAAAGAAATATTTGAACTTATCACTCAAGAATTAAAAAAAATTGAAAGAGATGGATTATTGCCAGCAGGAGTAGTGCTAGTAGGTGGAGGAGCTAACTTGAAAGCAATTGCTGATTTAGCTAAGCAAGACTTAAAACTACCAGTAAAAATAGGGATTCCTCAGGGAGTAGAAGGTAGTATAGCAGATGTAGATAACCCAATTTATGCTAATTTGGTTGGTTTAATAAAATCAGAGTTTGAGCATATAGATTATGGTCAAAATGTAAAGGAGAATAATATATCTAATGTAATGAAAAAAAGTTCAGCTAAAATATTTAATCCAATACAAAAATTATTAAAAATAGTATTCCCAGATTAAAAATTACTTATATGAATAACTTTAATCTAGACCAAAACCCACAGATATTAAATAGCCCAGAGTCTCCAGAAAGGGGGGCCGGACAACAAGTACCTAGTACTCAATTAGGTGGAGAAACACTAATTCCTTCACAGGAACAAGTTGGAGAGGCTCTTGATGATAAGGTCGGTGTTGGGGAAAAAGTAAAAGAGCAAGCAAATTCAGGTTTAGATATTGAAAGTTTATCGTCTCTAATAAACCAAGCTGCTGAAGCAGTACAGAAAGGGAAAGAACAAGCATCTTTTGAGGTGGATCCAGATACAGGTCTATCCCTACAAGGGGCAAGAATAGAAGAATTAAAAGCTAAACTAGAAGATCTTCAGAAAGGTGAAATATCAGAAATTGATAATCCAATTTTGGCAGAAAGATCTAAAGATAAAGAAATTCTACTAGCTAATTTAGCAGCTGTAAATAATGATAAGATAACGATAGATAATCAAATACAAGCTACAGGGGAAAATTTAGAAGATTTAATGAAAGTTAGCCCAAAATTGGGTCAAAAATTAGCGTTACTGCAATCTCAATTAACAGAAGCTGAGCAGAGCTTAGTTCAATATGAGGAAGAGACTACAAGACAACTATTAGAAGCCAGGCAATCAGCTGAGAGTAAATTGAAAAATGAACTAGCATCAACTCAGGAAGCTTATGTTGGAAGTGAGGCGGAATTAAGTGACAGAAAGATACTCTTAGAAATGGGACTACAAGATAATCTCACCAACCCAGAGCAATTATTTAGCGAGCAAAATATCCAACAAGTCTTGGCTACCTATGGACTACAAGAAGGTATGGATAGATTACAGCAATTACAAACAGAGAGTAATGAAGCTCGTGAGCAGGATGCTAGAGCCAAGATTCAAAAAGATAGATTTAATTATTCCTTTGATTATCAAAATAACTCAGATTTAGCTCAAGCTCTAAATCAAGATATAGAAGCCCAATTACAAGCTTTACAAGAACAAAATCCTAACTCTGAGGCAATATTTAGGGCATTAGAATTAAAGGGGAAAGATAGATTAGACTACCTAACTAATTCCAAGGATCCAGAACTACAAAAATTAGCTTTTTGGTTCTCTGAAGGTAGAGGTGATAAAACAGAAGCTGAAATTATAACAGACAATCCAAATTTTGCTAAATATGTGGAGCAACAAACAAAAAAGATATATGCAAAACAACAGCAAGATATCAAAGAGGGTAGATTGGGTGGTCGTAATTATCTAGGTAGTGAAGCGGACAGACAATTACAACAAGAGATAGACACTCGTATAGAGGATCAATTCACTAGAGCTAAAGCAGATAAACTTCAAGCTCTGACAGCAGAATTAACAAGCTTACAATCTGATGAGTATGGAAATCCTTTTGACAGCTTAGACCAGTCTATGTCATCTGATAGAGCGAACCTAAGGCCAGCTGAGATTGATAAATTTCAAGCCGAATTAGCACAAGCCTTACAAGACGGTAGAGTAAAATTTGAAAAAGGTACATTCTCACCAGTTGAAAATATTCCAGCTAAAAATGCAGAAATTGAGCAAGAATTAGACACATTATTAAATACTGTTAAAACTATATTAGAAGCACAAGAATATAATATCCAGTCATTAGCTGAGCTGTCAGACATCTTAAAGAAAATAAATCAAGATAAGGAAACAGCTGAGAACAAACTTTTTGGTCGTGGCAAGAAAAAAGCAGCATCTCTAGAAAGTCTTGCTGGGGTAGTCTCTGAAGCTATAGAAAAGTATAATCAGCTACAAACTGAAAAGCAATCTAATATAACTAAATTTCAAGAAAGTATAGATTCACAAGATAACTTACAACAGGCTTATAATAAATTACCAAAATCTATCCAAGATAAATTATCTAATCTTGAAAGTCCTAGTCTAGACACTATCACTCAAGCTCTTGAATCTGGAGTAGGGGAGATACAAAGCTATGAGACCCCATCAGAAATATCTGAGAGACGCGAGCAAATTTCAAATTTAAAATCACAAATTGCTGAGACCGAAGCTATTACAGTACCAGCATCTAAGACCAACACTTAAAAATCTATTACTACTTTTGAATTAAATTTCCTTCGTTGAGGGGTAGCAGGCTTTGCCTGACGGGGTAGAAAAATAAATTATGAATTGTAGGGGCGACCTTTCAGTCGCCTGTACTTATTTCTGTCCCCCTTTTAGGAGGGGGTGCCTGCAAGGCGGGGGTGGATAATCTTTGAAATAAAATACTAAAATAATAACTGAGGTGTAATATTAAAATCTATCCACCACCAGCACTTCGTGCCACCTCCTCCAAAGGAGGACAGAATTACAACTCACAATTCATCACTCACAACTCATAATTATACCCCCCTCCACCTATACACAACCCATATTTTATGCTAATATACCCTTAATTATCTATATATTTATATTCTATGCCATATCCTACCAAGAAGAAGTCTAAACTCAAGTCAAAGCGTCCAGCATTTAGAAAAGATGTCCCAAAGTCGGCTCTTCCTACTACCAAACATCGACGTAATCCAGCCAATCAAATAGCCAAGCCTAGTAAAGGTAAGGTTTTGATTGATAAAGATAGTAGTCAATATATTTATGGTAAAAATTCAGTCCTAGAAGTTTTGAAAAAATCCCCAAAGAGAGTACAGAAAATTTATATCACCAGAGAAAATCAAGTCAGGGACAAAAGATTAGAGCAAATTTTGGAACTGGCTAAAGAGTCTTTAGCACTAGTACAGTATGTACCCATCCAGAAAATCACAGGACTACTTGAGAAAGAAATATTTGAAGCAGGGGACTATATACATCAGGGAATCGTAGCACTGATTACAGCTGAGCCATTATTAGGGTTAGATGATTGGATTAATAGTATCAAACCTAAGTTAGAGCAAAGTAAAGGAGGTTTAGTCATAGCCTTAGATGAGATCACAGACCAACAGAATATTGGAGCTATTATCCGAGTCGCTGAGACTATGGGAGCTCTTGGAGTACTATTCCCAAAACATCGTGGAGGAATTATCTCCCCAGTAGCCTCCAAGGTTGCTTCAGGAGCTGACAAATATATACCCTTAGTCCAAGTTGGAAATATGAACACAGCCCTTAATACTCTTAAACAATCGGGATTTTGGATATTAGGAAGTGAATGTAATCCTGAAGCGACACCTTTTTATCAATATGACTTTAATAATTTACCAACAGTCTTGGTAATGGGAAGCGAAGGCAAAGGCCTCAGACCAAGTATAGCATCTAGCTGTGATATGCTCGGGTATATCCCAATGTATGGACAAATTCAATCCCTCAATGTAGCCACCGCCACCGCCATTATGGCCTATGAAATAGTCACCCAACAAAAAACTGGTAAGTAAGATTGGGGTTGTATCGGGAAGGTTTATCCTTCCATATCGTAGGAGCGACTTTATGTCGACTTAAGTCCTCCTCCGTCACCTACGGTGCCACCTCCCCCAAGGGAGGACATTGCTTTTCTGTCTCCCTTTGGAGGGAGTCCCCGTAGGGGGAGGGGGGATAGTTGTTAGATTGGGTTTTGGATAAATTGTTATCCACCTCCGGCCTTACGGTCACCTCCTCCAAAGGAGGACGGAAGCACAACTCATAATTCACAATTCATAATTTATTTTAGACATATCCCAAAAATAATCATTTGACAAAAATCGGGGAGGGGGTATAATATTAGATAAAGAAGAAATATATTGTAAAACAATTAACAATAATAAAATTCATAAATATGAACAAAAACAAAAAAAGAGTAAGGAGAGGCTTTACATTATTAGAGATACTATTAGTAATAGCAACAATAGGAATATTAGCAGCCATAGTATTAGTAGCAATCAATCCAACAAGACAAATAAATCAAGCGAGACAAGCAGCAATAAATAGCGATAAGAACACAATAGAGAAAGCATTACAACAAGCACTAATAGATACAGGAAGTTATCCATCAGGACTAGATGGATTACAAAGGAAAATATGTAGTAATACGGTAACAACAGACTGTATAAACTTGAGTAGTTTAATACCAGATTATGTAGCCGCAATACCATCAAGTACAACATATACAGTAGCAAGAGGTAATGATGGGAGAGTATATGTAAATACAACAGAGACAGCAGCTAACTTCAGCTGTCCAACAGGCTACATAAAAGTACCAGGAAATAGTCTATACCAAACCAAAGATTTCTGTGTAATGAAGTATGAGGCTAAAGCAGTGGCAATAAGTGCGCCTACAGTAGGATTGACCACTCCTAATACAGGATTTAACACTATAGCTAATGATACCACAGCCACCACCAGTGCAAATGGAAGAGCAGTAGCAAGTGTAGCCAGTGGATTCCCAATAGCAAGAATTAGTCAGATAACAGCAGCTAGCTATTGTACAACAGCAGGAGCAAGTCTTATTAGTAACGCAGAATGGATGATCATAGCAAGGAACATAGAAGCACAAGGAGTAAACTGGACCGGAGGAACAGTAGGAAGCGGAGGCCTCTGGAGAGGCCATAGTGATAATAGTCCATCTAATGCCCTAGCAGCCAGTACAGATGACAATCAAGGTTATGAAGGAACAGGTAATACTAGCCCCAGCATAGAGAGAAGAACACATACCCTAAGCAATGGAGAGACAATCTGGGACTTAAGTGGAAATGCATGGGAATGGACTTCTGATACTATCTCAGGCTTAAATAGACCAAATACTAATTCAGGTTTTTCATATCAAGAATGGACTTCTATTATTAACTTTGGAAGTTTAAGCTATGATTTGACAAGACCTAGTAATACAGCTTGGAATACCACCCAGAATATGGGACAATATTATGCTGGGGATGTTTCTGGAACAATACTTTCAGGATTAGTTCGTGGAGGAAGATATGCTTCAGATGGAGGATTATTTGCTATGTTTCTTGCTAATCAGCCAACAAATGTTACTAATAGCTTTGGCTTTCGCTGTGTTGTTCGTTAAGTGAATTTGAAATAAAAGACTAAACCTTAAAAAATAGCGGTTTACTATGGATTCCCATATTTCTCTTAGCTCTTAAAAAGTCTTGATTTGATGTCTTTTTAATAAAATTCATGTCTATACATTAAATCAGGGTATCAATTTTTTAGGTTAGACATTGTATTTACATTTTAGTAAGATTAGATCTAAAACTTATTATATTATAAAACAAAAGTATAGATTATATATAAAGTAAAAGTATTATAAATGTATAACTTAGGATAAACTCGATCTTACTATTATATCTTTATGGGGACTGATAAAATTTAAGGGGGGGCGTAAAAATATGGTATAGGAGAATACATTTTTATTGCCAATATGTACTCGTCTTATATAGACTCTAGTCAATTGTTACAAAATATGCTATAATTAATTTAATACATAAAAGGAGAGTTCGCATAGTTGGTCTAGTGCGCACGCTTGGAAAGCGTGTATACCGCAAGGTATCAAGAGTTCGAATCTCTTACTCTCCGCAAAATTAAAGGTTAGGATAAATATCCTAACCTTTAATTTATATGGTTTAGTAAAAAAAGATTCGAAATCGGGAAGGGGTCGGGAAACGGTAGTTTCCCATGGTGGAAGTAGTGAAACCCCTCGCTTTCAAGGAGCAAATTCCATTTATGATGAGTTCGTAATATATTACTCTTTTCTTATCACTAGTCTTTAACGTTTCTTAAATTCTCAATAAATTCAGGACCACAAGAAAGTTTTTTGGCCATTGAGCTCTTTGGATCTATTACTTTCCAAAAAGGAGCAATTGGGTCTTTGCCTTCTGCCATTAATTCTAGACTTCTTTCTGCTATTATCCTAGTAAATATACCACTAGTTACTGGGCAAGTAATATCTGCTTTAGCTTGTTTAGCAAGATCAATTCTCATTTGTGAGAGATCTCTATTCTCATTTTTCGGGATTGAGTTTATATAATCTGCTATTTTTTGAGGAGTTGAGATCAACATTAAATCACCAGCTTTCATGTCAGCAAAATTAGTGTCTAATCTTTTTATTTGCTCTTCTTTTTTAGATTCAAATTTTTGTTGCCAAGTTTTTGCCATACTATAAATTATTACATTATATTTATATAATACCAATTTTAATCATTTTAGGCAATAAATAATCGTATAAGATTTTAGTATTTTATTTTATAAATATGGTTTTAATATGTTTCCAAGATAATTTTTCTCCATATAAAAGTATTCCTATTTTATAGATTTTGGATGCAAATAAAATTGTTATAATTGATGTTAGTATAAGAATTATCAAAGATAGTATTATTTCCCAGAGAGGAACATTAAATGGAATTCTAGCCATCATATTTATAGGAGATATGAATGGTATCATAGACAATATAGCTGTTATATTTGAAGTAGGGTTATCAATAGTTACATTTAGACTAAAAATAGAAATTATAATTGGTAAAAAACCAAAGATTGATAAATTTTGAGCTTCTGACTCAGAATCAGTACTAGAGGCAATACATGCAAATATTCCAGCATATAATAGAAGTCCAAAAAATAGAAATCCTAAGAATATAATAAACAAAATAAATATATTTAAGTTCCCAGTAATTACTTGCAATTCACTCCAAATCACACTCATACTTCCTAATTCATCACTAGGAGGTATATTAGAAGCAACGGATCCTAATATAGGAGATATTATGAATGCTAGTATTGGTATAGATATTAATGATAATATAACCCAAAGCAATATCTGAGTTAATCCCACAGCCAAGACTCCAAAAATTTTACCGAATAAAAGACTAGAGGTATTCATAGATGATAATAATACTTCTACAATACGATTTTTTTTCTCCTCCTGCACACTGCTCATAATTTTGGAGCTATAAAATAGTATTAGGAAATACATTAATGAGGCTATTCCATAAGCTAAGATAAATGATTGAAAGGATGATGTTTTTTCAGAATCAAGTGTACTAAATTCTGGTGATATTTCTTTATTGATTCTCTCTGCTTTTTCTGTAGGTATTTGTTCTTTTTGAATACGAATATCTTGCATTATTTGAATTATAAAATCTGAAATTAAAATTTCTTGTGAGAATCCTAAAGCCTGTTTTGATAAAATAGATACATCATAATCATTGTTTTCTGGATTTATGCTGTTAAAGTCAGCCAAAACATCTAAAGTATCTGAATTTCTCAATTTATTTTTAGCTTCTTCTGCTGTTTCAAAACTTAATTCAATAGATATATTATCATTAGTAAATTTTGTTATTTCATAATTTCTAAAAAATTCATCTGATCCTATGATTAAAATATTAGCTGTTGGATCTTTTTCTAAAACAGATAATATAATCGGTACAAAAAAAATTCCAACAAATATCAAGGGTCCAGCTATAGTTGCTATCCAAAACCATTTATTGTTTATACTGGCTAAATATTCTCTCTTAAATACAGTAGCAAATTTAATCATATTTTTATATGTTATTATTCTCTTCTACTACTTTTACAAATATATCCTCCATAGTTGGTAAAATTTCTCGAAACTCTAGGACATCATACTTAGATAAAGATTCTTTAAGAAAAGATGTTACTTCATTTCTATTTTCATTTTGAAATATTATCGTATTATCTGTTTTTGAGATAATTTCCCCAGGTATTTTATCTGGTAAACTGTCTCTAACTTTGAGAAAATAAGTTTGATTACGATAAGATAGTTTTATCTCTTCAATATTTCCATATAAAACTTCTTGCCCATGATTAATCAGAATAATATTTTGACATAATTCTTCTACTTGCTCCATCCTATGAGTTGAGAAAATAATAGTTTTTCCATTTTGGGCTAATTCTAGCATCAATTCTTTTAGTACTCTAGAGTTCACAGGATCAAGTCCACTAAAAGGCTCATCAAAAATTATAAGGTCAGGATTATGGATAATTGTAGATATAATCTGAACTTTTTGTTGCATTCCTTTAGAAATTTGTTCTATTCTTTTATTTCTATCTTCATATATACCAAACTTTTTCAAATACTGTTCTATATTATTTAATAATTCTTTCGATTTATAGATGCCTTTGATTTCG
>Ga0209288_10000318_pt1 | contig 14885 bp, 12 predicted proteins | sample PPLLaktember2015_4_FD_187261 | JGI IMG/M metagenome (GOLD analysis project Ga0209288, IMG submission 187261) | Freshwater sediment microbial communities from Prairie Pothole Lake near Jamestown, North Dakota, USA - PPLs Lake P8 Core (1) Depth... | ecosystem: Environmental > Aquatic > Freshwater...
CCGTACGTTCGAGTTCTGGTATCGCGACAAGCAGCCCGCCGACGCCACGGTTTTCGCCTACGGCAACTACCTCAGCTCCAACGGCGAATTCGGGTTCATGTTCTCGAACTCGTCAACCAATAGCTGGGTTCGCATCATTGCGCCATCGTCCGGCGGGGATATCGACTGGGGCTCGCCTGACACCGCCAATGGGTATACGAACGACCAGCGGTGGCATCACTACGCCATCACCTACGACGGCAGCGGTCGCCATTACGAGTTGTTCTACGACGGGGCCAGCCAGGGCGTCAAAACCGGTGGCGTGGACCTGAACACGACCGGCGATGGCCTTTACTTCATCGGCTCGACGCACTGGCTAACTTGGGCTGATTTCGAGGGTGCCCTCTCCAACCTCGTGGTCTACGACAGCGTCCTGCCGAGAGAAACCATTGCAGCCCACGCGGCCTCGTCGGAATGGCTCTACTTCACGGTTGACGCTGAGCTTCGTCGTGGCTTCAAGGCTGATGCCTGGATCCACTTCCCTGGCGGCTCATTCACTGCCGATGCCGCTCTTGTCGAGCCGGGGACTCTCACCTTTACCACCGACGCAGTCATTCGCAGGGCTGACCAACTCGGCTCTCTTACCGCTGGCGCGATCCTCGGGTTGCCCCAGTCGAGTTCGCTCACGGTCGATGCCGTCATTCTCAAAACGATCTACAGCGAGTCCTTCATCCAGAAGTTGACGACGGCAGGGGCTACGCACCTCTGGGGCCTCGGGGAAACGGGGACGACCGCCGAGGACACCATCGGGGCGAAGGATGGCACCTATACCGGGGCATCCCTCACCAAGGGTGTCGATGGCCCGCCTGTCATCAACGGGGCCAGGGGTGTCGTCATCCCGGCAGCTGATGGCAACTACATCGCTTTTGCGAACGGCGCGGACATGCCATCCGCCAACGCCGACAGGACCGTCATCGCCTGGGTCAAGACGACGAGGACTGCAGCTTCGGCGGTCGTCGGCTGGGGCGACAACAGCACCGCCCGGCAGTTCGTGCTCATCCTCAACTACAGCGGCGACGACATCTGCATTTCCTCGTACATCACTGATGTCGGTGTCGCCGTTACCGACAACGAGCACGTTGACGGCAACTGGCATTGCATCGTCATCTCCTACACGGGGGCAACGTACACGTTCCGGGTCCTGTTCGATGGCGAGTACATCGGCAACGCGAACTTCGGGAGTGCGCGGAACACCTACACGACCGGGATGCGGATCGGTGCCCTGTACTACGCGAACGGGTACTACTTCGGCGGGACGCTGTCGAACATCGCCATCCTCCCGAGCGCCGTCTCCGACGAGTTGGGGGCCTACCTCACCAGGGGCGACAGCGATCTCCGTGCCGACGCCGTCATCAGCCGCGAGCAGTCCAACTCACTGACAGCCGACGCCGTCCTGAAACTCGAGCAACCAGGATCGTTCACCGCTGACGCCGTTATCGGTCTGGGCCTGGTCACTGTTCCCGGTGACTTCACGGCCGCTGCCGTGGTCAAAACCACATCGAGCGCCAGCCTGACGGCCGACGCGGTCATCAAGGCCACCTCGTCCACGAAGACCCTCACGGCTGATGCTGTACAGAAAGCAACGATCTCGTCGTCGTTCACAGCAAACGCGGTGTTGTTGCGAGGTTCGACTGGCGTACTAACCGAAAACGCTGTGTTGCTGCGAGTTATCAGCAGCGGAGCAACAGCGAATGCGGTTCTCGAGAAGACACAGTCGAGCACTCTCACGGCTGCGGCGACCATCGCAGCCGTCACGACCAACTCGTTCTTCGCCAATGCAATTGTCAGAAAATCGTCAGAGTTGGCGTTTACCGCTAACGCTCTTGTCCGAACAGGTCAGTCGAGCTTCTTCCTCGCTGCAGCGGTAATTCGGGCCTCTGCCTCGTCGAGCTTCCTCGCCGCTTCGGTAATCCTGGATACCGCAGCGAGCACTGCGTCAATCGATGCGATCATCTCGTCCACCGCCGCAAGCACGTTCTCGTCTGCGGCCGTCGTCCGCAAAACAAGCAGCCTGGCCTTTGTCGCTGATGCCTTGGTCAGGAAATCGTTCACGTCGGCTGCCTCCCTGAGTGCGATTGTACGGCGAGCCCAGAGCGGGTCGTTCGCTGTCGATGCCTGGGTTGAGCGCGAGCAGACTGGGTCGTTTACCGCAAACGCGGCGCTGTTCAAGCTCCTGGTGTTCACAGCCGATGCCATTGCCAAGACCGAGGGGGCCGGTTCATTCAGTGCCAACGCCTGGGTGCTGGGTACCAACGTTTATGGCCTCGGCAGCTACGCGGTCATCTGGCGGGAGCAGGCCGGACAGCTGACGGCGGATGCGGCCGTCAGGCGGACAACGGAAGGCTCGCGAACCCTCAACGCTGTCGTTCACCGAACAAGTCAGGCTAGCCTGACGACCGATGCAATCGTACTGCGGCAAGGGGCTGGATCGTTCATTGTCGCAGCCGTTATACGTTCGGCATTCGCTTATACATTCGTAGCGGATGCGGTCGTCAGGCGAACGCGGGTTGCCGATTCCACCGCGTCCGCCGTAATCCTTCGGTCAGGAACGGGCAGCCTGACGACCGACGCGATTCTACGACGAACGTCGGCGTCAAGCCTGACCGGGGATGCGGTCGTCAGGGCAATTGCGTTCACGGCATTCTTGGCCGACGCCGTGACTCGCCGTCCGGAAACCGGAACCCTGACGACCAGCGCCATCGTAGCTCGGACGGCCAGCGGCCCACTGACCGGTGACGCTGTTGCTCTGCGAACGCAGACTGGCTCACTGACGGCCGACGCCTGGGTTCAGGGATCTGGTGTCGCTGCCTTCGCGCTCGATGCGGTAATCACGAGGACGGCGTCGGGGGCCTTCACTGCCAACGCGGTGAGCACGGCCACGCTCGCCGGAAACTTCACCGCCTCTGCCGTCAGCATGCGGACCGTTGCCGGGACGTTCGTGTCCGGCGCCGTCCTCGCCAGCACAGAGACTGGCAGCCTGTTGGGGAATGCGGTTGTCAGGCGTGCCGCGAGCGGCAGTATTGGGGCTGACGCCACCATCAGGCAACTTCGTGTCGGTAGCCTGACAACCGATGCAATCGTACTCCGGGCTGAGCCGCTTGCGACGATTGCCGACGCCATTCTCTTCGCCGAAATCGGCGGATTCATTACTGCACAAGCGTGGCTTTCTGGCACGTTTACGGCCGACGCCATCACGGAGAAAGAGAACACCGGCAGCCTGTCCGCCGATGCGGTGGTCATGCCGGTGTTCTCCGCGGACGCTGTCCTGCGCCGTTCGCAGGAGCAGCAATTCACGGCAAATGCCTGGATTCCAGGCGTTGGGACATTCGCTTTTGTCGTTGATTCGACATTCCGTGCAGTAATTGGTCAGGAATTCACCTCCAATTCCGTCACCAGGGCCGAGGGCTCTGGTACGATCACCGCAAGTTCAGCCATTTTGGCTGGAGCGGAACAGGCGTTTACCGCTGACGCGGTTGCGCAAAAGAGCAACTCGAGCGACCTGACCGCTGATGCGGTCGTGGTGGCGGGCCGAACGGTCGGCTTTGGCGCAGACGCTGTTCTGCTGTTCCCGGAAACTGGCTCAGCGCTTGCCGATGCGGTGCTTTTGGTCGGCCAGGGCGGCTCGGCCAGCACCGACGCGACGCTTCGGTCCTCGTACGTCGACGAGTTCACGGCCGATGCGCTGGCCCTGGCTCCGCGGAGCGGGAGCGCCACGGCTGACGCGTACCTGTTCTCGGCGAGCATTGGTGCTTTCACCGGCAACGCGGTCATCCACAGGGAACAGCTCGCCCAGTTCCTCGGCGAGGCGCTCGTACAGCAGGTCGTCCAGAGTGATCTGGGTGCCGACGCGACGATCCAGGCGAGTCATGTCGATTACCTCCGGGCTGACGGTGCAATTCAAGCCACTCTTGAACGCACGTTCAAGTCCGATGCGGTAACCCTAAATTCGTTCAGTAATTCTGTCAATAGTTACGCGGTAATTCACCGGAATATTCCGGAAAGCATTTCCGCCGACGCTGAAATTCGCGACAGAACAGCATTTACCGCTGACGCGGTCATCTCTGGCGCAACGGAATTCCTGATCTACGGGCAGGCCATCATTGTCCTGCCGACGGGCTTCATCGAAGCGGTTCTTGATCTCGGGATCATCGAAGCGACACTCTCGATAAGTACCCCAGTTGCCTTTATCGAGGCCGAGCTTCAACTGCAGGTCATCGAAGCGTCGCTCGATATTGGGTTCATTGAGGCAATGGTCACCGGTGATTTCATCGAAGCAACCATTTCCCAGGCAGCCCTGTGGTGGCGGCAAGGCAGCTTTACCGCCTCGGCAACACTGGAGAGCTGAATGACTGACATCGTTCTCGTGCAGGGCGACACCAGACCTGTCCTCAATGCGGTCCTGATGATCCAGGGCACGACAACACCCATCAACCTGACGAACTGCAGCGTCAAATTCCAGATGCGCAGGTCCGACGACAAGCAGTACACCGTCAATGGTGCCTGCTCCGTCGTCGACGCCGTTGCGGGGTCGGTGAGCTACACCCTGGGAACAAACGACCTCAATACCCCCGGTGACTACGTCGTGCAGTTCGAGGTTACGTATCCCGATACCCGGGTACAGACCACGGCCACGCTCATCCCCATCAAGGTACGGAGGCAATGAGCAAAATCCTCTGGCTCGGGGACGCCGGATGTCACACGGGATTCTCCCGCGTCACCCACTCCATCGGCGAGCGGCTGATGACCAAGCACGGTCACGACGTTCACGTCCTTGCCATCAACTACGACGGCGACCATGTCGACACGCCGCTGAGGCTGTATCGCCCGAACAAGCTCATCCCCAACGACGTCTATGGGCAGTCTCGTTTCGTCGAGATGCTCAATGTCGTCGAGCCGGATGTCGTCGTCATCCTCAACGACGTTCACATCGTCATCAAGTTCCTGTTCCTGAACACCTGGGACGATGACCGCCTGCTGCTGCGGCACCGCCCCATCCTGGCGTACATGCCGGTCGATTCGTACAACTACCCCGGGCCCTGGGACCTTCTCGGCAAATCGGTCCACCCCGTTGCGATGAGCAAGCATGGCCAGCGGGCGTTTCCAGAAGCCCCGGTTGTGTACCACGGCATCGACACCGAGCTGTTCCACCCGGTCAGTTCAGCCGCCCCCATGTTCACCTCGACGGGGACGAAGATCGAATCAAAGCGGGACGCCAAGAAGGCGTACGGCTATGACCCAGATGGGTTCCTCGTTCTGCGGGTCGACCGCAATGATCTCCGCAAGGACTATCCGGATACGTGGCGGGCCCTCGCTCCGGTCATGAAGCGCCATGGCGACATCCAGGTGCATTTCCATTGCACTGCTCGAGATGACGGAGCGGACTTGCGCTACCTCATCACCCGCGAACCGGATATCGAGGATCGGTTCTTTTTCCCGGGCGGCATTACGACATTCAAGGGATTCGACGTTCGGGATCTGGCCGTGCTCTACAACGCAGCCGATCTGTTTGTCTCCACGTCGATGGGCGAGGGATTCGGCCTGACACTGGCTGAAGCGTCAGCGTCCGGGGTCCCGGTCATTGCCCAGGACTGCAGCTCGATTACCGAAGTCGTTGGGCCAGGTGGAGTGCTCATCCCGCCAGGCAGGCACTTCTCGGTCTACAACGGAACGGACATGCACCTGCCGGATGTCCCGGCATTCACCGAGGCCATCGAGCGGCTCTACATGAGCCGCGGGGCGCGACGAGATCTTGGGGCCAAGGGCCGGGAGCACGTCGTCAAGTCTTTCTCCTGGGACACAGCGGCCCAGCAATTCCATGATCTCGTCACGAAGGTGACGACCGAGCAGCTGCAACTGGAGACAGTGCCGCAGCAACGCGAGGAGAGTGCGGTATGAAGAAGTTCAGCATCTTCACGGGCCTGCTGAAGGCATATGAGGATGACACCGGGAAGAAGCGGTTCCACACCACGGCTTCGTCGTCCATCAAGGATCTCGTGGGCGATGAGATCGAGCCTGCAGCCATTCACAAGATGGCCGAGAAGGCTCGAGGCAACCTGACCATCTTCCTCAATCACGACTACAAGGTGCCTGAAGATGTTCTGGGTTCGACCGAGACGGCCGAAGTGGTGGACCGAGGCTTTGATGGGGATGGGAACCCGGTCGTGGACCTGGACCTCGACATCTCGCTCAACGAGTCCAATCCCAGAGCCGTTTCGACCTGGCAGGCCATCGATTCCGGCGTCAAGCTCGGGACGTCCATCGGGGCCCTCGTGAAGTCCGCCAAGAAGAAAAAGGACGGCGGGCTGCGGATCTCCGATCTTGAGCTGCTTGAGGCAAGCATCGTCGGCATTCCGGCGAACCCTCGCAGCTGGGTCACCTACGCTGTCAAATCGCTTTCACTCGAGGAGATCCCCGAGGAAGAAGCCATCATCCTCGAGGCCGACGTGGAGCCCGAAGAGGCTGCCGTCGAGCCCGACATCACGTTGTCCGCCCCCGAGGAGCTTGACCAGACGGTCGAGCCAGACCTCGTGGAAGGAAAGACCCGGGTCACGGTCACCGTGACCACGGAAGAGCCGAACGCGCAGGAAGCTCCAGCTTCGGGGAGCGAACCTGGGGACGCGGGTCTGCTCGATGAGACTGCCGACGGGGACACCGCTGCGCTGGGTGACAACGTCACCCGCAGTGCTGACGATGTCCTTGCCGACGGCGTCGAGGTGGCAGGCGAGGAGAGCGAGGTTCCAGACGACATGATTGGCCTGAAAACGGCCGACCTTGCCGCGCTGGCGACCGCGCTCAAGTCCTCCCTGGCCAAGATCAGTGAACTGGAGAAGAGCAATCTCGAGCTGACGACGAAGGCCGCCGAACTCGAGGAGAACTTCTCCGCGGCACGGGAAATCGTTGAGCGCATTTCAAAGCTGCCGCTGGGTCGCAAGACCTATTTCGCGCAGGCGACCAACGACTTCCGGCGCCGTTTCCCCATGTATGACGAAGATTTCGTCAAGATGCTGGAGCGATAAATGGCACTCGACCCCATGCTCAAGAGCGTCCTCGAGACGCTCGAGGACGTCAGCAAGCAGCTGAACGACCTCAACAACGAGCCGAACACGGCTCCGCCGGTGCTGCAGGCGCCCAGTGAGGGGCTCACGCCGACCATCTCCCGCGGTGCCATGTCCCAGGCCGACATGTTCGAGCTTCGCCAGAAGCTGACGTCGAAGTCGACGTCCGAGCTGATGACGATGTTCAGCATGCAGGCCCGCAAGAGCGGGACCGGCATCCCGTTCGATTCCTGGGCCGCAGCGGGTGGCCAGCCGATCCAGGCTGCCATCGGCCAGGACCAGGAGCTGACCAAGCTCCTCGACACCGGCGGCGCCGCTGCGCTCATCCGGCAGGACCTCGAGCCGCTTCTCTACGCCCTCTTCGTCAAGCAGTTCCCGGCCTGGGAGCGCTTCGCGAAGGAGCCCGCGAACGGCCTCGTGCACGCCTACAACCAGATCACGGCGTACGGCGATGCCCAGTTCATGACCGAGCTGGGTACTGTCACGGACGACGTGACGACCTACGTCCGCAAGACGAGCCCGGTTGCCGTCATCGCCACGCGGCGCGGCATCTCGCTCAAGTCCCAGTTCGCGGTCGTGGCCGGTGGCATGAGCTACAACCCGGAGCAGATTGAGCTGCAGTCGGGGCTCCGCGCCATCGCCCACAAGATGCAGAAGACGATCTTCCAGGGCAACGCCGAGGCCACGGCGTCCGGCGGCACCGCTGCCGACGAGTACGGCCTCTACGACGCCAACTCGTTCACTGGCCTGCGTCAGATCCTGAACGTGGCGAAGGTGAAGAACGTTGACCCGACGGCGGCCACGCCCGAGGACATGCGCGCCGCCCTCGACCGGGCCGCGGAAGAGGTCATGAACCTCGGCGGTTCGGTGAACATCATCTGGACCACGCCGACGAACAAGGTCACCTTCGACCTGCAGCAGGACAAGAACGTCCGGTACATGAACTCGTTCGTGGATGTCGCAGTCGGCGTCCAGACGAACGCGGTCAATACCGTGTTCGGCCCGCTGCCGATTGCCACGGTGCCCGGCGATTCCATCGGTACGTACGCCACGGCGAACACCGACGGGTCGTTCAACGGTGGCGAGAACGTCGCGGACATGTACCTGCTCGACGAGAGCACCATCTCCCTGCCGTACCTCGGCAGCGATGGCCCGACCGTCCTCGACATTCCCATCGGCATCTCCGGCCAGCTGACCCATCTCTACATCGTGTTCGGGATGTGGGGACTCACGGTCAAGGCCATCCCGTTCAGCAACAAGGTCCGCGTCAAGCAGGCTTAGTTAGCTGACCCTGGAGGGGGAAGTGGCCCCCCGTCCCTCCCCCTCCAGCCCCACCTCGCCAGGAGGTGCGCCATCTACCTGACTCCGGACCGGTACCGGCAGGCTGGCTACGGTCTCGAACTCGACGACATTGACGATGCCGAGCTTCGCTCCGTGATTTCGCGGGCGTCCTCGCTCGTCAATTCCTATTGCGCTGCTCCAAACCTGCCGCAGCGGCACGACTTTCGCGGCGGCACGATCACGAACGAGCAGCACCAGTGGCGAATGGGCACCGACTACTACACCGGTACGCGCCGGGTGTACGTCTGGCACAAGCCCGTCAAAGCGATCAGTGCGCTCGACATCCGGATCACGAACAACTACAGCGTCTCGCTGAGCAGCACCGATCTGTTCATCAACAACAGCGAGGGCTACATCGAGGTCACGAGCCTGGCAGCGGTGAGCTTCGGCGTCTATCCGCTCGGCGTGGCCCCGAACCTCGGCCTGTACATCCCGGTCGCAGAAGTCGACTACACGTACGGCTGGACGTTCACCTCGACCAATGAGCCGCTCGACTCGTTCGACGCCAATGCCTACATGTCATCGCACATGAGCTGGCTGTCCGACCCGGTCCCGGTCATCAAGAAGAATGGCGCAGCCCTGGCGACTGGCTACACCATCAACTACGAGGAAGGGACCGTCACCCTCGCCGATGCTCCGCTGGCGACGGACACGTTCACGGCGACGTATTCATACAGCCTCCCCGGTCCCATCCAGGAAGCAACCGGCATCATCGTCACGTCCCAGCTGGGTGAGCGGGCGCTGGCGGGCAAGGGCCTGACCGGGCTCTCGACGCTACGCATCGCGGAGATCCAGATCTCGCGGACGGTGCGCCGGGAAAGTGACAGCCAGGGCATGGTCATCCCCGAGGCGGCGATGCAGCTGCTCGACGCCTACCGCTTCCATTCGGTGGGCTAACGATGAGTGGCTGGTTCACGGCGAACGAGCTGGCCAATCTCCGGTCGCTGGCCGAGATGGGCATGCAGAGCGACGTGACCATCAAGAAGCGGACGCCCATCACGAGCGAATCGGATCCAGCAAATGTCTACGGCGATGACGGTGTCACCCACGTCGAGTCGAATGTCTATTCCGAGGCCAACGTCAAGGGCTGGCTCTACTCCCAGCCCAGCCCCGTCATCACCGTCGTGGGCGGCGTCATGGCCCTCGTCAACACCTACCGGCTCTTCGTTCCGGTTGGCACGAACATCGAATCCGGAGACCACGTCATCATCGGCGGCAACGAGTTCATCGTCAGCGACACGGTCGCCGAGTCCACCTGGCTGCCCCTCCTCAACGTCAGCCTGCGGCGAGCCGAATGAGCACTGTTGCCGAAGTTATGCGGTCGGTGCGCCAGATCGTCGAAGACAAACGAGTGAGCGCAGACCGAGCCCTCGAAGTGTTCTCCCAGGAGGTCGCCCAGCAGGCTCGCAACCTGGCCCCTGTTCGCAAGATGTATTCGAGCAAGCGCAAAGGGGCTCGGCGCCGCAAGGGTTCGAACCCCAGCATCGAATTGGCTGAAGCGTTGTACGCCGGTGCCCAGCGGGCGGGCTACGAAATGCGCCAGGACACTGGGTATGTCGAAGCCGGGTTCCACTGGGAAAACCGCAATGGAGCGCCAGTCAAGGTCCAGGACTACAGGCCGACATATCGAGTCATCAACGAACCGTCAAAGGGCGTGTTCCGAAGGCGCCGCAACCAGGCCAACGTTGACCGCCGCAACAACCCGTCCTCGAAATACCGGGTGCTTGGTAGCGTCTACGAGCGGAAGAAGACGACGCGCATCGTCACGCAAACGGCCAAGCTCAAAAAGGAACGAGGAGCCTCGAATCTTCGAGGAGCAAAACCGAAGGCATCGCGTGACAGACCAACGACCGAAGTAACCACGGAGCGCGTAACGACGTTCAGGCGCCGCAAGGGTATGAACATTGACGTTACGGTAGACAAAGGTCGTTCCGACGAACTCGAAATCAAGAGCGTCAATAGGGTTGGCAAGGGCATCCTTCGCAACATGAATGCTCGCCAGAAGTACGACGTTCTCCATGGTCGAGGACTTCGCATTGCGCAAGCTGGACGGGCCGGACGAGCCAAGCTTGTCATGGGCGGCACGCTCCGCAACAGCATCGAAGCCAACCGGGTCCGCCAATTCAAGCACACGGTCTCGACCGAGGTGGCCTATGCCAAGTACGTCGAATTCGGGACACGCTACATGGCCGCCCAGCCGTACATGACACCAGCGTTGATGAAGGCCCGCCACACGATGGCGCGGCGTGTCGCATCTCTGATGGAGGGGTAAGCGATGGTGGCTGGCATCGCGCCCATCAAGCAGGCCGTCGTGGCCAAGATGCGTGCGAGCGTGGCCCTCAAGGCTGCAGCCCGAGGCGGAATCCACGAGGGCATCGCTCCGCAGGGGACGGACTATCCGTTTATCCAGTACAGCATCGGCTTTGCTCCCTGGGTCTACACCTGGGACTCCGTCATGGTCGAGGCTCCGCTGGTGGTGTCCGTCTTCCACACCAACAGCGTCGAGGCCCATAACCTCGATGCGCTCGTTCTCGCCGCATTGCAAGAGGCGCCTCTTGCGGTGAGCGGGCAGTCCACCCTCATCTGTCGTCGCGTCGGAGACTTGTCATCGCAGGACGTCGATGAAGAGGGGAAGAAGATTTATCAGGTCGGCGGAGCGTACGAAATCTGGACCGACCAACCCCGATAAGGAGTTCCTGCGATGGCAGCTAACAGCAACCTCAAGCTTCACGGCAAGGACGCCGCCATCTACCTTGGCGGGGCCAAGGGCAGCGGTGGCGTGAAGGTCGCGGCCAAGACGGAGTGGACCCTCCAGCGCAACCGCGATTATGTCGACGCCACCGTTTTTGGTGACGTGAACAAGACATATTTGGCGGGCCTGCCGAACGTCCAGGGTACCTTCGCGGGCATCCTCGACGTCTCCGGTGACCTGCTTCTGTCGGCCGCCACCTCGGCCGCCCAGCAGATCTACCTCTACGCCGACGACGGCACCAACCTCGGCACCGAGCATCTCGTCGCGCACGGCCCGGGCTTCATCGATGCCTCGGTCAACGCGACGAACACCGATGCCATCCGCTACTCCGGCGAGTTCCGGGCGTCCGACGCCTGGGTCATCGACCAGACGTAGTTTCCTCTGGGGGGCCGGGCCTGACCACCGGCCCCCCACACCCCTCATCCTGACGGAGCGGGCGTATGAGTTTCTTCTGGCGCGAGCTGACCGGTAAAGAAGGCCGGGTGACCATTCCTTCCCTCGGTGCCGTCATCGGCATCATGGATAGCTGGAAATTGACGAGGCGTGAAGAGTCCAGTCCGGGTAATCCGGGTCTGCTGACTCTTCGCGCCTCTTTGTCGTATGCGAACAGGCTGCTGTTCGAGCAGCCGCTGGAGAAGTACGTGATCGTCCAGATCACGAAAGACAAGCACTACAGGGTGAAGTCCGAGCGAATGGCGCTCGTTGGCCAGGCCCTTGTGCTCGAGGAGGCTGAACTGTGCCCCGTGGACTGACCCCTGTTCCCGACCCGGAGTCCCCGTTCGAAATCCCGTTCCTGGAAAAGGAAATCGAGATCTCGGGCAAGACATTTCGGTTCCGCGAGCTGTCCGTCGCCGAGAACGACAGCTGCCTGGAGGCAGCGCGCAAGCCGGATGGCGACATCGACGGCCGCATCATGATGCGGCTGATGATGACGAAGTCAGCTGTCGAGCCCGCGCTCAACGCCGACATCATCAGCAAGCTCCCGAGCCGGGTCTATATCAAGCTGGCCGAAACGGTCAACGACATCAACTCCGCCGAGGAGGAGAAAGAGGGCGAGGAGGGAAACGCCTGAAAAACGACGACCTCATGCGGTTCGAGGTCGCTCGTTTGTTCTCGATTCACCCGTCCAGCATCCTGACTCTTCCGCTGACCGAGTACCGAAAGTACGCAGCGTATTACCTGCTCGTGAAGCGGAAGGAGCGGGAGGCCCTCCAGGGGGATGACCCCGAGGTATAGCCCGAAACGAGGGCTGTGGTGACTGACGACTTCCAAAATGTCGGCGGCATTGGCATCACGCTCGGCATCAACGATGAAACCGAAGCAAAACTCCAGGCGCTGGAGCAGCGGCTCGGGAAAATCGCTGATGCGCCGAGAGATGTCTTTGTGCGCTTCCGAGATCTTGGGCTCAAGGACATTGAGAACAAGCTCACGGCGCTCGAGCAGAAGGCATCGCAGATTGGTACGGGCCGCACCGGTAACCAATCTTCGCCCGAAGAGCAGGTCGCAGCTTCGCTCAAGACCACGCTCGACCGCTTCACCTCAGCCCTCACCAATTTCCAGGTCAAGCTCGACCCGAACTCCCTGTCCGCCATCACCACGGCGGTTAGGGATGGCTTCAGCACACAGACAACGACCGACGCCGTTGCCGCGCGGGGCGGGAATCTCGGATTCGGTACGCCGACTGATCCGAAATACCGCCGCAGTGACCCCGTAGCTGACGGTCGACGGGTAGCCAGCGACTCCGTTATCCGCGGATGGAACCGCGATACGTATGCCGCTGCTATCGACAAGAGCAGAGATCGCTCATCGTCTCGGCCACCGCAGGCCGGAAAGGCGACCCCCGCTCAGGCCAAGGGTGGCGAGCTGTCCATCGACGATTTCTACGCTGCCTTCAATCGCATCGCCGCAAATGCCATCAAGAAGCCTCGTGAGCCACGAGTTCAGGAAGTTCTCGAGCTGGTCAAGAAGGCTCCACCGGAAGTCCGCCGTCAGGTTATGGCCCCCGAAGGTCCGTACGAGCGGTACCGGGCTCAGGAAAAGGGCGGATTCAGGGGCGTTGGCTTCGGCTCGCCCCAGCAGCAGGAAGCCCGTGCAGCCAGTTCAGCGCAGACCACAGCTGATGCAAGGATCCCCTGCGATGTGTGCGGCAGACCGATTCTTCCTCGGGGCATGGCCACCCACAAGCGGATGGCTCATAAGCCAGTTGCCGAGCCTACGCCACCGCCTGCTCCGGCCCCTCGCCCTGCCAGGGCTGAGCGCCCAGCTGCTGGGGAAGGCCAGTGGAAGGGTGGCGTCACGCCGCCCGAGGCCCGTGATCCGGAGAAGGACGTTGGCGGCCAGTACCTGCTCCAGTCTGACCCCCGGGGCCGCAAGACTGGACGCCACCGTCGGGCGAACTGGAAGATGTATGCCCTGGCGGAAGATGTCGCCAGTGGCGAACCGTTCCCCGTCAAGGCTGGTATTGCTGAAGACGTTGAGGGAAGAGGGGATATTGCCGCCCGTCTCGGTCAGGCCGGGCGATACCAGGAGAGTGTCCGTTTTGCCCGCCGCATGCTTGCTCAGGGGCAGCGCCAGTCGTTCGTCGAGTCCGGTGCAACTGGACCGCAGCACGTCGAGCCTGTTGGTGGTCGCCGCGTAGCGGGAACCGGCAAGGAATACCGGGGTGGCGAGCAGGCCCTCGAAGGCATGGGGGCGACGCTTCGCAGCTCGGGGGAGATCCCGGCTGTCTTCCGGCGCGTGCTCGAGGAGTATAAGGCTGGCCAGATCGGGACATCCTTCCGCCTGCTGACGCCGGAAGCCGTCGCGGCGAAGGTCCCCGGTCCGTCGTCGCAGGCCGCGAAGACCGAGCGCATGCGGAACCTGCTGCTGCGTGGTGACCTGCTCCAGTCGTTGCTTGGTCCGACATTCGATACGCAGATCCGGCAGGTTTCTCCGACGGTTCAGCAGGGGCCGCTTGCTGGGCAGGGTCTCATGCGGGTCGGCGTCGACGAGGTCATCAAGCGCGAGCTGGTGCAGCGTCTCGGGCTTGAATCCGCCGATGCGCTGGAAAAGGATCCCCAGCTTCGCCAGCTGATGATCGAGCTGACCGACGAGCGGCAGCGCTACGGCCAGCCGAGGCTGCGAACACCGACCGAAGGCATGGCGATGTGGCAGAAGCCACCGTCGTTTGCCCGGGAGGAGATGGCGACCCCCATCGAGTTCTACAACCGCCAGGGGCAGAGTCGCGGCCGGGCGATGATCCGGCGCGACCGCGCCCGGGCCATGAGCGTCGTCGGCCGGACACAGCGGGCCCAGGCATATGTCTCGCGGCGCCGTGTCCACGAGCGGCTCGTTGGCGAGGGCGGCCAGCTGCAGCGTGGCCGGTTCGACAAGATCCTGACCCCTCGGGACCTCGACTACGTCGAGAAGACGCTCCAGCGCCAGCAGGAAGGCAAGGAGGTCACCTGGGAGGACAAGGCGGTCACCGAGCTGATGGGGATGCTCGACCTGTACAAGCTCGGGCCACGGGATCAGCGCGCACGAGCCGAAGACCGCGCACTTCCCGAGGTCAGCCGCTCGGACATCAACGAGTTCATGTACGGCAAGGCCATCCGGCCAGGAGAGTCGGCTACCGACTTTGCTGCCCGGGGTGGCATTGCCGAAGGAGAAACTGTCGCCCAGTACACCAAGCGCGGCGGCATGGGGCTCATGGGGCTCCT
>Ga0209288_10000320_pt1 | contig 14817 bp, 29 predicted proteins | sample PPLLaktember2015_4_FD_187261 | JGI IMG/M metagenome (GOLD analysis project Ga0209288, IMG submission 187261) | Freshwater sediment microbial communities from Prairie Pothole Lake near Jamestown, North Dakota, USA - PPLs Lake P8 Core (1) Depth... | ecosystem: Environmental > Aquatic > Freshwater...
GCTTTAGGAGATACATCATATCCAATGTAATCCCTTTTGACATCAATTCTTCGTACTTCTTGAACGTCACCTTCAATGTTGTCATGTTTTTCCACTCTTATTATTGTTGCCAATGTTTCAAATAAATCCTCTTGCAAATATATCATTTCTTTGAGGTGTTCCCTTTCATAATCTTCAAACATCATAAACATAATTTTAATATGAAGCCCAACCAAAGAACACCCACTTACCATCTCTCTCATCTGAAGAACGCTTGTAAGAAACTCTTGCTACAATATCACTACCCTTCTCCATCAATTTCTCCATAATCACCTCAGACTGATTGACATGTTTCTCTGTATAAGCTCTTGCAGCTTTAATAGCATCACCTTTTGTATTGTGTCTGCTAATTATGTTATCAAATGATCTTACAGTGTACTTAAGCACCCATTTGGTTGTACCTTTCAATGCAGTGTTTAACACTTGACTCTTGGTCTTATTAGTGTTTAACTTAGGCTCAATTATACAAATAGCTTGAGCACCTTGATGCTTTGTAAGAGTGTCTTGCTTCTTGTCTATGAACTCTTGCAAGCTCATTTTACTTGCTTTAAACTCAGCAGTGACATCCCTATAACCAGAAGAACAGTTAATTTCACCACTATATCCTTGTTGGTGACCATATTCTTCTTCTGCTATGTCAACAGCTCTGTTGTAAGCTTCTTTAACGCTTTTTCCTGTAGATGTGTTCCTAAACCAATTTGCTCCCATAATTGTTGATTTTAATCCCACCAGTGGGGAATGTTGTGATTTAAAAATTTAAATAAAAGATTTCTTGCCTTGTCGTGCTTTTTAAGAGATTTTAGTAGTTGTTCTTCTGTGAAAGACTCCACCTCTCTTTCTTCAATAAATAAGTCTATGTATTTCTCTGTTTTTACAGCCTCAATAAGATTTATAGCTGTCTGTATTCTTGAGGCAACATGATTGCTATCAAGATGATGGCCATTTTTCTTAATGTGGTCTCTTGTGAATTCTAGCTTCTTCTGTAAAATGGAATAGATGAAATAATAATCCCAATCTTCATCATGCCAAAGAGTTGGAATCCATTTTAAGATTTTCTTGATTTTCCTTATTGTTCTTATCATATGTAATGATTGGTAATGAATTTAACTCTATAGGTGTTGGATATATTCTTAATCCGAAGTTTACATTAAACCAATCAAGAACTCTTTGAGCTTTTGAAGTGTTGCATTTGAAAATCTTCTTTGTAAGAGGAATTGCATATTTCATAAACTCATCAAATTGGCTTTGTGTCATGGTTATATTGTAAAACCATTGTTTGTCATTAAGAGCATCCTCCCATTCCCTTCCAACCATCTCTAATTGGTATCGAGCAAGATGTTCAGCAAAGTTTTCACGTTTTATCTTTTCCATTATTCAACCATTTAGAATTAGCTGTCAAATCATCCCAATCTTTATAGCCTTGTTTAATTGCAAACTCATCATTCTTCTTTCTTCTATACTCTTTAACCTTCTCTGGATCTCTCATTTCAGTGTCATCCTTAAAGCCTAACGATTTAGCACATTCTTCTTCACACCAATTGTGTGAGCCTATTTCAATATTAATAGGTAGGTCTGTTTCTATGGATTCAATGAAGTCTTCGAATTGAGATGCTGCTTCATGAGGCATAGTGTAAATTCCTTCATGCACTTGGTATCCGCCTGAATTCTCACTATCAAACACTTCAACTCTACCCATTCTATACTTCTCACCAAAAAGACTCATTACACCATATCCCACTGTATGATAGCTAAACCTACCACGTTTTGCTTTGCCTTGCATTTCAACACAGCTAGGATTCATTTCCATGTAAGTGCATAAATGTTCTACAAATTGCTCATCAGAAGTTTCTCCAGGCCAATTTCTTCTTATGTTTTTTATAAAAAATGCTACATCTTGTCTATTTACTTTCATGATTAAAAATTTAAAGAAAGTTGATTTGGATTCACCACTACGTTTCTCTTTTTTCCTTTTGTCTGTATTTTGTAAATTATTCTGTTTGCTCGTTCTATGTAATAATCATAGTTTATTCCTGCTGAAGACGTTGCTGTGTCTTTTGGAAGATAGTTACAAACCTTACAAACCCAGTCTCCAGCTTCCACTTGGGATATATTTGGAGCAGTTGATTGGCTATTTTCATTCTTCACCTTCAGGAGTTTTTCTCCTGACTTTGAGACATAATACCTTATCAGCTTGTTGTAAATAGTTTTTTCACCAGTGCTTTTACTAATTCCTTCATAATGGAAATCAGAGCTAGACTTTTGTCGTATACAAAAATCGAAAATAGCACTATGACTGCGGATAGTATGATCAACAGGAACACCATGTACATAATAAGCCTCAAGGGCAATAGGAATAATGCGAGCAGACTTGTTTTTGTAAAGTTCAAAATCTTTGACAAAATCTCCTTTGAATTTAAGTTCTCCATCTGTTTTGATTGCTAGATAGTCATTAACTGTTGAGAATATAATCTTCTTGTAATTGGTGCGTTCCAGTTCATATTGTGTGATGTTACACCACCAATCATTTATCTTCTCAACTGTTGGAACCAATTCTTTTTTCACTCTTATTGTTACACCATCTGTGTTTGCACTTATTACATTTATACCAGCTAATTCATATGCCTCAATAAGCATCATCAACGATAGTTCTCCTGTAATAGTGGTGAACATTGTGAGCTGTCTGTCATAAATCCAATTCTGTATGTCTGAGCTCTTGCCATAAACAGAATTCAAAGAAAGCTTTAGAGCACCAACAATACCTTTTAGCTTCTTGTCTTTTTTAGCTAAAGGTTTTAGTTCAAGCCTCTTTTCAAACATTTGTTTATAGCCATTCAGAAACTCCTTCCCTAGATGAGCAGGATAACGCTTGTTGTTGATGATGGTTGCTGGATACATTGATGCAACGTCATAATCAATAATTAAATATTCATCATCAGCTTCAAATATTTCAGGTTTGTTTTCTGTATGCAAGCCACCCTTCATGAATGAATAGACATTACCATAGAAATGCAATTCCTCTTTAAAGTCATCCTGCATTCCAATCTTCGTCTTCTTTATCCTCTGAAGGAAATCCTGTAATTCTTTTGTTTTAAAAGCTACATAATCAGCTATACAATTCTTTACATAGACATCTTTTCTGAACGTTCCTTTCCTTGGAAGGTTTTTATATTCAATGTTCTTCTCCTGGCAGTAATACTTTTTGATAACCTCGTCACCAATCTTACTGTCTGAATAATTCAAACATGGAATGTCAAACTCTTTCTCAATGTCTTGTCTCAGCTCTATTTGATTATTTCCTTTGTATAGAGGATGTTCTGTTTGTCCTATTGTAATAAGATAGAACTCATAGGTGGCCTTTACATCATTATAACAATATTGAATGGTTGTTTCAATCTCTTCCTTGGTTAGGTTTTCCTTGTTATGATGTATTGGCATTTCCTCTATATTGTCAAAGTCCATCTCAAACTCAAGTCTTTTAAGGCTCACTCTACGATTTTTATTATCGAAGTGCCACACCTTGAAAAGATCTATTTGCTTAAGACTAAGATCTTGTTCTCTATAGTCAGGAAAAACCTCATAATTGGCATCATGGATGACATCAGCAGCTTTCTGTGCTATTCTTCCACATATATCCATTCTATCAAATACGTGCCATTGTTCATTGTTCCTGAGGACCCATTCCACCACTTGAGAGTCAAATCGTAGGTTGTTGTAACCCACCCAGTAGTAGTCTTGGTGTTGTTCTGAAAATGTGACAAATTCATCCAATTCATTTTCCCATCTATTTAGTTTAAATTCATGATAGGTGTTCTCTTGAGGATTGTAAACAACTACAAGAAAAAACTCTTTCATTGTCTCTATGTCGAAAATAAGAACATTATTCATAGATTTTCTATTAATCTAACACCTATTGCCCATCTGATCCAGACAAGTTCAAGATATACATACCTAAACTTTGCATTGGGAATCTTTTCAAAATAAATCCTGATTGTGGGAAGTATGAACACGTTGTTCTCTTCTACAAAAAACTCTATTCTTTTCATAAATATAAATTTATTCTCCTGAACCCTTACATCTCCAACATGTAGTTCCATCAGCAGGACCTTCTCCAGAACCATTACATGAAGGACATATTGAATATTCTTCTCTGTATTCCAAATAATCAGATTCATACGTTGAATGAATATTCATAAGAATCTCATCATTTGACAAATAATCAACAGACCTAACATCATCTCCTAATTGAAAATGAGACATGCCCATGTTAAAAGCAATTTCTAATATTCCTTCCTGAGGAATCTCTTTTTTCTCATCATCTTGAGAGCTAAACCCTTTCATATACCATTCTAGTATTTCTTCATTCGTGTGTTCCATATGTTTCGTTGTAGTATTTAATACAATTCTCAATCATTTCATCACGTTTTACAATATACTCCATTCCGTACGGTAATGTATTTTGTTGATGAAATGTATACATCATTGCATCTATCATTTTTTGCCTTTCTATTGCTTTGGCTTGTTGCATTACTTTTGAAAAAAAATGTTTTTGCTCTGATGTCAATGATGGTTCAATAAATTCTAATAACCAATTTACTGCTGTCTGTGCCATGTTTTATATTTTTTCGTATGTTGCTTCAAAGATATCAGGTTTGCAAGGGTAAAATTCGCCTCTTATCCCCCTAATAACATAATCTCCTTTAGAGCATTTCATATCTCCTTCTAACGTAGGTATTAGTAAGTATGGGGAACCATCTTCTTCTTTTCCAAGCCTTATGTTACCCACTTCCACAATGCTGAAAATGTCTAAGCATCTAAAGTTCCCATCATATTGTACTGCTTCTATTACTACTGGTTTCTTTCTGTATTGTGCCATGGTTTATTTGTTTTTATTTTTTACATCAACATACTCCGTATATGGATAAGATATATTTTCATAACTTTCTATATGACCACATCCATCACATTTATGTTCCCAATATGAATGCCATTGCGTAATACCACGACCAGTTGAATACATTATACCTTTTTTACAATTTTCACATTTTTTATCAATTCTATATGTTTCAACTTTAGTTCTTAATGTTTGTTGTGCCATGTTATTTGTTTCAAAGTTTAATCCAATAAAAGTCCAAAAATGTTCTCATAAAAAATCTCTTTATAGCATTAGGCTTTTTATATGTCGCAAATGCAGCTGTTTTGCTTTTTTCTTTAGTACCAAGACAATACCAGCCAACTGGTTTTTTGTAATCCATAATTTCTTGTAATTTTTCTTGTGTCATGTTATTTGTTTTTATCTTTTCTTTCTACCCAATTATCAATACCATTCTCTGTAAGAAACTGTGAGAATACATCTGCCAACTTTAGTACATCTTCTCCATTTAACAAATGTACAATTACGCTATCTCCCTTGTGCGAGAACGTAACATTAAAGGGCTTTTCATTGATGTATTGTGGAAATTCGCTACCAAAATCTTTCTTCATGTTATTTAATGTTGTTTTACTGTAGTCAAACTTGTATAACCCATCCTTAGCATCTTTATTCATGATATCTATTGTTTCGCTTGGTGAAAAATCCTTAATACCAAGAGTTCCGTTCTTGTAATCAATGTCATACAATAAATCCTTAGCATCTTCTTCCATAATTTCTGTTATTAGTTTCTTTTGTTGTTCTTTGCTATTAAAAAACTTACCACATTCATTACACAACACATCTATAATAGGAACATCCTTTTGAGCATAGTCATAGTTGAAATGAAAGTTTTCTTCTTCTCCACAATGAGGACAAAGAATTATCTTTGGTTGTTCTTTCATGTCATTTGTATTTACCCACCCATTGTACTCCTTGGGCGGTGGTGATTGTTTTGGGTATTTCATATTGATTAGTAACTAAACCATCTTTATGTTCTATTACTCCTACCATCTCACACTCAAACTCTGTTGGGTATTTATTGCTTATAACTTCAATAACATAATCAGCATCTAAACCATCATGTTTAATTAGTAATGCCTTCCTTAAATCCTTCTCTGTGTACTTATACTTCTCACGGGCTTTGTTGTAGCCTTCTTTAAATGAGTTAATATCAGCAATGTGTGAAGAAGAAAACACTTCAGTGTCGTACCATTCTTTAGCCAACTGCTCAATATCATCTTCCAATGGTGGTAATAAGTCTACACCTTCAAGGATGGGTGAGCCGTTAAGTGGAAGGTGTGCAATGATTTTCTTTACTATATCGTTGGCGTAAAACAAATGTTGGTCAGTATTATACTTTAGCAATAACTTATAACTTGTATTAAGTGCATATCCTTTTCCAATGGTAAGTGAATCATCTACTACCAATAGGTAGTTGTCTGTTTTAATTATTTTGTGTGTCATGAATAGGATTTTTACAGTTGCCCTTATGTGTAAATGTTCTAACATCCGAATCTAAAGTAATGTATTCACATGAATCAATTTCTATTACTGATACATTATAATTTATGCCACCTATATAAACAACATCTTTTGTTGATTTTATAACTGATGCGTTCTCATTTTGAGTACAACCTATTGATGCGAGACATAGTAATACTAATAGTTTTTTCATAGTTCAACTTTTATTTTTTCTGAGTCCTTAGTTCTCAAGTGTAAATGAGAATCTACGGTGATGTCACTTCTATCAGGATCTGCTTTCCAAAATTCATGTCTAATCACTTGAATGATATCAAATGCAACTCTACATGATTCATCCACATTTGGATTATGTATCCCGTAGGAAGCATTGTCGTGGAGATTATCTTGCAAAAGCATATTCCTTCCTTGATTAAGAATCTTCTCACCCTTATCTCTTATATCGTGAAACTGAGAATAATCAATGGATAGTTTAATCTCATCCTTTGGCCATTCACGAACTTCTTCACCCTTACCCCAACTACCTTTGGTCTTGATTGTTTTCTTTTTGATTTCCATGATATCTCCTCTCTCAGTTCTATCACCTACTTCAAGTTCTTTCTTGGGTCTTAATTTATCACGGAGTACACCCTCAAATGTGGGATGTTCTTTAATTGCCCACATCTGACCAATACCTATTCTAGAGTACATATCAAGAGCTTTCTGAATAAGACAAAGTTGCTCATTTGTTACTGTCAGTGTTGCCATAATCAATTATTTTAAGTCCACAATATAAATCAAGCCAAGCCATTTCACGTGCAGCTATCTTTGAATAGTGACGTTTTTTCTTTTTGATGTGTTTAGTTCCCCATTCTCTCCATTCTTTGTTCTGTTCTTCTGTCATGGTGTATTGTGTAAACCATTCATCTGTTCTACCTTCTACATCTTCAAACTTAACGTCATGTCCTGCTATCTCAAACATCTTATCGATAAGTTCTTTTAGCAGTTGTTTTTCCTTGTTTACTTTTTGTTCTGCTCGTGTCATTATCTTACTGAGTTTACTTTGAGTTTATTATCTTGGTGAACCAAATATTCACCTGTAGTTTCCATTGTATCAATAAAATAGTATTTACCACCAGTGATTTGTTTAGACAGTTCTACACTTAACCTTTTCATCTGTGTATGTCCTACAATTTGTATGTAGTTGTTCTTTAATCCTTTAGAATGCTTCTTGTTAATAGACATTAGTGACCTGGGTCTAATCCAAATTGGTGTTTGACATGCATTATCACCTGTAGGTTCTAATCCATTAAAGTCAAATGCTTTTGGTTTGTGTTTAAATAATTCGTTCAAATCTTCAACAATTGTTTCTTTTGACCAATTGTTCTCACCAAACGCCTCATCCATAAACACAGGACTTACACCTGCATGTGTAAATAGGTATTTATCAAAGCTATACGCCATTTGTAGATGGTGTCTGTTCTCATCTACCACTTGGTTAATTGATGGAGCAATTTTTGACTGGTAACCACTGGTTCCTGTATATCCCACTTCTGGGAAGTAGTGATGGTCATGATTACCTATGAGCATCACCACTTCCACTTGTGGATTGTCTTCTTTATACTTGATGATTTCTTTGAAATTATGAATTTGCTCTAGCCCAGAGATTTCAAATGAGTCAAAATAGTCTCCTATGAAAATCACCCTATCAGGTTTTTCTAGATGTACAATTAATTTCCAGACACTACTACCATGCAAATCTCCAATAATTACAGTTTTCATATCAATTTACAATTTTTACAAAGTTATGAATATAATCATCTCTAATAATGTTACATCTCTGACATTTACAATTAACTCTTAAGCCATAGACATAAATTATAAACCATTTATGACCAAATATTTTACATCTGAAGGAATTAATAAATTTTTTCATTTGAGTGAGTTTTGGTTAATTTTTTCTCATCTATTCCAAGAACGTTTAATATTTTTATAACTTTATGCCTAAATGTGTAGTTAAATTTAAAAAGGTCATCGAATGTTTCTCTTGAATAAATAACAACAGAATGATCATAGCTAACTATTCCAGAAGCTATTTCTATATTTGTCATGTTCAAGAAATCTACACACAATTTACAATATATTTTCTTAGGTTCTACATACTTTCTTTTTCTTGATTTTATAAAAAGGAAGTTTTCAGAATCTTGATATTGTGTAAGGATTGCATCAATGACATCTTTTGAGGTGAGCATTCTATCATTTTTTACATACTCCTTAGGAAGCAAATAATGTTTTAGTAGAGGGTAGATGTATGGTGATATTTTTTTCATTTGCTATTTTTTATAGAATCTCCCTGTTTCTTCATCATACAAAGGAGCTGTATAAAAGCTCCAAGCCATGAAAATAAAAGACAAAAGCATTAAAATAATAAAGATTTTCAACATAATTGATTGATTTTAAATTGATTATAAAAATGCGTAGAGGATTTCTCCCCTACGCACATTTGCACTAAAAGGAATGATGCAGTCTAATAACCATCTTTCTATTTCCATTAGATGGAATATAGGAGAATCTTTTCCTTTTTACCACTAGCACTCCCTTTCTTGCCTTATTGGCAGAAATGATAGAATCTATTAACTTACTGGCTAGGAAGTAGTCTGACATATCCTTGGTGTAGGACAATGGTTGCAAACTTACTTTTTTTGATGAATAGACTAGTGTAGGCATATTTATGGATTTTGGTTACTATTGATTAGCTTGAACCTTATAGTAGTTAGAAATGTGTATTAGTCTTTCAACTAATTGTTCGTCACTTTCTTTTGCTATAACTACAAGATCCTCATATTGAAGCTCATCACCAGACAGCTCCAATATTGTGTCAACTAAATGTTCTCTCATATTATTTCATTGTTTTGAACTTCTCTACCAACTTACCATCAGATTGAATTGCATGAGTTATGTCTTGTTTATTCTTCTTCAATTTCTTGAGGAACAATTCATGATTGTAATCACCAGCTTCTTCTTTGACGTATTTTACATACTCACTGATGAAATACCTATTCTCATAACGATTCATCCTACCAACAATATTAAGTGCATCTGTGATGAAATCAAGAAGCTTGATAGCTCTTGCTTCATTCTTTACAGCAAATGTACCATTCTTGATAATTTTTGTTGTAACAGAACCGTGAACAAGAGTGTTACCTGAAAGAATAGCAGCAACCATACTAACCTCTATTGCATAAGTGTCAGCATAACGATTAAGCTTTATGTAATCTTCTTTAAGAGAACTCCAAGCTGTTACATAATCGTTAAGACACCAGCTTTTTGAAGATGAATTCAAAAGTGCAATAGTTTCAACCAACTCTTGCTTGTCCTTAATTTTGATTACAATATAAGGAATATCATAACCAAGTCTTATAAGAGCATGCATAAGATGTTGACCGTCAATTACATACAATCTTTTAACACCATCGATAAAATCTAATTCTGCTACAATTACAGGTCTAAGAATACCTAGCTTCTTAATAGATTCTGCAATCTTATTAATTTGATGAACAATCACCTCTCTATTGATTCCTGGAAGCAGGTGCAATTTCTTGTGTGAAGTAGGTTTAAGCCATTTAATACCATTCAAAATTGATTTGTAAATCTCTTTAACTTTTTCTACAATTTGCTTAAGTTGTTTCATGATTTCTAGTTTTAATTATTGATTTCTAGTTTAAAAATTGATTTCTTGTTTAAGAGGCTTTGTACCTAATTTGATCTCTAATAGCTTGCATAGACAATCTACATGCTGATACAGAAGCTTTAAGAGAAGCTAGATTCTGTGTTTTCTTAAAGTTTTCATAAGTCATGTTGCCCATGTCATAACCTATTTCTTCAATGTCTTTTAACTTCTCGATTTGAGACTTTACCTGTGATGCATTTTCAACTGTTGCTGATTTCTTAACTTGTCTTGGCTTTCTCATTTTGTAACTGTTTTAATTGTCTTGTTAATAATAATTGTTTACGTTTAAGATCTATAAGCTTTTGTGGTATATCAGAACGTTTAAGATCTTCTGTATCAGGAGAACTAAAAATAAGTCTTTGAATATAGTTATCACAAAGAGTTTCAGCTTCTTTTCTTGTTCTAATTCTATTACGTTCTTGTTCTTTAGGAGTTTTGAAATATCCTTTCTCTCTACGTCTTTTACAACTCTTTATGTTATGCTCTCTGACATTCTCAGGATGTCTACTCTTCCATTTATTGCTCCTTTCTATAGCTCTAACAGCACATCTATAAACTTCTACCTTGTTTCCTGCTGCTAAGGTTTTGTGTTCAATTCTCCATCTAATACCACCACAATGAGGACATATCTTATCAGGAATATCTATTGTAGCCATGTTTTAATGTTTAAATAAATAAAAAAGCCCCCAACAAATTAATGTTGAGGGCTCTATTCACCATATAAAAACCCTAACCAAAATGTCTATTGATGTAAGCAGAAGAAACATTGAACTGTAAACACCACTCATTGAATGGTGGTTGTTTTACAACATTCACTGTTCTTGTTCCTGGCTTGAAAGATTCACCTTTTTTATCAATTGTGAACCCAAGTAGTTTTTTAATCTTTTTCATTGTTTAGTAATTTTCATCATTACGAGATTCATCTATTATCCATCTTTCTTCATCACTTTCAGTGTATTCGTCCTCAACAAATTCTTCCTCTGTAGGATATCTGATTGTGATTTTTCCTTCGTAGAGCAAAGGAGAGATGGAATCTTCATCATTTGGGTCTATTTCCAGCTCTATTTCACTTTCATAATCTTGTATGATGGTGTTGTAATGTTTCACCTCTATATCAAGAATGTAATCAGAACTTTCTCCTTCATCAAACCATGCTATTTCTTCTGGTCCTGCTAGAATGTATTCCTCATTCAAATTAGGATTGCCGTAATAAATGATGTATGGTTCAACAGGATAGCCATTTTGAAAAACATACTCTTCTTCATCAAAAGGAACATTCTCAAGACTTCTAATATAGGGAACATCTCTTATCCAACTTAGAAACAGCATGCCTTTCTCTAATTGCATAGGCATGTAACTTTTGAAAACTAATGATGCTTTCTCGTACATAATTAAAATGAGTTTAATGTTATTGCGTCTAATTCTTCTTTTAGCTTCTCTACTAATTGGTTGTTCTCATAGCTAATCTCAACAAATTTGCCTTTGTTAATGGCTACAGATAGATTGAGATTGTTCTTTTCAAACCAAAACTTATTGTATAGACATTTTTCAAGGGAAATAGCACTAAGCTCATACCCATCTCCATTCTCATAAGGAGATATGAAAAACTCATAAGAATCATCAGGTTCTCCAAGTTTCTCCTCCATAAGAGATGTGAATTTGTTATACATAGTTTTTAAAGACAGCCAACTGTCTTGCTTTGGCAGTTGAACAACAGCTTTACAGAAAAGCTTTGTAGTTGGTGTGCTAACTAATAACAGCTTTACAGCATTACCAGCTACAGTTCCTTTCATTTGTACAACATTAGCCTCAGTTTTTACAAACACATAGCCTTTCTGCCTATATTTCATAATGGCACTGTTAATAGTGCCACTAATAGAAACACCGTCAAAGCTTTGTGCATTTGTCAAATTAGAATAAATAAACAACATCAAGGCAATAAATAAACATTTTTTCATGATCTGGTTTTTTGGTTTTAAATATTAGCAGTCAGGACTGGACTCGAACCAGTATTTGCTGAAACACCTATTATAAATAGGACTTATATTCTGCGACCAAAGTTGGTGCGTCTACCAATTCCGCCACCTGACTATTTGCAACTTCTGGATAGTTGCCACCCACCTGCAAACTTTTTCAATTTGAATATAGGCACCATTAAGCCTTAGTAGGAATTGAGTCATCAAGTTTGCTATGTCTATCCCAACCCAAGTGCGTGGGTTCAAGGGTCAAACTCCTACTTTGTGATTATGTCAATACTTCCTGATTTCATCAATTCCAAAATCAAGTTTTGGAGCTTGTGATGCCTCAAGAAGAGATTTTGAGAACATGTCTACATCCTCAAGAGCCAACTCAAGCTCATATTTGAGCTTTTTAAGGGCTTTTGTGGCATTATCCTTCACTCTTGCAATAGCTTTTTGCTCAAGCTGTTCAAATGGGAGCAATTCTGCACCCCATCTTGCAATAAGATGAATGTCAGCTCTCCATGAGCTTTCTGCCTTGGTAAGACCAATAACAAATGGATCTGGACTCTTATCATCATAACAAATATGAATCATAGAATACCAACCATTCTCTTCAGCTTTCTGAATTTCCTTCAGAACATCTAAAGGAATTGTAGAAGCCTTGTATTCCTTGTATTTAACCTGAACAGGACACAAGGTTTTGATAATACGTGATGTCTTTGGATCTACATACATATAAGGAGGAGCTTTCTTCTCCTCACTCTTATCTGCATGTTTCAATTGTGCATCCAATCCAAGTTTGGATGCAATTTCAAACCATTCTTGAGCGTGTTCTGCTTGCTCTAAGTCTTGGAGTTCTGGTTCGATGAAGATTTCTGTAGCCATATTTGGGGGTTTTTTGGTTTAATAGCCTAATTTATCAAGGTCATCAATATTAGCAGTTATGTGTACAAATCCTCCTTTTACATAAAGATCAAAGAAGAATGTAGCAAGCTGCTTAAAACTAACAAATTCTGTTGGGGTTAAACTGACGGTTTTCATGTTTATTGATTTAAAATAATTTAAATAGTTAGAATTCTTTTGAAACGAGAATTAATTGGATGATGAGAGCTAGAAATGTCCAGATGAGAATTAGAATGGCTACGAGGATTTTTATCTTTTCTTTCATTTTTTCTTCTTTACATAAGGACGAATCGATGCTAATGCTATATTATTCCTGCGCCTACTAATAGGAGACACCTTATATTTTATATTATTCCTGTCAAGAATATCCTTTATCAAAGGAAGTTCTTTATCAGTGTGTAATATAGCCTCAGATATCTTTGAATGCCTTAAAATCTGATAATCCTTCATAAAAGGAGAAAGAATTCCTACATAATGACGTATAACTTTCACTACAGAGATTTTAACACACAATCCTTTCTCATTTTTAACATATTCTCCCCTACCATCTCTCATTCTTTCTTCTACAGTCTTTTTCTCTTCTACAATAAATGCGTAAGTCATATTTTTTCCTCTTTATATGTGATGTAATAAAGTGCGCTTGTTCCATATCCAGCAAGTGATATGCAAGATATAAACAATAAATTAAGCAAACTAGGCTCAAGATAACAAAATGCAAGGAAAATAATGATGGATGTCAATATCACCATTAAAATGCTGATAATCAATAACTTGTTCATGGTTTTGGTTTTAAATGAATGAATGAAATAAAAAAGAGGCCCTAATGTAGACACATTGAGCCGTACTAACCTTTGAAAAACACCTATTTTAGCTTGGATAGCAATCTGTTACAACTTGAGGACACTCATTGTAAATCCACCACTCTGAGCCGTCATATTCTCCTCTTGTTCCCCATGTATTATTATCAAACCATATAGTTCCATATAAATACTGAAGCCCATATCCAGCGTCATAATCAAAATCAAGACTATTTAGGAAGTCTTGATATTGTTCCTCTGTATATCCAATACGAAGGACCGTCTGTTTTTCTTTAAAATCATCATTCACAAAAGTGATGATGGCACAAATAACCTTTGGACGGCTAGTTACAAAGTCTTCAAATTCTTCTTTTGCGTTCATTATTCTTGATTTAATATGTCATCTAATTTATTACATTCACCATTAGCTATTGTTCCCAATTTACGACCAAAATCATATATCACAACACTATCTTCCTCCATAAACAGCTGAAATTCACTTGATTCTGTAATAACTAAGTCTTGATTACGCTTCCATTGTCCCGTAATAAGACCATTTGCCACCTCCTCAGCATAAAAATGCTCATATAGAACACCATTAGCTTTTACATTAAATATAGGACGACCCTCATCATCATCCCATAATTCTGTTACAATAACATCAGATTGTTCCTTCAGAGAACAAGAAAATAAGGCAAAAACAAACATAATAGCAACTAAATACTTCATATACTTGATTTTAAATTGGTGACAAAAGAAAAGAGCCCTGTTACAGGCTCTCATTCATATCATCTATATAATTATGATATTCCACAATAGACATATCAAACATATCAGCTTGTTGCCTATCCATATCATACTTAAGAACAAAGTTCCTATATTGCTCAAGAACAAGCTTAATAATGTCTTGGTTAGTAAGTTGTGATAGTGTGTCAACTATATCACTAACATATGCATCATAATACTCTTGATTGGTCATAACAATTTGTTTATAGGTGAAAAGAAAGAGCCCATTACAGG
>Ga0209288_10000321_pt1 | contig 14804 bp, 13 predicted proteins | sample PPLLaktember2015_4_FD_187261 | JGI IMG/M metagenome (GOLD analysis project Ga0209288, IMG submission 187261) | Freshwater sediment microbial communities from Prairie Pothole Lake near Jamestown, North Dakota, USA - PPLs Lake P8 Core (1) Depth... | ecosystem: Environmental > Aquatic > Freshwater...
TACGGTGATCCGTCACCTGCTCGACAGTGGCGCGAGTAGCGTCCTGGATCTGGGTTGCGGGCCGGGTGAGTTGCTGCAGCGCCTGGCCATGCAGGCGCAATTCAGCCGCATCGTCGGCATCGACATCGATCAGCGTGCGCTCGATGCCGCCCGGCAAAACCTCGGACTCGGCTGGCCCAACCCGGCCGACCGCGTGCAGGTGCGCTACGGCTCGTTCGAGGAAGCCGATGGCGATCTATGTGGATATGATGCCGCGGCTCTGGTGGAAACCATCGAACACATCGACCCGGGCCGCCTGTCGCGGGTCGAGCGTGCCGTGTTCGCCGGCATGCGTCCGCGCACGGTGCTGGTGACCACGCCCAACCAGGAATACAACGTCCTGCACGGCATGGCGCTGAACCGGTTCCGTCACCGCGGCCACCGCTTCGAATGGGACCGCGCCAGCTTCCGACAGTGGGCCGAGGGCATCGCCTCACGCCATGCTTACCTGGTTCGATTCTTCGATATCGGGCCGCCCGACCCGCAGCGCGGCAGTTCGACGCAGATGGCAAGTTTCACCTGTTGCCGGGACTGAACAGGTGATTACCGGCTACTTCAATACGGCCGCAACCGGCATGGCATCGAGCGGGGACTCGAAGGCGATGAACAGCACGCAGGGATCGCCCTTTGCACACTGCGCGCTGTGCGGTCTACCGGGCGGACCGAAGGCGTAGGTTCCGGGTTTCAGTACTGCCTTCTCCTGCCCCTCGTAGGTCACCTGCAATTCTCCGGAAACCAGGACCATGCGCTCGGCCGAAGTATGGGTGTGGGGCGCGATGGTCGAGCCTGGCGGGACCTTGAAGAAGATGTCGACGTTGGGCTTCGCCGGGTCACCGTGAAGCACGGCAATCGCGCATCCTTTCGGCATAAAGTCCGGACATGGCACCCACTCGAGGCGCGAATCCTGATGACTCCAGGTCAATGATGGTTCCTGTGCCGCTACCGGTGTCGAAGCCAATCCACTGACCAACAACGCACCCAACGGCCAGGCAAAACGCTGAATTCTGGTCATCTTTCATCTCCTGTTTAATTCAAGCGGCAATGCAGACCTTGCCTTATTGCACAAAGCCCGACCGCATCGTCAGCACGAAAGAAGCCTGAATGACCAATATATCGTCAGGTCCCTGGCGTTTTGATCCTCCGTCGATGAATTGGCGCCCTGCCAGGCTCTACTAAAACTGGCTCTTCCGCGGTCGCTGTGCGCCAGAGATCCCCTGATAGAGCACGAAATGTTCGCCGGCCCGGCAGGGACAGGCTTCCGCCCGTTCGATGAGAAGTGAGGTATGCCACTCCTGCAGTTCGAGCTCGGCGAGCCGGTCCGAACGGGCGCGCACTTCTTTCAACTGCTGCAGGTAGGCCTGGCACTCGGCCGGGGTCATCAGCATCATCCGATAGCCGCCACGGCAGTCATCCAGACCCTGGGCCAGTGCGTTCGATGCCCCTGTCATGGCCAGGCAGCCCAGCATGCCCAGCGCAACAATTCGCCTGATTGTTTTCATTGTCATCCCCGTTTCAGTTCGACCCTTGCCCGCCCATTACCACGCCAGACGGATGCCGCTGTAGGTATTGTCCACAACGGTCGTGCTGAGTCGCTTGAATGGAGAGTCGGGAATCAGATGCTGAAAATCCACGATATCCAGCAGGGTGCCGACCGGAAAGGAAATGCCCCCATGATTGAGCACGATGCCTCGCTCGCCGACTTCCTTCACACGGTAAAGGCCGATGCTTCGACCGCGATACCAGACATTCACGATCGGCAGCCCTGCCACCACCTCGGGCACGTTTCCCGTCTGAATCGACCTTGCGCTCATCTGCTGCATGTTGTCTCGCTCCTTTGTCCTTAACTAGAAATCGAACACCGGATAGGCGAGTGAAGCCAGCAATCCGAGGCCTCGACTGGTCGAAAACTACCAGGTATTCGTTGGGCCAAGCTTAGCGGCAAGGAGCGACAGAAAAAATATCCGAGTCATTTAGTCGGACTAAAGTTTTATTTATTAGCCGCACGGCATGTCGCCACAAGAGCGATTGACGTCGTGCCGAATCCGCAATCAGGGCTGCGAAGGACGATGGGCGATGGTCCAGAGATGCAACAGCTCGGCCAGTGTCCGGACGCCCACCTTGCGCATGATATTGAAGCGATGCACATCGACGGTGCGATCCTGGATCTCGAGCTGGGCGGCGATTTTCTTGGTATGACAGCCCGCAGCGATCAGTTCCATCACCATTTTTTCCCGCGGCGTGAGGGCGCCGAATCGCGACAGCGCGTCATCCTGAGCCTGACGACTATGCCAGTGGGCCTGGTCTTCCTTGAGGCTGGCCTGAATACGGTCGAGCAAATACTGCTCGTTGAAAGGCTTCTCGATGAAATCGGAGGCGCCGGATTTCATCGCGCGCACCGCCATCGGGACATCACCATGGCCGGTGATGATGATGACCGGCAACACCACCCCATGATCTTGCAGCGTGCGCTGCAGTTCCAGGCCGCTCATCCCGGGCATGCGCACGTCGAGCAGCAGGCACCCCCGCATATTTCTGTCGGCCACGGCCAGAAATTCCTCCGAAGAAGCGAAGCTCTGGTATTTCAGGCCAACCGACCCAAGCAAGGCGCCCAGCGCTTCGCGCACCGCGTCGTCATCGTCGACGACATAAACCGTAGGGACATGCGATTTCATCGACGATCCTCTCGTGCCAGACTGAACATAAATGTACTTCCCCCCTCAGGATTCGTGGTGTAGCGCAAGGTTCCAGCATGGGCCTCGATGATCGTGCGACTGATGGTCAAACCCATGCCCAGTCCGTCCTTTTTGCTGGTGATGAAAGAATCGAATATATCCTCTCCGAACGCCGAATCGACGCCAGGCCCGTTATCAGTGACCTCAAGCGTGACCTGTTGCGTATCGAAAGAGGAACTCAGCGTCACCCTGCGCTCGCCGGTTTGCGAACGCACGGCATCCAGGGCATTGCGCAACAGATTGAAGACCACCTGTTGCAGCAGGACACGATCACCCGGCACGTTTGGCAAGCCCTCGTCCAGTTCCAGGACAACATCCACCTGATGCGACTTGGCCTCGTGAGCAAGCAATGCTTCGGTTTCGCGTGCGATCAGGTTTATGTCCACCGGACCGAATTGCGTCTCGCCCTTTTGCATGAAGCGTCGAATGCGTCGAATGATTTCACTGGCCCGCTTTGCCTGGGCATTGATGGCTTCGAGCCATCTCTCCATCTTGCCGTGTTCGCCGCCGCCTTGCAGGGTGCGCAGGCTCGCCGCGCTATACATGGCGATGGCGGCCAGCGGCTGGTTGATCTCATGAGCGATTTCCGTCGCCATTTCACCCATGCTGGCGAGACGTGAAAAATGGGCGAGTTCCTGCATGCGCTGCTGCTCGCGGCGCTCGGATTCCTTGATCTGGCTGACATCCTGGATGATCCCGTAATAACCGCGCACCTCTCCCTGGGGTGAAAAATCAGGCAGGTAAGAAACCATCACGTCGCGCAAGCCCGCGCCTTTGTAAGGCAGTTGGCGCTCGAAAGTCACCGGCTGTCCTGACAGCACCTGCTCGGCGTAGGGTTGTATGTCGCGATAGGCCGCCTCTCCGAGCAGGTCCGGGAGGCGCTTGCCGTAAATATCCTTCGGCTTGGTGCCGAACCAGCGCTCGTAAGCCATGTTGTTGAAGCGGTAGCGCTGATCCTTGTCGACGTACGCGACCAGCAGCGGCAGATTATCCAGCACCGTTTCCGCTACTCCGGCGAGCGCCTTGTTGCGATTGATGACAAATGCCAGTGCGCCGGCGACCATGAAAGCGAACAGCGCCAGAACGCCGTAAATCGTCCACAGCTTCTTCAGCAAGGCACTGTTGGCCGCCAGCACGTCCTCCTGCGATAGTTCGATGGCGATCGTCCAGTAGTACTTGTCGGCATCGACCGGCACGGCAAAGCGAGTCTCCTTGGCGGCGACATTTTCCGTGCGCAGGGGAAAGACGCGTGCAAAGCGGATCCACGATGAAGTACCCTGATGGACGCCGGACGCTTGCGTTTCCATCTGCTGCCAGAGTTGCGGAAAAAGCGTGGCAAGCTGGCGTTGCGATCGTTCCGGGACCATGAACCCCCATTCGTCTTCCGGCGCGGGGCCGATGAGCCAGTATCCCTCGGCGTCGAGCAGCCAGACCTTGCCAGCCCGCCCCTGCAGTGCAAGCAGTTTGTCGCGCAGGCGTTGGCCGAGATAGTTGAGCACCACCATGCCGCGGATCAGGCCCTGGTCATCGGCCACCGGTATGGAGAAACGGATTGCCGGCTTGTGCGGCTGCGTGACGATGCCCTGATCCACGTTCAGGTCGAAGCGCGAGACGTAGATCTGGCCCGGCGACAGCCATAGTGTTTCCTCGAAATAATAGCGCTCGTGCTTGTCCTGAAGATCCGGTTCGGCAACGATGACCGGCTCACCATTATTGAGGTTGATGCGCACCTCCTCCATGCCGGTCAGACCGATGAAGCGAATCTGGTCATAGATGCGTTTCTGGCGGGCCAGTCCCAGATATTCCCAGGCCAGATCGAGGCGGTTGCTTGGGCTGGCCTGAATCAGATAGCTCCTGAGTTGGTTGTGCTGTGACAGGTAGCGAAGATCCGACAGGACGGAATCCATTTCCTGGTGGATGACGCCTTCGGCAAGCTCGATGATGTGCTGCTGTTCCGCTTGAAGCAGGCGCAGGTTGTTCGCGGATTCGGCGCGATGGTAGAAGACGAAGGGAATTGCGATCAGCGCGGCGAACACCAGGCCCAGCAGCAAGGCCTGCAGGACGATCCGGCGCCTGTCGACCTGAACCACGCGATGAATGGTGCGGGCTTGGGTAAGCCAGGGGCCGAACAGGTTCACTTCCGATCACCAGATATCACAGTGGTTTTTCGCTCTGCGAACGACTGATTTCTTCCAGCAATTCGCGCAGGACCTCGGGATTCACCGGCTTGACCAGATGCCGGTCGAAACCAGCCTGTTCGGAACGGGACCGGGCTTCCTCGTGACCGTAGCCCGTCACCGCAACCAGGAAAGGCTTGACGCCTGTGTCCGGATTGGCGAGCAACTGCCGGGCCACTTCGTAGCCGTCCATGCCCTGCAGTCCGATGTCGAGCAGGACGAGCTGCGGCTGAAAACTGCGGGCAAGCTGCAGGGCTGTCTCGCCGTTGGCGGCCACCTCGACCACATGGCCCTCGACCTGCAGCAGCACACTCATGCTGTCGGCCACGGCAAGGTCGTCGTCCACCACCAGCACCCGGCAGGAACTCGTGGACGGATAGATGCCGGCCACACCATGGCCTGCCGTTGCCGGCTCCTCCGGCACGAGCGGCAGGCATATCGTGAACACCGATCCCTGCCCAGCCCCCGCGCTGCGCGCATCGAGCAGTCCGCCGTGCATTTCCACCAGTCGCTTCACCAGCGTCAGACCAATCCCCAGTCCACCCTGGCTGCGGTCAAGACCGCGCTTGCCCTGCTGGAACAGGTCGAATATCTGCGGCAGAAGTTCCGCGGGAATTCCCATGCCGCTGTCGCGCACCTGGATTTCGACGACTGGCCCGACAACTCTGGCCTCGACCGCGATCCTGCCACCTTCGTCCGTGAACTTGGCAGCATTGTCGAGAAGGTTGAGCAGCACCTGGGCCAGCCGCACCGGATCACCCCGCAGATGGACCGCCTGCTCGGGCAAGCGCAGCGCAAGCTTGTGCCCCCTGGCATCGATCAGCGGCCGGGCCATGTCGAAGGCCTGGTTGACGACATCCCCCAGCTTGACGGTTTCCATCTGTAACGCGACCTTGCCGCGCACGATGCGCGAAACGTCCAGCAGGTCGTCCACCAGCCGGGTCAGATGGTCTACCTGTCGTTCGATGATCTGCTGTGCCCACTGGACGCGCGGCTCCTGCGTCTGCAGGCGGCCCAGCACATGCGCGGCATTGCGGATCGGCGTCAGGGGGTTGCGCAGTTCATGGGCGAGCATGGCGAGAAATTCGTCCTTGCGCTGGTCGGCCTGCATTAATGCCTGTTCGGCCTGCTTCAGTCCGGTGATGTCCTGGGTGGTTCCGAAACCGCCGAGCAAGCTGCCCTGCTCGTCGAAATCGAGTTCGGCGCGCTCGCGGACCCACTTCACCGCATCGTCGACAAGCAAACGGTGCTCGATGTCGTAGGGCATGCCACCCAGAGCACTCGTCCACATGCGGTCGACATACTCGCGATCAGCCGGGTGGACGACCGCAAGAAATGACTGGTAGGTGAGCGGCGTGCCCACGGCAATGCCGAAGATGCGGTAGTTCTCGTCCGACCAGTACAATTCGCCGGTCTCGATGTTGAGCCGCCAGCTGCCGATCTGGCCTACGGACTGGGCGCGGTTCAGGTCTGCCTGACTGTCGCGCAGCACCTGTTCGATCCGCTTGCGTTCGGAAATGTCATTCTCGGAACCGGCCATGCGGATCACCCGTCCGTCCGCATCGCGCCGGGCAACGCCGCGGTCGGATATCCACTTCACGGATCCGTCCTTGCAACGTATGCGGTACTCCTCGGCGAAAACCGGGGTCTTGCCGTCGAAGTGGGCCTGCACCGCGGCAAACACCCGTGCCGCATCGTCAGGGTGGATTCTGGAACTCCATTCCTCCTCGCTGTCGCCGACCTCGTCGTCCGCATACCCCCGCATCGCCTTCCAATACGAAGAAAAGTGGACGCGCCTGGCGACCACGTCCCAGTCCCAGATGGCGCTCTGCGCGCCTGCCAGCACCAGTTCATAACGCTCGGTACGCTCGCGCAAGGCCTGCTCGGTCAGCTTGCGCTCAGTAACGTCGCGCACCGAAGTGAGCCGGCGGCCGGTGGGCGTCCCGATCGGGTGGGTTTTGCCGTGGGCTTCGACGATGATGCGTGAACCGTCCTTGCGCAGCATCGCGTGTTCGACAATGCTCTCGCGGCCGATGCGGATGTTGGCTGTGACGCGTTCGCGGTCTTCGGGGACGACCAGTTCCTCGATCATCCGGCCCACCAGTTCCCTGACCGTATAGCCCAACATCTGGGAGAACTGTTCGTTGCAGTCGAGGATGCGGCCGCTTTCGCTGATCACGATGCCCTCGAAGGTGGTGGCAGCGAACAGCGCCAGACGCTCTTCGCTGTCGCGCAGGGCCAGCTCATTTTCCATGCGCTGGCTGATATCGCGCACGATGGCCGTGAATAGCCGGCGATCCCGCATATTGATGTGCGAGATGGAGACCTCGACCGGAAACGTCTCGCCATTGGCCCGCCGCCCGCTGACGCAGGCCGAAGCGACCATTTTGCGCCGGGTCTCCCCGGTGCCGGCAAATCGGCTTACGTGGTCGGCGTGCCGTGGGCGGTATTTTTCGGGCATCAGCGTCTCGATCGGCTGGCCGATCGCTTCCGCCGCCGACAGTCCGAACATCAACTCGGCCGCAGGATTGAACAGTACGATTCGCTGGCTGTCGTCGACAGCGATGATGGCATCCATCGCCGACTCGACCAGACCTGCCAGAAGCTGCTCGCTCTTGCGGGATTCCGCCAGCGCCTCTTGCGCCTGCCGCAGTTGTTCCTGCAGCGCATCGATCGTGGATGGGGTCTGAGTCAGGGCATCCGGCCGAAGAGAGTCCGGAGGCTTCGGCACTGCATCGCTGTGCAGCGGCGAGTGATCGTCTCCGGTTTGCTTGCTTGGCATCTATCCCCTCTGGTCGGTGCGGCTTGTCTTGGTCGAAGTTGAGTTCAGCGCAGTGGCCTTACGCATTGCGTGATCGAATCTGCTCGGATTCTTCAACAGATTTGTAACTCCTGCAATCTGATTTCTGCTCTATGCGCCGAACCGCCTAGCCTCTTAAAGAAAACGCCAATATCTTTCAGTGGACAGTTTTTTGAAGATGAAGCCGTTATCGAAAGACTGCCACTCCACTCCGTTCGACGATTGCAAATAGCGGATTTTTCGCGGAAGCGGCAGAAGTTAGATGATGTCCGGTATGGCCAATCCGGCCCCAGCACATCGCTGACGTAAACCCTGCCCTGCCTGGAGCGGATATGACCTTTGAGCAATTGCAACAACTGGCATTTGATATCGGTCTCGATCCGGCCACCCACTACACCTCGCAAACGCAGCGCATCAGAACCATCCAGCTGCAACGCGGCCTCGAACCCTGCTTCGTCACCGAAAAACGCTACACCTGCTCCGAAATATGCGAATGGAGCAAGGAATGCCGCAAGCTCAGGGCGCAGTGGAAGCTCTAGCAGGCGTGACATTCAGGGGGAAACGCCGGTGAAGACGCCTGTGAAGATGAAACTGGCCGCACGCAATCCACTACGGACGAAAGCAGGAGCGGCTCTGGCGCGTACGTTACAGTATGCTGCACCTGCCCAGGTTGCATTTCGTTTCCTCCACAGGCAGGGAGCATCAGCGCTTTCGGCAGGACATGAAAAGCAATGCGCCAGGGCATCCGACAAACCCCTCCTCCTGATTGTCGACAATGAGCCCAGCACCGCCTTGCTCCTGGCACGGACCATGGGGTATGAATGCCAGATTCAGACCCTGCAATGTGCTGCGAAGACTCTGGACTATTCCCGTCGCCCTGATCAGAAGCCCGACCTGATCCTGCTGCAAGCCATGGGACCGGCCCGCGATGGCCTTGAGATTTGCCGTCAACTCAAGAACGACAAGGCGACTCGGTCCATCCCGGTGATATTGATCACCGATCGCAACAATTCCGCTGACGAAGCGCTTGCGCTCAGACTGGGTGCCGCGGACTGCGTCACCCATCCCTTCCACCTCGAGGTTTTCGAAGCTCGCATCCGCAACCAGATCCAGATCAAGCGCAGGAACGACCTGCTCGAGCGCCACGCCAACCAGGACAGTCTCACCGACATCGCCAACCGGCGCTGTTTCGAGATGACGCTGGATGCCGAATGGCGTCGCGCGACGCGTGAGAGGCACCCGCTATCCCTGGTGATGGTGGACGTGGATCGCTTCAAGCATTTCAACGACCTGTATGGCCACCGCGAAGGCGACCACTGCCTGCGCAGGGTGGCCAAAGCCATGTCTCAGGCGCTTACCCGGCCGGGCGACCTCCTCGCCCGATATGGCGGCGAGGAATTTGCCGCCATCCTGCCCCGGACCGATCAGGCAGGTGCCCGATGTATCGGGGAACGCCTGCGCGATGCGGTGGGGGATCTACATATCCCCCAACAACGTCCGGACGGAATCCGCCAGGTCACGATCAGCGTCGGCTGTGCCAGCGTGTATCCCAACCCGGGCCTGAGCTGCTACAGCCTGCTGCAACACGCCGACGAGCAGCTTTATCTGGCCAAGCATGCGGGCCGCAACTGTGTGCGCTGACAGGGTTTGCATCGCCCGTGAGGGGTACAAAACTGGCAGTCTGATGAATCGTCTGCAGCCGGCCTGGCCCATGGACCGCGGCGCGATCCGCTGGATGATGCGGGCGACATGACAGGCATCGCTGGCCGGTAATCTCAAGTGCGGCGTATCCGCGGCCAAGCAGCGATGAAACAGGCAGGCATCGTTACAATCGGGATTTTACGCAGCGGACACCTGCTCCATGGACATCACTTTCGGCCCCGTTCCCTCGCGCCGGCTCGGCCGCAGCCTCGGCATCAACCATATCCCACCCAAGCACTGCACCTATTCCTGCCGTTACTGCCAGGTCGGCCCAACCCGTGACCAGGAAATCGAGCGACGCACGTTTTATACGACCGAGGAAGTTTGCCGCGACGTGACGCGGCGCGTCGAGGCGCTGCGCGCACAGGGCGAGGCGGTGGATTTCCTGACCTTCGTTCCGGACGGCGAGCCCGCACTGGACAGGAATCTCGGCGTCACGATCGATGCGCTGCGCCCGCTCGACCTGCCGATCGCCGTGATTTCCAATGCCTCGTTGATCTGGCGCGAGGACGTGCGCGCCGATCTGGCAAAAGCCGACTGGGTCAGCCTCAAGGTCGACAGCGTCGATCAAGCCACCTGGCGCGCGCTGAACCAGCCGCATCCGGACCTGCGACTGGACGCGATCCTGGCAGGCATCCGTAACTTTGCCGGCGTCTATCGCGGCACCCTGGCCAGCGAGACCATGCTGGTGGCGGGGCTCAACGACGACGAAGCGTCAGTCACCGCAGTCGCCGATTTCCTCGCCAGCGCCGGCATCCGCCTGGCCTATCTCGCCATCCCGCATCGTCCGCCTGCCGATTCGGCGGTGACTTGCCCCGACGAGTCGGTGGTCACGCGCGCCTGGCACATCCTGCAGGACCGGCTGGCAAAGGTGGAACTGCTCACCGCCTACGAAGGAGACGTCTTCAGCCCGACCGGCGATCCGGGCAGCGAACTGCTCGCCATTGCAGCGGTTCATCCGCTGCGTGAATCGGCCGTCGAGGCCTTGCTGGCGCGAGCAGGAGCGACAATGAGCGTGGTGGAAGCGCTGCTCGATGCCGGCGCGCTACGCCGCGTGTTGCACTGCGGCGAAACCTTCTATATCCGGTCGCTGCGGCAGGATTGAACCCCGGCGCCGTGCGGTGCATGCCAGCTTGCATTTTGATCCGCGCCTGCTTAACGTACCGCCATCCGCATTACCCCCGGACCGTCTGCCACCGCACGTAAACCCAGCCATGCCCACGCTTGCCCTTCTTACCCTGCTCCTTGCCAGCACCACGGCGCTGGCAGCCCCACCCCATGTCGCCCGGCTCGTCGGCAATTTCCACGAGACCGAGGCGGTCGACGTCAACGTCAGCGGCTCGGTGATCGTCGGCGTCGCCAGCGCCAGCGCGGTCGGCGGCAAGGCGGTGCAGAGCCTGCAGCTCCTGCACGCGCCCTCCCCGGACAAGCGCCAGGTGTGCCTGACGCTGCAGTCGCGTGATGGGGTCTACTACTCGCGCAATACCTTCGAGCTGCCCGCCGGCAGCGCGGGCAGCGTGGTGCGCATTCCCTACGACCGGTCGTCGCGCCTCGACCGCCTGGCCCGATACGGCGGTGACGAGCTCGCCATGCGCGCCACCGCTGGCAGTTGCGAGACGAGCTCGAACCAGTATTACGTGCTCGAAGCCGCGGCTGCCAAGCCACCCGAATCGATAAGGGTCTTCGTCAACTCCTTCGGCGCAACCGACGTGTTCCACAGCAGCGGGCGCGGCAAGTCTTCCGCCTGCACGCCGGTCGGCGAAGGACGACGCACTGCCTTCGACTACTGGTGCGAGATCCCCTGGCCACGCGGCGGTGGCAACAAGCTCGCGGTGGAGATCCAGCGCGAGCGCTTCGGTCGCGACATGCCCCCGGTGTCGCTGACGCTCTTCCTCAAGTCCGGCAGCTGATGGCTGCCCCGTCACCCGCCCCGGCGGCTGCGATGTCCGGGAGTCGCTGGACCCGTTTCTGGAACGGCTGCAACCGAATCAGCGCCTTCATCGTCTTCGTGTGGGAATCCGCACTGTGGCTCAGCGCTTTCATCATGCTGCCGCTGCTGATCGTCGGTTTCATCGCGCTGCTGATCGCTGCGCTTTTCTTCTGGTCACCGAGCTGGTACTACAGCGTCAGCGCGCGCAGCGAAGCGGTATCCCTGTCCCTGCCGGCGGAACGCGAAACCAGCTGGCGCATCGAGGGCGCCATCGTCTGCAGCACGGAACCGCTGCCCGCCCTGGCACCCGCCGAGGGCGATGACGTGCCATGCGGCTCGCGCCGCTGGCTGGCCTATCGGCTGCCTGCCGGCGAGGAGCAGGTGCTCGTGCTCGGCGGCGCCTCCGCGCCCGGAAGCGTCATCGAAGTCGGCTTCGAGACCCGCTCGGAGCGCGGCCTGATGGTTTCGATCCGAGGCGGCGGCGACGACGCCGGGATCGGCATGCTGCGCCTGATCGACCAGGGCAGCGACCTGCCCGTCCGCGGCCAAATCAACCTGGTCTGGCCCGACGCGGTCGGGTCGCGCAACCTCGTATTCCCCTTCATCGCCGATCGCGTGCGTGTCGGGCGCGACGTCACCTGGTCCGATTCATCATTGCTGCGCGAAGGTCGCATGGAGATATTCACCGCCTCCGACGAGAGCCTGTCGAAGCGTACCCGCATCGAAGAAACGGAACTGCTGCCCGGCGACCAGATCCGCCTCGAGCGTTACGAAGGTGAGACGCCGCTCCAGCCCAAGGGCTTCCTGCGGCTCGACCGGGCACACGCGGGCGAGGCCCCGGGCACGCTGACGGCAGTCGTCTTCGGCCGCGCCGAGCGCGTCAAGATCGAGCGCTTCGGCGACAGCGGTTACGATTTCCGTCCACCCTGGTGGGCCGGGATCTCGCAGAACCTGTGGCTGGTTGCCCTGTCGACCCTGATCGCCGGCCTGCTCGGTCTACTCGGCGGCTATGCCGCGATCCGCGACATCCACGCGCGTTCGCCGAACAAGGCCTGGGCGGCCTTCCGCCGGCCGTGCACCGACACGGACGCGCGCGCGTCGCGACGGGGACGGCGTTGATACCTGAGTTGCGCCGTTTCTGCACCCTCCTCGCCTGCCTCGCCTGGCCGCTCGCGGCGTCGGCCCAGCAGGCCCTGGTGACGACCCAGGACGCCGCGGCTCTGGAAATCGGCCAAGCCTTCCTCGCCCATTACGGCCCGCAGTGCTACGCCATCATGCCCACCCATGTGGTGCAGGAAGCCGCTCGTCCGGCGTTGCTGCGCGAGGTTACGCCGCCGATGCAACGGGATAAGAAACCGCCGCTGCTCGGCGAAACCCACGACGCCGTCGATCTTGGCGGCGACATCGGCATCGCGAAAGTCAGTGGCGCCATCGCGGCGGATTGCGGAACCGGTGCATTGACGGTCCAGCGCTCGGTCGACCGCCTGCTGCAGCAGGGGCGGCTCGCCACCCTGCGTTCGATCAACGGCGACGGCACGGTGGCGCAGCTGGCCGTGGCGATCATCGACGACGACGGCCGCGGCACGCTGCGGGTACAGCCGACGCACCCGGACAACCCCATCCGCAAGGGACTGAGCGGAAGCATCCTGATGATCGACGGGGTGATGACGGGGATGTTGCTGTCGGTCGACGCGCGTCACGGCATCGGCAAGGTGGCGCGCATCGACAGCCTGATGGCGAAGGTCGATGCCCACCTGATGAGCCTGCCCGCCGCAAGCGGCAGCAGCGCTGCGGCGCGGGCGCCGTTGGTGAACACTGGCAAGCCCGGCCTCAGTCCGCGCGTCGTCGGCTGGAGCGCCCTGCCACTCGACGACAATCGCCGCGCCGCCAATCTCACCGCAGCCGGAGATGCCCTGTCCTGGGCCAGCCAGCCGATGACCTGGCCGGTGACGATCGACGTCGCGGCCGGTGACGGGGTGGTCGTCGTAAGCGGCGTGACCCTGGACGGCCGCGGCGTAGACGCCGGCCACTTGCCGGCGCAGGTGGAGATTTATGTCAACCTCAGCGGCGAGCCACGCGGCTGGCGCGCGGTGACTTCCGAAAAGCTGACCTACAAGGACAGCATGTCGCAGGTCCGCTTCGCGCCGCTGCGCGCACGCACGGTGCGGCTGAGCTTCAGCGGCACGGTCGACGGCGGCAAGATTATCGCCCTGCGCCGGGTGGAATTTCGGCAGGACTGAGGCGTCGCCCGATCCGCAGACCTCAGCGCAGGCGTGCGGTGGCTTTGAACTGGGCTCCGCCGCCCAAACGTGCGACGCCGGCCAAGGTATTTTCGTCGGTCAGCGTCAGCGAGCCGCTGTCACTCCCCCACTTGAACACGAACTCCAGGCCACTGACCTGGCCTTCGCCCCCATTGAAGTCGAAGGTACCCGCCTCGATGTTCTTTTTCTTCAAGGACACGACATAGCCGTTGCCACGGCGGGAAATCCAATCAGCGGACGCCTCCTGCACCTTCTTCGGCGCAGTGGTATCGGGAGTCAGCGTGAGGTGCACGTTGTCCAGGCTCATCACCAGCGCCTTGAACGCCATCGCCCGCATCACGCTGTCGGCGCTCATCAGCCCGGTCTCGAAGGCGACCTGTTTCATTGTCTCGTCGCCGCTCTGAATCATGGCGTCGAACGTCGCCAGCCGCATGTTCTGGTCAGGTCCGTTGAGCACCTTGCGCAATTCCTCGATGTCGCGCGCCTGGCCGCGGGCCTTCTCGAGAATCTTGGCCGCAGCGCTCTGCGCTTCGGCAGGGGAAGGTGCAAGGAAAGTCAGCGGGACGGCGAAGGCGAGCGTGGCGAGCAGGGCGGTCAGGCGATGGGACATGGGGATTCTCCAGGAGGTAAACAAGGTCTGATTCACAAAGCGGGCAAACCGGGCGCCGTTCACGCCGCCTCGACCATCCCCGCCGCCTCTTCCACATCCACCGCGACGATGCGCGATACCCCGGGTTCCTGCATGGTGACGCCGGCGAGGTGCTGGGCCATTTCCATGGTGACGCGGTTGTGGGTGATGAAGAGGAACTGGGTGTGGTCGGACATCGCCTTGACCAGGTTGCAGTAGCGCTCGGTGTTGGCGTCGTCGAGCGGCGCGTCGACTTCGTCGAGCAGGCAGAACGGCGCCGGGTTGAGCTTGAACATGGCGAACACCAGCGACAGCGCGGTGAGGGTCTTTTCGCCGCCGGACAGCAGGTGGATCGACGCGTTCTTCTTGCCCGGCGGCTGCGCGAACACCTGCACGCCGGCGTCGAGCAATTCGTCGCCGCTGAGGATGAGTCGGGCCTGGCCGCCGCCGAACAGCCGCGGGAACAGTTCGCCGAGATGGGCGTTGACGGTGTCGAAGGTTTCCTTCAGGCGTGCGCGCGATTCCTGGTCGATGCT
>Ga0209288_10000334_pt1 | contig 14568 bp, 14 predicted proteins | sample PPLLaktember2015_4_FD_187261 | JGI IMG/M metagenome (GOLD analysis project Ga0209288, IMG submission 187261) | Freshwater sediment microbial communities from Prairie Pothole Lake near Jamestown, North Dakota, USA - PPLs Lake P8 Core (1) Depth... | ecosystem: Environmental > Aquatic > Freshwater...
CAGTCGGCCCATGGGCACGTGCAACCCCACCCAGTGGAGCCCCTCCTGCTTCTGGGCATGCACGCCCAGGCCCGAGCGGGGGGCCCGGTTTACCAGGTGGGAACCATCGTGGGGGAGCACGGGTTCGGCGAAGGCTTCAACCAGCTCAGCTCGGTAGGCAGCGATCCCTAGCTGGTCGATCAGATACATCAGCCGGCTTTTGTTGCGCTGCTGGCGGTTGCCGTGGCGCTCGAAATGGCACAGCAGGGCCAGGGTGAAATCGGCCAGCTGCTCAGCCCGCAGCCACAGGCCCAGGGGGATCGCCAACTCGTTGCGCTGGGCTGAGAAGAAGCCCCCCACCAGCACCGTGAAGCCAAGCTCACCGTTGTGCTCAGCCGGCAGGAAGGCCAGGTCGTTGTGCAGCAGGAAGCTATCTGGAGCGCCACCCACGGCCACATTGAACTTGCGCGGCAAGTTGCGGGGGCCAGCGGGGCCCAGCAGCCGCGCCTGGATCGCCAGCACCAGGGGCCGGGTGTCCACGATCTCCTCTGGGTCAATGCCCGCCAGCGGGTTGCCGGTGATGTTGCGAGGGTTGTCGTGACCCGACTGCCGGCTGGTGAGCCCCACGGTCTCCAGCGCCACCATCAGCGGCGCCATGTCTTCCAGCAGCAGGCCCCGCAGCTGCAAGTTTTGGCGGGTGGTGATATCGGCACTGCCGTGATCGCCACAACGATCGATCGTCTCAGCCAGCAACTCCAGTTGCTCAGCGCTGATCACGCCGTTGGGTAAGCGCAACCGCACCATGAAGCGTCCGGGCGTCACCGGACGGAAAAAGATCCCCAGCCACTTGAGCCGGATCGTGAGCGTGGCCTCATCTAACGCCTCCCATCCTTCGCGGCCGAGTTGCTCTAAGCGAGGAGCCAGCTCGAGGCCGCAGAGCTCGGTCTTGGCCTGCTCGATTTTGCTGAGCGGCGGCTGGCTGGCCGTCGAAATGATGGGGCTCGTCATCGGGCGGACTCTCGTAATACGGAACAACCTCGGCATGCACGCCCTGCCGCCAAATAGCTGCGAGGGGGCCAGAGCAAGCGCCGATGAGAGTTACGCCGCCAGGAAACAGGGATGGTGGAAAAGGGGGCGCTCATAACGGCGGCGCCAACCTTGAACCTTGAAAAGCTCCTCAGGGGGAGACAATTGAAATTGTCCGCAGTGCGGGTCGCTTTCCGTGTCGCAATCGCTACCACCCGCAGCACCGGCGGCAGATGCGGGGCTTAGACGCCTGCAGCGCCTCAATGGCCTCGGCCCCGAGCGGGCCCGCTTTCGCGAACTTATTGCCAAGGTGGGCAGTGGCGAGCACACCAGCACGGGCCTCAGCCGCGATGAAGCCCGCGACGCCATGGACCTGATGCTCCAGGGCCAGGCAAGCGATGCGCAGCTGGGAGCCTTCCTGATCGCCCACCGCATTCGCCGGCCGCTGCCGATCGAATTGACCGGCATGCTCGACAGCTACCGCAGCCACGGCCCAAAGCTGCAGACCCCTGGCCGCCAGGCCATTTGTTTCGGCGTGCCCTACGACGGCCGCAGCCGCACCGCCCCCCTGCTGCCCCTGCTCGCCCTAGTGCTGGCCAGCGCCGAGATCCCGGTGGTGCTGCATGGCGGCGACCCGATGCCGGTTAAGTACGGCGTCACCCTGGCTGAGCTGTTCGCCGCCCTCGGCATTGAATGGCGAGGGCTCAGCCTCGCTGCTCTGCAGCAACGGTTGAGCACGCACCACCTGGCCCTCACCCACCAGCCCGACCACTTCCCAGCGGCGCAAAGGTTGCTGCCGGTGCGCGATGAAATTGGCAAGCGCCCCCCCGTGGCCAGCCTGGAACTGCTTTGGACCCCCCACTGCGGCGACCATCTATTAGTGAGTGGCTTCGTCCATCCCCCCACCGAAAAACGGGCCTGGGAGGCCCTAGCCACCGCCGGTGAAACCGAGGTGCTCACGGTGAAGGGCCTGGAGGGATCAACCGACCTGCCCACCAGCCGGGCTGGCATCACCGCCCGGGTCCGCGACGGCTCGCTGGAGCGGCTGCTTGTGCACCCCCGGGACCATGGCCTGCACGGCGATGAAATCGCCTGGGAAAGCCTGGAAACCTGGCAACAGCAGGCGCTAGCCGCCTTGGGTGGTGAAGGCCCCCTGGCTATGCCGCTGCTCTGGAATTTGGGGGCCTACCTCTGGCTGGCCGATCGATTCGAAAATCTTGCTGACGCCCTGGATCAGGCGCGGGCTCTGCTGGCCTCCCAATGCGGCGAGCGCCTACGGCAAAACCTGGCCGATCACGGCTAAAGCGGCAATCGGTAGCAATTGCAACGCTCAACTGCGGCCCAGCCATGGTGATGTAAGTAAGTCGGTCAGCTTGAGCGCCGGCTTAATTTTTTGACCGGTTCGGTGCGCTTTTTTGTGGAGCCCGTCCGGAGTGCATTTGCCGCCACTCCGGCCTATCCCAAATCAAGCGATGTCCAACCTTTCGCGCCGCAAGTTTCTGATCACCGCCGCCGGTTCGGCTGCTGGAGCCATCTGGCTAGCTGCCTGTGGCAGCCCCAGCAAAAAATCTGACAGTCAGGCAAGTAGTGCGGCCAGCGGCGCCGCTGCCCCGGAGCTGAAAGCTGCCACCTTGGGCTTCATCGCCCTAACTGACGCTGCGCCCCTGATCATCGCCCTGGAGAAGGGTTTCTTCGCCAAGCACGGCATGCCCGAGGTGAAGGTGGTGAAGCAGACCTCTTGGGCCGCCACCCGCGACAACCTGGAGCTGGGCAGCAGCCGCGGCGGCATTGATGGCGCCCACATCCTTTCGCCAATGCCGCTGCTGCTAACTGCCGGCACGATCACCAAGACCAAGCAGCCCCTGCCGATGTACACCTTGGCGCGGCTCAACTTGCAGGGCCAGGCCGTGTCGGTGTCTAAGGACTACCTGGACAACAAGCTCAGCATCGACAACAAGGCGGGCTTGGCAAAAGCCACGCAACAAGCCATGAGTAAGGGCAAGAAGTTCAAAGCGGCCGTTACCTTCCCCGGCGGCACCCACGACCTATGGATGCGTTACTGGCTCTCCGCCAATGGCATCGATCCCAATAAGGATGCCGACCTGGTAGTGGTGCCACCCCCCCAGATGGTGGCAAACATGCAGACCGGCACCATGGACACCTTCTGCGTTGGTGAACCCTGGAACCAGCGCCTGGTCAATAAGAAGCTGGGCTACACAGCCGCCGTCACCGGCGAACTCTGGAAAAACCACCCCGAGAAGGCCTTCTCGATGCGCGCCGACTGGGTTGATCAAAATCCCAAGGCCGCCAAAGCCCTGCTGATGGCTGTTCAGGAAGCCCAGATCTGGTGTGAAGACCCAGCAAACCTGGATGAGCTCTGTGAAATCACAGCAAAGGACAAATACTTCAAAGCCAGCGTGGCCGACATCAAACCCCGTCTGGCCGGCGACATCGACTACGGCGATGGCCGCGTTGTTAAAAACAGCCCTCTGAGAATGCGCTTCTGGAGCGAAAACGCCTCCTTCCCCTTCAAGAGCCACGACCAGTGGTTCGTTACCGAAGATATGCGCTGGGGCTACCTACCCTCGGACACCGATATCGATGCCTTGGTAAATAAGGTAAACCGGGCTGATCTCTGGAAGGAGGCTGCCACCGCTATCGGCCAAGAAAAGGCCATTCCCGGCAGCGATTCGCGCGGCAAGGAAACCTTCTTCGACGGTGTGGTGTTCGACCCGGAAAATCCCAAGGCCTACCTAAACGCCCTAGCAATCAAGGCGATGAAGTGAGCTCCAAGGCCCAGCAACTTCCCCGTTCCTACTCCCGCCATCCGTGACCCCCACCGCTTCCCCGGGCCGGCGCTCCCGCCGGCCTCGGCTGCTGCCGGCACTGCCGCAGATCCTGCCCTACCTACTCTGCATCGGTGCCTTTCTGCTGGTTTGGCAGTTGCTTTCGGGCGCCCTTGGCGCTGCGCGACTGCCCGGCCCGATCAACGTGCTGGTTGATACCTGGGATCCCTACATCAGCCAGCCGTTTTTCGATGACGGTGGCACCAGCAAGGGCCTGGGCTGGCAGATCCTGATCTCGTTGCAACGAGTGGCGGTGGGCTACGGCCTGGCTGCAGTAGTAGGAGTCGCGGTCGGCGGCCTGCTCGGCCTAAATCGCTTCGCCGGCAAAGGTTTTGATCCGGTGGTGCAGGTGCTGCGCACCGTGCCACCGCTGGCTTGGTTTCCGATTTCGCTGATGGTGTTCCAGGACGCCAATACCTCGGCGGTATTTGTGATCTTCATCACGGCGATCTGGCCGATCATTATCAATACGGCGGTGGGCATCCAGGAGATTCCCCAGGACTACACCAACGTGGCCCGGGTGCTGCGACTCAGCAAGCGGGCCTACATCAGCAACATCGTGATTCCAGCCACGGTGCCCTACGTGTTCACCGGCCTGCGCATCGCCGTGGGCTTGGCCTGGCTAGCAATCGTGGCCGCAGAGATGCTGAAAGCCGACGGCGGCATCGGCTACTTCATCTGGGATGCCTACAACGCCGGCGGCGATGCCAGCTCCAGCCAAATAATCCTGGCGATCATTTATGTGGGCGTGGTGGGCCTGCTGCTGGATCGCCTAGTGGCCTGGGTGGGTCGCAAGGTGAGCAAGGGAGCCGCCTGATATGACCACTCCAGGTGGACTGATCAGCGTCGACGCCGTAACCCAGGTATTTCCCCTGGATGACGGCGGAAGCTACGTAGCTCTGCAGGGCATCAATCTCGATATCGCGGCCGGCGAGTTTGTATCGCTGATTGGCCACTCCGGCTGCGGCAAAAGCACCCTGCTCAACCTGCTGGCCGGGCTCGACCAGGCCAGCGAGGGCGGCATCTTGATGAATGGCCGTCAGGTGACCGTTCCAGGCCCTGATCGCATGGTGGTGTTTCAGAACTATTCGCTGTTGCCCTGGCTCACGGTGCGCCAGAACATCGCCCTTGCCGTAAACACCGTCTACCCCGGTAAAAGCAGCCAGGAGCGGCGCGAAATCGTTGAGCGCAACATCCAAACGGTGAATCTCAGCGCCGCCGCCAGCAAATTTCCAGCCGAGCTCTCTGGCGGCATGAAGCAGCGGGTGGCGATTGCTCGGGCCCTGGCCATCCGGCCCAAGCTGCTGCTGCTTGATGAACCCTTTGGCGCCCTCGACGCCCTCACTCGCGGCAATTTGCAGCAGCAGCTGATGCAGATCTGTCAGGAATCAGGGCTTACCGCCGTGATGGTCACCCACGACGTTGACGAAGCCCTGCTGCTCTCAGATCGGGTCGTGTGCCTGAGCAACGGACCAGCAGCCGGCATCGGCCACATCCTGAACGTGCCCATACCGCGCCCCCGGGACCGACTCACGGTGATGGACCACCCCGACTACTACCACCTACGCGCCGAGCTGATCCACTTCCTGCAGGAGCAGCGCCGGCTCAAGCAACTCGCCGCCACCTCGCGATGACCGCCGATACCTCTTCTACAACTGCCTTCCTCGAGTTTCGGGGCGTGGGCCAGGTGTTCCAAACTCGGCGCGGGCCATTTGAGGCCCTGCGTGACATCAATCTCCAGGTGCGGCAGGGGGAATTCCTTTGCGTGATCGGCCACTCCGGCTGCGGCAAAAGCACCCTGCTCAACATGGTGTCTGGCTTTTTGCAGCCCAGCCACGGTTCTGTGACCCTGCACGGCAAGCCGATCGCTGGGCCCGGCCCCGACCGGATGGTGGTGTTTCAGAACTACTCCCTGCTGCCCTGGCTCACGGTGTGGCAAAACGTGGAGATGGCCGTCAAAGCGGCCCGGCCCGAACTGGCTGCCGGCAGCCGGCGCGAGGTTGTGACTCACCACTTGGAGATGGTGGGCCTGATGGACGCGCGCGCCAAACGCCCTGGGCAGATTTCGGGGGGCATGCGCCAGCGGGTGGCGATCGCCCGCGCCTTGGCCGTGTCACCGGCGGTGCTGGTGCTCGATGAACCCTTCGGCGCCCTCGATGCGATCACCAAGGAGGAACTTCAAGAAGAGCTGCTGGCGATCTGGCGCGAGCAGAAACCCACCGTGCTGATGATCACCCACGACATCGACGAGGCCCTGTTTCTGGCCGACCGGGTCGTGATGATGACCAACGGCCCTGCCGCCGGCATCGGCGAAATCCTCGAGGTGCCCTTTGAGCGGCCGCGACGCTACGAAGCTATCCAGGACGACCCCCGCTACGGCCAGCTGCGCAACCACGCCCTCGATTTTCTTTATCGCCGCTTCGCCCACGACGTGGATTGAGCTGTGAGCGCTGAGCAGTGAGCTGGTAGCAAGCAACACAGCAGATGATCGCACTTAATGAAACCTTAACTTCAGTCCAGGCAGCTTGTGCTGATGGGCCCCAGGGGCTTCTTTTCGACCCCGCGAATCCATCAACCGCGGTGTGAGACCCCCGATGAAATTCTTCCAACAGCTGCTGCTGGCCGTGGCCGGCACGGGCCTGCTGGCCCCTCTAGGCGCAACCGCCAATGAGCTGTCTTCGTTGAACGGCAGTGCCGCCATCAACGACTACATGGAGCAGCAGGAAATCGACGAGCTCAAGGCCTGGCGCTCTCAAAATCAGGTCACCAGCGTTAACCAGTTTTCTGACGTAAGGCCTACCGACTGGGCCTACCAAGCACTAAGCAATTTGGTAGAAAAGTACGGCTGCGTAGCCGGCTATCCCAATGGCACCTACAAAGGTGGCCAGGCCATGACCCGCTTCGAAGCGGCGGCCCTGCTCAATGCTTGCCTCGACCGCGTCACTGAGGTGACCGACGAGCTACAACGTCTGATGGACGAGTTCAAAAAAGAACTCGCCGTGCTCAAGGGCCGCGTGGACGGTCTCGAGGCGAAGGTGGGGACTCTGGAGGCCCAGCAGTTTTCCACCACCACCAAGCTGCGCGGTGAAGCCAGCTTCATCATTGGGGGACTTCCGAACAATAACGCAACAGTTGGTGGAACTGGTGCTGACCGGAATAATCGGCGGAACGCAACCACATTCAACTACGATTATCGCCTGAGCTTCGACACCAGCTATACAGGCAAGGACCTATTGCGAGGCCGCCTACGTAGTGGAAATTTTACCGCACCTTTCGGCTCTAGCAGCAATATCTTCCATCTTGACAAAGCCACTCAAACCGATTCTGACGTCAGAATTGACCGTCTTTTCTACACCTTTCCGGTAGGCAACGAGGTCAAACTGACAGCAGGCGCTCTGGTTCGCAACACCGAACTACTGTCCTTCCGTCCACAGGTTTACGATTCAGGTCTGCTTGATTTCTTTGGTCTTTCGGGCGCTACTGGCACTTATAACAAGGCTACCGGCGCCGGTTTCGGGTTCCAGTGGAAGCAAAAGGTTAAGAAAGGAAATCCCTTCCTGACCTTCGACGCCAGCTACATCTCATCTCGAGGCTTTGAGAATTCCTCGATTGGCGCTTTTAGCGAAGATTCTGGAATCAACGTTACAACTCAGCTGGGCGCCCGTGGCCAAAACTGGGGGGCTGCTCTTGCCTATCGCTACGGCAGTGCAGGCTCTCAAGTGGGGCGCGACGGCAACATGGCTTCCAACTTGATCACCCTGAATACAAACACTGGCCAATCCTCTAACAGCGTATCCATTGGCGCCTTCTGGCAGCCCACTGATGCCAGCTGGATGCCCTCCATCTCCGCTGGCTATGGCTACACCAACGTGAGCGGGGCAGTCAGCAGCACCATTCCCAATCAAGGCAACATCCAGTCCTGGATGGTTGGCTTCCAGTGGAAGGATGTCTTCCAGAAGGGGAACAATGCTGGCTTCGCCTTCGGACAAGCCCCCTTTGCAAGCAACGCGAGTGCGGCTAATTCCCGAGAAAGCCTCCTTTGGGAATTCTTCTATAAGTACCAAGTGACTGACAAGATCTCGATCACGCCGGGCATCTTCTATGCCCCTAGCTACCAAGCTGCTGGTGGCGACAGCACCTGGGGTGGCGTCATTCAGACCACGTTCCGCTTCTGATCGCGTCACGACACAACCGGCGTAGCAATTGCTACGCCGGCCCCTTTCATTCATTACGGGCCCATCCGACGATATCCGACAGGATTGAGATAGCTCCGATTCAACCCCCCTGACATTGGTTGTTATGCGTTTCAAGCTCACGGCCATCCCCACCACAGCTCTGGCCACCACAGCTCTCGCCGCCACCACCCTGGCCAGCGCCATCGGCGTGGCCGGCATGGCCCAGAACCGGCCCCAGGAAGTGAATGTCTACTCGGGCCGCCACTACAACACCGACAAACAGCTCTACGCCGAATTCACCCGCCGAACTGGCATCAAGGTGAACTTGCTGGAAGGAAAAGATGACGAACTGATTCAGCGCCTCAAGAGCGAAGGCAGCAAGAGCAAGGCCGACCTGCTCGTGCTGGTGGATGCGGCCCGTCTCTATCGAGCCCAGAAGGCCAATCTGTTTAGGTCGATCTCTTCACCGGAACTCAACAAGGACGTGCCCGCCAACCTGCGGGATCCCGGCGGTCGCTGGTATGCCCTCACCCGCCGCGCCCGCCCGGTGATGGTCAACACAGCAATGGTGAACCCCAAGTCGATCCGCACCTACGCCGATCTCGCCAAGCCCGAGTTCAAGGGCAAGCTCTGTCTTCGCAGCCGGGCCAGCGTCTACAGCCAGTCGCTTGTGGCCGATGAACTGGTGCGTCGCGGTGCAACGGCAACACGGCAATGGGTCCGAGGCGTTGTTGCCAATATGAAAGAACCCTTCTTCACCTCCGACACCACCATGGTGCGGGCCGTGGGCCAGGGGCAGTGCGGCGCCTCCATCGCCAACCAGTACTACCTGGCCCGCCTGCTCAGCGGTGACAACACAGCCGACCGCGCCACCGCCAAGAAGGTGCGCGTGGTGTGGCCCAACCCCACCCACGTCAACGTGACCGCCGGCGGAGTCACCCGCAGCTCCCGCAACCCGGAAGCAGCCCGACGCCTGCTGGAATTCCTGGCTTCTCCCACCTCCGGAGAGGGCTATGCCGCCGCCAACAACGAGTACCCCCTGAAGGGCTGGGGCAACAATCCAACCCTCAAGGCATTCGGCACCTTTAAGGCCTCTACGGTGTCCATGGAGCAGCTGGGCCAGCGCAACCGCGAGGCTGTGCAACTGATGACCGAGGCTGGCTGGGAGTAACGAGCGCGCAAAGCGTTGACGCCCTCCACGACCCAAGACGCCATATCCCATGGCACGGTCCGCTCCAGCAGCCGGACCGGGCTTCTTGTGGGCGTGCTGGTGGCGTGCGGGCTTGCTTTGCTGCCCCTGCTGACCCTGCTGAAGGATGCCCTGATCGGAGGCGGCAACGGGCCTCTGCAGCTCGGATTCGATGGGGCCAATCAGGTGCGGGGCACCCTGCTGTTGGTTGGCGGCGAAGGCCTCCTAGGCGCGATTTTGGGCACGGCGATCGGCTGGCTCACGGCGGTGTGCCGCTTCCCGGGCCGCCGCTGGCTGCGCATGGCGCAGCTGGTACCAATGGCGTTTCCGGCCTATCTGCTGGCCGCAAGCCTGGTCGATTGGGGCAGCCATCGAGGGATGCGCATTCACGGCCTGGGCTGGGCGATTGTCTTGCTCACCCTTGCCAATTACAGCTATGTCTTCCTACTGAGCACCGAAAGTTTCTCGGTGAGTGGCAGGCGACTGCTGGAGGCCAGCCGCAGCCTTGGCGTGGGCCCTTGGAGCAGCTTCTTTCGGGTGGCCCTGCCGATCGCCTTGCCGTCGATCGGAGCCGGCGTTGCCCTCAGCGCCATGGAGGTGGTCAACGAGTTGGGCGCCGTACGCCTACTGGGGGTCCCCAGCCTCTCGGCTGGAATCCTGGACCGCTGGCAGGTGGATGGGGATCCCCAGGGAGCAGCCCTGCTTTCGCTGGTGGCGCTGGGGATTGTGGCCGTGCTGATCGCCACCGAGCGGCTGCTCCGCCAACGCAGCCGCCGCTGGAATCTGGAGGGCAGCCGCGGAGGCGGGCACGTCTGGCCCTTGACGGGTTGGCGCTCAGCGCTCGCACAACTCCTCTGTGCCCTCCCACCACTGGGCGCAGTGGCGATTCCAGTGCTCTGGATCCAAGAGGGCTGGCAGGGTCTGGAAGCCGAATCCATCGCCGAACTAGGCCAACTGGCCAGCCGCAGCCTGGGACTGGCACTGCTGGCCACCGCTGTCACCTGCCTGGCGGCTCTGCTGCTGGCCATCTCCCGGCGCTGGAGCCCCCAACCCTTGGTGCGACAGCTGAGTTTCCTGGCTGGGTTGGGCTACGCCATTCCAGGCAGCGTGCTGGCGCTTGGTCTGATCATCCTGGGGGGCCCCCTGGGGTTCAGCCCAGTGCTGCTCTTACTTTGGGGCTATGGCGATCGCTTCATCGCCGTGTCCAAACAAGGGCTTGATGCGGCACTGGAGCGGATCCCTCCGAGCATCGACGAAACTGCTACCAGCCTGGGTTGCGATTGGCTGGGGGTGCTGCGCCGCATTCACCTGCCGCTGCTCAGGGGGCCCCTACTGGTGGGCTCGCTGCTGGTGTTTGTGGACGTGGTGAAAGAGCTACCTATCACTCTGGCGTTGCGCCCGTTCGATTTCGACACCCTGGCGGTGCGGGTGTTCCAATACGCCAGTGATGAGCGAGTGGGCGCAGCTATGGCGCCGGCACTTTTAATTATGGTTTTTGGGCTGATTGCGTCTTTTGCACTGATACCAACCCTCGAAGAGCGCGATTAGTCGCGGCCGCAGCGGCATTTGCCGCCCTTCCAGTGCGAGCACTTGCTCTGCTTGCAGCCCTTTTTCTTGTCAGTGCTGGGGCCGCGCTGGCCAAGGGGCAAAGGGGCGTCGTTGCTGGGGCCGATGGGCTTGGCCATGGCGACAACCTCTGTCATGAGGTCAAACTCATGAATCAGCCTATGGAGGCCCAGGCCTGCCACCGACGGCCTCTGCCCTGATTCGACGCCGGATTACCGGCGGTTGTGACATTTGCGACATGTTTCCTCCCAAAGACCCTGGCTACGCTGAAAACAGCGAATCGATCACCACCATGGTGCAGTCCACCACCAGCACCAACACCACCAGCCCAGTGGCCACCGGGCCCGCAGGACGGGCGATGGCCCAGCCGATGGAGGCCTCCCTGCTGGAAGGACTGCAGCAGCATCTAACGATGGAACGCCAAGCCAGTGCGGCCTACTGGGCCATGGCGATCTGGTTTGGCGAGCGGGAGCTGCGGGGCTTCTGCCGCTACCTCAAGGGCGAGGCCAGCAACGAGCAACACCACGCCGGGCTGGTGGCCGACTACCTGGTCGCCCGCGGCCAGACCGTGCTGCTTGAAGCGGTGGCACCACCCCGCCAGCACTGGTCAGGCGCCGAAGAGCTTTTCTCCGCCGTCTTCCAGATGGAGGCGGAGGTGACCAGCTCCCTACAACAGCTCTATGCGATGGCGGAGCGGGCCGGTGATGCGCGCACCACCGTGTTCCTCGATCCGATGGTGCATGGTCAGATCGACTCCGAACACGAGGCCGCCCATCTGCTGGGGCGAATCCGCTTCGCCCAAGCCAACCCCGCCGCCATGCTGGTGATCGATGGGGAGCTGAGCGACGGCAAGCACGCCCCTGAATCACTGGCGCTGTAAGCCTCCAACAACAGAGGGTGAGTCTCAGCAGGGCAGGGGGCGGCGGGTCAATTCTTCCAGAAACGCCACGGCGAGACTGTCACGCAGTCCAACGCTGCGGCGCAGCTGGCTGGCACAGGCCTGCAGCTCCTGCCGGCGGCTCTGCAATTGCTGGAGCTCCCGCTTCAAACGCTGGAGCAATCGCTCCTCCCGGCAACGGCCCAGATCGGCCATCACCTGCGCACCGCGGCAGCGCAGCTGGTCCATTTCGTGGCAAAGGCTGCCCACCAGGCTGGCCGAGGGCTGAGCTGTGAGGTGGGAGGAACGGTTGCTCATCTCAGGGCTCAGGCGGCAGCCAGGGGAGCGGATTCAACCAATTCCGGCGCCAGGCGCATGCCGGCCTCGCCAGCGGGAGCCTCAATCAGCTGGGCATGACGAATGCGTGAAATTAGCCTTGTAGTGGTAACCCGGGTGGTGCCGATCAATTCACCAATCCGTTCATGGGTGAGACGAAACGGCAGATCACACCAGCTACCGCAGCGGCGTCCGAGGCGGCGCACCAGCAGACCAAAAAGAGCATGCAGCCGCTGGTCGGCACTACTCAGGTGGCGAATGCGCAGCAGCTGCAAGGTCCATTCATTGACGGCATCAAAGCCTTCCCCCTGCCGGGGTGTGGCATCGCTACGGAAACACAAAGGCGTGAGCGCCTCGACACAGACACCCTCACTGCAGAGGCGCTCGGTGCACAGCTGATCCCCCGCTTGCAGGAAAGCCAAGGTCATCCCCTCAGTTTCCTCGCAGGGGCAATAGACGCGAGCCACACCTTCCAGCACCTCAATGCAGCTCCCAGTGGGGCGCAGAGCGGGGTCTAGCAGCACGGTTTGCCCAACCGGCATGCGCACGGCGGCAAGGGAATCGGCGGGCAGGAAGCGAAAAGTCATGGCCGCAGCAGAAGGCTTATTGCGAATGACTCGCAACCTAAACAAGAATGCCGCCTTTTGCAAGCGATTCTCAATAACAACAAGCAATTGCAAGTTGGCAGGGCCAGGGCCCAGCTAAGAGCAATTACGCTTTTTGCCTACTTTTTCTCCAATCGCAACAGCTGACGAGCTGAAACTCAAGCTTTGTGGCTATGAGCAACGGCCTGCAACCAAGTGCCTCAACCGTGGTCAAGCTGGGATTGCTTTCCCACCGACGTTGGGGATTTTCTTTTCATGTTGAACCGCAACCCCATGTGCTGCCGGATCGGCCTGCTGGCCGCTGCCGCGAGCGTGCTGGCGGCAGCTCCAGCCCTTGCCCAAACCAACACCCTTTACAAACTCGAGACCAAGTGCAGCGTCAAAGGCGGTGAACCGCAGGCCTGCGTGGTGGAAGCAGTTAACGAGGGCAACGCCACCCTCTATCGGCACATCATCGGCAAGAGCGTAGAAACAATTCGGGTCACCGACAGCCCAGTACGCATGAGCATTTGGGTGGACAGCCAGAAGAAATGGAAAAACCTCGACTCAGCAGCAGCTCGCTTCTCAACGAACACGATCTGCTTTAACGACCGTGACCTATGCGTGGTCAACCCCAACTACCTCAACAGCGTTAAAGAAGACCGGCCTGATGCAACGGCAGGCCGAGATCTGATCAGGGTGCAGTTCGGCGCTGATGGACGCATTGATCTCACTTGCTACGACGACGGCTGCAAGGGGGTTGGCAAATGAACCGAGCTCTAAATAGCCCATGGAATGGCCTCGGCCTCGTGCTGGCGGGGGCAATGCTCCTACCGATCGGCACAGCCCTCGCCATTGAGAGCCCCATGCCGGATAGCGGCACGGCCCAGCTAATTGCCCGAGGCGGCGGCGGCGGCGGCATCCGTAGTGGTGGTGGTGGCGGCGGATCCCGAGGCGGATCCCTAGGCGGTGGTGGTGGCCTACGCGGTGGTGGCAACAGCGGTTTTAGCAATGCCGGTGCGGGCCTCAACCGCGGTTCAACCAGACCTACTGGTGGCTGGAGCAACAACGCAAGGGTTGGTGCTGGCTCCGGGGGACCTTCCTTGAACCGACCAGCGGCCGTTAACCGACCGGCGGCAGGCACACGTCAGCTACCAGGCGCTGGCCAGGGCGGTGACCGAATGGCCAACCGCGATGGCAATCGCAACCTCAACCGCGACGTAAACCGAAACATCAATCGCGATATAAACCGCAACGTAAACCGGAATGTAAATCGCAACTGGAACCGCACTGTCAATATAAATAATGTCAACGTACGACCAGGCTGGGCGCGACCTGGCTGGGGAGTGGCGCGGCCCTGGAACTACGGCTGGTATGGCGGCTGGTCGACCCCAACCTGGGGATGGTGGGGCGCCCGGGCAGCGGCCTGGGGTGTAGCGACTCTCGCCACATCAGCAATTATCAACAATGCAGTTAATAATGCCATTAGCAGCAACACAACCTACATTGTTGTACCCAACACAAACTACCAGTTGCTATTCGGAACTGTCCAACCATCCGGCAACAATTCAGTTAGTTTTGTGATGCAGACCAATGGCAACAACTACCAACTGACTGCCAACTGCAACCAGGGCACAATCAATGGCCAGGAGCCCAGCAATGCCGAAGAAGCCGAACTCCTGAATGCCGCCTGCCAAGTGGCCTTCGGATCGGTTTAACCGACTGATAAGCCCATGGATCTGTCGCGTTAACTGCGGCAGATCCATTTTGACGTGATGGCAAAAACTGCAAGGCTTTGCCTAATGTGCAATGCCATGGCCCCTGAAAGACAAAATTGACATCAAAGCGACACTTGGAACTGCAATAGGCACTGCGGGCCTAGATAATAGGGCAACTTTTGGGTAATCAAGCGATGCACCGAGCCCGAGCAGTTCATGCCTTGACGACCTTCACCCTGATATTTGGACTGGGGGCCGAACTCCAAGCACAA